>Ga0187893_10009153_pt1 | contig 15345 bp, 13 predicted proteins | sample MA1701074metaG_FD_139574 | JGI IMG/M metagenome (GOLD analysis project Ga0187893, IMG submission 139574) | White microbial mat communities from a basaltic lava cave in the Kipuka Kanohina Cave System on the Island of Hawaii, USA - MA170107-4 metaG ... | reverse complement strand
TTGCACAAAACGAGCTCACATTCTACAAGGAAAACAACATTCCTTTGCCGAGATTACACTTTGATCAAAGAACAAAGGACCGCTTTAAGTATTTATCAATTCTTAAGACCTATCCCTATAAGTGCTTTTACTGCAAAAAGGATATAATGGCCTATTATCCGCCGGAGTGGGGCTATCAGAAGATCGCCTGCGAGGAGTGCTATCGCCAAAATATCTCTTAGTTCTATCCAAGTATTTTGCAAAAAACAAAAATAGAAGCAAAACTAAACGGTGCGACCGGGAACTGGAACGCGCACGTGGCCGCATACCCGAAAGTAAATTGGGTGAAATTCAGCGACGATTTTTTGAAGAAGCTTGGCCTTGAGGCCAACATGATTACCACGCAGATCGAGCCGCACGATAGTTATGTCGCCGTTTTTGACACCCTGCGGCGGATAAATACTATTCTCATCGACTTCAATCAGGACATGTGGCGGTATATCAGCGATGAGTGGGTAGTGCAGCGGCCGAAGGAGGGCACGGTAGGGAGCTCCACCATGCCGCACAAGATAAATCCGATAAAATTTGAGAACAGCGAGGGTAATCTGGGCCTGGCTAATTCTCTTTTTGAATTTTTTGCCCGCAAGCTCCCGATCTCGCGCCTGCAGCGCGATCTTTCGGATTCGACTGTGGAGAGGAATTTCGGGGTGGCCTTCGCGCATTCACTTGTCGCCTACGAGTATCTCTTGAAGGGCCTTTCTCAAATTGCCGTGAACCAGCGGAAGATAAAGGAGGAGCTTGAGAATCATCCGGAAGTCATCGCGGAAGCGATCCAGACGATCCTGCGCCGCGAAGGCGCGAAGATGCCGTATGAGGAACTCAAGGCTCTCACCCGCGGCAAGAAAGTCACGCTCGCCGATTTCCACAAATTCATCGATGGCCTCGATGTCAAAGATTCCGTCAAAAAGGAACTACGCAAAATCACTCCCGCTAACTATACCGGTCTCGCCGCCAAGCTCTCACTTTAGCGCGCTAAAGTACTTTAGTTGAGTAAAGTAGCGGAGGTAGGATAAAAATCTTACTATCTCAACGGCCGTCAGTTTGGTAAGATTTCGATAACCTTCCTGGCGATATATCGCTATGCAGTAGTTGCTTACGGCAAGATTTAATCTTGCCGTAGGGGTTGCAAAGGTCATGCGGGACCTCGTACTTTATGCTAGAGTTACTTTGTGCTAGAATATTATTATGCGGACGCTTGTTTCCTCATTCCTTCTTTTAGCAGTTCTCGCGCCGGGAGTTTCCTTCGCGCAGAGTTCCGGCGGTGATTCGGAAATCGACAATATTAAGCGGATCATCGGGGAGAAAACGCCGGAATTTATCAAAAAGCCGATTATCGCGGCCGTTCTCTGGCTCGAGAAATTCCGTAAGGACATGGATGCCAAATCCGAAGGCAAATTTTACAATTTCGCCTTCGCGAGCCCTTACGTTTTCTACGTCATCGTTTTCATAATTTTCATGTTTGTTCTCCGGATAATCTGGCGTATAATTTTCCGATAATGGGAATACGCATCGGTTTTTCTTTGATTCTTCTCGGGGCGGTCTTGTTTCTGCCTTTTGGGGTTACTTTTCTTCTCGCCCTAGTCGGAATGATCTTCTTCCGTAGGTATTTCGAGGCCCTGGCTCTGCTACTCCTATGCGACCTTCTTTATGGCGCGCCAGAGGCAAGATTCTTTAATGTAACTTTCATCTCGTTCCTTTCCGGCATTATCCTCTTTACCGCGGTCGAGCTTTGGAAGAAAAAATCTCTTCTCCGGACAGAAATATGATCAGGAAATTTTTTCAAAAAAGAAAGATCGAGAACTTGAGCTTCTTCGTCGAGCCGGACGAGATTTTCCTTGACTCTCATAATCCCGGTGGCTTCGATCGCCAACAGTTCGAAGGTAGGATCGAGAAATCAATCTCCAAGGGCACGCTCGTCGGCGTAATGGTCTTCTTTATTATGGTAATGCTCCTCTTTTCCGCGCGGCTAGGATATTTGCAGATAATGAGAGGTGAAGCTTATCGCGAGCGAAGCGAGCGGAACGTCCTGGAGTCCGTGATTATCTTTGCCGAGCGGGGGATTATTTATGACCGCAATCACGTGGAGCTGGCTTGGAATGAGAAGGAGGAAGGCGCGGATTTCGCCGCCCGCATTTCCAGAACGCCCGGGTTCGCGCATGTCTTGGGTTATGTGAGCTACCCGGCCAAAGACGAGAAGGGGGTGTATTGGCAGACGGAATATGAAGGCAAGGATGGACTTGAGAAGGAATACAATCGGACTATCCGAGGACAGAACGGCGCCAAGATCGTTGAAGTTGATGCCGGGAAAACGGTGCATTCCGAGAATATCGTTAATGCTCCGGAGCGAGGAGGAGAACTTGTGACCACGATTGACTCCCGAGTTCAAGAGGAGCTTTTTCGTTTGATCGCGAACGCTTCCAGTGTGAGCTCCTATACCGGCGGAGCGGGCGTGATCCTTGATGTTCGCAGTGGCGAAGTTCTAGCCGCAACAAGTTACCCGGAATACGACCCCGGAATTCTCTCGGAAGGCAAGGATAAGGCCAGGATCGAAAGTTACGCAACTGATAAACGAAAGGTATATCTGGATCGCACCATCTCGGGGCTCTATACTCCCGGCTCGATCGTGAAGCCCTTCCTCGCCCTCGGCGCGCTCGCGGAGAACGTGATCGATCCCTTCAAAGAAATTCTCTCCACCGGCTCTATCTCCGTCCCCAATCCCTATTTTCCCGACAAACCCTCTACTTTCAAGGACTGGCGGGCGCACGGCTGGACGGATATGCGCGAAGCGATTGCCGTCTCCTCCGACGTTTACTTCTACACGGTCGGTGGGGGCTACGAGGGCCAGAAGGGACTCGGAATTCTCAACATCGAGAAGTATATTCGCATGTTCGGAATCGGGGAAGCGACCGGAGTGGATCTCCCGGACGAGAAGGGTGGCACCGTCCCCTCGCCGGAGTGGAAGCTTAGAACCTTCGGGGGCGATCCTTGGCGGGTGGGGGACACCTATAATACCGCGATCGGCCAATACGGCTTTCAAGTGACGCCCATGGAGATGGCGCGCGCGGTGGCGGCGATCGCGAACCGGGGCGTACTCATCCAGCCGCACTTTTTGCTTGGCAAGGAGAATAATTCTAGAAGCACCTTATCGTTTCCCGACAATTACTTCCAGGTGGTGCACGAGGGCATGCGGGGCGCGGCAACCTACGGCACCGCAAGCATCTTGAACGTCCCCTATGTCGAAGTCGCGGCCAAGACCGGTACGGCCCAGCTCGGGGCCGCGAAGAATCGCATCAATTCCTGGGTCATCGGCTTCTTTCCTTATCGCGATCCCAAGTACGCCTTCGCGATCATAATGGAATCCGGACCCACCACGGCCGCCGGCGCCTCGGGGGTCGCGCGCGGACTCTTCGACTGGATGAATGGGAACGCGCCGGAATATTTCCAGTAAAATCAAAAAACCCCGCCGCGGCGGGGTTTTTTGTTGTTTGAGAATTCTTAGCGAGTGACGCAGACGTCTTCCGTTGCAGGTGGTTGCTCGGTAAGCGGAGCGCATACAGTTACCCGCCCGGTGCTGTCATCGTCTACTTCGTATCCCACTTCATCAGGATCGATATCCCCACAATCTCCAGGTTCGATCAAAGCACCCTCAAAGTCCCCTTTAGGATCAGTGGGGAGCGATGGGAGATAAGTTGGAACCAATTGATTGCAAAGAGCGGTAGTAATCTCTCCATCTGGAATAGAAGGGAGAGCACCCTTATTGTCGGCGATGTACTGACCGATCCCGTTAAGGATGGCATTCACATTCGCGGAACGCTGGGCATTATTCGCTTGTGCGAACTGCCGGGCGGGGTTGATCGCGAGGACCACAATGGCCGCGAGGATTGCAATAATCCCGATGACCACCAAGATCTCGATCAGGGTAAAACCCCTCGACAAGCTCGGGGCAAGGCCCCCATTTCTCTTGATTTTATTCATATTTTGCTGATATTTTTTTAATTATTATCGACCGATTTTTCAACTTTCCTTACCACTGTATTATATCATATTTTCAATAAAAATGCAATGGGGAACGGCATAATAAGCGGGTTTACTCAATGACGCTAATAATTTCTTCCCAGCTCGCGATGTCGATGGTCTGAAGGAGCGGGGGAGCCGGCGGGATGACCGGTGGTTCCTCCCCGGCGGGTGGCGGCGCCGCGGCTGGGCAGGCGAGCTTGCCGATAGTGTCGAATATCTCCGGCATATCCGCCGAAGTCGGCGCGATAAAGAAATGATCTTCGTCAGCATTCTCTTCCTCTACGTTGACGGTGCCGCTATTGGTCGCGGTGAGCAGGACGTCGTCCACGCGGAAATATTCATTTGTGCCCGAATTTGCACGGAATCGAATATAGAAGGTATTATTGTTGAGCGCGGCTGGGAGAGCAAAAGGATTTTGAGTACTCCAGGAGCCGTCATTTTGCAGATCGTGATTCTGAAGCTGGCTCCAGCCGGAAGAACTGGTGCAGCTACCTCCGGTTCGGTATTCCACTATGCCGTCGTCGCTCGAAGAATTGGCATCGGAATCCCCGCGCCAGTAGTATGAAAGATTTAAGCCCGTTAGGCCCGTTGCGTTAACTTGTCGACATATTGAACCACCATTAAATATTACCGCGAATCTACCCCCATCCGGACTGGGAGTATCGTTACCTGAACCAGCCGCACGGCGCTCCGCGCCGCTATTAACTTCCGTCCAGCCGGGCACAGATCCACTAGTGCTGCCAGTTCCAAAGTCATCAGAAATAACGGTTATGTTGCCGCCGAACTGATCCAATTCCGAATCTTCGGCCAAGGAGGCCAAGAAATGCATGTTGTCGTTGTTGCTGCCAGCATTGCCGAAGTGAATAGTGAAAATTTCAATGTCGTCATCCTTGGCGCCATCGGCCGCAGCTGTGGCCGCATCCTTGGGATTACTAGGCACCGTGTAGTAAACTGTCACCTCAACGCGGTCGAGGGAGACCGTTGTTCCAGAAGAGGAATTATTCTGAACTCGTAAGGCGAAGCTCCCGTTATTAAAATTAGCCAGTGTCCAGCTTCTACTCCAAGTATCGGATGAGCTATTGCCAGAGGGAACTAACACTGCTTCAGTGGCTGTAAGAGCGACGCTCTTAGAGCTTGTCCAATTCGTGCCGTTATTCCAGGAAAGAGAAACCCCAACAGAACCACTTACAGGGGGAGTGTAAGTGACAGTGGCTCTTATAGCTCCCACGCGAACTTCGGTATTGCCGATTTTCAGCACCCCAACCTCAAGATCCGTCCCGCTACTCTTAATGAAGTTTGTATTGATGGTCTGCGATCTTTGAACGCAGCCACTTGAAGTGGTAGTAGATAGATTGGTGCCGGAATCCGTATTAGTTCCATTGACTCTCATAAATGTTTGGTAAGTAGCTCCTGGATTTCCCTGATCCCAGGTAAAAATCTGCACACTGGTAACATTACTACCGTTGGGAACAGAAGAGAGATCAATATTCACCGACTCCCGGTTGCCGTTGTTATTGCTGTCGATGCGGTCCCCACTAGAACAACTAACTGACCCTGTTTCGTCGATACCAGACTCACTCCCATTCCAGGATGTGTAGTTTCCCTGACCATTCGGGAAAAGGGTCGAAGTTGTTATAGGGGGAGGAGGGGAAACCTTTCCTTCGACTTCAACTAATATTCCGGTGATACTGTTGGCATTTGTCGGAACTGCAAATCCGAAGTTGCCATACCCTTGCTGTTGGCCGTTAGTGGCGGATGTGGCGTAGGAGTCATTGCTAGTGTAGGCGTTGGCCGGATTAGTCCACTGATTCGGAGAAACGGTTGCCGCCGGTGATTTTTTACCGCTATTTTGGGCAATGTTTCCGGTCGGCTCCGTCGGATCACCGTCGGAGACAAGGATGAGCACGTGTGTCTTCTCGTCACTGCCCCGGGCTGCGAATTCGTTGACCGCAACGTTGATCGCGTCCGCGAGATTGGTGCCGACGCTCGAGGCGGAGCTGGTTGCTTCCTCCACCGCGTCATACAAGTCATTGTCCGTGTCGTTGCCTGAATCATCGTCTCCATAAGGAGCTGGGCTTTCAGTATTGGAAAGTTGTCCGCGCGATTGAATTTCCGCTTCCACTCCGCCATCCGAACCATCGCCGAAACGCCCCACACCTACCTTCGGTGGACTAAAAATCGCTTTCAAAAGATTAAGAAGCCCTTTGGCCGCAATGCTCTCATTGGATCTATCCGTATCGCTCATACTCCCAGTGCGGTCGAGCATCATGACTATCTCGGAGCAGGCGAGCTCCGGATTCACGGTTACGAGTTGCGGCTCTTCGCACTGGCTCGAGCCGCCCGGGCCGGTGACGGAGGCGGTATAAGTCGCGGATTCCAGCGGCTGGTCGGAAGTACTACCCACGCCTTCCTCCGGGTCAGCTTCTTCATACCAATCGTCGTCCAGCGTGCCGCCGGAATCCTTCGCGATGACGAATTCTGTGGCGAGTCCGCCGATGTTCCAAGAGAGAGTGACTTGCTGGCCCAAGTTGATGTCGTTCGAGGAGGCTACGAAAGAGCAAGTCGGCGGCGGCGGCACGGAATATTCGGGATTTAAAATTTTCGCCTTGAGCTGGTTCGTGGTCCAGGAGCCGTTCTCCTCCGGGAAGCGCGCCCAAGTCTTCACGGTCGCCACTTTACTTTTCTCATTTCCGCTCTCGTCGTTCTCGAAGTTGCTGTAAGCTACTCCTTCGATATAGCACTTATCTCCTTCGATCGAGACGGTCTCGTCTCCGGCGTAGTCATAGTCCTCGGCGATGTTCATAAGCGCGACGTTCAGGCACGACTCCGAGAGCCCCAGGCTGGTGCGCTTGAACTCATTGCCGAGCGCGTCGAAGCGGGCGAAGAAGCTCGAGGTGGAAGTCGCAAAAATCGCGGCCGTGAGTACTGCCGTGAGAATTACGGTCGAGATGAGCGCTATGAAGCCGCCTTGAGCAGCTTTTAGCTTATAGCTTTTAGCTTTTAGGAAATTCATTTGCGTAGATATTTAACGGTATAAAAATCTTGGGAAAAAGACAAGCCGTCGGAGGTTTTCCCCGAGACGGTAAATTCTGCCTCGATACTCTCGGGATTTATGCCTTCACCAGAAGCGACGGTGCGGGTGAAGCAGCCGCCAGGGAGACAGGAGACGTCGACGTTCGTGTTGTTGAGGACGACCGGGGAACCGGCGCCGCGGGCGATCGTGAGGTCGCTACCGGAGAGAGCGATCGATATGGAGCTCCCACCGTATTTCACTATGGAGAGGGTATTGCCCCCGCCGCCGATTCCCGCCGACTGCGCGCCGGTGAGCGCCCAGTCTATCTTGCCGAGGAGGAAACTGCCTTCCTCCGAGACCATCGCCTTCATTTGACTGCGAGCATTGCCGGAGACGACCGCATAGACCGAGAAGAGGATGCTCGCCATGATGAACGAGAAAAGCCCAATGTAAATCACTGTCTCTATCAATGTAAAGCCGCGGTTCATATTATTCTTCTGGCCCGATTACATATAATCTACCGTTAGTATTGCTGGCGTAGAGATAATTGCCCTCGCAGTCGAGCGCGCTCTCGCTGGAACCACTGGCGCCGGAGAGGGAGAGGTCGGCGTAATCGGAAATATTGTCCGGATCGGTAACATTAAGAATTTGGAGGGAGCTCGTGGTCAAAAGATATACCAGATAGTCACGCACGATAATGCCGCGGACTGATGCACTCGCTTCGTAAGTTTCTGGCGCTGGGTTATTCTCTTCGATCTGGCTCGGGTCGGAATTATCCAGAATATAAAATTCGGGATTTGAACCGGTTACGGTCCGGCCGAGGTAAAGAGTGTCGCCGAGGAGGTAGATGCTCTTGCCGTTCCCAGCGCTATCCGGCGCGTCGTAGGTGTAGACGTTGTCGAGATCCTCGAGGTCGAGGATGGTGAGCTCTTCCGCGTTCGGGCTCGCGAGATAGACATACTGGTTCCGGACCTGGAGAGCATTCACCGCAGCGCCGACCGAGTAACTGCCGCCGACCAAGAAGGGATTGGCCGGGTCGTGGACGTCGATAATGTTGAACTCCGGGCCGCTACCAGTCTTAGCTAGCCCGAGGAATACGAAGCCGTCTTTATAGAAAATGCTTTTGCCGATCGCCTGCCCGCCGGTGCCGGTCACGCCCGGCACTTTAAAGTCCGCGACTTTGGAAAGATTGTCCGCATCGAAAATCTGAAGCTGGGCGCAGTTCCCCCCCGCGGTGCAAGTGCCAAAGTCCGCGCCGTGCCCGGAAGCGGCGAAAACATGTCCGTCCGCGACTGCGACCGCATTAAGCCCCGCCGCGACCGAGGAATTGTCAGTGCTATCGTCCAAGTCAATGTCATCGGGGTCCAGGATATCGAAGACAAAGAGCGTGTCCTTATTGTTCGAGCTTGTGTTGTTAACTGTGACATAAAGCTTGCCGCGATAGCTGTCCACATCCGTCACCGGGTAAACGGCCAAGGGGTCGGAGTCGCCGATTAGCGCCTTGAAGTCCGTGGTCGAGTTCAGAATTTCCGGCTCGCTCCAGTCGCCGGAGAGAGTGGAGTTACAGGTGTTGTTGCCGTGCGGCGAGGTAAAGTTCGCGATGATTGTATTGAGCGCGAGTTCCCGCTCCACGCCGCGGTCGGTCTTCCAGCGAACGACGGCTTTCACCAATTTTTGCAAGTAGTCCGGATTGTCTTCGTCCTCATTGAGAATCGAGACTTCCACTCGGCTGGCATAGACTCCGTCGGTCGTCTCCGGAATGGGGTTCACCAGATTAAAATCCTTGCGCGCGAGCGCTTGCTCCCGTTCTAGGAGTCCCTGAGCAAGCTTCATGGCCTCGGAAGTAGTCTGGTTCCCGACGAGGAAAGACTGGCTCGAGAAGGCGACCACAATGACCGCAGAGAGCACGAGCGAGAGGATCGCGAGGGCGATCATGAGCTCAATAGTCGAGAACCCCGTTGTCGCTCTCTTCTTCATATTCTCTCGTCGTCCCAGAAAATCTGCCCTTCGACCCCGACGGTGATGGTGGAGCTTCGGCTGGAAGTCGTGTCCGTGAGCACGATCTCACCGGGGTTCGCCACGTCTCCGGAGAGCACCGCGAAGACCACTTCGCAGTCGATAGCCGCACAGTCCTTGTCGATGTTTCCGTTCGCCTCGATTTCCGCGTCCACGCCCGGGTCCCGGTCGTCGTAACTATCCCCCTGGAAGAGGACGAATCTGTCATTAAAAATTTTCACCCCGTGGGGTCTGCCCGACAGAAAGTCTTCACAATCTTCTCCGCGGCAGATGGAAGCGACCGCTTGAGAGCGGGCGTGCTGGAGGGCGGCGATGAGTGTTTCTTTATCTGAGTGGAATAAGCGCCCCCGCAGGTTGTCAAAGTCGATGAAAAGCCCGGTGCCGGCGATAAGCACGACCAAGCCGAGGACTATCACCACCTCGATGAGCGTGAACCCCGCCTTATCTTTGAAGAGTGTTAGTGATCTCATAGATGGGAGTGATGACGGAGATGGCCACGAAGCCGACGATGAGTCCCATTATGATCATAAGGACCGGCTCGATGGAACTCGAGAGATTCTTGGTTAGCTCGTCGAATTCATTTTCGTAATATTCGGAGAGATAAATGAGTGTGTTGGAAAGGTTGCCGCTCCGCTCGCCGACTGAGAGCATATGCACGGTCATGTCCGGGAATACTCCCGGCGCTTGAGCCATGAGTTCAGCAATCGCCTTGCCTTTGATGGCGCCCTCGGAGACTTCGGTGAGCGCATTTTTGTACCGGGTGTTTTCGGTAGTATCCGCGGTAACCGCAAGCGCTTCCGAGAGTGGCAGGCCGCTTCTTAGAAGAAGCCCCATAGTGCGGGTTACGTTGGCGAGGTTGTAGTTCTTGGTGATCGCTCCAAAAAAGGGGACTTGGAGAATAAGGCCGTCCCGGATGAACCGGGCACGGGGAAGATATTTTACGAGGAGCCCCAGTCCGATCCAAAGGAGGGCAATTCCCAGGAGAATCCAGAGCCCGTAATCTCGGATGGTTTCGGAGAGGAAAATAACGATGCGAGTGGAGAGGGGCAAGGTGGCGTCGAGACTCTGGAAGACCGGCAGAATTTTCGGAAAGATGTAGACGATGAGAAGCGCGGTAATGCCGAAGGTTGCGATGGTGACGATAATGGGGTAGAGGAGAGCGGAGAGAATTTTCCTTCGGAGCGATTCTTTTTTCTTAAGTTCGCTCGCGAGGTAATTCAAATTCGCGGTCAGAGTTCCACTCGTTTCTCCCGCCCGGATAACGTTCACGGTGAAGGGAGAGAAGACCTTCTTCCAACGCTCGAGGCTGGTCGCCAGAGTCTGACCATTCGCGAGATCCGCGATTACCCGTTCCATAATTTTCCCTTCACTTTTGGACTTGGCTTGTTTGCGGATCAAGTGGAGACTTTCGAGAACCGGCACGCCGGCCTGAATGAGAAAGGACAGGCGCTTGGCGAAGAAAGTCTGCTTTTTTGTAGAAAAGCCTCCATAGAATAGATAATTCAGGTCCTGAAATTTTTTATTTTTTTCTACGGTCTTCGGCATTTTATTCGTGGGTAACACGAAGCACTTCTTCAATAGTAGTTTCTCCGAGGATGGCCTTGAGGAGTCCGTCCGAGAGCATGGTCACCATGCCTTCTTCCTCGGCGGTGGCCCTAATTTCTGCGGCGGAAGCCTTGCCGAGAATGGCCTTGCGGACGCTCTCGGTTATCGGCAAGACTTCCGCGATGACCATCCGCCGGCGGTAGCCGGTTTGGTTACAAGCCGCGCAACCGCGGCCATGGTAAAAGTCCTTGTGGTCCCGGAGAATTTCTTCCGGAATAACTTCGCTCAAGCGCTTGCGCTCTTCCTTAGTGAGCGGTTTCTTTTCTTTACAGCCCTTGCAGATCTTCCGGACCAACCTCTGCCCGATCGCGACCGAAACGGTGGAGGCGACCAGGAAGGGCTCGATCTTCATGTCGAGGAGTCGGGGGAGGGTAGTGGCGGAGTCGTTGGTGTGTAGAGTAGAGAGAAGCAAGTGGCCGGTTAGCGCAGAATTTACGCCGATGCCGGCGGTCTCGGTGTCGCGGATCTCGCCGACCATGATCACGTTGGGATCTTGGCGGAGAATGCTCCGGAGGCCGTTGGCAAAAGTGAGGCCGGTCCGGGAATTCACCTGGATCTGCTCCACGCCTTCTACAGCGTATTCGATCGGGTCCTCGATGGTCACGATGGAAATGTCCTTGGAGTTCATCATCTTAATGAGAGTGTAGAGAGTGGTAGTTTTGCCGGAGCCGGTCGGGCCGGTTACCAGGATCATACCATTGCCTCTTTTAACCGCGCGGAGAATTTTCTCTTGGTCTGGACCCGAGAAGCCAAGCGTCTCAAGGGTGAAATTTTCCATCCGATCCGAGAGAAGCCGGAGCACCGCATTCTCGCCGTGATAGGTCGGAACAATAGAAACGCGGATGTCCACGGAGCCGGTGTCGAGGAGACTTCGGAAGCGTCCGTCCTGCGCACTCTGGTGTTCATCGGTGCGGAGGCTCGCGAGCACCTTGATGCGGGAAATGATTTCCTGGTGAATGGTCTTAGGCAGAGCGTAGAAATCTTCCAGGACCCCGTCCACCCGGAATCGGACTCGGAGCGCCTTGTCCGAAGGGTCAATGTGAATGTCCGAGGCGTTTACCGCCGAGGCGTGCCGAATGAGCTGGTCAATGAGATTGACAATGGAGACATCCGGCCCCAAGGCCAGTTCCGCTTCTATTTTCTTTTGAAATTCCTGCATTTTTAAATTATACCATGGTTAGTAATTTTTTGCAAGGTTATCCACAGGGCAGTATTGAGATTTCAGAATATTAGTATACTATTTAAGCATTAGCAAATAAGTATGATGGAGAAAAAGTGAATAAATATTTTTTTGGCATTTTTATTGTTTCAGTTGCCCTCTTAGGATTCACTAACGTATCCGCGGATCACGCCTGGGGGAATTACCATTGGGCCCGGATTGCTAATCCTTTCGCTCTCAAGCTCGGCGATAATGTTACTGGTACCTGGGACTCCTATCTCCGGACCGCTTCGACTAAGTGGAGTCTTTCCAGCGTCTTGGATACTTCAGTGGTTACCGGACTCTCCAACCGTGTGAACTGCCGGCCAAGGGCAGGCAGGGTGGAGGTCTGCAATTACACTTATGGCCAGAACGGCTGGCTTGGTATCGCGCAGATCTGGATTTCCGGGAGTCACATTACTCAAGGTGTCGCGAAGATGAACGACACTTACTTTAACACCGCAACCTACAACAAGCCGGCCTGGAAGAGACTGGTGGTGTGTCAGGAAGTTGCGCATGCCTTCGGCTTGGATCACCAAGACGAGGTCTTCAATAACGAAAATCTTGGGACTTGCATGGACTACACCAATGATCCGGACGGCGGAGTGGGCGGTGCCTCGGCGACCGATCCCTCGAATGAATATCCGAATCAGCATGACTACGATATGCTGGAAGAGATTTACGCGCATTTGGATGCGACGACCACCCTAGCCGCTGCGACTTCCGGCAAAGGCTTCGGCGCCTTATTTGAGAAGTTCCTCGAGAGCCGTTCTGAGTGGGGTAAAGCGGTCCAGAAGGACGGCAAAGGCAGGCACAATCTCTTCGTCCGCGACTTCGGCAAGGGCAACAAAGTTGTGACTCACATCTTCTGGGCGGAAGAGACCCAGCAAGGAGAGGAACACTAAAAATTAAATCCGTTCTCTCCTTGCGGAGGAGATCTTCGTCGGGGTGGGGCTCGGAGCTTGCTGTAATCTCTCCGAACCTAACGTTCCGCGCACCGTCTCGGCTGCGAGAAGGGGCGTCGAGTGGAACCAGTTCGGCGTTCACGATGGCGAGCGCGTCCAGTAAGGGTTGGGATTTGAGCCCCATTGCCCTCTCGAGTTCCCTCACGTCCGGCTCTCGGCCAAGTTGAGCGTGGAGCATCTCCTGCGTTGCCACCGCTCTGCCGACCAGAGCCGAGGTATTGCCCGGGATCCGGATTCCGATGTGACCGTTTCTCTTGAGCGCCTCCCGGATGGATTGCTTAATCCACTCCGGTTCTTGGTTGAAGTCGGTTGTTACGGAACTGATATCACAGAGCTTATAGCATTTTGGGAGACTGTTATGCAACTTGTGGGCGTTTTTTATGTCTTTAGGCAGTGACAGACTTGTTGACAAGTTATCCACATGTGTGGTATTGACGTAACTCGATATGTAGTGATAATATTTCTACGTTAAGTTTTTATTAAAAGGTCTTGCAAAATTATTAATTAATTATTAAAAGAAAAATGAATAAGAAAAATAAAGTTTCTTGGTTGGCCTACTCTGTCCTTGCGGTAGCTATGGCCCTTTCTCTCGGCCTAGTTGGCTCCGTGCAAGGGGAAGGGAATGAGGGTCCCACCGGCTCTATTACTGTTTGTAAAGTGATTCTCGATGCCAACGGCGAGGTGGTTACGGGCGAATTCGGCACGACGTTTGAAATTTCCTGGCTGACTGAAACCGAGTACATAAGTAACGGCGGTACCGGCGAAGACGATGAAGTAGCCGTACCTGATACAGTTTCTTTCGATACCCCACTCGTATGGAATGAAGAGGTTGATCTTAGCGACCTTGAAATTCAAAGCGATGGCAACAACGCGGAGTGCGTGGACGTTGAACTAGAAGGGGATGAAGATTTGCCTCCGGGCAGGTATTACTACGATCAGGAGGAAATTGATTCCGACGATGATTGGGAAACTCCGCTCTATGACGACGGCTTCGACGACAGCGGCTTCGATGAGTACAGCTACAGCCCAAGTTCTTCCGCCGACAACTGGGATGGCGTGATTAATGTGGGAGAAGACGGCCACCGGACTCTCATTGTGGTCAACCAAATGGTTGCCAAAGAGACTGCGACTATCCACGCAACCAAGGTCGTCTGTGATGCGGAGAGCAAACTTCCCAATTGGGGAGATCAGCAAGGCGACCAGGCTATTGATGAGGACACCGCCCAGGATTGGGTGGATGACCATCCGGGCTGCAAATTGGCAGAGTGGGATTTCGAATGGGCATATTCGAGTGAGACAGATAACCCCGGCGACGCCGGAGATAATGAGGGCTCACAGGGCTCGGGCTGGACTGCATTCGTAAATGGAGTTGCGGAAATTAATCCGGAGGAAGTCGGAAATGTCATGGTCCGAGAACTCTGGAATGACGACTACATTCCGTTCGCGGGCGACACCGGCACCAATCAGACCCCTTCCGCGGAACTCTACTGCTACAATGATAACTTCAAGTACGACAACTTAGAAATTCTTAGTAACCTACAAGCCGGCGAGGACTACTACTGCGTCGGCTGGAATGTGCCACTGGACGAGCCGGAAGAGGAATTCTGCCCAGAGCCGAGCACGCTCGGCGACGATAATGAAGTAGACTTCGGGGAGTCCGATGAAGACACACTGCAGGAAATTCTCGATGCCGAGTATGGCGGCGGAGCTCCTGATACCGTGAATGATGAAACAAACATTCAGGTCTGGAACGTTCCCGGAGGCACTGATTCGGTCAAGTTCACCGCCAAATTCATCGAATCTATCGCCGGTAATACCAATACTCTTGGGTACTATGTGAACGGTGATCTGTCTACTTTCACGACGGTTACTTACGATGTGGAGACCGTGGTGGATGCCACTGGAGTAACTTCAATCGGCTTTGCTATCAGAACCGTGAACGGTGGAACGAATGATTACGGAACGGAAATGTCCGAAAACCCTGGCAATGTTGATCAAGCTGTTGTCTACAATCTCGGAGGCGGCAAATATGTTGTTGCTTTCGAGGATCTGGTTACAAATAGTGATCGAGATTTTAACGACCTCGTGGTAGAAATAATGCTTGACTGCGAGGAAGAGCAATCTGAGGACACCGCTACCATCCACGTGACCAAGATCGTCTGCCCTACCGAGAATTTACTTCCGAACTGGGGTGATGGCGAACCGGTTGATGAAATAACTTCCACCACCGACGAGGAATTCTTGGCAGCCAACCCCTCCTGCTCGCGAGCAGAATGGACTTTCGAGTGGGCTCCTAGCGGCACTCCGAATCCGGGAGACAATCTCGGAGATACTTCCTGGACCGACTTTACCGGAAGCGTGAATGTACCGGCCGGTGCTCTGGTCTGGGTTAGGGAACAACTCAAGGACGGATATATTCTCTTCAGCGGCGACACCAACGGTGGCAACGGCTGGAATGATGTTTCCGCTGAACTCTACTGCAACGGCGATGT
>Ga0187893_10009152_pt1 | contig 15345 bp, 20 predicted proteins | sample MA1701074metaG_FD_139574 | JGI IMG/M metagenome (GOLD analysis project Ga0187893, IMG submission 139574) | White microbial mat communities from a basaltic lava cave in the Kipuka Kanohina Cave System on the Island of Hawaii, USA - MA170107-4 metaG ... | reverse complement strand
CTGGTCGTTCATTCGCGTCCTCCGAGCATGTCTGCGAGTTTCTTGAGCGCGGCGCCGTAGCGGGAGATCACCGTCTTGAGCGGCGCCTCCACCGCGTCGGCCACCTCCTGGAAGGTCATCCCCGCGTAGACGTGAAGCAGCACCGACTCCATCTGCTCCTGCGGCAGCCGCCGGAGCGCGCGGTCGAGGTCGGCGACTTCCGCGGGATCGACGGTCGGCCCGAGCGGCCGGATCCACGCGCCGCCGACCGTCTCCTCGCGACGGCGCGAGGCCGTGTCCGAGCGGATGCGGTCGATCGCCAGCCGCCGGAGCGCCGTGTGCAGGAACGGCCCGAGCGAGCCGGACGCCGCCATCGCCGCGTCGCCCGCGCGCACGAGCCGCATGAAGGTCTCGTGGACGAGGTCCTCGGCGAGCGCGTCGTCGCGGAGAAGGGTCCGCGCGTGGAGCCAGAGCGCGTTCTTGTGGCGCGCGTAGAGCGACTCGAACGCGCCGTCGCGCCCCTCGCGGTACGCCACGAGCAGGTCACGGTCCGACGCGACCGGTTCTGCCACCTCGGCCCTCACGTCCTAAGTACGGAACGGGGGGCGCGTTTGCCCTTGAGGCGGCGCCAGTCGCGGCGGGCCTCGACGAACCAGGGATGGCGGCGCGCGATGGCGGCGAGCGCGGGAGCGTCGCGACGCGTGCGGGCGAGGTGGTGGCGGAGGTGCAGCTCGATGCGCGCGCGGAGGGTGCCGTGGCCGTATGACGACTCCGGGAGGTTCCACGAGCCGTGGTCGTCGCGCCGGCGGACCCGCCACAGGACCTGCCACCAGCGCGGATCGTCGTGGAGCGGTCGCGGCAGGAAGAACCGGTCCGCGGAATCCAGCTCCACCGGACCCGTGGCGGCCGCGATCGACTCCCACTCGCGCAGAACGGAGACGCCGTCGCCGAGCATGCCGAACGCCCGCGAGCGGACTTGGCTGGCGGCGACGGAGTTGTGCGAACTCAGGAGTTGCAGCGCCGCCGCCGTCCGCCGCGACGCGATCAGTTCGCGCGCGCGCCCGAGGCTGTCTCCCTTGACGTAGAACGGCGGCGTGCGTTGGTACAGGACTGCGCACTCGAGATCGCCGGACGCGTAGCGGTCCTCGGGGTCGATCTCGACGGCCTTCCGCATGGCGCGAGTGGCTTCCGCGTTCCGTCCCATGAACTCGAGCATGCTGCCGATCTCCCGCCACGCCGCGCCGTTCTCGGGCCAGTCGCGCAGCGACCGTCTGTACTCGCGGATGGCGGCGAGCGGGGCGTGGTTGAAGTCGTGAACGTCGCCGAGGCAGTAGCGGCCGCCCGACGCGAGCACGCGATCGTTCCACTCCCGGCTCGTCTCCAGTCGCCGGACGGCGGGCGTGAACACGTCGCGGACCCACCCGTACCCCTGGCCGTAGATCCAGGCGATGCCGCGGCCGGTCCAGTGCCGCGCGATTCCGCGCGCGCTCGTGAGTTCCGACACGCGCGGCATTCTAATCGCCCGTGTACGGGAGATCGGGAGATTCGGCGATGAGGAGACGACCGGACTCTCATCTCCGCCTCGCGGCCTCGATCAGCTTCCGCAGCGCCTTCTCGTCACCCGCGCGCACGGCGGCGACCAGCCGTCCGATGTGACGGCCGAGCGACGACATCGCGCGCGCGACCGGCCGGCGGTTCGTCAGCAGGAAGTCGATCACCATGTCGGGGTTCGACGCCGCCACGCGCGTCGCGTCGCGGAACGACCCGCCCGCGAACGTCCGGTCGTCCACCGACGCGAGCAGCGCGTACGCGAGCAGATGCGGCACGTGGCTCGCGGCGGCGACGGCGGCGTCGTGCGCGGCGGCGCTCTTCATCCAGAGCGGCTTCGCCCCCACGCCCGCCACGAGACGGCCCATGCGCGTGACGTGCGACGGCAGCACCCCGTGTGCGGGGATGAGGATCCATGGGCGCCCCGCGAAGAGTTCCCTGTCGCACCCGTCGAGCCCGGCCGTCTCCGTCCCGGCCATCGGATGCCCGCCGATGAACGACACGCCTCTCGCCGCCCTGAGCACGTCCGATTTCGTCGAGCCGACGTCCGTCACCATCGCCCCCGGCTTGAGCAGGTGCGCGACGTGCGGCAGGAGCGCGATGATCGACCGGACCGGCGTCGCGAGCACGACGACGTCCGCCTCGCGCGCCGCCGCCAGGTCGGTCGTCGTCTCGTGGGCCGCCCGCATCGCCAGCGCGCGCTTCGCCGCGTCGCGGCGCCGCGCGATGCCGATGACGCGAGCGTCGAGACGGCGCGCGACGAGAGCGGAGCCCAGGGAGGACCCGATCTGGCCGAGACCGATGATCGCAATCGACATGGCCGTCTAGTGCAGGGGCCGCTTCACGGCATTCGCAATCGGCCGGATCTCCGCGACCAGCGTCTCGAACTCCGCGGGCGTCAGGCTCTCCTGCCCGTCGCAGAGCGCCTTCTCCGGGTGCGGGTGCACCTCGACGACCATCCCGTCCGCGCCGACGGCGACGGCCGCCTTCGCGAGCGCCGCCACGTAGTCGCGCACGCCCGCCGCGTGGCTCGGGTCGATGATGATCGGCAGGTGCGAGAGTTTCTTCACGACCGGCACCGCGGCGATGTCGAGCGTGTTGCGCGTGTACTTCTCGAACGTGCGGATGCCGCGCTCGCAGAGGATCACGTTGCGGTTGCCGCGCGAGAGGATGTACTCGGCCGACAGCAGCATCTCCTCGATCGTCGACATCATCCCGCGCTTGAGGAGGACCGCCTTCGGCTGCCGGCCGCACGCGTCGAGCAGGTTGAAGTTCTGCATGTTGCGCGCGCCGATCTGGAGGATGTCCGCGTACTCCGCCACGAGCGGCACGTCCTCGACCGACATGACCTCGGTCACGACCGCGAGCCCCGTCTCCTTGCGCGCCTCCGCGAGGATCTCGAGCCCCTTCTTGCCGAGCCCCTGGAACGCGTACGGCGACGTCCGGGGCTTGAACGCGCCGCCGCGCAGGATCACCGCGCCCGCCTTCTTCACGGCGTGAGCCGTCTCGACCGTCTGCTCCAGCGACTCGACCGCGCACGGACCCGCCATGACCGTGAACGTGCCGTCGCCGATCGCCAGCCCGTTCACCTTGACGACCGTGTCCTTGGCCTGGAAGTCGCGGCTGGCGAGCTTGAACGGCTTCAGGATCGGGATGACGCGCTCGACGCCGGGGAGCGTGGAGAAGTGCGCCGCGTCCACCTTCCGCTCGTCGCCGATGACGCCGATGATCGTCGTCTCCTCGCCCTTCGACAGGTGCGGCTTGAGGCCGTGGTCCTCGATCACCTTGAGGATGGCCGACGTCTCCTTGAGACTCGCGCCGGCTTTCATGACGATGATCATCGCTTCCCTCCGGCGGATCGAGTCGTACTCGAGGAGCTCCGGCTGGAGCGCTTCGGGCGCTCGCCGGTCGTCGCCAAATCCGGTCGTAGGCATCGGGCGTCTCCCAAATACTGGTGGCGGACGGCGCCGGGCGCAAGCCTGGAGTTCACGAGCAGGAGGACGCGCACCACGCGGTCGAGCGCGCCGGGGACGGCGACCTCGCTTGCGCACATCATCGGCACGTCCGTCCACCCCATCGCGCGCGCCGCGGCGGCGGGGAAGGCCGCGTCGAGGTCGGGCGTGAGCGTGAAGAAGGCGGCCGCGACGTCGTTCGGACGCACGCGGTTCGCCTCGACCATCGCGCCCAGCAGTTCGCGCGTGCGCGCGAAGATCTCGCCCTGGTCGTTCGAGGCGACGCGGACGGCGCCGCGGATTCCTCTAACGGGCACGTGCGCCTCCGCCGCGAAGCTCTCGCAGACGCGCAGCAGGATCATGGGACTTCACGAGCTCCTCGCCGATCAGCGCGGCATCGATCTTCATCGCCGCCAGGAGTCGGAGGTCGTCGGAGGAGCCGATGCCGCTCTCGCTGACCGTGACGACCTCCGGCGGGATAAATCGACGGAGCTTCGCGGTGGTCTCGATCGAGACGGCGAACGTCTCCAGGTCGCGGTTGTTGATGCCGATGATCGCGGCCCGCGCGTCGAGCGCCCGCTCCAGCTCGCGCTCGGAGTGGACTTCGACGAGGGTCGCGAGGCCGAGCTCGCGGGCGATCGCGACGTACTCGGCGAGCTGGCCCTGCTCGAGGATGCGCACGATGAGGAGCGCCGCCGAGGCGAGCATGACCCGCGCCTCCCAGAGCTGATAGTCGTCGACGACGAAGTCCTTGCGGAGGACGGGCAGGCCCGTCGCCACGCGCGCCTTGCGCAGGTCGTCGACGCTCCCGTGGAAGAACTTCTCGTCCGTGAGGACGGAGAGCGCCGTCGCGCCTCCCTCGAGGTACGCCCTGGCGAGCGCCTCCGGGTCGAGGTCCTTCCGGAGCACGCCCTTCGCGGGGGACGCGCGCTTGATCTCGGCGATGACGGAGACGTCGCCCTCCCTGCGGAGCGCGAACGCGGGCACGGTCGCGGCCGAGCGGGCCTTCGACTTTAGGTCCGCGAACGGACGATCGCTCTTCGCGCGCACGAGCTCGCGTTTCTTCCAGGCGACGATCTCGTCGAGGATCATTCCCGATTCCCGATTCCCGATTCCCCATGCCGGGCGAGGAAATTCGACAGGAGCGAGCGGCCTTCGCGCGTGAGGATCGACTCGGGGTGGAACTGGACGCCTTCGATGTCGAGCTCGCGATGGCGCAGGCCCATGATCTCGCCCTCGCTCGTGTGCGAACTGATCGCGAGCGTCTTCGGCAGGCCCTCCTCGCGCACGATGAGCGAGTGGTAGCGCGTCGCCTCGAACGGGTTGGCGACGCCGTGGTACAGGCCCTGGCCGTCGTGGTAGATCTTCGACACCTTGCCGTGCATCATGCGCGGCGCGAGCGCCACGTCGCCGCCGTAGATCATGCCGATCGCCTGGTGGCCGAGGCAGACGCCGAGCACCGGGATCCTGCCCGCGAAGTGCCTGATGAGGTCGATCGACGCCTTCGCGTCCCGGGGATGGCCGGGCCCGGGGGAGATGACGAGGTGCGTCGGCGCGAGCCGGTCGGCCGCCGCGGGGTCGATGGCGTCGTTTCTGCGCACCGTCACATCGGCGCCCAGCTCGCCCAGCAGTTGTGCGACGTTGTACGTGAACGAGTCGTAGTTGTCGATCAACAGGACTCGGGACTTCAGACCGGGGACGGGGGACTGGCTCACAGCCCCTCCTCCGCCATCGCGATGGCGCGCTTCAGCACTTCCATCTTGTTCGCCGTCTCCTGCCACTCCGCGTGCGGGTCGCTGTCGGCGACGATCCCCGCGCCCGCCTGCAGGTGGGCCGTGCGCGCTTTGAAGAGGATCGTGCGGATCGTGATGCACATGTCGGTGTCGCCCGAGAGCGAGAAGTAGCCGACGGTGCCCGCGTACGGGCCGCGCCGCGTCGGCTCCAGCTCCTCGATGATCTCCATCGCGCGGATCTTCGGCGCGCCCGTCACCGTGCCCGCGGGGAACGTGAGCCCGAGCAGGTCGAACTGGTCGCGCTCCTTCGCGAGCCGCCCGCTCACCTGCGAGACGATGTGCATGACGTGCGAGTAACGCTCGATGGAAAAGAGGTCGCTCGTCTTCACGGTGCCGTAGTCGCAGCAGCGGCCGAGGTCGTTGCGCGCGAGGTCGATGAGCATCGTGTGCTCGGCGCGCTCCTTCTCGTCGGCGAGCAGCTCCTTCTCGAGCGCCCGGTCCTCCGCGTCGGTCGCCCCGCGGCGCCGCGTGCCCGCGATCGGCCGCACGAGCGCGGTGCCGGCGATGAGTTTCGCATGCACCTCGGGCGACGAGCCGACGAGCTGGTAGTCGCCGAAGTCGAGGAAGAACATGTAGGGCGACGGGTTGAGGATGCGCAGCGCGCGGTACGCCTGGAACGGATCGACCTGCACCTCGCCCGACTCGCGCCGCGCGAGAACCGCCTGGAAGATGTCGCCCGTGCGGATGTACTCCTTCGCGCGGACGACGGCCTTCTCGTACTGGTCCTGCGAGAGCTCGCTCGTGAACGTCGCGCGCTTCTTCGGCGGCGGGCCGGGCTCGAACGCGAGCGGCCGGCGGAGCGCCTCGCGGATCTCCTCGATCTTCTCCGCGCCGTCGGGCGCGATCGACACGAGAAGCATCTTGCGCTTGATGTGGTCGAAGACGACGAGCGTGCTCGTCACGTAGAAACTCGCGAGCGGCAGTCCGAGCGGGTCGGGCAGGCGGCTCGGGAGTTTCTCGAAGAAGCGCGCGAAGTCGTACGAAACGTAGCCGACCGCGCCGCCGACGAGGCCGGGGAGGCCGTCGCCCGCCAGCCGCAGCGGCTTGAGCTGCTCGCGCACGAGGTCGAGAGGATTGCGCGCGCCGAGCTCGACGACGTCCTGGCGGCCGCGCTCGTCGACGAGAAGGTACTTCGGAAGCACCTTGATCGACTTGAGGTAGTCGACGCCGATGAAGGAGTAGCGGCCGAGCGTCTCCGCCTGCTCGACCGACTCCAGCAGGAAGCGCGCGCCGCGGGCGCGGAGCTTGAGGAACGCCGAGACGGGCGTCTCGAGATCGGCCGGGATCTCTCGAACCAGCGGTTTGAGTTCCATGAAGCAAAAAACCCCGCTTCATCAGCGGGGCTCTCGATCAATCAGGTTGTGTGCGGATTGTCGCCGAGTCCCGCTAGGAGCGGAACCCGTACCACGCGTAGTACCGGGCGACAAAGTTCATCGGAGCGGTTATTCTAGGGGTGGCATGCCCGATGTCAAGCGCAAGACGCACCTTGCGGCCGTCGTGGCGATCCCGCCGCGCGAGCTCTGGGAGCCGATCCAGGAGATCCGGCACCGGCACGACCGGCACGTCCGCGACTGGATGCCGCACGTCACGCTCCTCTACCCGTTCCGCCCGTGCGAGGAGTTCGAGGCGGCCGCGACCGCGCTCGCGGGCCTCGGCGTCGCGCCGTTCGAGGCGAGCCTCGCGTCCGTGCGCTTCTTCCGCCACACGCCGACGTCGCACACGATCTGGATCGATCCCGAGCCGCACGACCCGTGGGTGCGGTTGCAGGGGGCGATCATGGCGAGGTTCCCGGACTGCGACGACGTGACCCGGTACGAGAGCGGATTCACGCCGCACCTGTCCGTGGGGCAGTCGCACACGGGCACGCTCGCGGGCGAGCTGCAGTCGCGATGGAGGGCGGCGTCGTGGCGCGTGAGCGAGATCGCGCTCATCGCCCGCGAGGACCGCAGGCCGTTCGAGGTGGTGAAGGTGGTGCCGCTATGATGCGCGTCGCGCTGGTGTTGCTGGTCGGGTTCCTCTGAAAGTACGGGCTCAGCCCCTATCGTGGATCGGGGCAGGCGTCGAACGGGCGGTACGAAGCGACCGTCGACTACGAGCACGGCAAGCCGGCGTCGTTCACGTGGAAGTCGCAGCAGCCGGACGGCACGTGGAAGAAGGACGCCGACGGCGCGCTCGACCTGGCGCTGCGGAACTACCACGGCGGCTGGTACACCGAGATATTCGCGTCGCCGTCGGGCGACGGATTCGTGGTCGTGAACGTGATGCACCGCGACTTCTTCCGCTTCTTCGACGCGTGCGGGAAGGCGGTCGCGACGTACACGCCCGAGAGCGTGCTCGCGGAGGCGGAGCGCGACTGGCCGTCGAAGGCGTGCATCTGCGGCGGGATCGACCCGCAGTTCAAGTCGAAGCCCGCGCTCAGCGACGGCGGATGGGCGGTGGCGTTCGAGGCGTCGGGCACGGGCCGGCGGGTGCGCTTCTTCCTGCCGCTCGCGATGGAGGCGCCGGACGGATTCGAGGCGGCGCTGGCACGGTTCCTGTCGCGCTCGTCGGACGAGCTCGCGGCGGACGCGAAGGAGGTCGAAGCGAGGCTGCCCGCGCTCGACGACGAGAGCGTGGTGGCACGCGAGGCGGCGGTGAAGGAAATCCTCGCGCGCGGGATCGCGGCGTGGGCGCCGGTCGAGGCGCTGTCGAAGTCCGGGCCGGCGACCGCGAAGGCGCTGGCGTCGACGATTCTCGCGGCCCTGAAGCCGTGGCGCGAGCGCGCCGATCGCCGCCGGGACCTTCGGTTGCTGGCGGCGCTTCTCGAGCATCCCGACGCGGGGGTGAAGGAGGCGGCCGGACGGCGGCTCGCGCGAATCGTGCCCGGGTGGAAGGACCGGACGCCGGCCGAGGCGCGCGCGTGGGTGGCGGAGCGCGGCGCGTCGCTCGCGTGGGACGCGGAGCGCGACTCGTACAAATGAAGCCCTTCGTCGAGCTCCTGTGCGGCGACAAGTGCGCCGGACGGGCGACGGGTACGCCGGGCGGCAAGTTCGCGCGCTCGCTCGTCGAGAGCGAGTTCGGGACCATGGGGTACGAGCCCGAGCTCCAGCACATCGCCGAGTGCGGAGGCGACAACGTGATCGCCCGGCTGCCCGGGGCGATCGACCGCTGGGTTCTTGTGGGTGCGCACTTCGACCACCTCGGGACGCACGACGGAAGCGTCTATCGCGGGGCGGACGACAACGCGGCGGCGGTCGCGATCCTGATGGAGGTCGCGCGGCATCTCAAGCACCGGCCGCCGCGCATGCGGGGGGTGCTCTTCGTCTCGTTCGACGCCGAGGAGCCGCCGAACTTCATGACGTCGGCGATGGGGTCGGAGCACTTCGCGGCGCACCCTCCGGTGCCGCTCGACACGATCGACATGATGCTGTGCATGGACCTCGTGGGGCACGCGCTGGGCCCGCCTGGGCTGCCGGACGAGGTGCGGCAGACGGTCTTCGCGCTCGGCGCGGAGCGCAGCGAGGGGACGGGCGCGCACGTGGACAGGCTCGCGCGGGTGCAGCCGGGCGTGGTGGTGCGGCGGGCGGACGCGGAGTCGATCCCGCCGCTGTCGGACTACAACGCGTTCTGGCACCGCGGCGTGCCGTTCCTGTTCCTGTCGTGCGGTCGCAGCTCGGTCTACCACACGCCCGAGGACGTCCCGGAGAAGCTCGACTACGCGAAGATGCAGGCGCTGGCGAGGTGGCTGGAGCGGTGGGTGCGGGAGACGTGCGAGCGGCCGGGGCCGCGCATCGCCGTGCGACGGGGGCGCGACGACGCCTCCACGCTGCGGGCGATGATCGACCTGACGGGCGCGCTCGCGAAGGTGTCGCCTCTGGCGGTGCCGGGGGCGGCGCGGGCGAAGTCGCTGCTGGTGGCGTGCAGTGCGGACGGCCGGCTGCCGGACGCGCGCCGGGTGGAGCTGATGACGCTCGTGGGGATGCTGGAGCAGGGCTTGGGGTAGGCGATCATCCGGCGAGCAGCGCGGCTCCGATGGAGAGGGTGCACAGCGCGATCATCGTCTCTCCGAGCTTGTACCGGCCGCCGGCCGCGAGCGCCCCGCCTTCCAGGAGACCCGCGGCCAGCGCGACCGCGCCGACGACCGGGCGGAGGATCGGCGCGGCAAGGACGCAGCCGGCCGCCAGCAGCGCGAGCGAAACGAGCAGGATCGCCGCTCCCACGCGCCGGTCGAGGCAGGGTCACCGTCAGGACGACCAGCCCGGCTTCGAGAGCACAGGCGCCCACGAGGTGTTCCGCGGAGGGCGTCATCAAAGGACCATGGCGAGGGGAAGCGCGAGGAGGTAGGCGATTCCGACGAGCGCACCGGCGGCCCACGCCCAGAGAGCGTCCCTCACGCCTGCGGATAGGAACCGCGCGGGCGAGTCGCGCGCGATCATGACCGGCCGCCGAAAATGAGCGCGATGGCGAGCGACGCCAGGCCCACGAGCGTCAGCAGCAACCGCAGCGAGAAGCGCCTCTCCACGGCGCAGTCCACCGCCGCCACGAGCGCGCCGGCGAGCGCGATCATGCCGAGCAGCACCCGCGGTGACACGACCGCCAGCGGGTTCATGCAGCACAGGCCGAGCACGAAGAGCGCGACGATCGTGCCGCGGGAGTTCATGTCCAGGCGGATACAGGAACCGCGCGGGCGAGTTGCATCGACGGTCAATTCCATCCGTACAGCTCCGGCGGCACCCGCGACAGCAGCGCCGCGCCCGCGGCGGCGAACGCAACCGAGAGCACGATCCGCCGCAGCGTCGGCCGCTTCGCGTGCAGCGACGACATGGCGAAGGCGTACCCGGCGATGACAGCCGCCGCCCCGCCGAGCGCGCACAGGAAGTGGAGCGGACGCCCCGTGATGAACAGGAGGAACATCGTGATCACCACGAGGTAGAGCAGCACGGCGCAGACGGGGATGAAGAGGGCGGTCAGGATCCACGCCGCCGCGCGACGGCCCATCTACTGCGGCGAGGGCCGACGATCCAGCAGGGTCGCGCCCGGCGATCCGGCCACGACCGCGTCCACCGGCGCATCGTCCGCCGCCTCCGCGTGCTCCACGCCCGACTCGCCGATCCCCTTCGGCCAGATCATGAAGCCGCCGCGGGCCGACGGAAGTTCCCACGTGCCCCAGATGCCGCGACCCTCGCGGAAGCCGCGGTACCAGACGTCGTGCGACGCGTACGTCTTGTGCCACGTGACGATGAGCGAGTCCCGGTCGTAGTGGCCGCGGATCGTGAACGGGGCGATGTCGTCGATGCCGGTGCCGTCGACCAGCCCGTCGCGGAACCGGAGGTCGAGGTCCATGCGGTGGCGCTCGCGCGCGTCGCCGTAGAGGTAGTAGCCGAGCCACGGGCCGCTCGGGAAGGTCGTATCGTCAAGGACGGCGGTTTCTTCTTCGTGCATCATAGAGTTTAGACGAGCCGGGGGCGCGTTTGTTTAGTCAATGAGCAGTTTGAGGACCCGCTTGTACTCCTCGCTGTCGCGCTTGGCCCACCGCACCTCGCCGCCGAGCGTGACGAGATGGAGGCCGTCCGGGTGGTTCATCGGGTCGTCGCATCCGATGATCGCGTTCGGGCCGAGCGAGTTGACGTCCGTCTTCGGCCCGCGGTAGGAGCAGAGGCCGGCCGCGGGCTTCGTCTGCGTGCGCGGGCAGATGAACTGCCACAGGTCGTCCTTGCCCACGAGCGGCGGGTCGGTCTCCGCGAGCGCGAGCCAGAACTTGCGGCCGGTCGCCGCCGGGAACAGCTTGTCCTCGCCGCCGAACTTCGTCGCGTAGTCGTGCTGCCGACGCACGAGCGTGGCGAGGTTCGACTGGCAGACGAGCACCTGCGGATCGTACCCCTCCGAGGCGACCGCGCCCGTCGCCTGGTGGATGGCGCCGGCCACGTGCTCGATTTCCGCGGCCAGCAGGATCCCCTGGTCGACCCAGAGCTCCACGGGCGTCGCGGTGGTGAGCCGGTATCGGACCGCGTTGTACCGCACCTTGCCGGGCACCTTCTGTTCGCCCTCGCAGAAGATCTTCGCGTCGGAGAGTTCCAGCGTCTCGAGATCGAGGAACTTGACGCGACGTTCGAAGCCGGCCTGGCGCGGGAGGACGCAGACGAGCCGCGCGAGGGAGTGGAGCGTGACCGTGTCCGCGGGCAGTTCGACGTCGCGCTCCTTGCCGCCGATCGTCGCCGAGCCGCGCCCGTCCTTGAGCTCGAGCTCGTACGAGAGCTCGCGCGACTCGACTTTCACGAAGCGCGGCGTGAGGCGGTCGTCGCGCGTGCAGCGCATCGTGACGCGCATGAGGCGCTCGGGCCCGCCGAGGACGCCGCGATACGCGTCCTCGAACTCGACGAGGCCGTCCTTCTCGCGCGTGACGAACTGGCCGAAGCCGATCTTCCGCTCCTGCTTCGCGAAGGCGTACCAGCGGGTGTTCCAGTCCTTGACGAGGGCGTCGACGCGCGCCTTGGGGTCGTCATCCTGCGCGCGCAGGGCCAGGGGCATCAGCCCCGCCAGGAGGAGCCGTCGCAGCATCATCCTATTGTACGAACGGGGGCGCGTTCGGGACCGTTCCTTGACACTCTCTTCGAGGCACCCTTAGAATCCGCGCCATGCCGCGGGAGCTGGTGCTGTCGCTCTATCCGTACCGCCTGAAGGAGATCTTCAAGGACAAGGTCTGGGGCGGTCCCGAGCTCAAGCGCGTGATGGGGAAGAAGGGCGCGGGCGCCCGGACCGGCGAGAGCTGGGAGGCGGCGCAGCGGGGGAAGGACACGAGCGTGGTGGCCGACGGCCCGCACAAGGGGATGACGCTCGAGGCGCTCACGCGCGCGTGGCCGAAGCCGGTGCTGGGCGACGAGCACGCGATGCGCTTCTCGCAGCGGTTCCCGCTGCTCGTGAAGTTCATCTGCGCGCACGACCGCCTGTCGCTGCAGGTGCATCCGTCGGACGACTTCGCGCAGCGCTACGAGCCCGAGGGCGTGGGCAAGATGGAGGCGTGGTACGTGGTGTACGCGCCGAAGGAGGCGCGCGTGATCCGGGGCGTGCTGCCGGGGACGACGGTCGCGGAGTTCAAGCAGCACCTGGCGAAGGGGACGGTCCAGCAGTGCCTCAACCAGATGGAGGTGCGGCCCGGCGACGTGATCTTCATCCCGCCCGGGACGATCCACACCGCGTTCGGCGGCGTCATCATGCTCGAGGTGCAGCAGAACTCGGACATCACGTACCGGCTCTACGACTGGGGGCGCCCGGACAGGAACGGTGCGCGGCCGCTGAACGTGGAGCGCGCGATGACGGTGACGGACTTCTACTCGATGGGGGTCTCCAAGTACAAGCCGGCGCGCATCCCGGGCTTCCCGTACCGGCGGAACCTGCTCATCAAGTGCGAGAAGTTCACGATGGAGGCGCTGGTCCTGGACCGCAAGCGGATCAAGGACACGGTGCCGAAGACGCGGTTCCAGCTGCTGACCGTGGTGCAGGGCAAGGGGAGGTTCTTCTTCGGCGAGAACAAGAAGCAGAGCGTCCCCTGGAAGAAGGGCGACACGTTCCTCGTGCCGGCGCACCTGGGCGAGTACGACATCGCGGCGGCGGGCGCGTCCGAGATCGTCTGCACGTACGTGGAGTAACGGGGAGCTGAAATCGTGCCGCGCCGCGCGCTTCCGACCCGCCGCGGACGGCGCGCGTTCGCGTGAGCTGTAACTTATGACTTGTAATTTATAATATGTCGGGGTAGACTCCAGCGTGCGACTCCGACGCAAGTGGGGACCGCCCGCCGCGCTGTTCGGCCTCGCGTGGCTCGGCTTCTTCATCCACGCCTGCGCCGCCGGCCGCCCCTTCGAGGACCCCGCCAAGATCGGCGACATCGCCGCCGCTCCGCGCATCCAGGTCGCCCTCTCGAAGGGCCTCCGCGTCGAGTCCGCCTCCTTCGCCGTCCGCGGCCCCTACGCCATCAACACCGACCGCGGCGTCGCCGAGAGCGGCGACCGCCTCGACGCGCGCGTCTCCTGGGACGGCGGCCTCCGCATCAACGACCGCCGCTTCACGGACCCCGTCGTCCGCGTCACCTGCGCCCGCGACGGCGACCTCGAGGTCGCCGGCACGCGCTACCACGGCGACCTCCTCGTCATCGTCGACGAGGACCGGCAGACCCGCGCGCCGCGCATCACCCTCGTCAACGAGGTCGACCTCGAGCTCTACCTCAAGGGCGTCGTCGGCAAGGAGATGTCCCTCTCCGTCGGCGTCGAGGCGCTCAAGGCGCAGGTCGTCGCCGCCCGCACCTACGCGATGTACGAGGCCCGGCACCGCACGCTGCGCACCCTCAAGGGCGAGAAGTTCGACCTCTACGACGACGAGCGCTCGCAGGTCTACGGCGGCATGGAGCGCGAGACCGACCACGCCCGCAAGCTCGTCGACGACACGCGCGGGATGTTCGTCGTCTGGAACGCCCGCCTCTTCAAGACGTTCTACTCGTCGACCTGCGGCGGCTCGACCGAGCGCGCGCGCAGCATCCTCGGCGGCGAGGCGGAGGACATCCCGCCGCTCGGCGGGACGGCGTGCCCGTACTGCGAAGGGTCGAAGCACTTCCGCTGGACGGAGTCGTTCCCGAAGGCGGACGTCGCGAGGAAGCTCTTCCCGGACCGGCCGCAGGCGCGCGTCCGCCAGGTGCGCGTCTCGAAGATGCTCCCGCGCGGCCACGCCTCCGAGGTCGCCGTCCTGCTCGACGGCTCGCTGCGCGAGGTCCCGCTCGAAGCCAACGCCGAGTTCCGGCGCCGGATCGACCCGCGCCGCATCAAGAGCACGCTCTGGGAGAAGGTCGACGACGCCGGCGACACGATCACGATCACCGGCCGCGGGTGGGGCCACGGCGCGGGCCTCTGCCAGGTGGGCGCCTACCGCATGGCCGATCTCGGAAAGAGCGCGGGCGAGATCCTTGAGTTCTACTACCCGACGGCGCGCGTCCAGAAACTGTACTGACGCGCCCCGGCCGGGTGGAAATGCAGGTGGCGGCGGGCGGCCGCAGCCCATAAACTGTCGCCGGAATTTGGCGGCCGCGTGTACGAAAGCCGCCTGCCGCCCGTTTCCTGAGGTGGCTTCGGGATGTCCGATAAAGACCTCGTCGAGGCCCTCCGCCAGGGGTCGAACGACGCCTGGCAGGAGCTGGTGAACCGCTACATCAAGCTGGTGTACCACGTGGTTCGCCGGACGCTCTCTGCATATGGACGGGGCAACGCCGACGCGGACGTCGAGGACATCGCCTTCGACCTGTTCCAGTCGCTCGTGCGCGACGGGTACCGGGTCCTGGCGACGATCGGCGCCCCCTACGACCTCAAGGCTTGGCTGGCGATCTCCGCCCGGCGCCGCGCGATCGATTTCGTGCGGCGCAAACGGATCGCGCCGGTCTCGCTGGACGGGTCGCGCGAGGATGAGGACGTGACGCTCGGGAACGTGGTCGCCGCCCCGGAGGTCGAGCCGGAGACGGTCGCCGATCCGGAACGCCAGCGCGCGGTGCGCGAGGCGCTGGTCGCCCTCACCCCGAAGGAACGCCTCGTCGTCCAGCTCTTCTACCTCAAGGGCCGCAAGTACCGCGAGATCGCGAAGATGACCGGGATCAACGTCAACAGCATCAGCCCCACGCTCATGCGCGCCGTGGAGAAGATGCAGAAGTTCCTGGCGGAGAGGAAAGTCCTATGACGTGCCCCGACCGCCTGCGCCTGCTCGACGTGATCAACGGCGTCGCCGAGGACGCCGGCGTGAAGTCCCACCTCGACGCGTGCGCGGCGTGCACGTCCGAGTACGAGTCGATGATGTCCGCGACCGAGGCGCTCGCGCACACCGCCCCCGCCCGGCCCGCGGGCGTCTGCCCGACCGAGCAGCTCCTCGCCGCGTACCTCCACCGCGCGCTTCCACCCGAGAGCGAGACGGACGTCGAGACGCACCTCGCCGGATGCACGTCGTGCCTCGACGACCTCGTCCGCGCGGAGGAGGCCATCGAGAAGGACGAGAGCGGCGTCGTGCCCGCCGACTTCGTCGCGAAGATCCGCGGGCTCAACACGCCGTCGACCCGCGAGCGCGCG
>Ga0187893_10009151_pt1 | contig 15346 bp, 22 predicted proteins | sample MA1701074metaG_FD_139574 | JGI IMG/M metagenome (GOLD analysis project Ga0187893, IMG submission 139574) | White microbial mat communities from a basaltic lava cave in the Kipuka Kanohina Cave System on the Island of Hawaii, USA - MA170107-4 metaG ... | reverse complement strand
CGTCCACGGCGCGGTCAGCCCCAGGAGCGCCCGGTACAGCTCGATGTCGCGCATGGCTCCGATCCTCCTCGATCGGAGCATAGCTGGCGACCACTTCCACCCACACGATTCCCGGAAGAGCCTGATCTCTTTGATCTCGGCAAGCGTCAGACCGAGGCCGGTCGCTTGCTTGATGAAGGAGAGCATCCCGACCGCGTCGTCATCGTAGAGGCGGTAGCTGTTCGCGGCCCGCCTCGCCGGCGGCAGGACCCGCTTGTGCTCATAGAAGCGGATCGCCTTGGCGGTCACCCCGGCCCGGCGGGCCAGCGCTCCGATCTTGAGGCCACCATCCATGTCACGGGTAGCCTAGACCTTTCCCCTTAGGGTAAGGTCAAGAGCTTCTTGATCAGCGCGCCAGGGGCGCCCCGCTCGGGAACCGGTAAGTCACCGTGAACGCCTTCACCCCGGCCGGCGCGTCGGCGAGCAACATGTACTCCGACTCGTACTCCTCGGCCGCGCCCGGAGCAAGCTGGGCGGGAAGCAGCAGCGGGCACTGCAGCAGGGCCAGGTGCTTCGCGTCGCCCGCCGGGTCGATCCGGTGGCTCACCCGCGTCGTCACCTCACGGGTTCCACCGTTCCTGGCCTTGACGCTGACCCGGACCCGTTCTCCGCGCGCGAGCACCATGGAGGACGGCGAGACCGTGACGTCGAGCGGCACCGCAGGGTCGACCACCGCGCTGAAGGTGACGCGCACGCCGCCGGCCCAGTTCAGAAAGATCTTCCATCCTCCCGCCTCGCGGACCAGGTCCATGGTCTCGTCGCCCTCGAGGGTCGGCAGGGTTCCCTTCCGGTGGAGGTCCTCCAGGCCGGCGGCGATCCGCTGGCGATCGGCGGCTGTGAGCTTGTCCAGGCGATCCGCGTCCCAGTCGTGCATGAGGGCGCGGACCGCCGGTGCGTTGGCGTCGGGAAGCCGGAAGCGTAGAGTCACACGCGCGCGCTCGCTCGTCATCGTCGTCTTGACCGGCGTCGCTGTGATGTAGGAGGCGAGCTGCCGGACCGCGTCACGCGTGAACCCACGGAGGTCCTGCTGCTGCCGCCGGAACGCCGCCTCGTCCTTGGCCCGGCGATCCTCCAGGGAGATGAGCCGCCACAGCGCGCTGGCGTCGTTGGCGTAGACGCCGCGGCCGTACTCGCGCGCGACATCCTCCGGGGCTGCGCCACCAGCACAGGCCGCCAGCAGCGTCGCGGCCAGCATGAGCGCGACGCTACTCCACGGCCCGGCGCCGATTCTGCTCGTCACGAACGAACCCTCACCAGGGAGATCATGCCACCGTCCATGTGCATCGGCTTGTGGCAGTGGAACAGCCAGTCGCCGGGATTGTGCGCGGTAAATTCCACGACGGCCGAACCCATGTGCGCCTCGACGTCCACGATGTCCTTGACGATCGGCGCGGCGTAGCGGGCGCCGTTGATCGCGAGCACCTGGAACGACTGCCCGTGCAGGTGCATCGGGTGCGCCTCGGGGCTCATGTTCCTGAACCGCACGACGGCGCGGTCGCCCCGCGCCAGCGGCAGCGGGTTGGTCCGGGGCCAGACCTTGCCGTTGATGGTCCACACGTCGCTCCCCATCATGCCGCCGCTCAGCGTCTGCTCGAACGTCCGCGTGGCGCCGGTCGGCGCGGCCAAGACCCGACGGCCGCGGCCGAGCCCGTAGTCCCAGAGGCGCAGGTCGGCCACGCCCGCCTCGGTTGGCTTCGCCGACGCGTGGCCCTCGTAGAGCACGAGCATCTGCTCGCCGACCGCGGCGTGTCCCGGCTGCGTGCAGTGCAACAGCCAGGCCCCGGGCCGGTCGGCGACGACCACGACGTCGTACCGCTCGCTCGGCGCGATCGGGATGGCGTCGACGCCGACCGGCGAATCGACCGGGTTGCCGTCGGTATGGGTGACGTGCAGCGGGTGCCCCGCCAGCCGGATGACGTGCGTGTGCTCGTTGCTCGCATTGATCAACCGCAGCCGCACGCGCTCGCCCTTGCGCACGCGGAGCGGCTCGGTCGCCGGGTAGGCTTTGCCGTTGATGGTCATCGTGTCGTAGGCGGGCTCGTGCGACGCCTCGCGACGCATCATCCCTCCGCCCATCGTCCCGCCCATGCCCCGGCCGCCCATCATCCCGCCGCCCCGCATCATGCCGCCCATGCCGCCACGCCCGCCGACCGTCCCCTCGCCCGTCGGCGGCAGCGCCGGACCGCTGCCGGTCGCCCAGTCGTCGAAAACGAGCGTGACCTCGCGGTCGTGCGCCATCGCTCCGGCGCCGCCGGCTCGATGATCAGTGGCGCGGCCAGGCCGAGGTCCATCTGACGGTATTCCTGGAAGTGAGTGTGGTACCACCGCGTGCCCGCGGGGCGCGCCTCGAACTCGTAGACGAACGTCTCGCCGGGCTGGACCGGCCGCTGCGTCACGTTGGGGACCCCGTCCATGGCGTTCGGGACTCGACCCCGTGCCAGTGGCTGGGTCCACACGGAGACCGCGTAGGGGCCGGCGGAGGCAACGGCCAGCCGAGGCGTCCCCCGTTAGTTTGCCCAGGCGCTCTCTGCCCAGAGCATCACGCTGAGGGAGAGAGCAGGCACGATGGAGAGGGTGGCGCCCCGCGCGGAGAGGGTTCTCACCGGTGCGTACCTCCGAGCCGGGCGTCGATCGCTTCTCGAAGGCGCGTCATCCGCTTCTCGTACTCCAGCATCCGGTGGAACAGCAGCAGGAAAGCCATCATGTAGATGAGGCCCTCGGCGAGCCCCATCAGGGCCCAGCCCGCGGACTGGTCCTCGAGCGGGGTCAGGCCCCAGAGGCGGGGAACGGTCGTGTAGTGGGGGTAGAAGACCTCCCGGGCGAAGAGGACGAGCATCATGACGGGCAGCATCGTGGGGACCACCGCGGCGATGACGTAGACGATCCTGAAGCCGTACGGGATGTGGCCGCGGAGCCTCGGGGCGGGGTTGATGGGGGGCCACCAGAAGAGGAGGGCTGAAGCGAAGAAGGACAGGTGCTGCACGTTGTGGAGGACGTCGTCCTGGAGGGCCGCCTGATAGGGACCCGGGAGGTGCCAGCCCCAGAGGATGACCATGTAGAGCACCCAGGTGACGGGCATCCACGTCAACCGACGGAACCCCCTGCGGACGCGCGCCCCGCGCGCCAGGAGACGACCAAGGGCATGCCGAGGGCTTCTCGGTAGCGCCCAGAGGACCACTGGGAGGGGGTTCGCCAGGAGCAGGAGTGGCGGCGCCACCATCGTGAGGAGCTGATGCTCGACCATGTGCAGCGTGAAGAGCCACGCGGCGAAGATGTCGAGGGGCGACAGGAGCGCGAGGGCGACCACTGCGAGCCCGCTCAGGTAGAGGACGAGCTCCCAGGGCCCGGCCGTCTTGGGCTTCCGCCGGCGGAGCCGGCACCAGCCGGCAACATAGACGGCCGCGAGCCCGGCGACCACGAGTGCCACGTCAGGGCGCCACTGCCACGAGGCCAGAACCGCTTTCAGGGTCGGGTCCATACGAGACCCAATACCGCAATCCCCCACGCCGGAACGAGCGCAGCGCCTCCCAGGAGCCAGTACGTGACCGACCGATAGGCCCGTCCCGACTCGCGAAGACGCCTCACGGCCCCGTCCGAGAGGATGATCCCGAGGAGCGCGGCCGACGATGCAAGATGAAGGAAGGCCGACAACGAAGCCTCCGGGCGGCCCGTCGGGGAAGCCCCGAGCAATCCGACGAAGGCGATGAGCCACGCCGGCCCAAGCGCGGCGAGCCCGAGGGACCAGTGCAGATGGGGACGCTGGCTGGATTCGCGCGCGCCCAGAGAGCGCATGGCGCCCCACGTGGCGAGCGCCCCCACGAGGCCAATCAGGACCGACCACGCGATCATGCGCGCGCGGTCCGGGACCATCGGCTGGCGAGCCGGGACGCGGTGCCGGCGAGTCCCCCGGGGAAGGCGAACACGACCGCGACGAGCAGGAGGCCCAGGACCAGGCCCCGATGCTCCGTCAGGCGTAACGAGAAGTCCTCTAGCACGAAGAAGGCGAAGGCGCCGGCAACTGGAGGAAGTGGCGGCTGCCCCCGAGCACGGTCATCAAGACCAGTTGAGCGGACAAGAGCCAATGGAACTGTTCGGCGGTGATCTGCCGGGTCAGCTCCCCATAGAGGGCGCCCGCGAGCCCGTCTCGCTGGCCCAGTCTCGTCGCCCGACCGCGCGGCCCACGATCTGCGAAGCCCGGTCGACGAGGTACACCGTCGGAGTGCCCGTGACGCGGTAGGCTGCCGTCACGGCGCCATCGGGGTCGAGCACGACGGGCGCCGTGTAGCCGCGGGCTCAGACGGCCTTGCCCACGAGTTGTGGATCCTCCCGCATGTTGACGAGCAACAGCGTGAAACCCCGCCCCTTGAACTCCTCGTACTGCTCGTTCATCGAGGGTAACTCCCTCGTGCAGTGCGGTCACCACGTGGTCCAGAAATAAAGCATCATGATCCGCCCGCGGAAATCGGCCAGGCGCACCGGCGTCCCGTTGAGATCCGGAAGTGAGAACGCGGGCGCGGCGAGGGGCCGGGATGTCGATGTGGAGCGCCTCGAGGAGTGATCGGACATCCTCCCCGGCCGCCGTCAGGGAGACCGGGAACAGCGCGGTGGAGACGACGAGGAGCAACGCGACGAGTGACCGGCGGCACAGCGTGCCGAACGACATCCCTGCAACAACGGTCAGGCTCGGACCGAAACGCCCTCGATCCCTCGACTTCCACTCGGCGCTCATGAAGGTGGCCGTGACCTTTGCATGGTTCGGACGAACCCGTCAAGACTCATGCCCGGGGCTCGTCAGTGACCGTAATGCCCGCCGCCGGCGGCCGGCTTCAGCGAGCGCAAATACGCCACCAGGTCGATCAGCTCCTTCACCGTCAGCGAGTCGTTGAACTCCGGCATCTTCGACGAGCCGTCGGGCGCCTGGTATCCCTTGCCCTTGTCGATGACCACGCTCGGGTTGAGCACGGCCTCGGCGAAGTACTCGGCCTCGTGCAACGGCGCCATCTGGGAGAGCTCCGGTCCGACATTGGCCTGCTCCGTGGGCGCCGGGAACCTCTCCCCTTTCACCTCGTGGCACGCATAGCACTCGAGCTTCGCGAACACCTCGCGCCCTTTGGCGGGATCGCCCTTCGGCAGCGTGAATTTCCAGCCCTTCGGCGTGCCGTGTCCCGCGTGCGGGTCCGGGGCCGGTTGCTGGGCTGGGGGCCGCGCCGGTCGGGCCGGTTGCTGCGCCGGGACGGCACCCGGCGCCAGCAACGCCGCGGCCGTGGTCGCCGCCAGGACCGCGCTCCATAACATGCGTGGCGTCATCGCTCGAGCACAACGTTCGCGAGCTCAGCCACCTCTTTGAGGTGCGCCACGACCTGGCGCGTCTTGCCCTTGGCCATGGATTCCAGCGTGACGGTCTGTGCCGCCACATCAACCGCCTTCACCGTCCCCGAGATGGGAGCCTCCTCGGCCGCCACCACGGTCGTCAACAGCAGCACCCCTGTCACGACTCCCCCAAAGACCCACTTCATGACTCCTCCTCCTTGCGCCGGGGACCGAAGCTCGCCTCGCCGCGGACCCCGCGGGCCCATAGGAAACATTAACGCCAGTTCGCATCACGCGGCCCCATGCAGCGGGCATCCAGGACCCCTGAAAGACCCCAGCGTCGTCGAGCCGCCGGCCCCGGAGCCCTCCCTGGAGCCGAGACCGCCCGGCTCTGATCCGGCTCCTGCGGCGATCCTGCTCCCGGGACAGGGGGCGTCGTCAAGGGCCGCGCACCTCCGCGGCTGGGAGATGGACCACTTGGGCCGGAGTTCTAGCGAGGGTCCCTAGACTAGATACCCGCTGGCGAGCCAGAGCAGGGCGTCCCGCGATCCGGGGCGCCCTCGCGGATAGGTGGGCTGGCGAAGGCAGCTCTCGCGTGCAATTTCGCATTGACAGGACCGGTCGCCCCTTTCTACTCTCCACCTGAGAGAACGCAGTCTCCCGATTGCTGATCGTGGCAGCCTTCGTGATCGCCGCTGCCGAGAGCGCCCTCCGGGGCGCGTGCCGGGCAACGACGCCAGACCTCGACATCCCGTCAACCCGAGAACCCCAGGGAGGACATGGACATGGCGACCTGGACCCCCGATCCGACGTTCTATCCATCGCCGCGCATGGCGACCGAGGCCCCGCCCGAGCGGCACGCTTATGTGGCGGAGTTCGATCCTCAGCGCACGCGCCCTGACCGTCTCGCCGTCGTCGACGTCGACCCGCAATCGTCGACGTATGCGCAGATCGTCGGCCGGGTCACCGTGCCGGGCGCGGGCGACGAGCTGCATCACTTCGGGTGGAACGCCTGCAGCTCGTGCCTCTGTCCGAATGCTCCCCATCCGCACCTCGAGCGCCGGTACCTCATCGCGCCGGGCCTGCGGTCCTCGGACATCCACATCTTCGACACGAAGCCCGATCCGCGGAAGCCCGTGCTGGTCCGCACCATCGACGCCAAGGAGGTGGCGGCCCGCGCCGGTTACTCCAGGCCTCACACGGTGCACTGCGGGCCCGACGGCATCTACCTCACCGCGCTGGCCAATGCCGAGGGCAAGGAGCCCGGCGGCGTCTTCGTCATCGACCACGAGACGTTTGACGTGCGCGGGCGCTGGGAGGTGGACCGCGGGCCGCAGCGGTTCGGCTACGACATGTGGTGGCATCTCGGCCACGACACCGCGGTGACCAGCGAGTGGGGCACGCCCGACATGTTCGAGAACGGGCTGGTGCCGGAGCTGTTGCTCGGTGCCAAGTACGGTCGCAAGCTGCACTTCTGGGACCTGCAGCAGAAAACGCACGTGCAGGAGATCGACTTCGGCCCGGACTATCAGCTCGTCTTCGAGCTGCGCCCGGCGCACGACCCGACCAAGGCGTATGGCTTCGTGAACTGCGTGCTCGGGCTCAAAGACCTGTCGTCATCGATCTGGGTATGGCACAAGGACGGGTCGAAGTGGGCGGTCACGAAGGTGCTGGACATTCCGGCCGAGGCGGCCGACCCGGACCATCTGCCGCCGATGCTCAAGGGCTTCAAGGCCTGCCCGCCGCTGGTCACCGACATCGACCTGTCGGTCGATGACAAGTTCCTCTACGTGTCGTGCTGGGGTACGGGCGACCTCCTGCAGTACGACGTGTCGGATCCGTTCAAGCCGAAGCTCACCGGCAAGCTACGCATCGGCGGGATCGTTGCGCGCGGGCCGCAGGCCTCGGGCAAGGCGCCGCTCAACGGCGGGCCGCAGATGGTCGAGGTCAGCCGCGACGGCAAGCGCGTGTACTTCACGAACTCGCTGTACGGCGCGATCGACGACCAGTTCTATCCGGACGGCGTCAAGGGCTGGATGGTGAAGGTCGACGCGAAGCCCGGCGGGGGCATCGCGCTCGATCCGAAGTTCTTCATCGAGTGGTCGGACGGCTACCGGCCGCACCAGGTGCGGCTGCAGGGGGGCGACGCCTCGTCCGATTCGTACTGCTATCCGTGATCGCGCGGCGCTGATCGCGCGGCGCTCGCGCAGGCGACCGGTCCTGTGCCGCGGTTCGGCCGGGCGCTCGTTGCGCGTCCGCGCGGACGCGGGTCGATGAGCGCCTGGTCGTGGCTGGCCCTGGTGGGGCTGGGCGCCTTTCACGGCATCAACCCCGCCATGGGCTGGCTCTTCGCCGTCGCCCTCGGCTTGCACCGGCGAAGCCGCGCCGTGGTCGTGGGATCGCTGATCCCGATCGCGCTCGGGCACGCGCTCGCCATCGGGCTGGTCGCGCTCGCCGTCGTGATGCTCGGCGTGGTCATCGATGAGCGAGCCCTCCGCGTCGCGTCCGGGCTCGTGCTGATCGGATGGGCCGTGTACCACACGTTCTACGGCTCGCGCCATCGCGTGAGATTCGGCATGCGCGTCGGCATGGCGGGACTGGCGCTGTGGTCGTTCATGATGGCGACCGCGCACGGCGCGGGGCTCATGCTCGTGCCGTTTCTGCTGCCGCTCGCGTCGGACGGCTCGCGTGCCGGTCACATGGCGAGCCATCATGTGGTCAGCGTGTCACTCGCCGGCTCATTGGCCGCGATCGCCATGCACACCCTCGCCATGCTCGCGGTGACCGGGACGATCGCCATGGTGGTCTACGAGTGGGTCGGGCTCGCCTTCCTGCGCCGCGGCTGGATCAATCTCGATCGGCTGTGGACGATCGCCCTGATCGCGACGGGACTGCTCCTGCTCGCGTCGGCTGTCATCTAGCCCGCACGATTCATGAACGGGACTCGACTCAGATCGGACGGGTGGCGCCGCGGGCGGCTCCCGCGCGGCCGGTGCTGCGTGGGCCCCCGAGTCCGGTGCGCCGCTCGGCCCATAGGAGGCGCCCGCCACAGCGCGGGCAGGCCATCGAGCGGTGACCCTTCTCGTCGTTCCTGCCGACCGGCTCGAGAACATCGTTCGCACCAAGCCCAACCTGGCAATTGCTATCATCCGCCAGCTTGCGCGCATGGCAGCAGAGGAGAACGACCGGCCAAGTTCCTGAATTCGCTCTCGGCCGTCTTGCACGCCGTCTCGGCGTGCACGAAGCTCAGATTGTGACCACCACGCGCCGAACTCTCGCGGTCGTCCTGTTGGGAGTGGCGACACTCTTTCTTCCGGCACTCGTACCAACCTACTACCTGATCCTTCTCTCCTCGGCCCTCGCCCTCGCGATTGCCGGTCTCGCCCTCAACTTGCTTCTGGGCACCACCGGGCTCCTTTCTTTCGGGCATGCGGCCTACTTCGGCCTCGGCGCCTATGCGGGCGGATTTCTCCACACCTTGCTGGACGTCGACGCCCTGGAGGCGTACTTGCTGGCCGGGATGGTGGCGGCAGCAGTCACCGCGGCCATCTCCGGCGCGCTCTGCGTCCGAGCGACGCGTGTGCATTTTACGATCCTGACGCTCGCCGTGGCCCAGATCGTCCATTCGGTCTTCATTTCTGGCATCGTGTTCCGGGCGGCGGGTGGCGTCGGCCGCGGGCTGTTTCTCCTGGCGGCGGAGGGCTCTACATCCCGCGGCTGCCCATCGCCGGCCACGTGCCTACACCCGAAGCGTTCCCCGTTGTCATGTTCTATGTGGTCGCCGCCGCCTTCGCACTGTGCGCGTGGCTGCTCCGTCGCCTCACCCGCTCGCCCTTCGGCTTGACGCTGCGAGCCATCAGCGGGAACCCGACGCGTGCCGCGCTTGTCGGTATCCGCGTGAGACGCTATCAGTGGTCCGCCTTCGTGATCTCCGGCACGCTGACGGGCCTGGCCGGCGGCCTCACCGGACTGCTCGACCGGCAGGTAACGCCCGAGCAACTCCACTGGATGTTCTCCGCCAAGCTCGTGTTGGCCACCGTACTAGGCGGGGTGGGCTACTTCTGGGGCCCTGCCATGGGGGCCGCGGCGCTGGTGACACTTCGAGAAACGGCACTGCGGATGACGGACTACTGGAGCTTCGCTCTGGGCGCGCTACTGATTCTGGTGACCGTGACAGCCCCGGGTGGCATCGTCGGGCTGGTCGCCAGGCTCTTCCGCCGTCCCGGCGCCGAAGAACATCCCTGGGACCGGCCAACACCCCCTGGGAAGCACGGATGATCGCGGAGCCGACAGAGGTTGCGTCGACCCCGAGGCCGTTGACCACCGTTCGTACGCTCTTGTGGGCCCTCGTGACGTACACGGTGTGGATAGGGCTTCGCTGCTCAGTCTCCCCCCTTCAGCGAAGCGCGGAACCCACTTCTGTTCACCGCCTCGATGAGCTGCTCGACGGTGACCTGCGTCGGCTCAAACGCCACCCGAGCTTCCTTGTCTCGGAAGCTTACGTCGGCCCGCTGCACGCCCTTGAGCCCCTCCAGGGCTCGCTTGACCACCAGGGGTCAGGTCCCTCAGGTCATCCCTTCGACCGACAACACGACCGTCGACGGCGCGGCGAGGACGGCGTACGCAGCCAGGAGCAAGAGCAACAGGGCAAGCCCGAATGCGGCCTTGGGAGTCATGGCGTCACCTCCCGCCCATCCCCTTCATATCGTGCCCAGCTCCCGAGTCGCCGGCCCCCGACAGGCGAGTGAGAAAGTCCGAGGTCATCTCGGGAAATCGGGCCGCCACGATGGACGTGACGAGAACGGCACTCGCAACAATCAGCAGCGCCAGCGTGACCCGGCTCCCCGCCATCCGGCAGCCGAGCGCGTCGCAGCGCCTTCGCTCGCGGGCGTACCGGACGAACCCCGTGGCGACTCCTAGCACACCGGCCGGTATCAAGAGCCAGCTGTAGCGCATCGTCACCGCCATGAAGGCCCCGCTGCCCAGCCCGAGGACAATCACCGCGAGCGGCAGCAGGCAACAGAGCGAGGACAGCAGGGCCCCGCCCCACGCGACGAAGCTCGCGCCGATCGTGCCGGCCTTCACGGCGTCGTCCTCCGGGCGCTCCAGTAGCGGTACACGACCAGTGCCACAAAGCCCACGAGCAGCACTAGCAGCACGGCGTCCAGATGTCCGGTCCAGGCGCCAAGCCCGATCGCCCCGAGCGCCAGGACCGCCACGGGCGTGAGACAGGCCAGGCAGCTCAAGGCCGCGCCGATGATCCCCAGAGTGAGCCAGCGATCATGCCACATACGCACCTCCTAGGCTTCTTCAGCCTCCGCGGCGAACGCCCCGTACTCGAAGGTCAGCCGGTAGCGCCGCCCGCAACACTCGACGGCATCCCCGGCCTTCGCGCCGTCGGGCAGCGTCAGCGTCTCGTTGCAGCTGGGACAGCTCACCCGGTGCGCGAGCGTCGCGCCCCACCGCCCGTTCTCCCGCGTCAGGCGCAGGGCGTGGCCCGCGCAGGTCGGGCAGTCAAGGAGGTCCCCCGGCTCGGCCTCCGCCGGAACGGCGACCGCCTCGCCACAGTCCGGGCAGCCGACTTCCACGGCCTTCAGATCAAACCCCCAGCAGCCGCTTCAGTCGGCCGCGGTCGAAGCCGGCCATGACCTCGTCACCGACCACGATGACGGGCACGGCCATTCGCCCGGTCCTCGCGATCAGCTCGTCGCGAGCGGTGGCATCGTCCGCGACGTTCTTGGCCGTGAACGGCACCCCCTGAGACGAAAGGAACTCTTTCGCCGCGTGGCAAGACTGTCACGTCGTGGACCAGTAGACCGTCACCTGCCGATCCGCCATCACCGCCCTCCCCTCAGGAGCCCGCCGAAGATGTGAGCCCCCAGCTCGAACGCCTCCCTGACGACCATTCCCGCTCCCGGCATGTCCGGGTTCGCCGCTCCCCACGCCCGCAAGTGTTCTCCCGACCGGAAGAAGTTGAGGGTCGTTCAGAGCGTGTCGCAGGCCCGCCGCTCGTCCTCCGCCCGCTTCCCGACCCAGACCATGACGCCCTCGGCATCCGGTCCTGGCCCCGACGGATCGACCGACAGCTCCATCGGCACGGCGCAGTGGTGGCACCATGACCAGACGTGCACGCGCCGTCCGAGCATCGGCGCGATCCCCAGCGCATCGATCGCGCAGCACACGAACCGTTGTCCGAGCCCCTCGCCGAGGTCGATCACGAAGGGCGTCCGGGATGCCGAGAACGGGTAGGCGAGGTCGATGCGCCCCGCATCGATACGAACCAGGTCCTCTTCGTCGAGCCTCGCCAACCCCTCGAGGACGCTGTCGGGGGCCTGGCCCGGGAAGGCCGACACGATCTCGTCGACCCGGACGGGCCCCGCCCGATCGACGAATGCCCGCAACACGCGCTGCAAGAGTGCGGTCTCCCGCGCGGCGCGCCGGGCCGGGCCGCGTCCTTCCACGTCCAGTGCGATCAGCTCCGCTGCCGTCCTGATCTCGACCGCCATCGATCCACCCCCCCTTTGGCCCATCCCCCTTCCGGTGGCGTCACCGTACGATCTGTAGTAACTACAGATTCAAGCCTTTTCTTGGAGGGGCCTATGAGCATGACGACCCGATCCGCCGGGCGGGGTATCGGCGCGCTGTCGAAGCGAACCGGCTGCAACATCGAGACGATCCGTTACTACGAGCGGATCGGGCTCATGCCTCCCGCGACCCGGAGCGACGGCGGTCATCGGCTGTACGGAGAAGCCCAGGGCCGGCGCCTGGGCTTCATCCGCCGGACCCGCGAGCTCGGCTTCACGCTGGACCAGGTCCGGACGCTCCTGAAGCTCGTCGACGGGGGCCGATACACCTGCGCCCAGGTGAAGCGCATCACGGTCCACCAGCTGGACGAGGTCCGGCGGAAGGTCGCGGACCTCCGAAAGATCGAGCGCGTGCTGGCCGAGATGGCGGCTCAGTGCGACGGCGGCACCGTGCCCAAGTGCCCCGTCATCGACGCGCTGTTCGGCTCCTTGCAATCCGTCGCGGCGCCGCGTATAAGTACTGGCCAGCCATGATCGCCCGCCCGGCTCCTGGTCTGCATCCTCGTGCTAGCGCGCTCGTGGCCACGCTGCTGCTCGTGCTCGTCGCCCTGGCGGTCCCCCTGGAGGCGAGCCAGCCGCTCCACGTCCACGAGGCGGGCACTGCCGGCCTCTACAACGAGGAGCACGTTCTCGCCAGCCTGGACTCGCTGTCGGGCGACCTGCCGCTGCCTGATGCGGGTCCGGCCGTATTCGTCGCCCTCGTCGCGAGCGCGTGCCTTCTGGCGGGGGGCGCGCGGCTGTGCGCGCCGGCCCTCAGCCTCTCCGATTCGCGCGCTCCCCCCTTCGCCTAACCACTCCGCTCGGTAGTCGCAGCTCCTGCCCCCCGGGCGCGTGCCCGCGGGCGATCCCCCACTTCCCTCGAGACGGAGGCGTCTATGCGTGCATTGGTCGGCATCTGTCTGCTGGCCGCCGGCGCCCTGGTACCCGGCGCGGCCGCGGCCCAGGACACGGAAGCGCTGCGAAAAGAGCTGGAGCAGATGCGCAGGCAGTTCGAGACGATGAAGGACGGCTACGAGAAGGCGATCAACCAGCTGAGCGATCGGCTCAAGACGCTCGAGTCCCGGCCGTCGTCGCCCGCGGCGGGGACGGCGGTCCCGGCGGTCGCGAGCCGCGAGCAGATGCTCAGTCAGGCCCAGCCGGGCATCACGATCAACCCGATGGAGTTGGCACGTCCGCGCGAGCCCTTCTCGCTGTTTGAGCGCCGCGGTCCTGGGCAGCTTCTCTTCGACATCGGAATTGTCAGCGATTTTGCGGGCTCGTTCACACAACGGAACGTGGACAAGGCGAACGCCGGAACCTTTCCGGGGCGTGAGAATCGCTTCTTCCCGCGCGAAGTGGAAGTGAACCTGTTCGGCCGCATCGATCCATGGGCCGAAGGCGTGGTCCGATTCGAGTTCGCGGAGGAGTTCGAAGACGGCCAGCGGGCGACCAAGGCCGCGCTGGCCGAGGCGTATCTCACCCTGCTGACGCTACCGTTCGGCACGCAGCTGAGACTGGGACAGATGCCGGTTCGGTTCGGCCTGCTCAGCCACCTGCATCGAGAGGCGCTCCCCCAGATCGACCCTCCGAACGTCCTCACGCGGTTTTTCGGTGAGGAGCAATTCCGTGAGACCGGGGCCGAGCTTGCCTGGGTGGCGCCGCTGCCCGTCTTCCTGGAGGGCGTGGTGGGGGTCTTCAACGGCGACAACGAGACGTCGTTCGGCTACGGCAAGCTCTCCAAGCCACTCGTGGTTGGCCGGCTCCGCACCTTCTTCGAGCTGGGTGACGAGAGCGCGATCCAGATCGGCGCGTCGGTGGCGAACGGCGAGACTCCCGAGCGGCGGCGGAATACGCTCATCGGCGTCGACGCCAAGTACAAGTACAAGCCGGAGGGCTGGCAGCACCCGTTGCTCACGCTGCTGGGTGAGGCGATCTTCCAGAACCGCCGGGTGAACGCGCTCGGAGAGGACACCAACGGCGACGGCATCCAGGACACCCCGGACGAGACCCGGATTCGTGACCGCTGGGGCTGGTACGTCGGCGGAGAGCTCCAGCCCTTCCGCAGTGGCTGGCTGAGCCGGTTCACCGGCGGCCTTCGCTACGACTGGACCCAGTTCCCGACCCAGCGGGGCCGTGAGTGGGCCGTAGGGCCGTATCTGGCGTTCATGCCCTCGGAGTTCCTCCGCTTCCGCCTCGGCTACAAGCACACCGAGCGGGACAAGCGGGACGGATTCACCGACAACGAATCGAGCGCCCGGAAGGTGGACGAGATCCTGTTCCAGGTGACGTTCTTCCTGGGCGCTCACCCGGCCCATCCGTTCTAGACGGAAAAGGAGACGGAGATGCGTATCTTCGCAGGACTATTCAGCGCGAGCCTCCTCGCTGTCGGCCTTTGGGCCGGGGGCGCGGGGGCGGCGGAAAAGATCCGGGTAGTGACGACCACGACTGACCTCAAGGCGCTGACCGAGGCGGTCGGTGGAAGTCTCGTCGAGGTCGACGCCCTCGCCCGCGGCAACCAGAACGCTCACGACCTCGAGGTCCGCCCGAGTCTCATGGTCAAGGTCCGCCGTGCCGACCTCCTGGTGACGAACGGGCTCGATCTGGACCAGTGGGCCGAGATCGTTGTCCGGGGTGCCAACAATCCCAACGTGCTCTTCGGCGCGCCCGGCCGCGTGGATGCCTCTGCCGGCATCATGGTCCTCGAGGTGCCGAACACGCGGGTCGATCGCTCCATGGGCGATGTCCACCCATTCGGCAACCCGCACTACACCGCCGATCCCGGGATGGCACCGGTCGTCACCACCAACATCCTGGAGGGGCTCGCTCGGCTTGCGCCGCAGCACCGGGCCGCCTTCGAGCGCAACCGCCAGGAGTTCCTGACCCGGTTGGCTCAGGCCATGACGCGCTGGTCAGCCGAGCTTGCTCCCTTCAAGGGAACGAAGGTGGTCGTGGACCACAATATGTGGCCGTATTTCCTGACTCGGTTCGGGCTGGTCCAGGCGGGCACAATCGAGGAGCGGCCCGGCATCCCGGCCACGCCCGGACACATTACCAAGCTCGTCGCCTCCATCAAGGAAGATAAGATCCGGCTGATCCTGACCGTGCCCTGGGGTGATCGCCGGCTAGCGGAGTCGGTCGCGCAGCAAACGGGAGCCAAGGCGGTCGTAGTGGCCAGTTCCGTCGGGGCGGTCAAGGGCACCGACACCTATCTGGACACCATCGACTACAATATCCGGACCGTCGTCCAGGCCCTCAAATAGCAACCGTTCGGAGCCGACAATGCCCGGACCACCATGACCGCCGATCTCCTGGCGCTGATGTGGATGCCGTTCCTGATGTGCCTGGTGCTCACGGGCATCCACGCCTATCTGGGCTTCCACGTCATCGCGCGCGAGGTGGTCTTCGTCGACATCGCGCTGGCCCAGATCGCCGCG
>Ga0187893_10009150_pt1 | contig 15347 bp, 9 predicted proteins | sample MA1701074metaG_FD_139574 | JGI IMG/M metagenome (GOLD analysis project Ga0187893, IMG submission 139574) | White microbial mat communities from a basaltic lava cave in the Kipuka Kanohina Cave System on the Island of Hawaii, USA - MA170107-4 metaG ... | reverse complement strand
CCCTTGTGCGTGCGAGCGGATTTCATTGAGCAGGTATTCCCCATGTGGGGAAGGGTGTGGGGATACCCTAAGACGAGCATTGAACTTGGAAAAAGGTTCGAGCGGAGTCATACAAAGACACCATTGAAAAACTTGGCTCGTCTGCGACGAGGAGAGACCACGGTTTGACGCTGCAACCACGGGCTTTTTTGAGGTCGAGGACAAACGAGTTGCGATTTTAAGGAATTACGAATGCAACGATTGTTGCCACTGTCATCAGTGTTTACTCACGTCTCCTTTTTGCATACACTGATACGCACATGCGCTCACAGAAGAAAAAGAATCCTGCCGCTGTCGCCCTCGCAAAGCTCGGAGCTTCCAAAGGGGGTAAGGCGCGCGCAGCTAAACTTTCAGCCAAGCAACGCTCACGCATTGCCAGGCTTGCCGCCGAAGCGCGCTGGAAGGAGTGACCTTTTTATTTAGTCTATGCTTGCACGGGCAAGCATTTCATGATTTACTTACTCTATGAAAACAAACGGCACTTCCACCTATTTCCTGTATGCCCGAAAGTCCACTGACGTTGAGGACAAGCAGGTGCTTTCCATTGACGCGCAGCTTGCCGAATTGCGCGAGTTTGCCGAGCGCGAACATTTGAGCATCGTTGCCGAGTTGATTGAAAAGCGGTCTGCCAAGACTCCGGGCAGACCAATCTTCGATGCGATGCTTGAGCGGGTTGAAGCGGGCGAAGCTTGCGGGATTCTCGCGTGGCATCCTGACCGGCTTGCCCGCAACAGTGTTGACGGAGGCCGCATCATTTACCTTCTCGATACGGGCAAGCTTCAATCACTCAAATTCCCGCGCACATGGTTTGAAAACACGCCACAGGGAAAGCTCATGCTTCATAACGAGTTTGGGTTCAGCAAATACTACGTCGATTCGCTTTCCGAGAACGTCAAACGTGGTCTCCGTGAAAAAGTCCGTCGGGGCGAATGCCCTTGCCGTGCTCCCTTCGGATACCTCAACGATTACCGCACCAAGTGCCTTATCGTTGACCGCGAGCGAGCGCCCCTCGTCAGGCAGGCGTTTGAGCAATATGCGACTGGCCGCGTCACGCTCGACACGTTGCGAGACCTTTTCGCGCAGCACAAGATGCGGACGAGGAATGGGAAGCTCGTAGGCCGCGCGTTCGTGTCGCACTTGCTTTCAAACCCGATGTATTACGGGCATTTCCTCTATGGCGGAGAAGTGCATGAAGGAGTTCACGAGCCAATCATTTCCAAAAAACTGTTTGATGAGGCTAGAGCGGTGCTTGACAGCAGATGGCGATGCTCGCCTAAGGAGAGGAAGCCAACGGCAAAGGCATTTCTTGGTCTGCTTCGCTGTAGCGACTGCGGTGGAGCGATCACCGCCGAACAGCAGGTGAAACGGCAACAGAACGGCAACGTGCATCATTACACCTATTATCGATGCACCAAGAAGAACCGGATTCGGGAATGGTGCTCCCAACCCTACATCCTCGAAGCAGACCTCGACGCCGAAATCACCAGCCTCCTCAAACCGTTTTCTCTGCGCGAAGATTGGGCGGATGCAATGCTGACACGGGTTAATGAGGAAAAGAAGCAGAGCGCCCAATCTTGCGCGAGCCTTGCTGCCGAGAAGCGCGCCGAGATTGAAAAGCTCAATCTCCGACTCCAAAGACTTCTGGAGTCATTCCTCGACGGCATCGTCGAGCGGGATATTTACGTCACGGAGAAGGCAAAGCTCATGAGCCAGAAGAAGTCTTTGGAGGAGCAACGCTCCGCGCTTCAGCAAGGCAGCAATGCTTGGCTCGAACCTCTCAAGACGTGGATAATTGATGCGAAAAACACGGGTAAAATCGCTGTTTCTGGTTCTCTTCAAGAGAAGAGGGTTCTCGCTCAAAAAGTGTTTGGCTCGAACCTTGTCCTCGACCTCAAAAAAGCCCGTGGTTGCAGCGTCAAACCGTGGTCTCTCCTCGTCGCAGACGAGCCAAGTTTTTCAATGGTGCCGGTGGCGGGACTCGAACCCGCACGGCCTTTTACGGCCCCGGGATTTTAAGTCCCGTGCGTCTGCCATTTCGCCACACCGGCAACGGCACAATTCAACCATCTGAAATCCGATTCCCGCAAGCGTCGTCGCTGGTCAATTGTTGTTCCAGGAAGCCGCTTCCCAACATTCTTTGATGGCCTTGCGTTGGGGACGCCAGTCGCCCTCGCCGAGGAACGTGCCGGCGATCTCGCCGAGGTCGGCGCCAAGAACATCGATGACGGCAGATTGGCCGGCATCGTCGGGACGTGACGCTTCAAGAAAGCTTCGGAAGGCCTCGCCCTTGCCTCGTTCCGTCAGAAGCTTCACGAAAACTTCAGCGAGGCTGTAGCTCAGTTCGTTGGAATCTCCTGGAAGGTAGAACGACGTGCCGGCCCAGAAGGTCTGAATGTTCTCCTCGTTCCAGAACGTAAAGTGTCGCTCAGTCAGTTCGTCCCACATAATCGGCGGACGCCAGCCGATGGATGCACCGTAGAGTGCATCTTGATTGCTTTGGCCGAGAGGACGGGGAGGCGCGCCGATGGCTCTCTCCAGAGTTACCGCCACGCCCTCGTTCAGCCACAACGGCAGTGTCAGGTGAGCAACGCAGTCGTGCGCGAGTTCATGGATGATGGCATTGGCAACATCGAACTGGTCAGTCCAGGGCAATGCAATGTGAGTGTAGCCGCCGCCGATGCACATCCCACCAGAGCGCGGGTTCTCGCCCTCAGCCATGTGGCAAGCCACGTATTGGTAATAGTCATCCTGATCTGAAAAGACCAACGCGACGTCCTTGCCAACGGCCCCTTGCCACGCCGTCCGGCCGAGTTGATCGCGGATCGTGGTGGCTGCGCGGCCTGCGTAATCCAACAACCATCTTGCCGTTTCAGCAGGCTGCTCGCAGAGCAGGATGGTCTGGCGCGATTGATGGACGGCATAGTTTCCACCGATGTCGTCGCGGAGTTTGGCCACCCAGTGCAACGCCGCTTCGTTCCAGGCTGCTTCCCAGTCCGGGGCGTTCAGTTCGGATTCGATCCAGTTGCAGACAAAGTCCCAATCGACACGGTGGAAGCCGTCTTCAAAGGAAAATGCGGAGGCGAGGGCCTGGAGATTGATGAGCCTGGGGGCTGGCAGTGGCGGTGGCGGTTCGGCGGGCGCAGGGAGTGCGGTGCCGCATTCGCCACAGTGAGCGGCCGGAGTCTCGTTCTGCCTTCCGCAATAAGGACAGGCGATCATGCGGGCGCGGTTTAGACGATCTTCTTGTACTTTGGGTCGGCTGACAGCTTTGCGACGAGTTCCTTCACCTTTTGAGCCTGGCTTTTGTGGGCGACGAGGGTCGAGTCGTCGGCCATCACCACGATGGAATCGCGCAGGCCGACGATCGCGACGGGGGTGCGGTTCTTTGTGCGCGCGTCATAGACGATGTTGCGCGCGGCATCGACGTGGATGAAGTCGGCCACGGCACAGTTGCCTTCGGGGTCGGCCTTGAGGTGGCGGCCCAGCGCGGTCCAGGAGCCAAGATCGTCCCACTCGAAATCGCCCGCGGCCACGACGACGTTTTGCGCGCGCTCCAGAAGCGCGTAGTCGATGGAGATTTTGCGGAGGTCCGGATAGTCCTTGGCGAGGACCTTTGCTAGCCGGGGCGTCCAGGCGACTTTGAACCAGCGGTGACAGGCTTCCGCCATTTCCTTCTGGTGCGCTTCGAGGCCGTTGGTGATGGTGACGAAGCTCCAAATGAACATGCCAGCATTCCAGCGATACTGGCCGCTGGTGAGGTATTCCAGGGCGCGTTCGCGATCGGGTTTTTCGACGAAGCGTTCGGCCTTGAAAAACGGAGTCTTGTAACGCTTCACGCCCTGCGGCGGCGGCAATTCGGCGCCGACGTGGATGTAGCCGTAGCCGGTGTTCGGTTCGGTGGGCTTGATGCCGATGGTGACGATGGCCTGGCCGCGGCTGGCGAGGTCGAATGAATCGTTGAGCACCTGCTGAAACTTCTTGTCTTCGGGGATGACGTGGTCGGCGGGCAGCACGGCCATGACTCCGGTCGTCGAGCGCGCGCCAACGAGCGCGGCGCCGAGGGTGACAGCGGCGCAGGTGTCGCGTCCACAAGGCTCGGCGATGATGTTTTGTTTTGGCAACTTCGGAAGTTGTTTCCGCACTTCGGCAGCCTGCGCTTCGTTGGTGATGACGATGATGTTTTTCGCCGGCACCACGGGCAGGACACGATCGACGGCTTGCTGGAGAAAAGATCGTTTGCCAAGCAAGGTCACGAGTTGCTTGGGCGTGGCCTGCCGGCTGACGGGCCAGAAGCGCTCACCGCGTCCGCCGGCCATGATGATGACGAAGCGGTCGGTGAGGTTGGCGGAGGATTTGGGTTTCACGGGAGAGGAAGGTTAACCACGGATGGACACGGATGCACGCGGATGTGAGATAAGAATAAGCCAATGGGCAGGCCAAGGCTCAGGTAAAGTCGTGTCAGCACAGGGCGAGACGGTAATCATTTCCGTCCGATGGTCCAAGTTGATTTGCCCGTGCCCGGCCAAGTTGGTTGAAAAAGCCGCTCTCTTATGGCCGAATGCATGGAGAGAAGAAGCGCGCTGCATGAACACCGATGAATTCATCCCCACCCGGCGCAGTTTGCTCAGCCGGCTGAAAAGCTGGCAGGACCAGGATAGCTGGCGGGAATTCTTCGACACCTACTGGCGGCTCATTTACCGGGTGGCGACCAAGGCCGGCCTGGACGACGCCGCGGCGCAGGATGTCGTGCAGGATACGATTCTTTCGGTGGCGCAGCGGATGCCCGGCTTCAAATACGACCCGGCACTCGGCTCATTCAAGTCGTGGCTGATGCTGGTCATTCGACGCCGCATTGCCGACCACCTGCGGAAACAATACGCGGCTACCAAAGTATGCGAGGGGTTCCCGCCCGAGCAGTTGACGGAGATTGCCGACGATTCGCTGGACCGGCTGGAGAGCATCTGGGAGGAAGAGTGGCGCGATCAGATTCGCCGGGTGGCGCTTGAAAAAGTGAAGCGCCGTGTCAAGCCGGAGCAATTTCAGATGTTCGACTTCTACGCGCTGCAAGGATTGCCGGTGCAGGAAGTGGCGCGCACCCTCGGCGTCAGTGTCATGCGCGTGTATCTCGCCCGCCATCGGATCGGAAACCTGTTGAAAGGCGAAATGGCTAATCTCGAAAAGCGGATGATTTGAAGATTGGACGTTTTGGACTGCGGCGGGAAGCGAAGCGCCACGCCGCCTTCGGTGGTGGACGGGCGAGCCAAAGCGGTGTCGCCGCTGCGCTCTGCCACCGCAGTCCAAATCCGGCTTTCTCTCGGAACGCTTTCACGTTTGTGAGCTTCCAATTTGTCCATCGTTTGTTTAGCCTGTGACTATGACCCCGGGTTCTCCGCAACCCTCGCCGGCGGAGCAGGGCGGCTTGCGCAATGGCCAGTCGCTGGTTCCGTTCGTCATTCCTGACCACACTCTGCTGCAACAAATCGGGCGCGGCAGTTATGGCGAAGTCTGGCTGGCCCGGAGTGTGATGGGCACGCTTCGAGCGGTGAAGATCGTTTATCGGCGCGCCTTCGACCATGACCGGCCATACGAACGCGAGTTCATGGGCATTCAGCGGTTTGAACCGATTTCACGCACGCACGAAGGACTCGTGGACATTCTCCAGGTCGGACGGAACGACGAGGGAGGGTACTTTTATTACGTGATGGAGGTGGCGGATGATGTAAGCGCGGAAGGTGGAGCGCGGAACGCGGAACAAACAACCACACTTCCTGTTGTTCCACGTTCCTACTTGCCACGCACGCTCGCGCATGAAATCTCCACGCGCGGCGCGCTGCCGGTGGACGAATGTCTCGGCCTCGCGCTCTCGTTGGCCAGCGCCGTAGCCCACCTGCACAAGCACGGTCTCATCCATCGCGACATCAAGCCCGCGAATATCATCTTTGTCGGCGGACAACCGAAGCTGGCGGACATCGGCCTGGTTTCGGAAGTTGGTGATTCGCGTTCGTACGTTGGCACGGAGGGTTACATCCCGCCGGAAGGTCCAGGCACCCGACAGGCCGACCTCTACAGTCTCGGCAAGCTGATTTACGAAGCCAGCACAGGACGGGATCGGACAGAGTTCCCCGCGCTGCCTGTCGAGCTGACACGCGGCGAGTCCGGCAAGCGGTTTCTTGAACTCAACGCCGTGTTCGTCAGAGCCTGCGCTCAGGAACCGCAGCAGCGATATCAATCGGGTGAGGAATTGCAGGCCGACCTGGCCCTGCTGCGAGGAGGCAAATCGGTCCGCCACTTGCGCACGGTGGAACGCCGGCTCGCGCTCATGACCCGCATGGGCGCATTCGGAGTCCTCACCACAGCGCTGGCCCTCAGCGCCTACGGTTTCGCGAAACGCCAGGCGCGGCTCGACCGCGAGAACCTGCTCCGGATCGAACGCGCGGAGAAGGAGGCCAAGCGTCAGTTGTGGGAATCGCTCGTGGCGCAGGCACGCGCGTCGCGCCGCACCGGTGAAGGCGGTCAGCGCTTCCACAGTCTCGACGCGCTCAAGAAAGCCGCAGCCCTTGACGCCGCGCCAGCGCCGGACACGCGAGCGCGAGGCGAGTTGCGTAACGAAGCCATCGCCGCGCTCGCGCTGGTGGATATCCGGCCAGCGCCGCTGCCGTTTGCGGCGACAAAAGCGAAGGTCAGTGTGGACGCCGATTTCGAGCGCTACGCCGTGGCGGATGCGCACGGGGGGGTGCAGGTCCGGCTCGTCCGTGACGATCAACTTCTCCACGAGTTGCCGCCACAGACTCACGCGGTGCGCTGGGTCCATTATTTCAGCCCGGACGGCCAGTTGCTGCCCGTGCTGTATCAGGATGGTGTGCTGCGCCTGTGGCACCTGACGCGACGGGAGGTTCTGTTGAACGTCCGCCCCGAAGATCAACTCAACAGTCTGGACTTCAGCGCTGATGGGAAAGCGTTGCTGGTGGTGGACGCGAAACAAACAGCCTTGCGCTACGAGTTGCCGAGCGGAAAAGTGGTCAGACAGGAATCGCCAAACGTGAAGTGGTTGCGTCTGCGCTTCAGTCCCGATGGACGCCGTATCGGTGGGTGCTCGGAAACGCGTACCATGGCGCAACTCGTTGATGCCGACAACGGCGAGGTCCTGGCTGAGTTACCACATCCTGGAGGCGTTCACGCGCTGGCCTGGGCGCCGGATGGGCAGCAGGTGGCCACCGCTTGCGACGATGGAAATGTGTATCTCTGGAAACCTCCGCGTCGCGAGCCGGTGCTCACGCTGTCCGGCCATCAATCGGCCGCCGTTCAAGTGGCGTTTCATCCCGGCGGCCGTCTGCTCTGTTCGTCCAGTTGGGATGGCACGGTGCGGCTGTGGGACACGGCCAACGGCGAGTCGCTCGTGAGCATCGAAGCGCATGGCTATTTCATTCGCTTCAGCCGCGATGGGCGGCGGCTGACTTCCTGTCGCGAGGACGGGGACCGGGCGCTCTGGGTCTTCGACCTGGCAGCCGAACCCGTTTTTCGTTTCCTGGGCGGCGCTGCATTCAGGCACCAGGACTCCGCCGCGGCGCCAGGCCCGCAACACTCGGTGGGCTTCAGCCCGGATGGCCGCTGGCTGGTCTCCAGTCATCCTGACGGCGTGCGCGTATGGGAGACGGCCAGCGATCGTGCCGTGAAGCATCTGCGGTGCGGAGACACGCCATCGGCCTTCTTTCATCCCATCGGCCAGACGCTCGTGGCCAGCAGCGCCGATGGAGTGTTGCGCTGGCCGTTTGAAGCGATGCTCAACAACATGGGGACCAACAGCCCCCCGGCACAGCGCGTCTCGCTGCAAACCGATTGCAAGCGCGCCTGGCTTGCAGTGAATGGAGGCGAATTGGCCTACATTCACGGACAGAAGATCCACTTCCTCCGCTCCCGCCGCCAATTTGACGGCCCGCCCGGGCTGGACTGCCTGGCCCTAAGTCCGGATGGCCGCTGGCTGGCTGCCTCCGCCTGGTTCGGCGGCGGCGGACGGTTGTGGGATTTGCTGACGGGCCGGCAGGTGCGGGACTTCGCTCCCGGCGCAAGCCCGCGGGTAGGTTTTTCGCCGGACAGCCGTTGGCTGGTGACCGCAGAGAGGGAAGCGTACCGCTTCTGGGACCCGGAAACCGGCCGGCCCGGCAGAAACGTGCCCCGCACAGGGCCGACAGGCGTGGGGGTGCCTCCCGCTTTCTCCAGCGATGGCAGAATGCTGGCCGTTGCGCGGTCACGGACGCTCGTCCAGCTTTTGAATGCTGAGACCCTCGAAGAGCTCGCGTGCCTGGAGGCGCCACGTTCGCAGAAGATTTCGTGGCTGGCCTTCGACGGGGCCGGCAAGCAACTTGCCGTCGGCACCTCGACTGCGTTCATCCAACTTTGGAATTTGCATCTACTCCGCCGGGAACTTGCCGATCTGGGCCTGGACTGGGACGAACCGCCGGCCCCGGTGTCGGCGGCTCCCGTCCGGGTTGTGCCGTTTTCAGAAGGCATCCTGGGCATCCCGCCGCGAGAGTCGGCCACGCCGTTGAACCTGCTGGATTTGTCCGCCTTCTACGATGCGCCGCTGACGGCGGTCTGGGACGACGCCAACAATCTCGCAGCTTTGACTGCGGGCCGGCGGACCCTGGGCGGCGTGGAGTACGACGTGCGCGGTGTGATTCGGCTGCGCGGCCAACCGGCCGCGTGGTTGCCGCAGAAGGTTGAATCCATTCCAGTCCGCCAGCGCTGCCGCCGCCTGCACTTCCTGCACACCACAGCGTGGTATGAATCCGAAGGCAAACAGATCGGTTCCTATCTCATTCACTTCGAGGACGGTCAGAGGGCCGAAGTGCCGATCCGCTATGATCGCGACGTGCGCAATTGGTGGCTGACGCCCCAGCAATACCCGGCCAGCGTGCCGGCCGTCTGGATTGGGACCAATGCCGTCGCCGCGCGTAACGGCTACCAGCTCCACCTCTTTCACAGCGTCTGGGAAAACCCGCGCCCCGAAGTGGCCATCCGCCATCTTGATTTCGTCTCCGCGAACACCCAGTGCCCGCCCGTCCTCCTGGCCGTCACGGCAGAGTAATTCGGGAGCGCGGCGGCAAGCGAAGCGCGACGCCGCACTGGGCTGTTCTGGGAGGAGACAATTCATTCCTCACGCAAAGGACGCAGCGCGGCAGAGCCGCGATCAAAGATTTTGGAGTGCGGAAACCTATCTCCGCTTTTGGCAGGCGACTTGTCGCCGTTGCGCCGGCCAGAGTCTGGGAAACTTTCAAGCCGCTGACGCGGCTCTGCTTGGCCGACCCGTCCTCCGTAGCAGGACTACTGCGGAGGGTGGACAAGTCGGGCCAAGCACCAAAGCGGAGACAGGTCTCCGCACTCCAAAGTTTTTGAAAAATTCCGCCCGCTTCTCCCGAACCCATGTAACGAAATCAAAAACGGAACTCGCTTATGAACCGAAACATTCTCGTCCCCGGCTTGTGCCTGATCTTTTGCTCCTTGATCCACGCCGCGCCGCTCGGCACCGGGTTCACCTATCAGGGCCGGCTCAACGACGGCAGCGTTCCGGCCAGCGGAATCTACCATTTCGTATTTGAGCTGTTCGATGCCGCGAGCGGCGGCACGTTGCTGAACGACAACGAACGGGAGGACGTGACAGTGGCCAATGGCCTGTTCACAGTGACGCTGGATTTTGGTTCGACCGCGTTCAATGGGCAGGCCCGGTGGCTGCAGATCAACGTGCAAACGAATAACGGCGGTGGCTTCACGACTCTGACTCCGCGTCAACAACTCTTTCCCGCGCCAAACTCGCTGTTCGCCGCCACCGCTGGCGGGGTCCCTAACGGCGCAATCACGACAGGCATGCTCGCCCCTGGCGCGGTCACCACGGCAGCGCTCGCCAATGGTGCCGTCACGGCCAGCACGCTTGCCAACAACGCCGTGACAACGCCGAAGATCGCGGATGGCTCCGTCACTTCCGCCAAGCTCGCCCCGGGCACGGTGATCACGAACATCCCGGCTACAACCAATAATCTGGCGCTGGGCACTGCAAGTCTGGATGGAAGACTCGACGTGTATCGCACGGGTGTCGGCACACCAGCCATTCAATTGCTCGGCGGCCAAAATCTGCTCCACATCTTCAGCGATGACGGCTTGGAAAAATCCCGCCTCGACGCCAGCCCCGGCTGGGGCCAACTCCAGTTGAACAACAACTCACCCGTGGGCCAGCGCGCGGCCATCCTCACCGCCAATGCGACGGGCGGTGGCTCGTTGACGCTCTACAACAGCAACGGCACCCAGCGCGCGCAGTTGTTTGGCGGGAATGCCGGCGGCGAATTGAGCCTGAACGGCGCCGATGGACTGGAAAAAGTCCGGCTCCAGACAGGCTCGAACCTCGGCTCCCTCATCCTGAACAATAACTTTGGCGTTCAAGGAGCGCTTTGCGTGGCCAATTTCATCAACGGCGGGGGATTGCTCACTCTCAACAACACCAGCGGACAAAATCGAGTCGTGCTCGACGGTGGCAGCGCCGGTGGGAAGCTGAGTTTGCTTAACACCTCCAGCGGCCTCTCGGTCGATCTGCGCAGCCAGTTCAGTGCTGGCAATACGGCCGCCTGGATGGGTTTGAATGACAACGGCTCGGAACGCATCTCGTTCGCTGCCCGCAATGGCTCCACTGGCCGGGGCGGTCTCATCGGCGTGATGAATGGCAGCGCCGCCGCCACAGTGCTGGTCACTGGCGACACCGGCACGGGTAATTCCGACTTATCGCTTTTCAACTCGGCGGGCACGCGGACGATTCGGGCCCAGGCCGGTGCGTCCCAGATCAGCACGTTCGGCAGCGATGGATTGGAGCAAATCCGGCTCTGGGGCGCTTCGTTCGGCGAGATTCTGCTTTTCGACAACGCAGGCAACCACGAAACAGTGAAGCTCAGCGCCGGCGATCCGAGCGGCGATTCCGGCGCTTCGCTGCGGTTGCGCAATGCCAGCGGCAGTGACCGCGTCGTGATTCAGGGGCAGGACGCCAACGGTGGCGGCGCCATTACCATCCGCGATGCGAGCGGGACGGAAACCGTTACCATTCTCGGCGCGGAGAGCAGCAGTCAAGGCGGCAAAATCCGGCTGCAGGATTCGTTGGGGAATAACACGGTGCTCCTGGACGGCGATGTGAACGGGGAAGGATGGATCCAGACTCAGGTTCTTCGCATCACCGGCGGCGCCGATCTATCGGAGCAGTTCGACATCCACGCAATTTGCGACGAACTCCAGCCCGGCATGGTCGTGTGTATCGATTCTTCGCATTCCGGCCAGTTGGTCGCCAGCACGCGTGCTTACGATAGCACCGTGGCCGGCATCATCAGCGGCGCCGGCGGCGTGAAGCCTGGAATGTTGATGGGGCAAGCGGGCAGCGTGGCGGATGGCCAGCATCCCGTCGCGCTCACCGGACGGGTCTATGCGCTGGCCGATGCGTCCAGCGGCGCGATTGAACCGGGCGATTTGCTGACGACTTCCGATCTCCCGGGTCACGCGATGAAAGTCGCCGACCCTGCACGCGCGCAAGGGGCGATCATTGGCAAGGCCATGAGTTCGCTCAAGGGTGGCAAAGGTTTGGTGCTGGTGCTGGTTTCCCTCCAATGAAAGGGCGACCTATGAACTCAATTCTGAGTGTCTTTACCATCCAAACCTTGGTCTTGCTTCTGGTTGCGACCAACGCTCGCGGGCAACTGGAATGGCGTGTTTCGGTCAAGTTCATTACTACCAACAATGGGATCATGCCGATGAACGGAGGCTGGGGAACAGACCTCACCAACGAGCAGGCCGTGATTAACAACATTAATTTCGCCAATCAAATCCTGGACAAGCACGGCCGGGGGTATCGCCTCAGACTAACCGAGATCCGGCGCGTCATCGGCTGGGAAAACTTCTATGATCTCCCCGCTCGCAATTCGGGCAACAAGAATGCCCTGGAGTCCGCTGCGAAATCGAACCCAGCCGAGTTTTTCTGGCGTGACGATGCGATCAACGTATACATTAACAACACTAGGTCGGGCATTTGTTCCATCCCCCCGTTTGGCGGCGATGCCATCTTCATCGGCTCGCAGGCCTATGATACTTTGATGCTTCATGAGATTGGGCACTTCTTTGACCTTTTCCATACCCACAACGGCGAAAGTGGCTGCGTGGACAACTGCGGTTGCGGTGAGACGCTCGAAGCCGGTGATGACGATTCGGTGGATGACACGCTTCCCGATCACGAATGTTATTCTCGGGAACAAATCGCCGCTCGCAGCCCCGGCGCCACTGACCTTCAAATCGACAATGTTTGGTTTAACATCATGTCCTACCATCCCTCTCTGGATCGGTTCACCTCCAGCCAACTCGACCGCGCAACCGACGCGTCCAACGCCGCTCGCAACCAGGTCGCCACAGGGCGCAGTTGGTTTGTTGATCGAAACGCAGGTTGTTTCGCGCCCAACGGGCACAGTCACTGCCACGGCTTGGCCGGACCCTTTCCGAATATCGCTGGCGGTGTGAACGCAGCGAATCCGGGCGGAATTGTCCTCATTCGCCCCGGCAACTACAACGAGCCGCAAACGATCACCAAGGCCGTCACGTTCCGGGCTACGCGTGGAACGGCAGTGATCGGAAAGCCCTGACCCAAACGAATCCTAAACCCGGAAAGAAGCCATCATGAACAAGAACAACCTTACGACCCTCAAACAAAACCGAATCGTTCTGGCCTTGCTGCTCGGTCTGCTAACTTCAGTGCCTCTCTGCGGCGTCGCCCAGCCCTTTGCCATCGACTGGTTCACCATCGACGGGGGTGGCGGCACGAGCACGGGCGGCATTTACTCGGTGAATGGCACCACCGGCCAACCGGACGCCGGGTTGCTCAGCGGCGGCAACTTCGCGTTGCAAGGAGGCTTCTGGGGCGTTGTGGCGGTGATCCAAACACCGGGAGCGCCGTTGCTCTCGGTCGAACGAATCGGTGGCGCGGTGCGCGTCTTCTGGCCGTTGCCCGCGAACGGCTCCGTGTTGGACGAAACGACCACGCTCGCCTCGCCGCCTGGGGCGGTTTCCTGGTCGGCAGTGGGATTCCCCTATCAGACCAATGCGACGCACATCTCCATCACCGTGCCGGTGCCGACCGGGAACAAGTTTTATCGACTGAGAAAGCCTTAAGAGCGCGGCCAGAAGTGCCTTTTTATGGACTGCGCCGGCAGAGCGCAGGGGCGACGGCGCTTTCGGACCTGCAAAGACGTGACGGAACTCAGCAGCCTCCCGACAAAAAAGCGGTGTCGCGTCCGACTTGCCACCGCAGTCCAAAGAGCAGAGTGGCGCAGCCGCCAAAACGCGCTCGGCGTTTGCAAAACTACGGATTCACCGCGTCCGCCAATGTCCTCACGAACGCGCTGACTTTGGCGACAAGGTCGGGGCCTTTGCCGTGCGCAGCGATCTGGTTTACGACGGCGCTGCCGACAACGATGGCCTCGGCGTTTGCCGCGACAATCTTCGCCTGCTCAGGGTTGGAGATGCCAAAGCCGACGGCGATGGGGAGGTTCGAGTGCTGGCGAATTTTGGCAGTCATCATCCCGATAGTGTCGGAAACTTTCTGCTGCATGCCGGTGACGCCTTCGCGTGAGACGTAGTAGATGAAACCGCTAGCGCGTTTGGCGATGAGGGCGATGCGTTCGTCTGGCGTGGTGGGTGCGATGAGGTAGATATTGCACAAGCCGGCTTCGCCCATGAGAGCTTCGTAGTTCTCCGATTCCTCCGGCGGCAAATCGAGCACGAGCAATCCATCGACGCCTGCCTTCGCGGCATCGGCGATGAACCGTTTCATGCCGACCTTGTGAATCAGGTTGTAGTAGATGTAGAGGACGATTGGCAACTGCGATTCCTTGCGGATGGCGGCCACGGTTTCGAGCACCTTCGGCGGCGTGCTGCCCGACTCCAACCCACGCTGGGCGGCGAGTTGATTCACCAAACCATCGGCGAGCGGATCGCTGAACGGGACGCCAAGTTCCATCACGTCCACACCCGCCTTGTCGAACGCGAGGGTGAGCTGTCGCGTGGCTTCGAGGTCCGGGTCGCCCGCGCCGATGTAAACAACAAAGCCTTTCCGGCCTTGTTTCTTCAGCGCAGCAAACCGTTCGACGATGCGATTCATGCGCGCGGAGGATGGCCAAAGCAGCGGTGAAGCTCAAGGCACGTTTCGATTGAATCAGCCGCGCCCGAAAAGAATTGCAGCCTCTTCTGCCCGCCCATAAAAATCGGATGTCAGCTCTCGTGAAGAACGAACTCACACACAACAACGGTTTGCGACTGGTGCCTCCGCGCGTTGCCCCGGCACTGGATGAGGGCTTCCGTCCGGCAGTGTTGGCGAACCTGGCGTTCCGGCAGGTCGCGAACCGGGCGCCGGTGCCAATCAGCATCGCCGTGGAGCGGGCTGATGGCGGTGTGTCACGTTTCGACACGTGTGTGGCGGAGGCCGGATTGCCAGAGGCCGCCGGCAACTTTGTTGTGATTGAGCGGTTGGTGAAGTTTCTTCTTTGGTCGCGAGGGGGCTGTAAAATGTATTTCAGCGGGCCGGATGAGTTGGGACGCCGGCTGGAGAGACATTATCGCGAGACCGCGACCGGGACTTTTGACGCCGCTCTCATGGGTGGAAAAATCTATGAACGCTCGTTTGAAGTGACGCTGGTTCCTGCCGAAAAAATGCCTTTGGCGCATGAAACCACGGCCCCATTGGGACGGCATTTGGACGGCTGCCGCATCGGGTTTGATCTCGGAGCCAGTGATCGCAAAGCGGCGGCAGTGTTGGACGGGAAGACTGTATTCAGCGATGAGACCGTATGGGATCCGCGCTCCCATTCCGATCCAAAGTGGCACTTCGAGCAGATCATGGATTCCCTGAAGCGGGCGGCGGCGCACCTGCCCCGGGTGGATGCCATCGGTGGCAGCTCGGCTGGCGTGTATGTGAACAACCGGGTGCAAGTGGCGTCGTTGTTCCGCGGTGTGCCTGAAGAAATGTTCAGCCAGCGGGTCAAAACTCTCTTCCTGGAAATCAAGAAAGCCTGGAACAACATCCCGTTTGAAGTCGTGAACGACGGGGAAGTCACGGCGCTGGCTGGCTCCATGTCAATTGGCGGGAATGCAGTGCTGGGTGTCGCGCTCGGTTCCAGCCAGGCCGTTGGCTATGTGACGCCGGAAGGGACCATTACCCCCTGGCTGAATGAACTGGCGTTCGCGCCGGTGGACTACAACCCGCGCGCGCCCGTGGACGAGTGGTCCGGAGATTACGGCTG
>Ga0187893_10009148_pt1 | contig 15350 bp, 13 predicted proteins | sample MA1701074metaG_FD_139574 | JGI IMG/M metagenome (GOLD analysis project Ga0187893, IMG submission 139574) | White microbial mat communities from a basaltic lava cave in the Kipuka Kanohina Cave System on the Island of Hawaii, USA - MA170107-4 metaG ... | reverse complement strand
CATAGGTCATCAGCGCTTGACCCAAGGCGCTGGAAAATGCGAAAGTCGCTCCGCCCGCCTGGTCCCGCGGAAGTTCCATCCAAAGGAGAATGACCGCGCAAAGGACAAACGTGACATGGACGCGAATGCGGATTCCCCACACCCGCCCTAGGGCGAAGGACCAGTTGATGGGATTATCCAGCGGCCTTTCGGTGGGTATCATCATCCGGCTTCCTCCCCGTTTTCCATTGGCATGCACCTCGGCGGTTACGTTCCGCGAAATCGCCCCGACTCCGCCGAACGCTGACGTTCCGTCGCGTCACGCAAAGCCTGTTTCTCCGACTCTGTTAGACTATGAATGCCCCCTTCGTAGACTTTTTTCAAAATGCAATCAATCAATTCAGCGTCGTAGACTTCGCTTTCGGTCCGCGGCGACGCCTGCCGCCGGGCGGGTCCGGCGGAAACGGGCCCGGAGGCTCGTCGAATCGACATCCTGTCCCACCAAAATTCGCCTTTCCAAGCCCACCACGCCCCAAATATCAATCCCGCGAGATGGCACGCGTCTCCGCCCGCATTGGGCCCCTTGTTGAACAAGTTCAACACGTACCAACCGCCGAAGACCAGCGCCGCCGTACGAATCTTGATGGGAAACAAAAAATAAATGTACACCTCCGCCGACGGGTACCGAACGGCGCAAACACCAAGAAGGCCCAATACACAACCTGACGCGCCGGCCGCGACCGATTGAATGGGAAGCCATCCAAGCACGGCCAATACGAGGTAAAAGACCATCCCCAAAAACCCGGCAAATGTATAAACCGCGAAGAACCGTCGAGGACCCCATTCTCGCTCGAGCGTGAGCCCGAGGAACCAAAGGCCGAGCATGTTCATCAGAATATGATTGAAGTTCCAATGCAAGTATTCGGCCGTGAACAGGCGCCAGACGTGCCCCTTAAGAACGCCTTCTGCTGACATGGCACCATATTTGAGAATCGGATTAGTCTCGGGATTGGGTCCGCCGGTTATCCCCGTGAGGACAAATGCGGCGATGTTGGCGAAAATGATGGCCCTTACGATGCTTCGCCCACCCAGCGTCGGACGGCGGCGCGGTCCCGCAAACGGCGACCAACGGCCCTCGTGTCGTGCGTATTCCCGGTCGCGCCAGCCCATGCCGCATCCATTCGCAGTTCGGGCGAATCGTGGTTCGTCAACGTTCCTTCAACTGCCCTAAGAAGTACGTACCCAGGACGGCGATCGTCTTTCCGTCGTGGATTTCACCGCCCAGGAGCATTCTTCGCAGCTCCTTCGGGTCCATGATTTCAACGGCAATCCGTTCCCCCGGGTCCAACCGCTGCGCAGTCGGATGCAGTATTGTCGCCGAGAACGCCCACATTCGCTCCGTCAGCACTCCGGGGGAAGGATAAAAATCGATCAGAGCCTCGATCTGTCCAGCCCGGTATCCCGTTTCCTCTTCCAGTTCCCGTCCTGCCGTTACCAGGAGTTCCTCCCCTGGTTCGCGCGTGCCCGCGGGCAGCTCCAGCAGCACGCCTCCGACAGTCGGACGAAAGTTGCGGATCATCACGATCCGCCCGTCATCGAGCAAAGGAAGAATGACCACCGCGCCCGGATGCACCACCCTCTCAAGGAAGCGGGCGTGGCCGCCGGCGCCGTCGATGCAGATACGCTCCACAGAGAACTTTCGTGTGGTGAGAAGTAGTTCCCGCATGATGGATCCGCGGCCCCGAAAACCGGACTCTCCGCCCGATTATAGTTCGTAAAGCACGCATCGCCAAGCGATAACGCCGAGAGTCGTCGCGATTCGGAGGCGATTCAGGTGGGAATTCGCAGGAGGATTTCTGAATTCTTCAATTACGTACCGCCGTCACGGTCCCTCCCGAGAAAACGATTTCCAACTTGCCGCGGTCCTTTTCCGACGGCGGTATGATTCGAATGCGTGTTTGAGATTGGAGGCGGAAGGGCCACGCGACAAACTCGTGATCCGATTGAGACGCAAGTGGCAATTCCATTCGGTCGACGTCCCCGTGAAAAAGTGTCACATGATATCGCCCGGTCTCATTGCGAAAAGCGCGGAACAAGGATTGACCATTGTCAAAATCCACAAGAAAGAAAAGCTGCGTCTCCGGTTTACCTTCAAAAGGCAATGTCAGACGGTGTAGCAGGCGGCACCCGCGAAAAGCCCCATTTTTCCCCGTCAGTTCTTTCCATGTACTCTACACGCGGGCAAGGTAAGGCACTTCCTCCGTGGATTCCCAAAGCAGGCGCCGTAGTGGTTCCATGTCGCCGCGACTGACGGCAGCAAGGGCTGATGCGAGGGTTTGATCGTCGCCCCAGTCAATGCCGATTCCTCCTGATTCGGGGAAGCGAAGCAGGGTCATGACTGTCGGGCTCGAAGTCATCGCGACCAGATGATCCGCCACGCGGTTGATTTCGATGTTCTCCCCATCGGCGAGGCTAGAGATCCCCGAAAGTGCAGTAAATTGGGAAGTCTTGGCGGATTGAGGCGGTGGCGGCCGAACGACCGGTCGACCAAAGAGCAAATCTTCAATGGTCTCTGCAAGCAGTTCTCCGACAAGGGATCGATTCACAAGGCTGTTCGCTAGAAAAACGATAACCATTTCCTCCTCAGGATAAAGATACAAACCGGCCAGAAGACCGCAGGCCGAGTCCGAACCGCCCTGATGGATTAGCGCTGTGTTGCGCCGGGTTCTGGATATATTCCACCCATAGGCGTAGCCTTCGAGATTCGGCGTGAATAACTTGCGTTTAACCTCGTCGCCAAGCAGAGTGCCCTTCATCAACGCTGCGCTCCACTGACCAAGGTCTTCGACCGTCGAGCGCATCGAAAAAACAAATTGACCGGATCATTCTTCGTTCCCGGAAAATCGGGATTCCAATGCGGGTTGTCTTCGTATTGCCCTATACGTTCCGCCGGCCAGTCCACAAGTCGATACCCGGTCTGTTTCAGACCTACGGGCCTAAATAGATTGTCTTTCAAGAACTGTTCATACCGGTTGCGCGACGCTATCTCCACGATCCGTACCAGCAGATCGTAACCGCAATTTGTGTACGCAAACCGCTCCCCGGGCTTGCTCTCCAGCGGTTTGGAGAGAATCGCCCGCAGATAGGCGACAAAATCCAAGTCAGGAAAGCTGTCACGGTAATAATCGCCGATGCCCGACGAATGACTCAGCAGGTGATGGATGGTGACGTCCGACTTGTCCGGTGGAACGTCCGGAAGATGCCAGCTAATGGGATCGAAGACGGAAAGGCTTCCTTTCTTTTCCAGAATAAGGATGGCGGTCGCTGTAAACTGCTTGTCCAGCGAAGCAATTCCGAATGCGGTGTTCGCGGAATTGTAAATTCCCTTTTTCTTGTCAGTAAGCCCATATCCCTTTCTGAGCACGACTTCCCCGCCGCGAGCTACGAGTATCGCCCCGGGGAACCCATAAGCTTCCGCAAGCGTGAAATACTCGTCGACGGCGAGGCCCGACGTGCCTCGGACGATTGCAACGTCGTCCGCCGTCGCGCCGGCGGCCAGCGCCAAAAGCGACGCCAGAGTAAGTCGGCCGGTTCGGAACAACATTCGATTCACGTTAATGGTCCTTCGGAGACGGTTGAGATAATAATCAAAAAGCTCCGTTTACGCGCCTGATTCCCAAAGTACATTCGGACCTGTCGGTGGCATATTGAAACCAAGCTGGATCGAACAGCGGTTGACTTCAGAAGAAGGTAGAAATGCCGGCGAGGCGTTACTTGAACTTGTCTGCCATGGTACGGGTCATTATGATGAGAATCAGCGATCGGTATGAGTTTTCAAAATCAGGGCAAGAATACGCTGGCGGTGATTGGCCGATGGGAGCCTGATCCCGGACGATGAAGAAAAAAGTCATTGTTCTCGGTTCCACGGGATCGATCGGGCGAAACGCGCTGGAGGTCCTTCGCGGTCTGGAATCCGATTTCGAAGTCGTGGGCTTGGCCGCCGGATCCAAAGCCGCGGAACTCGTTGAACAGACCAATCTCATTCGCCCATCCGCCGTGGCCATAGCCCAAACCGACCAGCTCCAGGAAATAACGTCCGGACTTGATTATTCCCCCGTCGTTCTCAACGGCCCCGACGCTCTCGTGCGACTCGTCGAGGAAGTGGAATGGGATTGTGCCATCTGCGCCGTGGTGGGTGCGGGCGGGCTCGCCGCGACATTGAGGGCGGTCGAACGTGGTGGACGCATCGCCCTCGCCAATAAGGAAGCCATGGTCGTCGCCGGGGCGATCCTCATGCCTCTAGCCAAACGCACCGGCGCGGAAATCCTCCCCATCGATAGCGAGCACTCCGCTGTCTTTCAGGCCCTTCAGGCCGGAAAACGCTCCGAGGTCCGCCGCGTCATCCTCACCGCCTCCGGCGGACCCTTTCGCACGTTTTCCGAGGAGCAGATGGATTATGTCACCTTCAAGGATGCCTTGCGCCATCCCACCTGGAACATGGGTCCGAAAATCACCGTCGATTCCGCCACCATGATGAACAAGGCCTTGGAGATCATCGAAGCTCGCTGGCTCTTCGACCTCCGAACCGATCAAATAGACGTGCTCATTCATCCCGAATCCATCGTTCATTCCCTGGTCGAATTCCGCGACGGTTCGGTCATGGCTCAGATGGGATCGCCCGACATGCGTACGCCCATCCAGTACGCACTGACGTACCCGGACCGACTTCCCTGTCCCTCGGCGAGACTTGACCTTTTTGCCACCGGGCGTTTGAGTTTCCATCCGCCGGATTCCACCCGGTTTCCGGCCCTTCGGTTGGGGCACGAGGTGGCGAGCCGCGGCGGAACTACCGGCGCTGTGTTGAACGCCGCCAACGAATCCGCCGTCGAATTATTTCGTCAAGGTGCAATTGGTTTTCGAGACATCGCCCGAATTACGGAGAAAGCCCTTTTGGAACACGACTACATCGCCGCACCCACGCTGACGGAGCTTCTTGCCGCCGACCGCTGGGCCCGAAATGAGGTGACACGATGCCCGGCTTGTTGACCGATTCCACGATGCCCGCTCTTGCCCAGGCCCTTCCTCTCCAGCTTTGGGACACGGTCTGGCCCTATCTTGCCATGCTCGCGGGATTCTCGCTGATCGTTTTCGTACACGAACTGGGGCACTTCACCGTGGCCAAGTGGGCCGGCGTTCGCGTCGAGCGTTTTGCCATCGGCTTTGGACGCGAAATTTTCGGCTTCACCCGCGGCGAAACGCGATATTCCTTCAACGTCCTGCCCCTAGGTGGATACGTGAAGATGCTGGGTCAGGAGGACTTCGACGACAAGGCAAATGAGCTCAAATTCAAGGACGATCCGACTTCCTTCGTCAATAAACCGGTCGGCCACCGCATGGCCATCGTCTCCGCCGGCGTCATCATGAACGCCCTGTTCGCGGCCTTGCTCTTCATGATTGTTTTTCTCATCGGTGTCGAGGCCGTCGCCCCGCGCATCGCCTTCGTCGAGGCCGACAGCCCCGCCGAAAAAGCCGGTATCCTCCCCGGCGACCGCGTGCTGGCCATCGACGGCGAAAAAATGTTCGAGTTCGACGAAATCCGCTTCGCCGTTCTTCTCGCCTCGCCCCACGAACCCGTCGAGTTCCTCGTCGAACGCGGCGGACAGCCCCAACCCCCTATCTACGTCGTTCCCGAGCTTCGCGCCCCGGAGAATACCCGCGACATGCAGCGCCAGATGATCGGAATCGCTCCCGGCGTCACCAGCGAAATCGTCGCTGTAGGCCCGGAAATTGACATAGACGATCCGACCGCGCCGCGCCCCGGAGACAAACTCGTTGAAGTCGACGGCGTCAAGGTTACCGAGGAAAACGCCAGCGAAGTTTTCAATTCGCTGGTCTATGCCAAGGGTGACGTCTTCGTGGAGCGGGCGGACCCGAACAACCCCGCCGCCGAGCCGCGAAAAGTCCCTGTGAACATCCCACCGGTGCTTGCTTTCTATCCCAGCGATCCGGCCGACGTTCGAACAGCCGGCGTCTTGGGGTTGACACCGCTCGCCCGCTTCGACCGAGTCCACCCCAAAGGCCGCGCCTTTCTCGGCGGGCTCGACACGGGAGACACGGTCTTAACTTGGGATGACGTTCCCCATCCCAGTGCCGCCGACGTCGCCGCCTCGATTCGCGACCTGCCCGAAACCGACATTCCCTTTCGCGTGCGGAAGCACGACGGGCGGATCTTTCAGGGATTCGTCCGTCCCAAAGTCAATAAGAAAGGCAGCGCCACGATGCAGGCTGGGGTTAAGCCGCTTGAAAGCGCCGCTCGGGACGGGGACGAGCCGCGGGCGGTCTTTACCGAAGTGCGCCCCGATGGCGTTGCCGCGGCCGCGGGCATTCAACCCGGCGACTTAGTCCTGCGGCTCGGCGAAGTGGATAACCCCAGCGCGTCTTCCGTCGCTGAAGCCGTTCGAAAAGGACGAGACAGGGACCTGCGCCTGACCCTTCGAAAAACTGACGGACGCATTGTTAACGCTACGGTCACGCCGATCGCCTCCGGTTCCATCGACGCGGTTCCTTCGCTCGTCGCGGAGGACATTCTCCAGGTGGGTCACGTTGTTGAAATGGTCAACGGCCGAAAAACACCAGCCGCCGAAGCTGGCATTCCCGACGGGGCGAAAATCACCGCCGCGAACGACACGTCGGTCAGGCATTGGCGCGAGCTGATCGCCCTGTTTCGAGCCGCCGCCGGAACCTCCGTTCGACTCGCCTACACGGAACCAGGCGGTGAAAAGAAAATCGCGGAATTCCCCGTCCCGCACTGCCTGCACACGCTTCTAGGCGTCGGACCCGAGGCTCGAATCCTGAAAATCGACGGCCGCGAGTCTGTCACCGCCCATACTCCACGAGGCCCCGAGTCCCTCTCCGTCCGGTATCACGAGGGCATGAGACGGATGCTCAACGAACTCGTCGGGCGCACGCAGGTCACCGTCCAGTACCGCGAAAACCCTTTCGCGGAAATCAAGACGAAAACCATCGACGTAACCGCCGACATGACCGATCCCTGGGTCGGGCGAGTCGCGTTCTCGCCAAACGTTGCCGTCGCCGAGCAGACGACCCTGCTCAAGGCGAACTCCGCGTGGGAAGCGCTCTCTATCGGCACCAGAAAAACTTACTACTTCGTCGTCCAGGTCTACAAGATCATCGAGCGAATGGTCTTCAGCCGCACGGTCGGCGTGGACAGCGTCTCCGGTCCCTTGGGCATCATCGACATGGGCGGCCAGGTCGCACGCGCGGGTTTGACCAAGTTTCTCTTCTTCCTCGCCGTCATTTCCGCCAATCTCGCGGTCATCAATTTTCTCCCCCTGCCCATCGTCGACGGCGGTTTGATGGTGTTCTTGCTCATTGAGAAAATCAAGGGCAGCCCCGTGAGTCTTCGCGTGCAGGTCGTTACGCAGACCGTCGGCCTGCTTCTCATCGTCGGAGCGTTTCTGTTCGTTACGTATCAGGATTGGCAGCGTCTCTTCGGTTGATCGTAAGGGATTCACGGCGATTCCTCCGGCACGGCGCGCGGAGCGGGATTGAGGGACTCTTCGTAGCATGGACGCGCTCAATACCCTTCTGCTGAAGTCCGCCGAATTCGTGCTGGACGCCTGGGACGCGGTCTCCACGTTTCTAGGCTGGGTCTGGGACATTGTCGATTATCTGTTGAATCCAATCCTTTCCCCCGTGCTCGCTTTCCTGAATCCCGTGACGACCGCCATGGGTGACGCTCTCTATGCCGTGTTGTCGCCGATGTCGCCCGGGTTCCGACTCATCGTCCTTTCCGTGGCCATGGGCGCAGCCATGCTTTTCGGCTTCCGTCACCTTTCGAATCAGACCGCGATCACCCGCGTCAAGGATGACATCAAGGCCAACTTGCTGGCACTCAAGCTGTTCAAGGATGATCTGATCGTCACCGCCCGCGTGCAGGTTCGCCTGCTTTGGGCCGTCTGCCGGTTTCAGCGATACGTTCTTATCCCCGTATTATGGATGGCGTTGCCCATGCTGCTCGCCATCGCGCAAATGGGGTTGCGCTGCCAATGGCGCCCGCTGCGCGTCGGCGAGTCGACCGTGCTGAAGGTGGGGCTGGACGACCCGATGTCGAAACTCTCCGCCGTAACCTTCGACGCGCCGAAGGGGATTGAGGTGGAAGTCGGCCCTTTGCCGGGGCTATCCGATCTCGCTTGGAAGGTCCGCGCCGACGCGCCCGGACGGCATGTGCTGACGATCCATGTCGACGGATCCCCCGTGGAAAAGGAAGTCGTGGTCGGAGAGGTTGGACGCGTCAATCCGCTTCGGCCAGGCCCGCGCTGGACCGACCAATTGCTCTATCCAGCCGAAACGCGCCTTCCTGCTTTGGGACAGGTTCGCTTCATTTCCCTCGAATACCCGCCTCGGGATTCTTGGTTTTATGGAAGTGACTACTGGGCATTGTGGTTTTTTGTGATCTCGATGGCCGCGGCGCTGATCCTCGCCCCGGTGTTCAAGGTCAAATTCTAGCGCGCCCGAATTCCTGCAGAAACACAACCCGCCTTCTTTCAGCCAAGAACCGCGACTGTCTCTTCGCCGTCGAGATGCGCTAACTCTTGGACCTCAGCGCCGCAAACTTCGGACCCAGGTAGCTGACGCAACTGTCCAGCGTCGCCAACTTGGGATAATCCTCCTTCGGAACTTCGATCTTGTGACGCTTGCGCAGCTCCATCACGATGTCGAGAAAATCCATCGAATCCATGTCCAGTTGATCCCGCAGGCGGAGATCGCCTTTCAAGTCGGTAAGGTCCGCGTCCGGTGCGACGATGGCGATAATCCCCAGAATGGTATCGCGTACCTGCCGATCCAAGGCGGATTCCGTCGATGAAATTGTCGTCTCACTCACCACGTTTGTTCTCAGTATTCCTTCCGCTTTATGGCCCGTCCGCCGCGGGAATCCAGGTTAAGCGAACCGCTTCACCACGACGGCCGAGTTGATACCCAACATACCGAAGGAGTTGTTCAGCAGGCACCCCACTCGATCCACCTTCTTAGGCACGTTCGCCACCACGTTCCTCATCGCGCACCGCGGATCCGGCTCCGTCAGATTGATCGTCGGGTGAACCACGTTGTCATCAAAGGACCCGAGGTTTCCCGCGAGTTCCAACGCCCCCGCCGCGCCCATCGCGTGGCCGATAAAGCTCTTCGTATTATTGATGTACACGTCGCGGCAATCGCTGAAAACCTGTCGAATTGCCGTCGCCTCCTGAACGTCGCCCGTCTCCGTCGCCGTCGCGTGCGTGCTGACGATGTCCACGTCGGACGGTTCCATACCCGCCCGCCCAATCGCCAGCGTCATACACTCCGCCACGCGGTCAGGATTCGGCACCACCGGGTCCAGCGCGTCGGAGTTCATCGCATACCCCGCGACCTCCGCTACAATCGGCGCGCCGCGCTTTTTTGCATCGGCCAGCCTCTCAAGAACGTACAGGCAACCGCCCTCTGAAACCACGATCCCGTTCCGCCGCAGGTCAAAAGGCCGGCACGCCAGCGTCGGATCCTCGTTCCACGCGAGGGCGTTTTCGGCCGCGAAACTGGCAAAAATGCCGAACGAATGAATAGACTCGGACACCCCGCCCGCCAAGGCGACATCCACCTCGCCCAGCCGCAGCATCTGCACGCCCTGGATCAATCCGGCGTTGCCGGCCGCGCACGCCGCGCCGATCGTGTAATGCGGCCCCGACAGACCAAGGTTGACCGTCACCTCGCCCGCAGGGTTGTTCGCAACCGTCCGCGGATTGTGGTGGTGCGACCAGTACTTCGTGTCATAGTCGTATTGCCGAATAACGTCAATCTCATTCTCCGTCTCGACGGTCCCGTGCTCGGTGATTCCAAGAAACGTGCCAACGCGGGATCGGTCGATCAACGAGGCCTCCAGCCGGGCGGATTGAATGGCCTCATGCGCGCAGTAAATCGAAATCGCACCCGCCCGAGTTCCACGTCTCCTGTCTTTTTTGGATTGATACTTCGCTTCATCAAAACTGCATACACCGGCGAGAACACGTCCGATAAATCGAGTCTCAATGGCCGTAACCCCAGAAATACCATTTAACAGGTTACCTCTGAATTCCGAAATCGAATTCCCGTTGGGGGCGGTCAAGCCCACGCCCGTGATGACAATTCGATCTTGTCTCTTCATTTCCTTTCCGTCGCCGCGCCGCGCGTCACAACCTCGCCATATTCTTGACCATCTCCGCGTGAATCAGCCAAGTCGCCGTATCCTAACAGGTTTCGCTAATCCGGAAACTCGGACTCTTCAAAAGTACCGCCCGATGTAAGCGACACCGTCGTTTCGAAGAATCACCGCTTCTAGGCCGAACGGGCAGTCGTCCGAATCGAATCCAGGTAGGTCGAAAGTGCGGAGGATGGATCAGTGCATGGTATATAGCCCAAGTCACGACGGGCGGCGGAAATATTGAAGTAATGCGACCGAGCAAGGGAATGGGCAAGAAAACGGGTCATGGGCGGCTCTCGTCCGGTTCCAAAGACCCTGTAAAGAGCTTCCATTGCCCGGCCGATCCGATAGGCCGATTCAAACGAAATCGACCGCGGTTGAAATGGCACACCAACCCCTTCCAGCAAGTCCCCTATCCACCCCCATAGATTCACCGGCGATCCGTCGCTGATGAAATAGGCCGACCCCGCGCACGGCGACCCGGGCGAAAGCGCCTCCGCCGCGAGCACATGCGCATGGGCCGCATTCTCCACATGTGTCAGATCGACCATGTTCGTGCCGTCGCCGACCCGCCGCAGTTTTCCCGCGCGGGCTCGGGCAACGATTCGCGGAACCAGATGCGGGTCGCCAACGCCCCAGATCAAATGAGGCCGAAGGGCGATCGTGCAAAGCTCCGGACCATTTGCCGCGATCACCATCCGTTCCGCGAGGCATTTGGATTCCGGGTAGGCCGCAAGGAACCGCGTCGGATACGGCTGTGATTCGTCCACGCCGCAAAGGTCTCCTTCGCCGAAGACAACGCTGGGCGAACTGGTGTGGATCAGTTTGGGTACACTCCCGGCCCGGCACGCGGCGATGACGTTTCTCGTGCCCTCGACGTTGACGGAGAAGAATTCGCGCCGCGGTCCCCAGATGCCCGTTTTGGCCGCGACGTGAAACACCGCGTCCAAGCCTTCGCAGGCGCGTTCCACCGCGTTCCGGTTCCGCACGTCGCCCTGAACGTATCGCCGCGCGAACGACGCCCCAGCCGGTCGCGCTGACCGTGCCATTATCGTGACATCCCACCCGCGCTCGTGGAGCCACCGCGCGATCGCCCCGCCCAGAAACCCCGCCCCGCCCGTCACCAACGCCCTCATCCCGGGAGCATGGAGGTCTCGCCGCGGGTGGTCAAGAGAGCGTCGCCGCGAGGTGGAGTCCCAGCGGTTGGGCAAAGGGGCCGAAAGGAGAAGTCAAGATTCGAAGTTTAGTGTTCGAAGTGCAAAAAATGCAAAAGGGCAGGAAGGCGGCGAGGCAATGTGGCATCTAGCTGAAGTGGCAAAAGGCGACAAGGGGGCGCGGCGTGGGCAATTAGGACGCCGGGGCGGATGCGGCGTGACAAGGTCCGCACGACCACCCGACCAGGACCCGCTCGCTTTGCATGAGAATGCTCACTGACGGTCTGCTCGCCGAAGAACGCAGCATCGTGTGTTGACCGGTTATCACCTTGGAATTGCTGTAGTCGGTGGGTCAATCCACTAGAATGGCAATGGCCTTCGGGTATACTGATGACTGTTGGTTAGGGTAAGACCAGGTTTGGAACAAGGCGGGAATCTCACCACCGAAACTTGCAATGTCAATTCGGGGCAAGTGACGTGAATTTTGAGAATTCGCGGGATTGGGAGGAGCCGCGAAGAGGCGGGTCTCCACGGAATCACGGGTTTGCGACGCGCCTGCTCATTTGGACCGCTGTATGCACAACCTCCGCAGCGCCGAGTTGATTCTGGGCTCGAGAGGACTTCGACGTACTCGGAATGGGTGACGGGGTGGCGACTTTTGTCGCCGCATACACGCTAATTACTGGCACCGGCGCATTTGCAGGAATCCGAACCAAGCCATTCGTAGAAAAGGCACTTCGCATCGGGTTTGCGAAACGTATGGCCGTCACAGTTGTGTTTCCGATCGGCCTCACGCTTGATCTCTTTCCTGGGATGATCGCAGCCGCCATTTCCGAACGACATTTTCATGATTCGCATGGCTTCGCTGGTACGTTTTTAACGACGCTGCTACAGGGAATCTTTCTCAATGCCATATTGCTGGGCTATATCTGGATTGTATATGCCATCTTATATACGACTCAACCACATCCACCCTCGCCTGTCGGATATTGTCAGATTTGCCAATACGATCTTCGAGGAACCCCGGAACGATGCCGGGAGTGCGGAACATGGGTGAAGCATCCATCCCAGGCGATCGCACATGAGTAGCTTCGAGCTTCGGTGCCCAGGAGTCGGGACACCGGGGATCGGTCAACTTGCCGAAAAGCGGCGGTACTTCCATCAATCCGTATCGGTCATGTCCGTCCGGAATTCGGCCCAGATGGGCAGGTGATCGGACAGCTCGTTTTTCGATTTGCCCATGTTTTCGATGGAATTGCTCCCATAGATGACCGCCGTAACGTCCATCGCCTGGCAACTGCCGGCGACGAATTCCGGCGTCTGACCATCGAGCACGAATATGTGATCGTAAGAACTGGAGTACCCGGAGAGATCGGCTTTGAACGTCGTTTTTGGATTCGCATCGAGTTGCACCAGATCAGCGGTCTCCGCCATAGCCTCCATGGCCTCCGCCGTGCCCGCGTAATTGAAGTCCCCCGCCAGCAAAAAGTCCCGCTCGGACAGAAAACTCTTCATCCAGAGAATCTGCTCCGCCGTCTTGGCGACCTCTTTTTCCCTCGTTCCCTCTTCGTCATCGCTCCACCGTGTGTGCACGAGCATCAGGAGAAAATCGAAGTTCCCCCGGCGAAAGGAAACCAGGAAGGGATCGTTTCGAAACGCCTCTTCCAAATCCCAGACGTTGCTGACGACGCCGTCGCCCAGTTGCACGCGGTCGCGGCGATACACGGCGGCATACGCCTCGTGGTACAAACCCTGGGGTCGATGCGTGCGCACGCCGTGTACGAATCCCCAATCCTTGCCTGTTTTCTCCTTGAGCGCTTTCGCAAGGTCCGCCACCGCCGTCTCCTTCTTGACTTCCAGAATCCCACAGACGTCAAAATGTTGAATGACGGATGCGAGCTTCGTGAAATCGTGCGGCGTGTCGCCCATCCATTTGATGTTGTAACTCGCCACGATCACGTTCTGCTCGGTCCGCGTCGGAATCGTGGTCGTCTGCCCGGCGGCCGAAAATGCGGACAGGATGGACATCGTGGGGGCAATCGCAAATGAGCATCGCATGGTGGTTCTCCTTCTCGAAACCCGTGTCTTTCTACGAATCCTTGATGGGTCCGGCGTACACCCGCGTATCATAAGTCATTTCAACTTGTCCTCCCCGGGAATGACGGACGAAGACATCGTGCAAGACCGAGACCATCTCCGGAAACCGCGGATGATCCTGCGCGGGCATGTAGGAGGCCGACGCCGTCCGGCCCAACAATCCTTCCAGATCGAAACGCTGCAAATATTCGAACTGTGCCGCGTCAACGTCATCCCGGCCAAAGTACCGCTGAATGCGTCCATCGGACTCCGCGTTTTGATGCTTGACGCGGGCGTAATCAACGGCGAATTCGTGCAGAAACCGCTCGTATTCGGCGAGAAACGGCGTATCTTCCCTTCGGTTGTTCCAGAGCAGAGCAGCCATGGGAGGTCGCCGAAGGATGCGAAGTGATTCCGTTCGGGCGCGCTCGACGTCGACCCAGTGAAACGACTGGGCCGCGGTGATCCAGTCCGCGGAACGACCCGGCAGCGTCGTCACCTCCGCGGTTCCGTCGACTCCGCGAAAGGCCGAATATCCCCCCAGGGATTCCTCGGCGACTTTTCGCATGTCCGAATTGGGTTCGACGGCCAGCACTTGGCAGCCTTCGTCCACCAGCATTCTTGAAAAAATACCCGTGCCCGCGCCGATATCCGCGACGATTTGGCCCGCCCGTAGTCCATGACACTCTTTCAACCAGACAACGGCCTCATGCGGATAACTCGGACGACATCGAACGTAATCGGCGACGCGATTGGAAAAGCGGGACGTGGGATGGGTTGGTTCCGTTTCCACCGGACCTCCGAGGGGACATTGTTGGGAAATTTGCCAGTGCGGCAAGCGGGCCGCGCCTGGCGAGTTGGGGCGAATCGCCACGACCACGAACTTTCCACCGATGAAGGGTGCTCGTAGCGACACGCGACCCACCTTGGGTAAAATGGAATTATGACCACCGTTCTCGGCATCGAAACATCGTGCGACGAATCCTCGGCGGCTGTGGTCATCGACGGTCGAGTCGTCCGAAGCAACGTCGTCGCCTCGCAAACGGATTTGCACGCCAAGTATGGGGGAGTGGTTCCGGAGATTGCTTCGCGCGCCCACATCGAGCGTCTTGATTCCGTCCTGGAAGAGGCGATGTCCATCGCGACGGTGCAGCCCGCGAACGTCGACGTGGTCGCGGTGACCAATCGCCCGGGACTGGTGGGCGCCCTGCTCATCGGTGTGACGGCGGCCAAGACGCTGAGCTGGGCTTGGGGCAAGCCTCTCGTGGGCGTCGATCACATCCGAGCGCATGCCCACAGTCCGGCGATCGAACTCGACGAACCGCCCTGGCCGGCGGTGGCGCTCGTGGCGTCAGGAGGGCACTCGTCGCTATTCCTCGTTCGATCACCGCTCGAAATCGAGCGTTTGGGATCCACAACGGATGACGCCGCGGGCGAGGCTTTCGACAAGGTCGCGACCATTCTGGGTCTGGGTTACCCGGGTGGTCCGCTGATCGAAAAACTCGCACGGACGGGAAATTCAAAGGCCGTGGAGTTTCCCCGCACGATGCTCGGACCGGATTCGCTGGACTTCTCCTTTTCGGGAGTCAAGACGGCCGTATTGTATCACGTGCATGGTCCCGGCAAGACCAGCGGCGGGTTGGAGTCGAAATCAAGCGCGGAGCTTGCGGATATCGCCGCGAGCTTTCAACAGGCGGTTATAGAGGTGCTCATTCGCAAGACGATGCTCGCCGTCGCGCGAAGCGGCGTTTCGACGGTTGTGCTCGGCGGGGGCGTGGCGGCCAACAGGCCTCTCCGGGAGCAATTGAATGCGGCCTGCGCCCAGCGAAACCTTGCGTTTCACGCGGCGCGCATGGCCTACTGCACCGACAACGCAGCGATGATCGCCGCACTCGGGTTTCACCAGT
>Ga0187893_10009147_pt1 | contig 15350 bp, 7 predicted proteins | sample MA1701074metaG_FD_139574 | JGI IMG/M metagenome (GOLD analysis project Ga0187893, IMG submission 139574) | White microbial mat communities from a basaltic lava cave in the Kipuka Kanohina Cave System on the Island of Hawaii, USA - MA170107-4 metaG ... | reverse complement strand
GCCTGCTCGGGTAAGCCTGTAATACTTGGCCTTGCGATTGTTGTCCGAAACGCTCCACTCGGAAGCGATGTAACCCTCCTGCTCCAATTTCAACAGGGCCGGATAGATTGTTCCGTAGTTGACTAAAAGCAGATTGTCACTGGTCTGTTCAATACGGCGAGCGATTCCATACCCGTGCAACGGCCCGAGACTCTGAAGGGTTCTCAAGACCATCAGCGCAAGAGTCCCTTGCCACACAGTCGCCTTCTCACCCATAAAGCTCTCCTATTAGATCCCCATACTAACGGTATCTGATTTCCTATGGTAAAACAATAGGGCGGGTGGCAAAATCCCCATCCTTTGTGGAGGCGATAGTCAAGGAGTCGAGCCTTAGTGCCCAGTTTCACAACAGAAACGAGCTCGCACTGCGAGCAAGTTCGGGAAGGCGAGGCTCGATCTTTTCGATGACGCTGGACGCCTCTTGAGCGTTACTCGGAAATGCGCTCAAGAACAACAGCGTTGGTTTTGGGTCCAAAGAGCCCGACGACGAGAGCGACTCCCACCATGGCAGCTGCCATGAAGAGAAAGACGGCGAAAACGCCCTTGGCCAGCAACAGTCCTATGATGAGGGTTGAGAACACAGCGCTCAGCCGGCTCCAGCTGTAGGTGAATCCCACTCCCGTGGCGCGTGCGCGTGTAGGAAACAGCTCTGCCTGATATGCGTGCAGCACCGCTGAGAACCAATAGCTGAAGATTGTGAGAAGAGCACCTACACCGACAATGGCAAGCGGCCTCGACACCAGCGGAAAAGCCAGGCCACTGCCAGCCATCAGTAGTGACAGCCACACGATGAGCCTCTTTCGCTCAAGACGCTCCGCCGTCAGCACGGCGATCAGTGGACCAATCGGGCTGACCAAAGCGATCAAAAAGCCATACTCCAGCGACTGTCCCAGACTCTTGCCCTGTTTTAGAAGAAACGTGGGAGCCCAGTTGGCAAAGCCGTACAGGCCCACCGTCTGGAGAAGATGGAAAACCATCAGCATCAAGGTTCTCCCTCGATAGGCGGGTTGCCACAATTCCCGGATGGGCATCCGCTGCGTCTGCGCGACTTTAACGGGCTGGGGTTCTTCGAGTGGGAAGCCTGTCTCTCCGACCACTTCTCGTTCGATCTCCTGCATGATCGCTTCAGCCTCTTGATGCCGGCCCCTTGCTTCACACCAGCGTGGCGATTCCGGCAAACGGCGCCGAATGTACCAGGCGAACAAGGCGCCCACACCGCCGATCACCATAACCCAGCGCCAGCCCTCCAGCAGCCAGTGGGTGGGAACAAGCAGTTTGGACAGCAGCGCCACCACAGGTATCGCCGTGAATCCAACCAATTGCGTAATGGCGACATAGCGTCCCCGGGCCCGGCTGGGCAGCATTTCCGTCACATAGGTATCAATCACGACAAGTTCTGCGCCGATGCCGACGCCAGCCAATCCGCGCCAAACGATCAGAGCCCACGCGCTTGGCGCGAACGCACCGAACAACGTGCAGAAAGAATAGATCAGCAGCATCAAAACGAACGACATCCGGCGTCCAAAGTAGTCACTGCCCATACCGAAAACGATAGTGCCAATAAACATCCCGCAGAATCCGGCGGCAATCATGTGGCTGAATTGCTCCAACGTCAGCATCTGCGAATGCTGCAGCGCCGCTCCGATATAGGCCATCATGAAAATGTCGTAGAAATCGAACCAGGCGCCCAGGGAGATCAGCGCAATAAAGCGGCGATGAAACCGGCTCAGCGGAAGCCGCTCAATTCTGGAAGCAATAGAATATTGGGTAGTCTCGGGCGCGAGACAGTCTATGGATTGGCCTGGACTCAGTGACATGTAAATTAGCCGCGGAAGATGCACAGAATGGAATCCTGGCGCGATCGCCAGGACTTTGAGGCAGGGAGGCAAATGCGCTCCTGACCTGTTTCAGGCAGCAAAGGAACTTATTGCCTGACGCACCAGTTTCCGGAAGATGCAGGTTTGGAAGGGGGCGCACCCCACGAGTCCAGTGGTAGCGACAAAGAACGAAGGCAGCTCATTCTTTGACGGTCACGACCTGTCGAGCCGCCACGGCCTTCAGCTCGCTCACCTTCCCGGAAGGCCAGCGAACGATTAGCTCGTCAACCTGACGGCACGCACCTAAACCAAAATGCGCGCGCACATCGCTGGATGACGCAAAACTTCCACCGGCCTTGATTTCTCGCGTTTGAGTTTCGAGGTTACAGTTTACGGTAACGCGCGCTCCTACGCCGCTCCGGTTACTCTTCGTGCCCTCGAGTTTCACCCAGAGCCAGTTCTGTGAGGGCTGTGGATGATTGATCAGCAACAGCGGTGACTCATCCAGTGCCGTTACGGCAATGTCGACGCTTCCGTCATTGTTGAAATCGGAAAACGCGGCTCCGCGGCTGGACTTGGCGATCTGCAAGCCCGGGCCCGCTTCTTGGCTCACGTTCAATAGCCTCGGCTTGCCCACGTTGAGGTAAAGCTTGTTCGTTTGCCGATAGGAGATCTTCAATCCGTAGTTATCCACCTGTGGGTAAATATGCCCGTTGGCGACGAAGAGATCCTTGAATCCATCGTTGTTGAAATCGTAGAAGCCAGTGCCCCAGCTCAAGTCGCGTATCGAGTCCTCTCCGATTCCCGAGGCGGTCGTGACGTCATCAAACAGTCCGTTCTTTTGATTCAGCCGCAGCGTATTCCAGTCTTCGGAAAAATTTGTGACAAATAAGTCGAGCCACCCATCGTTGTTCAGGTCGTCAAACTCCACACCCATGCCTGCCTGCTCGCGCCCGTCTTCGCTAAAAGCCACGCCCGCACCCGGTGCAACGTCTGTGAAGGTTCCATCGCCATTGTTCCTGTAGAGCTGGTCGGGAGTTGTATCGTTGGCGACAAACAGGTCGCTATCGCCATCGTTGTCGTAATCGCCCCATGCACAAGCCAGACCGTACAAGTTTTCAGGATCGTGAACTCCGGCAGCCGCAGAAGCGGAGGCAAACGTGCCATCCCCATTGTTTCGATAGAGCGTGTCGCCGGCACCTTTCAGTCCCCGCGGGCCGCAGGCCACAGGAATACCTCGGTAGGAACAAAACTTCCCCGACACGGGCAGTTGATTCAAGTCGTATTCAAGATAGTTCACTACAAACAAATCCAGATCACCGTCTAGGTCATAGTCAGCGGCAGCAGCAGACGCTGACCAGCGGGGGTCGTCGACTCCGGCACGCTTCGTCACATTGGAAAAAGTGCCGTCCTGGTTATTTTGGAACAGGACATTTGGCCCAAGGTTGCACAGGTATAGGTCAACCCAACCATCGTTGTTGAAGTCGGCGGCCAATGCCCCTTTGCCCCACACTGAGTTTGCGACAGCGGCGGCTTGAGTGACATCTGTAAACGTGCCATCTCCATTGTTACGGTAGAGCGCACCCGGATACTTGCTTCCCTGCCCGGCACGAGCTGTTTCGAGGGTTCCGCCGTTGACCAGGTAAAGGTCCATCCAGCCATCGTTGTTATAGTCGAGAACTGCCAGGCCACCCCCCACCGACTCCAGCAGAAAACGCTTTTCCTTAGGATCACCGCTAATCATCACAGCGGTGATTCCAGCCTTGGCCGCCTGGTCATGAAAAGTGGGAATCGGCGGGTTTAGATCCGGCGAAGTGAAGCCCCCCGGCACCACACACCATAAACCGAGAACCCCAATGAATACTGCTGCATGAAATTTTTGGAATTTCAAACGAGCACCAACCTAAAGTCCGTAAAACGGCGCCTGACGAGGGACTCGATCGCTGTTCGAGCGATGCTGCAGGCTACTTGTCTACGACACTCAACTGCGGCTTGGCATTTAGGATCTTAGAAAATCAGAGGGCTGCCCACGCTTCACGGTCTAGTTCCCGAAACCATGGCGCCGCCCTTTGGTCTGGATGACTGTTTGAGTCTCTGAAAAATCTGCATCTCACGCTGCGACTCAGGCTTCCGTCCCTGCTTGAGGTAGATGCGACCCAGGAGATAATGCGAATCAGGAAACTGCGCGTCGTTTTGAACTGACCTCAGCAGGGCAGCTTCGGCCTCCGCTTCCCGACCCAGCTTTTGCAACACTTTGCCACGCACATAAAAAACTTCAGCCGAATGGGGATTTATCTGCTGAGCCGACTCCAGAAACCCCAGGCTCTCCTCATGCCGTCCCTTTTCAACCAGCAGCTTGGCAAGATTAAGCCATGGCCACTCTGTTTTCAGCTTCTGCGCTACGGCGAAATGAATAGCCTTGCGAAAAGACGCCTCGGCTTCTTCGGTCTTCCGCTGGGCCTCCAGCGCCAATGCTAGATTGTCGTACGCTCTCACCGAGTCGGGATTCAGCTTCAACGCAGACCGAAACGCCTGCTCGGCTTGGGCAAAACGTTGTGCGCTGTAATAGTATCGGCCCAGATGATACTGCATCGTGCCATCGGCAGGAGCCAATCGGGCAGCCGCTTCAAAAAAGGGCCTGGCCAGATCCAGCCGCTCGAGAATCACCCAGTTCATACCAGCCAGGAGAAACACCTTGGCATCCTGACGGTACAGAGCAAAGCTCCGCTCGAGTTGCTGAAGCGATTCTTCATGCCGCTTCTCCCCAAACAGAATACGCGCTTGAAGAAACAGGGTTTGATAGTTTTCTCCATGCTCTGTCACTTCATCTTGAAGCTGCCGGGCCGCAGCAGCGAGTTTTCCCTCATCGATCAGCCTTCCAATACTTTGGAACGACGTCTGGCTTGCGCTAGTCCGCGCAGGGAGGCCTGCCTCTGACTGTAGAACAAGTGAGAACAGGACAAGCAAGCAACCAGCCACCATGACTCAGCCCAAAGAAATCAACTCAAGGGTGCCAATGCGTTAAGCAACGCCAATACCTGCCAGCTTTCTCGAAAACCGTGGTTCCGCTTCGATGCTTTCGAGCAGCGAGATCTGGGAAGCCCCCAACCCCGCTTCACATTCTAATAAAAGTTGAAATTCCAAGGTGAGAATCTTGTCGGGGAGACGTGCCGGTCCGCCCGAATGCCCTGATGCATCAAAACAATCGTTCCCGCCCCGTACCGCACAAGGTGACCAATCATTCCCCACCCCCGGTTCTTCCCGGCTACTCCTCGATGCCAAAGCAGGAACTCCATTTTTCAGGTGACGTAGCTGTCATTTGGCGGACTCCGCAACGGGGGTCTGAGATCTCCGCTGGGGACAGCAACTCCCGCTTTCCGGTCCTCCTCCCTAGCGAGCTTGCAGTAAACTGGCATCGACAACCGCGCGTTGGTACATCTGACGAAGGTGGCAATCTCCGAGTGTCGTATGTCCGTGAACTGTCCTAGCCGGGGTTGGAATGACATTATGTGGAAGAAAGCCAGATTCCCGCAGCGAATGACGTCGCCGGGACACACCTCGTCGGGAATGGCACCCACACAGCAGGTCACTACACCTGAAGCACGCCTGTTTCGGTTGAGGCCCCAGGATGTGCTTTTTTGGGGGGCGCATTGCCCCCCTCTTTTGTCTTGCTCCCGGGCGCCTTCCACCCTAGCCGAATGAAAGCTGAAGACCTCCTGTTAGCTCCTGAGTTGAGTGCCGACACGATTCATGAATTCCTACGAGCGTCCGGCTTCAAGGACCCGGCGGCAGTGGATCAGAACCTCCAGCTAATTGCCGAAGAGCCGCTGTCGCGACAGATCCTGGCGAGCATGATGAACCATGTGTTGAAGGCAGCCCGCCTGGCGCCAGATCCGGATGCCGCGATCAACTACTTCGAACGGCTGGTGTCCAACGCGCCCCATCGGTCGAATTTTCTGCGTTTCCTGAGCGAGAGGCCTGAGGCGTTGGAAGCCCTGCTGCTCATCTGTGGCGCTTCTCCGTTTAACGCTGAGATTCTGATTCGCAATCCTGAGTATTTTTATTGGCTTATTGACGAGCTGGGCATTTCCTCGACCAAGTCCCCGGAACATTACCTACGAGAAGCCTGGCAAGCCATGAGCCAGTTAGAGGGAGACACGCATCGACTCCGGGCCCTCGCCCGCTTTAAGCGCCGCGAATTGCTGCGCATCGGAACGCGCGATCTCTTGAAGGTCTCCGATGTGGCTTCCACGATGGTGGAGCTTTCCAATCTGGCCGATGCGGTCATACAGTGCGTTTACGAAGTCTGCCTCGGTGGTCTGGTGGCCAGGCACGGGCCGCCGCGACATCCAGACGCCAGTGGCACGAGTCGAGACGCACACTTCACGATCATGGCAATGGGGAAGCTGGGTGGCCAGGAGCTGAACTACAGCTCAGATATCGACTTGATGTATATCTACAACGGAGAACAGGGCGAGACGGAAGCCGCCGGGGCCTTTCAAACCAGCGTTTCCAACATGGAGTTCTTCTCAAAACTGGCACAGGCGATTACACGCGAGCTCTCTGCGCTGACGGAGGAAGGGTACTTTTACCGTGTGGACCTGCGTTTGCGACCGGAAGGCAGCGCAGGACCGGTAGCCAGTTCACTTTCCGCCTGTAGGAACTACTATGGGTCGTGGGGAGAGACGTTCGAACGTCTGGCCCTTATAAAAGTGCGGGCAGTCGCTGGCGCGGTCAAATTGGGCGAAGAATTTTGCCAGACGTTTAATTCTTTTGTTTATCGAAAGTTTCTTGACTTTGCCGCCCTGGACGAGATTCAGGAGATCAAGGGCCGCATCGAAGCCAAACTGTCTTCCCGAAAAAGCCACAAACAGCACGTCAAACTCGGTGCAGGGGGTATTCGTGAGGTCGAGTTCTTTGTGCAAGCTTTGCAGCTGATTTACGGTGGCAAGCACCCCGAGCTCCAGCAGCGCAGCACGATCCGGGCGCTTGCAAAGCTCGCGGGCCTGGCCTACCTGCAAACCGCTGAGCACCAAAGACTGGCTGCGGCATACCTGTTTCTCCGCGATCTCGAACACAAGCTGCAGATGGTTTATCACTTTCAGACGCACGAGCTTCCAACTGAACCGGAAGAACTTTATCGCTGCGCGCGCCGGATGGGTTTCAAAGCCAAGACAGAAGCCGCCACGGTGGATCGTTTTCTGAGGACTCTCAAGCAGCACCGTGCTTCGGTTCGGCAGAGCTTTCACGAGCTGGTATCGAGGAAACGAATCAGCGGTGCCAACGAACAGATGCGGGAGGCAGCACTGATCTTGAACAGGAATCTTGACAAGGCCGAGGCGCTCGACGTTCTTGGGCAATCCGGCTTCAATGATCCCCGAACGGCCCTTCATCAAGTGAAGTTGCTCCGCGATGCCCAATCGTTTTCTCATTCCCCTTCCAAGATGCGCAACTTGCTGGCCAACCTGCTACCGCCCCTGCTGGCCACCTTGCGTCTCAGCCCGGATCCAGACACAGGTCTCACCTATTTCGAACAGTTCGCCAATGCCCTCGGCGCCCGCGACGCACTCTATACGCTGCTAAACGAATCGCCCATAGCTCTGCATCGCCTGCTGCGAGTGCTTTCTTCCAGCCGTTTTCTCGCAGATTTTCTTTGCCGTAAGCCGCAGTTGCTCGATTTCTTGCTTCGCGACGAACTCCTTGAAGGTGTGAAGACGATGCAAGACTATTTAGAGACTTTTCGCGGAGGTGTAGAGAAAACGGACGATTGGAGAGTGCAGATGCAGGCGTTGAGGGAGGTTCAGCACCTGGAGCTGTTCCGCATCCAGCTGAGAGACATCCTCGAAGCGAATGATCGGCCTTCGGTTGGCGCTCAACTGGCCGAACTCGCTGAAGCCTGCCTGGTCGCGGCGTGCGAGATTGCCTGTAGCCAGCTTGAAAAGGAAGGAGACTTTGGCCTGACCGAATGGGTAACAGAACACCTCGTGATCCTGTCACTCGGAAAGCTGGGTGGTGGCGACCTCAGCTATAACTCAGACCTGGACTTGGTGTACTTCTACTCTATTAACGGCAATGAGCAACCTGCCGATGTGCAACAACGCGCTTCGCACGTCGTCGAACGAATTGACCAGATCTTGAGCGTTTCAACCGGCGAGGGTTCGATCTACAAAATCGACACGCGCCTTAGGCCGGAAGGGAAAAAAGGCGGGCTCGTGACGGCAATCCATCGCTATGAGGAATACCTGAGAAACCGTGCCGCCTCATGGGAGCGACTGGCTCTGGTCAGGCACCGGTTCGTTTTCGGAAGTCGCGAGAACCGCTTCCGACTCGGGCAAATGATCCAGCCTTTTGTCTATGGCCAGCAACTCTCGGCGCAGATGCTGGAGGAGATTTTGCATATTCGCTATCGCATGGAAGAAGAACTGGGCAGGGAACAAGAGGACAATCGCCTTCACATCAAGGCGGGTCGGGGCGGACTAACTGACATCGAGTTTGCTGTACAGCTTCTTCAGATGCTCCACGGCTCGAAGTTCGGCGGCTTGCAAGTGCCAAACACCCTGGGAGCGCTTTCAGGGCTCGTTCGGCACGGCATTCTAAAGCTTCCTGATTACTACACGCTCTATCTAGGCTACGAGTTCCTGAGATTCCTCGAGAACCGTCTGCGCATTGCTTCCTCTTACGGCACCGCCGCCGTTGCCCGCACCCCTCAAAACCTTGGACGCATTTCACGACTGCTACACTACTCAAGCCGAAAAGATCCGAATGGCGCCAAGAATTTCGAACTCGCGTATCTCGAAATCACAGGTAGAGTCCGGGAGGTTTTCCAACGCGTCGTTTCGGAGCTCATGAAGTGACGACGCTTCCGAGACTCCTGCCATAAGGTTTGCGGTACCCGCTGGTGCGGGTACCGTTCGGTCGCTACTGGCCTAGATGTCGTAATACAGAGAGAACTCATAGGGATGCGGCCGAAGCCGAATTGCGTCGACTTCTTTCGTCCGTTTGTACTCCACCCACGTTTCGACGACATCCTTGGTAAAGACGTCACCCCGTAGTAGAAACTCATGGTCCGCTTCTAATGCGCTCAGCACTTCCTCGAGGCTACCCGGAGTGGACTTTACGTGGGCTTTTTCTTCCGCTTCGAGATCATAAAGATCCTTGTCGATTGGATCCGGCGGCACGATCTTATTCTGAATGCCATCGAGTCCAGCCATGAGAAGGGCCGCAAAAGCCATGTAGCCGTTGCAGGAAGGGTCGGGGAAGCGGGTCTCAATTCGCTTGGCCTTCTCGCTCCGAGAGTAGGCTGGGATCCGGACCGCCGCACTTCGATTGCGCTGCGAGTAGATCAGATTAATTGGAGCCTCGTAGCCTGGGACCAGGCGCCGATAAGAATTAGTTGTCGGCGCACAGAAAGCCAGAAGGGCCGAAGCGTGCTTTAAGACGCCCCCAATGTAGTAGATCGCTGCCCTGCTGAGATCGGCATATCCCCCTGCCTCGTAGAACACATTCTTTCCGCCTTTCCAGATGCTCTGGTGAACGTGCATCCCTGACCCGTTGTCCTGGAATAGGGGTTTGGGCATCAGAGTCGCAGTCTTTCCATGTTTACGGGCAACGTTCTTAACAACGTATTTGTAGTTCATCAGATTGTCGCCCATTCGCGTCAGCGTGTCGAAACGCATGTCTATTTCACACTGCCCAGCAGTTGCCACTTCGTGATGATGGACTTCAATGCGAATTCCAATCTGCTCCATCGTCAGGATCATTTCGCTCCGGATGTCCTGCAGAGTGTCCATTGGCGGAACCGGGAAATAACCTTCCTTATAACGAATCTTGTATCCGAGGTTGTTGCCATTTTCCTCCCGCCCCGAATTCCAGAAGCCCTCGTGGGAATCGATGAAGTAGTAGCCACGATTTACTCCCTGGTCGAAACGGATGTCATCGAACACAAAGAACTCAGGCTCCGGGCCAAAGTAGGCTGTGTCACCAATTCCCGTCGACTTCAAGTAATTCTCGGCCTTCTGCGCAATGAAGCGCGGATCGCGCGTATAAGGCTGCAGTGTTACGGGGTCCTTTACGTTGCAGATGATATTCAGCTGCGGATAGGAACTGAACGGGTCGATGTAGCCAGTGCTGGCATCCGGGATCAGCAGCATATCGCTTTCCTGAATCTGCTGGAACCCGCGAATACTGGATCCGTCAAAGCCTATACCTTCTTCGAACATCGATTCTTCCAACTCGCTGGATGCCATCGAAAAGTGCTGCCACAGCCCCGGCATGTCGACAAAACGGAAGTCGATTATCTTGATTCCCTTGTCTTTCACCATTTGGACAACTTCTTTTGGGTTCATGGTTGCTCCTTATGTACGGTGGTGAAGTGACGATGCTTCGCTAACTGAAGAAAGCGGCGATGCACACGCGGCGCTGCGTGGACCTTGGGCTAACTCATGCTGCACAGTGCATGAATCTTGAAGAGAAGGCTGCATCTTAGGAAAGAACTCTGGATGTTGTCAAGGAGCCGCAACTCTGATTCATGGAGGCTGACGGAGATCTAGCATCCTTCGGAAATTCAACTTGCGTTCAACTCTCGCTAGGCCCTCTGGCAGCGAAAAAGTCTTTGAAAAAACATCCAGTGGGGACAGCTTTTCAAGATGAAGACTCCAGAAACCTCCTTACTAGGAAGAGGGAAGCAACCTAGCGAACCACCAGGCGGCCTGTACCTGCAGGCATCTCAGTCTGGACTTGACAGTTGCTCGGATTTTGCCCAAATGCCAGAGCCACCACACGCAGACCCGCAAAGTTTCATAAGCTGCATTTATCGAAGCTATAAAATGAAAAGGCTTGATCTCAGAGCCATTTGATATACACTCTTGGCGTTTTTGCCTTCGATGGTCGTTGACCCGGGCGGAACAAGAGATCTTCAGCAGGACATCGGCGTCCACGCGAGGAGGAACTTTCCTTTTCAGTGGGCGTTTTTTTTGGTCTGTGCCTCTAGAGGACAATGGTTGGGAGCCCAACTCTAGCGGCCTAATTACCAGTCAGGGCTTATCAAATCTCATTCTTCAAGGAGTGAAGCACTATGAGCGGAAGTGTCTCTCGTCTGCAGGCCATTTCGGCGGTGACAAATTACAAGCCGATTTCTGCGCCATTGAACTTCGCCAAAACACCAGCGAAAGCTTTATTTGGCGTCAACGTCTTTAGCCAGGCCGTAATGCAGGCCTCGCTACCCAAAGCGGTGTTCAGATCGCTGAAGAAGACGATCGAAAGTGGCAAGCGTCTGGATGGTTCAGTGGCAGACGTGGTTGCGGCAGCCATGAAGGACTGGGCCATCGAGAAAGGCGCCACACACTACGCGCATATCTTTCACCCTCTGACCGGATTGACCGCCGAAAAACATGACAGCTTCCTCGAACCCGACGGCCAAGGCGGCGCTATTGCCGAGTTTTCGGGGAAACAGCTCATCCAGGGCGAACCCGATGCCTCCAGTTTTCCCTCGGGAGGCATTCGCTCCACCTTCGAAGCCCGTGGCTACACAGCCTGGGACGTAACCAGTCCTGCTTACATCTTGGAGAATCCAAATGGAACCACGCTGTGCATTCCTACGGCTTTCGTCTCATGGACCGGCGAAGCCTTGGACAAGAAAACGCCGTTGTTGCGTTCCATGCAGGCTCTCGACAAGCAGGCACAGCGGATTCTGAAACTTTTCGGCCATGACGGCGCAGCCAGAGTCACTGCGACCGCCGGTGCGGAGCAGGAGTACTTCCTGATCGATCGCAACTTCTTCTTTGCGCGTCCCGATCTCCTGAATGCGGGACGCACGTTGTTCGGCGCCAAGCCGCCGAAAGGTCAGGAGTTTGAGGATCACTACTTTGGTGCCATTCCCGAGCGCGTTCTGGCCTGTATGCTCGAGACCGAGCGAGAGCTCTTCAAGCTGGGTATTCCGGTCAAGACGCGGCACAATGAAGTGGCCCCGGCTCAATACGAAATAGCACCCGTTTACGAAAACGCCAACATTGCTGCAGACCATCAGCAGCTCATCATGATCACGTTGAAGCGTGTGGCGCAAAAGTACGGGATGGAGTGCCTGCTGCATGAGAAGCCGTTTGCCGGCGTCAACGGGTCGGGGAAACATCTAAACTGGTCGCTGGGCAACGCCACCCAGGGCAACCTGCTCGACCCTGGCGACACTCCACACGACAACGCGCAGTTTCTGGTGTTCTGCGCGGCAGTCATCCGGGGTGTGAACCAGTACGCCGCGCTGCTGCGCGCCGTCGTCGCTTCAGCCAGCAACGACCACCGCCTCGGCGCCAACGAAGCGCCGCCCGCCATCATCTCCATCTTTCTCGGCGATCAGCTCACGGACGTCTTTGCCCAGATCGAGAAGGGCGGCGCCAAATCTTCCAAAAAAACAGGCACATTGACGATTGGAGTCGACAGCTTGCCGTCTTTGCCGAAGGACGCCGGCGACCGCAACCGTACCAGCCCCTTTGCTTTCACCGGCAACAAGTTTGAATTCCGCGCCGTGGCGTCGAACCAGTCGATCGCGGGCCCGCTGGTTGCGTTGAACACGATCGTAGCCGAGTCCCTCGACTACATCGCGACAGAGTTGGAGAAAGCAACCAAGGGAGATCCCAAAAAGCTGAATCCGGCGGTTCAGAGGCTACTGCAGCAAATCATGAAAGAAAACGGATCGGTGATTTTCAACGGCAATAACTATTCTGAAGAATGGCACAAGGAAGCGGCGCGCCGCGGGCTGCCCAACCTGATCACTTCAGTGGATGCGTTGCCTATCATTGGCAGCAAAGAAGTGGTGGCTCTGATGGAAAAGTATAAAGTCCTTTCCAAAAGGGAAACACACAGTCGCAGGGACATTTATATGGAGCAGTATTGCAAGGTCGTGAAGGTGGAAGCAAATCTGATGATTGAGATGGCGAAGACCAAGATCTACCCCGCAGCCATCAGGTATCAGGGCGAGCTTGCCTCCGCTGCTGCCAGTTTGAAAGCGGCAGGGTATCAGTTCGATTCCAACACCCTGGATCAGATTCTCTCGCTTACCAGCGGTCTGCAAGAGAGCATCGGGTCCCTGGAAGTTGCAATCAATCATCACGGTGCGAAATCTCTGCTGGATGAGGCCAAACACTTCTGCAACGACGTGCTGCCGGCCATGCAGCAGGTTAGACATTACACCGATGAACTCGAAGCGATTGTAGCCGATGATCTTTGGCCACTGCCCACCTATCAGGAGATGTTGTTCATCAAATAGGCTTGTTGTTCCTCAAGGCCGCCTATTCTGGCGGCCTTTTTCTTTTTAGGTCATAACTTTCTAGGCCACTGGAATCTCCAAACCACGAAGCGCCCGAGTTCAGGTACACTGCGACATTCCTCACTGTTCGAAGCACCGCCCTGCTGGCAGAGAAGATGTAGAAAGAGGATGGAGGGTGTGGCCCGCTTTCCGATCCACTACCCGCAAAAGAATCTATTCAGCGTTAGGAGCCTGATCTAATGAAGAGAGAATCTCCGCTCACGCGAAGCAATGTCTTGGCTTTTGTGCTGCTGAGCTTCTTTTTGAACTGCGGGAGCCTGCAAGGCCAGCAACTTCCCAACTTCGTGGTTATTTTTGTCGACGACATGGGCTATGCGGACATCAGCCCGTACGATGCGAAAACTCGCACTCCAAATCTCGCTCGGATGGCGAAAGAGGGCGTTCGGTTTACCGACTTCTATGTAGCCCAACCCGTCTGCTCCGCTTCACGAGCGGCCCTGCTGACAGGTTGCTACCCCAACCGTATCGGCATTCTGGGTGCTCTGGGCCCTTCTTCGAAGGAAGGGATTCACGCTGAGGAATCAACGATTGCCGAAGTGCTCAAGAGCCGGGGCTACACAACGGCTATTTACGGCAAGTGGCACCTCGGGTATCAACCGCAGTTCCTGCCAACCCGCCACGGTTTCGACGAATACTTTGGCCTCCCCTATTCCAATGACATGTGGCCGAAGCATCCGGCGCCGACACAGTCCTATCCGCCATTGCCGTTGATCGAAAGAGAAACCACGATTGAAACCGACCCAGACCAAAGCCAGCTCACCACGTTGTACACACAGCGGGCTGTCAGTTTTATTGAGAAGAACAGGTCCCGGCCATTCTTTTTGTACGTGCCCCACAGCATGCCGCACGTGCCGCTGTTTGTTTCGAACAAACATCAGGGAAGATCAAAGCGAGGACTGTACGGTGACGTAGTTCAGGAACTGGATTGGTCGGTGGGTGAGATCCTGAAGAGCCTGAAGAAGAGCGGTCTCGATGAACGCACGATGGTCATTTTCACATCCGACAATGGCCCTTGGCTGCTCTATGGCGACCACGCAGGCTCGGCGGGTCCGCTCCGCGAAGGCAAAGCAACCACCTTTGAAGGAGGTGTGCGTGTTCCGTGCATCATGCGCTGGCCAACGCAGATTCCACCCAATCGCGTTATCCGTGAAATGGCAGCGACCATCGACATCTTGCCCACACTTGCCAAGCTGGCCGGAGCGAAGCTCCCCGCCGACCGCACCATCGACGGAAAAGACATCTGGCCGTTGATCAGCATGCGACCGGGAGTAACAACTCCGCATGAAGCTTATTTCTATTACTGGGGTCAACACTTGCAGGCCGTTCGCAGCGGCCCTTGGAAGCTACATTTCCCCCACACGTACGTTAAACCGGACCCTGCTGGCGGCGCCGCCAAGCCTGGCAAGTACGCAACGAAGGAAATTGGATTCGAGCTCTTTAACCTGGAGCAAGACATCGGGGAAACAATCAACGTTGCAGCTCAGCATCAGGATGTAGTGAAGCGGTTGCAGGCTCTCGCGGAAGCCAGCCGGGAAGATCTGGGTGACTCAGTCTCAAAACGCAACGGCAAGAATGTACGGCCCGCAGGCAAGGTCTCTGAATAGTGCGGCGCATTCCCGTTTCGATCGGCGTCGGAGTGTTCTTACTTCCGTACCGTCGGATACGTGATTCCAAGCTGTTCCAGGTAGGTCTTGTACTTCTGAGGATTGAAATAGAGCTTTTCGATTTCTGGACGGAAGCGGGACATTCTTTCCTGGTTCAAATCGATGGGTGGTTTCACACCTTCGGGGATGAGTGACTGCCACTTTGTTTCCTTGGTCTGCTCTTCGAAATAACGCCACGCAGCCTTGACCAGCTCTGGCTTCATCAGAAGATCAATGGCGGTCATCGCGTGGGCTTTGGCTCCCGCTGTAGCGCCCTTGTGAGCAATAGGAGTGGCCATCGCAACACCACTGGACCAGTGGTGCCCGACGAGGTTGGGAATATTGGAAGGATAGCGAAGCACGACCGTCGGCAGGTTCCAGGATACCTCGGCGATATCATCAGAACCGGCGCTGCCATCTTCCTTCGGCGGTTCAAATTTGGCGACCTCAGTCTTCAGACCCTCGATCTTGTTTCCGATTTCCCTCTGCATCGCTTTGGCAAGCGTCAGATCATTCTCCGACCACCCTGGCATC
>Ga0187893_10009146_pt1 | contig 15350 bp, 12 predicted proteins | sample MA1701074metaG_FD_139574 | JGI IMG/M metagenome (GOLD analysis project Ga0187893, IMG submission 139574) | White microbial mat communities from a basaltic lava cave in the Kipuka Kanohina Cave System on the Island of Hawaii, USA - MA170107-4 metaG ... | reverse complement strand
GTCATATCCATCGTGAAGCGTGTGGTCGGCGCGGCAGGTGCTTTGGCGCCTGCCCGCCGGCCGGTTCCTGGGAAGGACGATGCTGCGATCGAAAGAGGTCTCACGGGGACGTGAGTCGTCTTTTGATGGCGGAATGACGGCGAACACTGGATTTGTATCCAGCTTTCGCCGGAGGTTTTTGCTGCGCAACGCGTATGTATTGGGCGGGGGCCGATCTGGAATACAGACGGCGCGCCCGGATGCGCGACGGCAGCAAGGAGGTGATGCAGAGGTTGTCGTTTGGATGCTAACGAGGAATTACAAGGGTTTTGAAGGGAGGTGTTTGGGTATGGGTTGGTGGCAATCGTGCGAGGGCGGGGTCCTTGGGGATCCGGCGCTCGATTACCTGGATGAGCTGGAGGCCGTCGGTATCCGGTTCGAAAAGCCAGGCGATCTGCCGGACCACGTGAAAGCGAGCATCGTTGCTCGATATCGCGAGGGCTTGGGCCGTGAGCCGACGCAAGAGGATTTGGAGGCGCTGCTGCGGTTTCAGAACGAATGACAAACCGGGCGGCCTGTGCAGGGTTTTGACTGGCTTTGGGGGTTGTGCCTTTGAACAATCCCCACTTTGTTGCGTGCGCCCAGATGTTTGAGTAGCGGCGCCGACTGTGGTACCCACTGGAATGACGTATCGGTATGAGACGACCTCAATCGAGGGCTTTGTGCAGCAGCTTGCCTTGAGCTACATCGGGCACGGGTATTGGTTCTACATCACCGGCATCATCCCGGAGCGGAAGGACCCGCAACGGGTGGACGAGAAGCTGCTGGAGCAATACGACGCGGGCCTGTCCAAGTGGGCGAAGGCACGGCGAAAACGTGCTGGCCTGGCCAACGTGCATTACATCCGGCATGGGCGCTTCTTCGTGCTGATCGCCTCACGCGGGGAGCACCGCTTCTTTCAGCATGAGCCGAATCACAAGGATGTCCGCCGCGACTCGATTCGATTTGGCGGGTACAGCATTGGCTACCGCCTGGGCGTCGACCGGCGCTGGCATCCCTCGGTGCGAATCCATCCGGAAGAATACCGCAGGCTCAAGGCGTACCTGCTCGACATCTCCTGCCATCGGTCGGTCGAGAACCTGACCGCCGAGTTCCGGCGGATCCGGTTCGAGCCCTACGCTCCGGTCCGGCGACAGCTCCTGAACCTGTTACGTGGCGTAAATCGACTCCGTGAATCCGCCGGCTTCGAGCCGGTGCCGGTGTCGGCGCTTCGACTCAGCCGGCGTGTCGTGCGCCCGTTCGGCGAGGGGGCCGTTGGCTCTGAGGCCGTAGCTGATGCAAGGGAGGGGGCTACCCAGGTGGCTGCCTGAACGGGAGTCTGCCTACGGGAGCAGGTCCCGAGGTCGGACGCCGAGTGCCTTTGCGAGCCGGGCAAGGTTGACGACGGCCACATTTCGTTCGCCCCGCTCGATTCCCCCGATGTAGTTTCGGTGAAGGCCGCTCTTGAACGCTAGCTCCTCCTGGGACCAGCCCTGCTTCGCTCGCAAGGCCCGGACCCGCTGACCGACGTGCAATTTTATTTTTCTCGGTTCCACGCCTTGAAATGACACTCATAAGGTGTAGAATCGTCTACACACTATGAGTGTGCTCTCGGTCCCGGCCGGCAGACGCGCTGTGGACGCGGTTGGGATTACGCGGATGAAATCGTCTCAGAAAAGGCGTCGTGGGGGAACTTTCGGCCCGGAACTTCGGGCTGGTGATTGCATACCTGATTCCGGGATTCATCGCGGTCGTGGCGGTGGCGGGGGTCGTCCCGACCATCGCCGCCTGGCTTGCGGCGCCGCCACAGGGGCAGCCAACCATCGGTGGGTTTCTGTACGCGACACTGGCCTCGTTGGCTGCCGGGTTGGTCATCAGCTCCGTCCGATGGGGCCTGATCGACACGATTCATCATCGGACAGGGATCACGCCGCCGAAATGGGACTTCTCTGTGCTGGAACCGAATTTGGCGGCGTACAGCCTGCTCGTGGAATTCCACTACCGGTATTACCAATTCAATGCGAACACGTTCGTTGCAATTGCAATAGCGTACGCCGTACGGCTGGCGGGTGGATGCCGTTGGTGCGGTGGGGCCGGTTGGGCGGACTTGGGATTTGTGATTGTCGAAGCTGTACTCCTTGCTGCGTCGCGGGATGCGCTTCGAAAGTACTACTCAAGGGTCTCGCAAGTCTTGGGACCGGACGAGATCCGAAGAAGAGGAGCTTGCCATGACGAACGGCGGTGGACCAGATCACGGATGGGGAACAGTGTCGGAGACAAGACCCAAGGAAACCAAGGACCAAGGAACGGGGAAGAGAGCGGAGAAGACGGAGGCGGTGCCACAGGCCGATCCGACGGAAAAGAAAAAGGTTGAGTCGCAGTCTCCAACCGCGAATTGCACTTGATGCACGGGTTCACGTCGGGGACCGAGGAGCAAAAAGAAAGACGGCTGACGGATAACGAGTGGTTGCCCGTCAGTTATTTTTTTCGGCCTGCATTGCGCCTACTCGATACTGATTGCTGCCTCAAGTCCAAGGTCTCTGATAGCTTGTCGGAGCTCCTGTTCAACGGTTGAGGCGGTCTCAGGTGGGAGCGTCACGGAAAACTCGATACTGACTCGAAGCTCGGTGCCGGAACGGAGCTTCGGCAAGAGCTTGGTGCCAAGACGATTCCAGATTTCGGGTGGGATGTCACCGCGGAGTCGGAGCGTCCGCGCTTGAGGTCGCACTGGCGGCTCCAGAACTTCTCCGGTCGGTGTTGGCGGCACTTCGCCGCCTGTTGTCGGGGGAGGTGTTGGCTCGGTTGGTTCCGGCGTCGATGTGGTCGCCCTCTTTCGAAGTTGCTCGGCCTTGGTCTTGGTGAGCAAGAATACACCATCCTCGAATGCTACCTCGTCCGGGCCGATGGACTCGTCGAACCAAAGGCGCTGATAGGTGCCGTCGGGATTTGGGCCGGAAGCGAGGCCGAATGCGCCGCCACGAACAAACTCGGTAATCTTGGTGCGAAGCGTATGATCAGGGTCGAGGAGTCGAGTCAGCGAGCCGTTCAGGAAGCTCTGGCGCAAGCTCTTGAGCGGCCACGCACCGGATTCTTTGAGGGCCGGCGGCCAGTTTCGGTCCAAGTATCCTGCGCCTACGGATTCGTTGAGCAACGGCGGAATGTTAGCCTTCATTGCCGTGATGATTCGGCCGCAGAGTGTCTCGCTAGCGCTCGCGTGGCCTGCTCCAAGGTCAACTACCTTGAGCCCATCGGGCTCCTTGGCATCGAAGATTACGACGAACCGATACGCGGCCCAGACTTCTTCTTTCCCGGCCTCATCCGCGTCCGTTACTTTGGCTTGGATGTCGGCCCGGTCTGCCCGGTCGTAATCGGACCCAAGTGTGCCCTCGGCTACATCGCGACGCACGCGTTCCCAAGCAAGTGACAATTCGACCTTATCACGAAGATCTCGGCCCGGTTTCCGGATGCACCACACAAGTGAACCGGGGTAGAGGCGCGGGGATGCGCCCCGCTGCTTTGTCCATTCGGCGATCCGCTGTCGGATACCTCCTCCATTCCAGTCGGACTCGGGGTCCACGATGACAAGCGTAAGCTTGGGTGAATCCTGCACGGCTGCCCCGTCGGTAGGAAAGGGGATTACCGGAATGCTCGCGCCGCGCTCGAACTCACCCTTGACGATGGATCGAATCTTGGGCTTGATCTCCGCCTCCTCGTCAAGAGATGCGCGTCGATCGCTTACCGCCTTGCGGATTGTCGCCTTGTGGTAGATCCGGAACCCATCGGAACCGACGCGGCTGAGAAAAAACGCCTTCGATTCGAGGGAGTAGGCCGCATTGTCAACCGATGTGGTGTCGATTTCCGGCTCTCCGATGGCGAATCGAAGCTCCGGTAAGTGCGCAACCTTATCGACTTGTCCACCCGACGACTCGAATAGAATTGCCGCGCCGACACGACGGTGAATGTCGCGTAGCGGTCCCTTGGTGTCGGCGTCGAGCGCCTTCGCGTGGGATTGCTCGCCGGCGAAATCAGTTTCGATGGCAGTGCTGAGTCTTGGCTCTCCAAGCTGGCTAAGAACAACAGCTCGAAACTCGGGTACATCAAGCGGAGCGGACCCGAGCGTAATCAGCGGTTCGCGTCGCGCTCGCTGAAAGGCATCGCGATACGCCCATGAGATCCACTGCGCGAGCATCGCGAGCGTTCCGCGAGTCTGTTGGTACTGGAGGAGGGCCTGCCACTTCCGTTGAAAGACGGATAGCGTGGCTGGATGGAAGGGGTAGCACGCTTCGAAGCGCTGGTGGAGGAACTCGCGGGCCTTCTTCTCGGTGGCCGCAGTATCAACGGCTGTCCATTCCGGCGGAAGCTGGGCGCGTCGTTCGAAGCACCAATCCGCGTAGGCACGAGAGACATTGGCCCTCAGTTTGTCGCCGCCAAGGTTTTCGAAGAGCCGGCGTCGAACCACTTCACTGATTTCCGCCTCATCGTTCGATATCAGGCTCTTGGCGACTCGATTGACCTCTTTGGCGATGATCTCCTGCCAGCGGAGATCCCAGTCGCTCATCTCCGGCTTGCTCTGCGGCAAGCTCATCACCGTGGCCGCCCCGGTCATGCCGGTCAGGCTGCGCACGAGGTTGCCGAGGAAGTCGCGGAACCCTTCGGCCAGGTCTCGGTGACGCGAAAGGAAGTTAAGCACTTCGTCGCATAGGATGAGAACATTTCCGCCGGCTGCGGCAAAGAGCTTGCGAAGATTGTCCGTGCCCGGCGGCTTGGCTCGGGCCTCTGGGCCAAGTGCTTTGACGCCGTCGGCGCCAGCAAGCTGAAAAGCGAGATCGACCCACGGCGTCTCCCGCCCCTCCGACGGGTCCCAGGCGTTTCCGACAAAGACGGCCACGCTGGCATGAGGAAGCTCGGACAACCCGGCCTCGCTCAGAAGGCGTTGCACGCCCTCGCTGGTCAGGGACGGCTTGGGATTCTTGACCAGGTGATAGAGCGTCGTCAGCGTGTGCGTCTTGCCGCCGCCGAATTGGGTGACAAGTGCGAGGACCGGCGCGGTGTTGTCGGTCTTGCCGGCCAGGCGCCGCAAGGCAAGTCCCACGTGCTCGCGGAGCGCCCGCGTGAAGCAGGTTCGCCCGAAGAACTGCTTGGGGTCGCGGTAGTCCTCCGGCGCCGTTCCGGCGACAACCTGCTCCAGGGCGATGGCGAATTCGTCGGGATTGAACGAACGTCCCTCGCGGACCTCCTTGCGTGGCGTGACGACTTTGTACCAAGGTTCCATCACGTCCTCCTACCCAGCCAATGCGCTTGCATAATCGTCACGCCGCGACCACAATGCGGGTTTCACTTCGTACGCTTCAAGTGCCTCTAGCACGTCACCCCCGACTTCTCGATGTGCGTCATTCAGAAAAGCGTACGCTTCGGAATCGGCCCCTCGTGCTTCGCGGGTGTCTCCGAGCGCAAACAAATAAGTTCCAATCGTGTTCTTGTTCGGCGCGTTGATGGCCTGAATAAACCGCTCCGGCATGCTTCTCGATTTTGGTACAAGAAAATCGATCGCGTGGTCGAATCCGCTTCGGCCGGCGATCTTGACGCGAGGGCTATAACGGACCTCGTTGGCCTCAAGGAATGCTCGAACATCCTCCCAGAAGAACGATGCTACGCGCGGCTGGGCCATGACGAACATGTCATTGATCGTGAGCATAGCCTGGACCAGGCAGTGGAGCCGCTGCCCGACGTTTCGCTGAGACGCCTCGATGTAGAGTCGCTTGTCATCAGATTTCACACCGAGTCCGTTCAATACCGAGTCGAGTACTGCCTTCCGCTTTGGTGTAGTCATCTCCAGTCCGCTCGTACGAAGATCCGCAAGTATGTATCCATCATCAGAGAGTATGATCTTGCCGTTCTCCTTTACGGCGTAAATCTGAAGGTGGTCGTTGTGGCGGTCAAGAAACGGCGTCGTAAGTTCGCAGGCACCGTTTAGGCGCTCCACGGACAGTCCCTTTCGGAGCCAGGAAAGATAGGCATCGATCAGTTTCTCGCATTCCTCGCGGTTCATATAAGCTCCGGTTGGAATGAAGGAATTTCGACGATGTTGCAGACACGGCAGAAATCGCGGTACGTCTGCTCGATGTCGGACGTGTTCGTGAATTCAGCGAGATCGAGCGGTTCAGCCCATTTATCTTCGTGGCCTTCTCGGTAGCGATGGATGTGCGTCCCGCCCACCTGTTGTCCGTCGGGATTCGTGTGAGGAGCGCCATCGATGTCAACGCGGATGAGGACGATGATCTTCCGACCGCGCGTCTGAAATTTCAGTTTCGACAACCGAAGCGTACCCCGCCACAGGTCAAGGAGAAACCGCTCGCGCGGGTCGTCTCCGATCAGATCGTACGTCTCGTCGATGCCAGCCGGCATGGAGATTGTACGAGGGGCTGCAAAGCGCTTTCTCATGGCGATCAAGCTGTCGGCTTCCGTTTGCGTCAACACGCTCCCATTATCTCCTATCTCGGCACGGCCAAGAGCATGGCGTCCAATAGCCGCTTTTCCTCGCTGTCGCGGGGGTAGAGCGCCGAAAGGGCGTTCGACAGTCGCAGGAAGTCGGGGCCTCGGTCTTTTTCCGCCGCGAGAAGCGCCCGCAGGGCGTTCGCTCGGCCGCCGGCCTGTAATAGCATGGCCGCGTGTACTCGGTCGAGGGTCGTCGCTTCGCGGCGGGCCCGCAGGGATTCATCGGAGACGGTGCTGCCGGAGCCGGAACGGCCAGCGGACGCTCCACGCCGGCCGCGACCACGTACCTTGGGCGGGGCCTCGGCCTCTGGGAAGAGCATCAACTGGGCGCTGCGGGCTGCTCGGGCATCCGACTCGATGCGATCGGCGACGGCGGATGCGCCATCCTCGCCAAAGAGCTGCTTCGCTCGCTCGCTCACGGACAGCAATCGGACGACGCCCTTCTTCGTCTCGATGATCCGGCCGTTCCAATCCTCCAAATGGATGCCGAGCGGCTGGGCGAAGCGGCGGACCACGTCGTAGATGAGCGAATACCCTTTAGCTGACTTGCGGGAGCCGCTCTCCTCCTCGCCGTCGTCCGCGTCGTCGGCTTCCTCGTCCGTGTCTTCCGCTCCCTCACGGTCGCGGCTCTGATCATTTCCGTTCGTGCTTTGCAGCGTCCAGAGGAACAGCGCCGTCAAACGGGCGTCTTCTTCGACGGCACCGGCCGCGCCGTTGCGGGCGACGGCCTCGGCCGTGCCGAGTACCTGCTCCAATGCCGTGCGGCCGACGACCTCCCAGACCTTCGCGAGGTATTCGGCGAGCTTTACCTCGCGCCCGCCGGCGGTTTCGACTTTGCGATAGCGGCTGAAGATTTCGAGCGCCGGTCCGATGCAGGCAAAGACCAGGTCCGCGCCACGGATGCCTTCGCCCTGGAGTCGCTCCATCCAGTCGCCCACGCGCTTCGGCAGATCTCGGAGCACGTCGCCCCAATCGCCCACGGATGCGCCCTCGGGCCGCGGGCGGCAGACGAGGTGGACGCTGGTTTCAAGCGCCGCGTAGCCCTGGCCGCGCATGCGTTGTCTGCGTTCGGTGGCGATGGGCCAAGAGCCGGTCGTCCGCCAGCCCGCCTGCACCAAGGCCGAGACGAGCGCCTCCCAGCGATCGGTATCCTTGTGGGCGAAGACCACGGAGGCCACGCCATCCTCGCGGATAACCCGCTTCATCTGGGAAAAGGCCTCATACATGTGGCGCTCGTACCACTGACGGTCATGGACGCCGCCATCCTTGACGGCGCGGTTCTCGGTGAGTTCACGGGCCTTCTCGGTCTCGGGGGCAGTGAACGCCTGCGGCAGGCGACTTCCCATGCCCAGTCGGAGCCAGCCGTAGAAGAAGTCGGAGAGGTGTGCGTAAGGAATCTGGTTGGCATAGGGCGGATCGGTGGAGATCACGTCCGCCGACTCCTCCGGCAGGACCGCGTCCAAGACATTCGCGAGGAGCGGCGACGACGGCTGGTAGCGGACGGCGGCGAGGTTCCGAAGCGCGCTTTGGACGCTGCGGATGGAGTATCGAAGACCCTCGCAGTTCGGGCTCAGGGGATTCCCTTCCACGAAGTCGGCGCGCATCGGAACACCGGATCCCTGGATGAAGACGGACGTTACACCCTCCGAGAGCCAGACGCAGAGGGAGGCATGGTACTGCCCGTTGTCCGAGTAGGCCGCGTAGAGGCAGGCGGCGAGGGCGTCGAGCAGGTCTTTGTCCTTGGTCTTCTTCGCCGCTTCCTTGAGCGCGTCCTCGATGACCTCGTGAAGCACCCAGCGCGAGAGGCGTTGACGCGGAGCGAGGACATCGGCCCAGTTGGTGATGCCGTATGGACGCGGGCGGAAACCCGTGTCGCCCTCTGGCGGAGCCGGTGGCATTTCGATCTTGATGGTCTTGGACTTTGTGGCTGCTTTTGAGAATGCCTCCATGTCGTGACGATTCGGCGCCTCGTAATCCTTCCCACGTCCACTTGCATTTCCCCGAACCACCGCCAGTAGGACTGCGTCGTCCGCCCCGCCGCGCTTATCGCGCAGTTGCGCTTGAACGCGTTCACGCGGCGTGACCATGTGACATTTCGGACAAGTGGCGTTGTTCCCGGCGACCGTGCCGCGCTCGACTTCCTTATCGCTTGATGGGGTGAAGACCTCGATGCGTGGCTCAAGTGATCCCTTCTGATAAACGATTCCAAGGGCCTTCTTCCGGCCCTTTGATATCGAGAGCACCAGATTGCGGACGAGCGGAATCCGTGCCCCGCACCTGGCGGCCTCGCATTGCACGGTTCGCGCCCAAAGATAGGCGAGCGGCTTCCGCCTTTGCGCGTCTGCCGGGTAATATTCAACGAGGCGCTTCTCGGCTTCTTTGAGCGTCCATTCGGCCCATTCCTCGAAGAGGTCGGCGAGTTCCCGGCCCTTGCGACCGCACCATTCGAGCGCGATCTTCAAGAGAAGCCACGCGACCGGGTTCACGTCCGAGGCGGTCACCTCGCAACCGAGGCGCTGGGCTTCCAGCGGGATGGAGCCGCCGCCGGAGAACGGGTCCAGGACATGCGGAACCGCGCCGTGCGCGGCCTTCACCAATTCGCGGGCCGTAGAGACGTAGCCCGCCACTCGCACGATATCCCAGTTGGCGATGTCGGCCACGAAGGCCAGAAGCGCTTTCTGAAGGTCGGCGTCCTTCGGCCCGACCTTCCTGATCTGCTGAAGCGCCTTGCGCGCCGCCGTCTTGAACTCCGCCGGGCAGAGCGGGTCGCAGGGGTCAGGCAGAAGGAGCGTGAGGAGAAGTGATCGGCACGAGGCCAGTGGTCTTCTCGCCCACCACGCATGGAGAAGCGATAGATGGCCGCTGTCCACCCGCGTCTTGCGGTTGTTCTCCTCGACGCAGGCCTCATTCACCGCGGAGAGCGGGAAATCCACCTCAGCCAGGCGCTTGCAATCCTTGGGGATCATGCGTCGCCTCCGGCGCTCTCCGCCGACAGCGCCGGCATAGCAGAATTGATTGCCTGAAAGAGTCGCTCGAACGCACCGAAGACATCGGGCGGTAGGTCACTCAGACCCTTCGGTGCCCATTCCCGTAACATCAGTTTTGCTGGCCGCCCCTTGTTGAAGGCTAGACCCTCGCTATTGCGAGCTAAGCCACGCGCAACCATTACTCCATCGATGCGTTGTACGACGAGCGCTTCGTGGCGCGCATTGATCTCCACCGCAGTGATCGGACGGCCGCCGAGTTCCTGCGTGTATGCTTGGTTTACGTATCCGAGATAAAAGTCAAGGGGAAATAGATCCTCGATTGTCGTGTCACCGTCTCTCCCAATGGCCTGACCGAGCAAAAGGACGTGTCTATCTTTCATGATCCATTGCTTAATCAAACCGTCTGCTACGTTTCGCCCTTCCGGGTCGGAGTCCAGGAGAATTACGACGTTTAGCTGCTGTCCCTGGAGCATCGTCCCTACGTACGCCGCTTTCGTTGCGCCACCCGACGGCGTGATTACGATTCGCTCATCGTATGAAGCCTTGCCTGCGTCTCGCAACATGGCCCCGATGGTAGAAAGGAACCAGAAATCGGTGACGCCCTCGACAACAAGATTGAACGGGCCCACGAAGAGGCTCTGGCTTATGGAAAGACCGAGCGCGGCCTGAAGTGGAAAGCGAGCGTGTTCATCAGCCGCATAAAAGTCGGAGCTTACCTTTGTTCCTTCCTGTTTGTTCTCAACGCATACGCGGATATTGTCGAGTCTCCGCATCTCGATCATGAACGGCATGTGCGTGCTGTAAATGAGTTGATTAGCTTCGGCATAAGCTTCCATCCGCTTCAAGAGGTCTCGTTGGGCGGCAGCGTGAAGGTGGAGCCCGGGTTCGTCCAAGAGTAAGATAGCGTTCTTGAAAGTACCCTTCGTCTCATAAAGAAAAGTCATATCGAACGAAAAGAACCATTTAAATCCCTTTGATCGCTCGTTTAAGGGCACCAGTGCTGGTTGAAGCTCATCGCTAACGAACGCAATCATGTGAAAGCCGTCAGCCTCGAATCTGACCTGGTACTTTCGTTGCGACCAGTGGTCGGCAATATTGGAGGTTAACGAAAGCGATGCGTCATTCATGTCGAGCATGCGCTGTTCCTTGTCCTGAGTCATTGCACGCGTATGTTCCTGATCAAAGTTGATCCCGGCCATTTCCAGAATCATCAAAAAGGTTCTGTCCTCGGGAGTCAGGGCGTTGGCATCCTTGCGCTGCTTGATTTGGTCTAGGAATGCGATACCCGAGAAGGGCTTGTGGTCATCCATGTAGATGAATGTGGGAAGCCACGACTTGATCAGGGCCTCGGCTTGCTGCTTCGGGGGCGTAGCCGCAATCCGATTAAGGTCACTGATGGTCTTCTTCAACGAGTCTGCGACCTGCTTGTCCGTAGGGTTGTCCGCCTGGATAGCCTGCTCGATCTGCTGAACGAATTGGGCGTGCTTGGCTTGGTACTCCGCGATGCCTCCCTCCCGAAAGGCCGTAGCGACTGCATCATGGGCGGCGTCGATGGCCGTCTTGAGCTGGGCGGAAATTGTTGGCGGAATGCCCTGAAAGGCCTCCGATAGCCGGCCTTCGAATGCCGCTGGGTCGTTCGCATTCGGTAGGTCTTGTGGAAGAAACCTAAACCGAAAATCGCCCTTATACGTCTTAGTGATTTCGACTTGAGCCACGGTGTCGGCTCGAACAATGGCCGCGGAGAGCTTCTCCTTCTCGGTGTCGTCAAGGGCAAATCGCGTTTCCACGACTGGTGCATCTTCAGAGCGTTCGGTCCGCCTGCCGCGTGGCCATTCACGGTCAAGGTTGTACGGTTCCGGCTTGAACGGGTTGAACTTGTGTAGAGCCTTGAAAAGGGCTGTCTTTCCGCTTTCGTTCTTGCCCACGATGACGGTGATGTCCGAAAGCTCAACCCACCCCGAGTCGAGGATTGGTCTATAGTTGTGTACGCGAAAGGCGGTGAGCTTCATTGGCCTCCTCCGGATTGTCTAATCAGCGTGGTAGTGGTCAGCGAGTAGTGTTGGACCCTCATCACCTCCTGCCAATCGAGCCGTGCCGGATCCTTGATGGTCGTGAGATTCGGCTCAACATCACAGTTGGTGACGACGTAGAGCCAGTAGCAATCTCGCCGGTCCTGGGCGACGCGGTACTCGTTGGGCGTCAGGGGCACGGTACCGGTTGGCGCACCGATGCCCTTGACCTCAATCAATCGAAGGTCGCCGCTGGATAGGTCGAGGCTCGTGACATCGTAGCCCAAGTTCTTTTCGTGAACGTCGTAGACCTGCCGGCCCTGAGCCTTTTCGTGCTCCATCGCGACCTTCATCGCAGTGGCCTCGGTCTCCGGGTCGGAGCGAAGTCGCCGTCCTTCCGGCGATTGGCGTTCGGGATGCGGCAACACAAGCACGCTGGCGATGCGCTGGACGGCCTGAAGCGAGAGCGCCCGCTGCCGCTCCAACTCGCGTCGGCGGCGCTCGCGGCGATTCATCAAGTCGGCGTGGCGGGTCTCGGCCTGGGCGAGTCGGCCCTCGGCGCCAGGCGTCTTCTTCTCGATCTCGCCGGCCGCTCTGCCGATCTCCTCGTCCGCCTTCTGCAACAACTCCGTGAGCGACAGCTCGACGTGGGCGGCGATGCGTTCCACTTCGACGAGCCGTTCAGACTTGACCTCTTCGAGGAAGGGCGTGAGGGCCTGCTCGTGAAGCCAGGTTGTGTTCTCGGGTGCCGAAGCGACCGACGGAAGTTCACTAGGAGCCGTCGCGGGGGTGAAATCACCCAGGATGGCCGGCTCAAATAGACGCGGGTTTCCCTCCTGTCCCGTCTCGACGGCGAACAGCCGTTCGTGGATGACCTGTCCAAGCCCATCAACGACACGGGCGCGGTAGAAGTCGAGCCGGGTCGGGGCGGCATGTTGAAGCGAATAGAAGCACGCGCCGGTGGCGAAGACCTGTTGGGCCTGGGCCAGCGTGTGACGCCGAAGGGCCTCGAACAAGGGATGGCCGGGCGTGACCCACTCCAGGTTCTGCTTCTCGGCGACCACGCGGTCGGCGGAGCAACGCGGGTACTTGGCGGCGAGGGCGGGGAGCCGCCACGTCGATTCGCTTTCGTATTGGCGCAGTATCGGAGGCGTTCTGGCCGGTTCAAATGTGTGCGCCAGAGACGGAACCGGCTTGAGCGTGATTGGAACCCACTCGGCGGCCTCGAAGACGAATCGGGCGATGGTTTCCGGGACCACGCGGCGTTCCTGCGCCCTGGCACGGCGCTCGATGAGCATTTCGAGGTTGAGCTTCTTGGAGGCGAGACCCTCGAGCGCGTTCTGGCAGATGTTCCGGAAGCGGCCTTCGTCCACCTGGGCGAGCAGGCGGTCCTCCAGGTCGGCGTCGCCGAGCTTGCCGGCGTAGTAGTCGCGGAGGATGCGCTCGACCTGGGCGGCGGGCAGGACTTCGCCGACGACGTTGAACACGGCGTCATCGTCGAGGGCGTCGCGGATTTCCTGGAGCTTCTCCAGCAGCCGTTGCAATACGCGGCCTTCGATCGTGTTGGAGGCGACGAAGTTGAAGATCAGGCAAGGATGTTGCTGACCGTAGCGATGGATGCGGCCCATGCGCTGTTCGAGGCGATTGGGGTTCCACGGGATGTCGTAGTTGAAGAGAATGTTGCAGCACTGAAGGTTGATACCTTCGCCGGCTGCTTCCGTCGCGACGAGGATTTGAATCGCCGCGTCCTTGAATTGCTGCTCGACAAAGATCCGCGTGCCGCGTTCGTCGCGCGAGCCTGGTCGCATCCCGCCGTGAATGAAGCCGACGTGGAAGCCCCAATCCTTGAAGCGCCCGACGAGGTAGTCGAGCGTGTCCTTGAACTCCGTGAAGAGGAGCAGGCGTTTGTCGGGATGGTCGAAAAAACCCTGGTCCTGCAAGAGGTTTTTGAGCCTGGAGAGCTTGGCCTCGGAAGTGCTTTCTTCCACGAGCTTCGCCTTCTCCGCCAGGCTGCGGAGGTCCTTCACTTCTTCTCGAATTTGGTCTGCATTGGTTGCAATCGTGATGGCTTCAATGATTGATTCGAGCCGCTCCCGTTCAGTCTCTTCCATTTCTTCGAGTTCGTCAGGATCGGGAAGGTCGGGCGGCGCGAATCGGGAAAGCTCCCGGGCACGCTTGAGGCCCTCTTCAAGTCGTTTCGCCCGGTTTTCCAGGGAGTGGCGAACGGCGTAGGTGCTGGACGCGAGTCGGCGTTGGTACAACGCCATGAGAAACCCGACGGCCCTTGCCCGCAGGTCTTCTCCCATCGCGAGGGCGCGGGCGCACTGCATCTTCACGAAGCGGGTCACGTCGCGGTAGAGGTCGAATTCGTCGCCGTCGATTTGAAAGTCAACCGTGTGCGGGATGCGCTTGGTGAAAATCTTCATGGCGACCCATTGGCCATCGGGCTGTTTCTCGGGGAAGTGGACCATCGCCTCCTTCGTGCGGCGGAGATAGAAGGGGGCCCGCCGGCGCTCCATCGCCTCGCGGATGGATTTCACGTCGGCGTAGGCGTCCTGGTCGAGGAGCTGTAAGAAGAGACTGAAGTTGACCGGGTCGCCCTTGTGCGGCGTCGCCGTCAACAAGAGCAGGTGGTCACTCGTGTCGCGGAGGAGTTCGCCCAAGGCGTAGCGGGCCGTCTTCCTTGACGGCGGGGACCACGACATTCGGTGGGCCTCATCAACGATGACCAGGTCCCAGTGGACCTGTTGCAAGCCGGGGAGAATCTCCGTGCGCTTTGCAAGGTCGAGCGACGTGAGAACTCGCTTCTGCTCCATCCACTGATTGACCCCAAACTGTTCACGGATGTCGGAGCCCTTCACGATGAGGAACTTCTCGTCGAACTTTTCCTTGAGTTCGCGCTGCCACTGGAATGTGAGGTTTGCCGGGCAGACGATCATGATTCGTTCGGCGAGACCGCGCATCTGAAGCTCGCGGATGAGAAGGCCGGCCATGATGGTCTTGCCCGCGCCGGCGTCATCCGCCAACAGGAAACGAACCTGCGCGAGCTTCAGGAGGTAGTCGTAGATCGCCTCAAGCTGGTGGGGTAGGGGATCAACGCGTGAAATTGAGAGGCCAAAGTACGGGTCAAACTCGTAGGCGATGCCGAGACAATACGCCTGAAGGCCAAGTCGGAGGAGCCTCCCATCGCCTTGAAAAGTCGGAACCGTGTCCACAATCGTCAACGTGGCGAGGTCTTCGGCCGTGAGGGTGACGCTTCGGAATCGCTCAGATTGAGTGCCGACCAATCCGACTGCCAAAGAAGCGGCACCGTTGGAACGGGCGGTTTCGACGCGCATCGGCTCGTTGAAAAGCGGGCCGCTGATGATCTGTCCGGGTTTTAGTGCGTCCTGGGTCATGGCCTTCAGATTGCTATCCGCTCCACCTCGTCCAGCGTAATCTCATCGCTGGTCCGGTCGTAGAGTTTGGTCGTCCGGGGCGACTCGTGGGCGGCGATCGCCTGGGCGTTTTCGACGGTGCCGCCGTTTTCGAGGTACGCCGTGATTCCGGTGGCCCTAAACGTATGACAACACGTAGTTTGGGGCAAGCCTGCGGCCCTTGCACGGCGTTTTATCATACGCAATACGTCGAGCCTGTGGAGGGGCCGATCCGTGACGCGGCGGTGGCGGTCCACGCTGCGGAAAAGCGGGCCTTTTTTATCGCGGCCGATGCCGGCGGCCGAGGTATAACCAGATTTCGTTGATGGTGGCTGGACGAAAAAAGGCGGCGTACTCTCGGGATCTGATGACAGGTTCCGAGCCGCCCACGCTGGGCAGAGGAGTACGCCGATGCACAAGAATAG
>Ga0187893_10009145_pt1 | contig 15351 bp, 12 predicted proteins | sample MA1701074metaG_FD_139574 | JGI IMG/M metagenome (GOLD analysis project Ga0187893, IMG submission 139574) | White microbial mat communities from a basaltic lava cave in the Kipuka Kanohina Cave System on the Island of Hawaii, USA - MA170107-4 metaG ... | reverse complement strand
TCTACCGCCTCTACGCCGCAGACACCTGGCGGCTGACGCCACGCCTGACGGTGAACTATGGTCTGGCTTGGGCATACGAACCCCACAGTCTCAATACGGACCTTTCCAAGCCCCAACTCCTGGCGCCCATCCTGGGTTCGAACGGATTGAATCCCCTTACCGCTCGGAGGGCCAACTTTTCGCCTGCCGTTGGGTTCGCCTGGGCGGCAACTCGGGATGGCAAGACGGTAATTCGTGGCGGTGCGGGCCGATACTTCGACCCGGTCAGCCTCACCACCTCCAGCGTCGTCAACGAGCGGCTTGCACTGTTCCCCGCAGGCGTCGGCCGGAGGGCGAATATTCCGGGATCGAGCATCACCTATGAGGGCCGTGCGCTGGAGTTCAACCAGCGACCCACACCCTTCACAGCGACGGACCTGCTCGCGATCCTCCCGGGCATTCGCGCGGGTTTGGTGTCACAACTCAATCCGGACAACCGCGATTTCAGTGTCCGAAACCTCGACCTTACCAAGAGCGGCGCGGTGAATCTGTCCGACCCCCATTTCGAAAATGCCTACGCCTTGCATTTCAATTTGGGAGTGCAACGCGAGCTGGCCGCCGACTTGGTGGTTTCAGCCGACTTCGTCTGGCGCCGTTTCCTTCACACGTTTCTCTTTGGAATCGACTACAACCGCTTCAACCGGCCGCAAGGACCGGTGATTCCGCGTTGCACGGAAAGTCAGCGCAACGATTTGACCGCAGTCTGCTCGACCGGACAGATCACGTTCGACAACACAACCGGAATTGCGCAATACCAAGGGCTGCTGGTGCGCCTCGAGAAGCGCTTCTCACGCGGGACGCAGTTTCTGGCCTCTTACGCGCTGGCCAGCTTCAAGGGAAGCAACGACACCGAGTTCCCCGGCAACGGATTCAACAATGACAACTGGTTCGAGAACTATGGCCCAATGCGGACCGATCAGCGTCACGTGCTGAATCTGTCTGGATCTGTGGACCTTCCCTGGCGATTTCAGGTTTCCTTTAGCCTGTCGGCCTCCAGCCGGCCGCCATTTTCGGCCTATGTGAATGCGGTGGATTTCAACGGCGACGGGACGCTGAATGATCTGCTGCCCGGAGCCGCAGTAAACCAGTTCAATCGCGGTCTTGACCGAGACGACCTGGCCCGCATGGTCGAACGTTACAACCAGACCTTTGCCAACAAGCCGGCGGCAGGTGGCCAGGTTGCCCCTTCCCTGATGCTTCCGGCCAACTATGCCTTCCACGACAGATTCTTCACCGAGGACTTGCGCTTGAGCCGAACGTTCTCGCTCGGCAAGGAGCGCCTACGCCTGGTGGTATTCGGCGAAGCCTTCAATCTGCTCAACACCGCCAACCTCGTTCAGTACGGCGGCAATATTGCTAATCCTGCAGAGTTTGGCCAACCGGGCGCCCGGTTCACGCAGATTTTCGGTTCAGGCGGCCCGAGAGCGTTCCAGGTGGGAATGAGAGTGAGTTTTTAGGGTAGGAGAATGGCGCGAACGGTCCGGTGTGGAAGGTCCTGAAAGCGTCGCAACCTGGGGTGAAGAATGACGAATGCCGAAGCCCGAATGACGAAAGAAACTCGAAATCCGAATGACGAAAGGAGTCTTTAGAGGTTCGTCATTCGAAATTCTTTAGTCATTCGTGCTTAGTCATTAGTCATTCCGCCGGCAGGTTCATGCGCCGCCGCAACTCTTGCCAGCGTGGGTCAGAGTGCAGGCTGGCAAACTGCGGATCGGTTCCGATGAAAACGTTGTGTCCCTCGCGCTTCTCCACCATATTGAAGAGCGAACGGAAAGCTTCATCCTTGTCTCCGACCACGGCATAAAATCCAGCTCCAAAGTCGCCCCTGAGAACTTCTTGCTTAAGCCCTTTGAACATGCGCTTTGCCTCGCTGCTCCTACCCATTCGGGCGTAGACCTTCGCGACGGAGAGACGAAAAGCCGGGCCATCATCAGGAGTACCTCTTAAGATTCGGGCCTTCTCGTAGCTCGCCAGCGCTTCGGGGTACCTACCCATGGCCTCGTAGACCTGCGCCAGACGTAAGTGAGCATTAGCGCTGCGGGGCTCTCGCTCAATCGCCTGATTCACACGTCCGAGTGCTTCCTCGTGCCTGCCGGCGTGCAGCAGAATTCTTCCGAAGTTCGCTTGAACCTGGTGCGAGAGCGGGTCGAGTTGTTCGGCCTTTTGAATCTTAGCAATCGCTTCGGCGAAGCGCCCCGCCGCCAAGTGCACCAGGGAATAGTAGAAATGGGCATCCAGGTTGTTGGGATCGAGCTCCAGGGCCCGAATGATCGAATTCTCAGCACCCTTCCAGTCCCAGTCGTCGAATAACTGCAGATGGCCCTGAGCGACATAGGCCTCTGCCAGACGGTCATCCAGCTACAAAGCCTTCTGGGCAGCCGCACGAGCGTGAGTATCCACACCCTTCATCCCGCCCTGGATTCCCAACATCTGCCAAGCCATGCACAGCCCCGCATAGGCTCGGGCGTAGCTTGGATCAATCTGAATCGCGCGCTCGAAATGTTTGATGGCACGCTTATGGTCGTCGATGAATGAACTTCCAAAAATGAAAACGACCGAGCAGATAGGCTTCATGAGCGGCCGGATTGACCGCACGGGCTGAAGACAACCGGGCCTGATCCTCCGGTGTGATTTGGATGCGGATCTCGCTCGCAATGGCTCGAGCCATTTCATCCTGCAGCTTAAGGACGTCCGTCAGCGCACGCTCATAGTTGCGGGCCCACAGGTGTGCGTCAGTCGGTCCATGAATCAGCTGAATGGCGACCTTCACCCGCCCATTCTCCCGCTGCACCGAACTCTCAATGACGCCATCCACTCTAAGCTCTCTGGCAATCTCGGGCAGCGGCTTCTTGCTTCCCTTGAACGTCATCATTGAGGTCCGCGAGACCACTCGGAGCGCACCGATCTGGGCGAGATTGCTGATCAGCGCTTCGGTCATGCCTTCGGCAAAGTATTCCTGCGCCGGGTCGCCCGATAGATTTTGGGACGGAAGCACGGCAAGGGACTTGATCTGCGGTTTGAGCGAATCCCGCTCCTTTCGAAGCATCAGCGCGTAGAAAACCGTTCCCACTACAAGTGCTGCGAGCCCACCCAGAACCAGCCATCGACGACTGGTAAGGGCTCGTTCAGGCCGGACGTTGCTTTGCCGCTCGGCCATTCGGACAGGCTCCTTGGGCAAAGAATTCTGGTCAACGGGTTCGGTCTCGATTGTCCCGGAGCCGTTGCCGGATATTCTCACGCTGGCGACAAACCGATAACCTCGTTTCGGGACCGTTTCGATATAGGTTGTCCCTGCAGAGCCATCGCCCAGGGCTTTCCTGAGGATCGCGACATTCCGATTGAGGTTTCCCTCCTCAACGAAACTGTCAGGCCAGACTTCCTTCAGCAACTCATCTTTCCCCACCAGGCGCCCGCTCTTGCGAACCAGGACCTCTAACAGGTCAAACACCTTTGGGGTGAGCGGCACAGGCTGCCCTTCCCGCAGCAAGCGACGGTCTGCCGGGTCCAGCTGAAAAGGACCGAATTCGTACCGTTCTTGAGCTCCGTGGTTCATTGATCCCTTCCCTCGGTCACGCCCTGCGAGGCTTTTTCGGGGATTATTCGGGGCTTTCTGGAGGGACTCTCTGGCAGTCGCACAGTAACCTCGCACCGAACTTGAGAATCGGCTCAGGATGTTGGTTTAAGGAGCTTTCATTACCTGGGCCAAATTCTATCCCTTTGGCTATGTGCAGGCAAGAGCCCAACTCGAGGCTTCTTGACAGCTCCAAGTTCTCACCAAACTGTCGACCAAAAAGAAAAGGAGATCAGCCATGAAAACGAATCCGTTGAAAAACAAACTGCTGTTGGCAATTGCCTTCGGCCTCGTCGCCGTTCTCGGTCTCATTGCCTATGCGGCATCCACGGAGATCATCGCCGTCGGCACCATCCCGCAATCGGAGCTCTTTAATGGTCCTGCGACGCTGACCGTTCGACAACTGCTCATTGCTCCCGGCGAAGTCCTGGCCTGGCATTACCACCCCGGTCGTGCTTACAACGTCATCAAGCGTGGCACGCTGACCGTCGAGGATGGTTGTGGCGAAGTGGAGGTGCTCACACCAGGACAGGCTTTTGAGGAGGTTCATGGTCGCGTCCACCGAGCCAAGAACCTGGGGGCGGAGGAACTGGAAATCTACAACACGTTCATTGTCCCGCAGGGTAGCCCGACAACGGTGAATATTCCGAACAATGAGCGCCGTTGTGGTCCGCCAACGACCGTCAACGAGTGTCAGAGCGGGTGGATCAACTTCACACACCCGCGCAGCTTCAGCAGCCAGGGCGACTGTGTTCAGTACATCAACACGGGCCAGTGATCGGGCAGCCGATGGATGTCCGAGGCCCAACTTGCTCGGGATGGTACGATCCGTTGCGTTGAAGGATCGATTTCATGTAGCGCAGACCGTGTCTTCTGCGGTCTGCGGCTTCTCGTGGGGAAACTGCCCGAAATGCCTCGTGCACCTTCGTGAGTGATGGTGTTTGTAACTAGATCAAAACGGCCGTGGTTCCTTAGCCAATTTACTGTGTAGGGCTTCTGCTTGTCGACAGCGCCAAGGCTGCTCCCAAGAACGTTGCGGTTCAAATACACGAGGTGAAATGCTGGGATGAGACCACCGGTAAATACAGGGAGAAGTTCGGTGTGGATACGATGCGTCTGGCAGCGATCACCATTGATCCAACCGGAGCCGTCAGCGAAACACCGATCCTCAAACTCGGCGACTTCGCCAAAGATGGTGTGCTGAAGCAGTTTGTACCTGCCCGGCGTTTGGCATCGTTTACCATTCGCGAAGATCTCGCCTTCCCCATCCAATACCAGGCAGTTTTTGTGCTAGCGGAAAAGGATCCAGGCGGAGGGCTGAGTACACAACTCAACAAGTTTGCGCAGCAGGGAAACAAAGCCGCTCTGGCCAAAGCGAAATCGTTGGGGGCGGCTAGCCTCGAAGCGGCCCTTAAGGCTGCCGTCGCCGGGGGTGGTACGGTAGAGGGCTGGGCAGCCAGCGTTGCCAAGGAGGTTCTTCAGGTCGAAGCAACCAAGTGGTTCAAAGACGATGTGTTCCCACCGAGTCTGCAAAGCCTTCGAGTCACGAGGAAGGGGTTCACCTGGAGTGACGGAAGGATCGAAAGCGCGAAGAAAACCGTGATCTTCAGGGGGAACCAGGGCAAATACCATGTGGTTTATTCCTGGAAGCTGATTTAGCCGAGCGCTCGCGAGAATCGCTTAGAAGCCAGCGGTTGGCCCTGCGAAAGTTCACAAAGGGTTGATCAAAGCTGTTGTGCCACGGATCATCTAAAGGCTTTCGTCTCAGAGTCATCGCAAAACCGCAGACCCCTGAAAACCAGGGGTCTGCGCTACACGTGTTCGTTGGTCAAGTAGATCTGTCGGTGAGTTCTTGGCGTTCTTTGACCAAGCACAAATTTGGAGGAATCATGAAGGGCTATCTCTGCAGAACCATACTTGTCACCGTGGTAGCAATCCCATTGGGAACCCTCGCTTCGGAGCGCTCGTTTGCTCAGACTTGTCAACCATTTTTCTACGGAGTAGCGCCCCTTGCCAAGGTACATTACATTTCGGGTCCCAATTTAGAGGGGGACCGACTGGTGGTTGGCGAGTGGAATCCAGACGCCTATGGGGTGCCGTGGGAAATTCCGTATCCCAGGTTTCCGAAGGAAAAATTTTGCGGCCTCGTGGAAATCGCTCCTGGCCTGTTCGCGGAAACATACGTCCCGCCGGATTTTAGCGGTGATTTCAGCACTTTCGGCGTGACCCTGCTTGATCCCCATACGAGTCGGTTCGATTTTGCCATCGGCCATTTCTCCATGGATCCATTCGCAGGCAATCGGCATCCTACTGATTACAGCCTGGGTGTTTGGCGCATCACTTCCGCACCCCTAGTCTTCTCAGCTTCGCAGTCGGTTCCCATTGTCCTCTCTCTGCTTGGCGCCAATGATTCCTTCTACACCTCAGAGTTGACTTTGACAAACCGGGGAGCCACCGATCAGGTCTTGACATTCAAGTACACGGCGGCATTTGGAGAAGGCAGTGGCAGCGTGACCGACACGCTGCCGGCTGGCCGCCAGAGGATAGTGCCAGATGCTATTGCCTATCTTCGTTCTCTGGGACTCCGTATCGCGTCATCCACCCGCAATGGAGGAACTCTCACCGTTAAGGCGTCCGGGCTGGCGTCTCCTGCAGATGTTGGGGTGACGGTTCGTACCACGACGACTTTGCCTGAAGGCCGCGCCGGTTTGGCCTATTCGGGCAACACGACCTGGGGGACCCATGTGGGTGGCCTGCCCGGAGACTCCGATCCCCGCTATATCTGCGGGCTGCGTCAGAATGCGGCCGATCGCTCCCATGTGGCGGTGACTCACGCAGGCAACCCGGAAGAAGGTGAAATCGTGCTTCGCTTAACCGTCACGTCTGGCAATGCTCCGTTTGCCTCCTGGGCTCTTCCCGAGATTACCCTCGCTCCAGGGGGGCTTCCATCAGATCGATGAAGTGCTTATCTCCAACGGGTTGTCACTTTCCAACGGGTATGTTCGTGTCCAACGTGTCAGTGGCAGAGCTCCTTACTTCGCTTATGGCGTGATCAACGACCAGGCGAACTCGGATGGTTCGTTTGTCCCTCCGATGCTACCAACCCGCGGATTCCCCGAGTTGCGCTTGACCATCCCAGTCATGGTGGAGACAGAAGCCTATACAAGCGAGCTGGTCTTAACCAATACGTCGGGAAGCCAGGAGAAAGTGGATCTTTCTTTTGTAGCTAAAGGAATTCAGACGCCGGGCCACCGCGCCAATTTCTCTATTGATCTCGCCGCCGGCCAGCAGTTGTTGCTTCCTGACTTTGTTCAATATCTGCGAGACCGGGGAATCCCCGGAATTGGACCCCGTGCGACAAACTACGTGGGTGCACTGATCGCAACCGTTCCGGCAAGGGACCGCGATGGAAATGACGGGCGAGGGGTGTTCATCGGGGCTCGCACGTCCACGCCGAGCAAGGACGGCGGCCAGTTTGGGGTCTTTTATCCAGGTTTTCCATTAGAACCTGACCGGATGGCCACGACCAGCGCCTGGATCTACGGGCTGCAACAAAACTCAGAGACCCGCACCAACCTGGGCCTTACAAGTGCCGGCTTGGCTGATGGAGAGAGCAATACGTTCAGGATCGAGCTGTTCGACGGTGAAAGCGGGAAAAAGGTCAATACCATAGAAGGCATCACTCTTGATTCTCAGGGATGGGTTCAGATCGGGAATGTGCTCGCCCAGTACGCCCCCGGTACAACCAGCGGCTACGCGCATGTGACCCGAACCGCCGGGAAGAATCCGTTCATCGCCTATGCCGTTGTCAACGATGGCGCCCAACCTGGCCAGCGCACTGGAGATGGAGCCTTCGTGTCGATGCAGCTCGATGTGCCATACGCGGCCGCTTCCAGCACCCTGGGACCCTGGGACTATTGAGCAACCGACTACGCTTACAAATCCATTGAACGCGACGAGGAAGCCGAGCTGAAGAAAATCGCGTCCCGAATAGCAGACCCCAACAATGTGGACGCCCGCTATAACTAACTATGGTCTTACTGATGGCGCTCGGACGTTTCCCGGAAGTCATCACCGAAATCCAAACCGCTGAACAACTGCACCCGCGTTCTCGGTCCAATTAACTTTCCCGAGAATTCTATTGTTCGCCCGGAAACCTGATGAGGCAATCCCGCGTCTGAAACGGGCGATTCAGCGCGTATATCTACGCCCATACGGCAAGCGAAGCGAGGCTAAGCGTATGCTCGAAGGGATTAAGAGCCCACAGGCAGCCGCTGCTCACGCGTGCCTTGGCGATAAGGATGAAGCCTTCAGGTTGCTGTTCAGGATGGTTGAGGAGCGCGAGGTTCACGTCTTCCCAATCGCGGCTGGAAAACTTTGTTGCAAGCTCTCCGCCTATGTGTCGCAGCTCGACCAAGTCTCTGGTCGATGCCTGGCGCTCTATCCTGCCAGATAGACTACCTAACCATTCGGACGCCCTGGCTCCTGCCAGACCCAACGCCGCACACGTTCCAGTTGAAACCCCTTCTTGAGAGATGTTCTGTTTTAACACGGGTTTGAGAGAACGACTGCCTGCCGCTCTTTCCTCCCTGCAAACCTGGTACGACGGTTGCACAAGAAGAGCAGAACTTTCCTGGAGGCGTGGCATGCTTCTCTCTCAACCGGCCCGATCAGTTCAGGCGAAAGCAGTCAGCGAAAAGACTGCGGGCCTCACGTGCGGCAGCGTGCAGAGAGTTCTGTTTAGTGCTTTGTGGTTCCTTACACTCAGCAGTCTTTGCACGGCACACAACTCCGACGATTTCTTCGATTCCTCCGTTCTGCATGAGCTTCGGCTGTATGTCCATCCGCATGACTGGGCGCAGTTGCAGGCCAACTATCTGAAAAACACCCATTATCCAGCAGAGCTGTACTGGCGGGGTGTGTGGGTGGCGGACAGCGCCGTGCGATCCCGGGGATTTGGTAGCCGCAGCGGCATCAAGCCCGGCCTGACCCTGGAATTCAATCGTTACGTGGCTGAGCAGCGTTTCCTGGGCCTGACGGCGCTTGTCCTCGACAATTCACTGCAGGACCCGTCGTTCCTGCGAGAGCGCCTCAGCCTGTTGCTTTTTCGCCGCATGGGCATCGCGGCGCCGCGCCAGGCTTACGCCCGCCTCTATATCAACGATGCCTATGGCGGGTTGTACTCCATGGTGGAATCGGTAGACGAGCAATTCCTGCAATATCACTTTGGGGACAATCGCGGTTATCTCTATGAATACCGCTGGAGCGAACCTGCGTATCAATTCGAATATCTTGGCAGTAACGCAGAGTCCTATTCACCCGGAAGGTTTCGGCCCGAAACTCGACTGGACGACTTCGATGCCGCGACCATCGGGCGCATGGTCCATGCGATCAACTCGGCTTCGGAAGACGACTTCCCACGTGAGGTGTCCCGCTTCCTCGACTTGAAACTCTTCATGAAACACGTGGCTGTCGAGAATTTTCTGGCGGAACCCGACGGCATCCTGGGGCTTTGGGGCATGAACAATTTCTATTTGTACCGCTTCATCGACACCGAACGATTCCAGTGCATACCTTGGGACAAGGATATGACCTTGTCCTACCCCTGGCACTCCATTTGGTTCAACACCGGCTCGAACGTTCTGGTAAGGCGAGCATTAGCCCACCCGCAGACCTACGAAACATATCTGGATGCGCTCTCGCAGACTGCTGAGCACGCGGGTAGCGCGGGAGGCTGGCTGGAACAGGAGCTCGATCGAGCTTACACACAGATTCTTTTGGCTGCCTACGAAGATCCAAGGAAACCGCAAGGCAATGCCGGGTTCGAAGCTGCCGTGGCGGCAACCCGCGATTTCATCCAGAGGCGGAGTGACCTTGTTCTGGAACAGCTCGCGGCCGCGCGCGGATCGCTGGGAGGCGGGCAATGACGCCGGCCAAAGCAAGACAACCAAAGCTCCGCCGATTGCCGCAGGCTTCTGTTGTGAGGCTATTGGGGGCTGTTGTTTTCGTTTGTCTGGAGCTGCTTCCGTCGCTTGCGCAAGGGCAGGTACAGGGTCTCAATGAAGCGTATGAGAAAGGAAACGACAAGGAAGGCATGCATCTGGTGATGAATCGTTACCCGTCGCTACGTTTCGGCAACGTGCTGCGCATCGACTTCCGCGCCAGATTCCAGGCGGATTCACTAAGCTTTTCGCCCAGGCTCAACAGCGAGCCGACGTTCGAGTTCAATCGGGCCCGGGTGGGAATCCAGGGAGTGTTTTTGAAGCGTCTGGAGTACGAGGTGGAGGGAGAACTCCTGGATGCTGAAAACCCTTGGCGGGACGTTTATCTGAACTTCCGTTGCCTCCAAGGCCTGCGGATCCAGGCTGGGAAATTCAAGGTGCCGCTTGGGCTGGATCAGTTGACCCGCATCACTGACCAGGACTATCTGTTTCGTTCACGCGCCGGCGACCTGCTGACCCCCGGTCGTGACGTGGGCTTTATGGCGCACGGGCGTTTCTTCAAGCGGGGCCTGACTTATCAAGCAGGCCTTTTCCGCGCCGACGGAGACAATGCTGGAACCGGACAACGAACGGCTGCCGTTCGCCTGACGGGGACACCATTTCGCTGGCTTCCCAGAGCGCGCCTTTTAAAGAACCTGACTGTCGGCGTTGCCGCGACCCACAGTAGGCTGCCAGAAGGACTCAACAGCTTGCGTGGCCGCACTCTTTCTCGCCGCACTTTTTTCGACCGTGTTTTTGTCAGTGGAAGACGCTCCCGCTTGGGGACAGAACTAGACTGGAGACACGGCCCTTTCTCCGTGAGCGGAGAATTCATTCAGTCAGAAGACACCCGGCTGAACCAGGGAGTACGAAGTCAGAACCTGCCCAACCTGCTGGGCCGCGGATGGTATGTGAGCGGAACCTGGATGGCTACAGGCGAGAAGAAGGACAAGCCACGCCGGGAATTTCTGCGCGACGGTGGCTGGGGCGCGTGGGAACTGGCCGCGCGCTATGAGGAGTTGAGCTTTGGAAGCGGAGCCCATTCCGGTCCGGCCACAATCCATGCCAGGGCGGCAAACATTCTGAGAAACAGCGAACGGGTTTGGACATTTGGCGTCAATTGGTATCTGAACCGTCATGCAAAGATCCAGGTTAACGCTGTGCACGAGGGAATCGAAGACGGGCGGCGGAGCCCGCTTGCGGGGCAGCAACAGTTCTGGGGGCAGTTTGTCCGGCTGCAATGGGTGTTCTAGTTGTCGCGAGTGAACCCAGAAGGTCAAGGGGTCGTGAAGAATAACGAATGACGAAGCTCGAATGACGAAAGAATGACAAAACCCGAAATGTCTGAGCGACAACAGAACACTCGATTCGGGCTTGTGCCGTCATTCCCACGAAAGAACGTCACCCCGGCGGACAGTAAGCCGGGGCGGGAATCCAGCCGGCCTAGACCGCAAAGCCCCGCAGAGCAGAATGGATGCGGCCGCTCCAAGGAGCCGCGAGTTGGAGGAAACTACGATGCTGCAGGAATCATATCTTCTTCAAGAAAAGTCCCCAGACGCGGTTGTGGCTGACAACTTGCCGAAAGCCGCCTGGCCACCGACCGATGTTGCGTCAGAGCCTCCGGGCTATGAGCTGAAAATCTTGATCGACGAAACCCGGGCGCAGGACGTGATTCGCTGGGCTCGGACGAATCTGCGCTGCGACCCGCATGTGGACCCTTCTCTTGGGGATGCCTACCAGATCCTCAGTCTCTACTTCGACACGCCTGCGCTGGATGCGTTCCATCGTCAGCGACCGTTTCGCCGTTCAAGGTACCGGATGCGGCGTTACGGAACCGAAACCGTGTTCTATCTGGAGCGGAAGCGCAAGGCCGGGGACCGCGTGCAGAAGCAGAGGACGCAGATCAGGACGGCAGATCTGGCGCTGGGACGGGACAAGAACCTGCCACTCCAATGGCCATGCCTCTCATCGGTGCAGCAATTCAATGCTCGCGTGTTGAAGCCCTTGTGCCAGGTGAGCTACGAACGAGCCGCTTACGTCGGCGGCAGCCCGGAAGATTCTGTCCGCCTGACGCTCGACCGCCATCTCCGCTGTGCGCCAATTGCTGAGGGGACGCTTCAGAACCTGGCGAAGCCAAGGGCTCTGCTGCCAGGCAAACGCATCCTGGAGCTTAAGTATCGGGGACAGCTTCCCGCGCTCTTCAAGCGAGCCATGAGCGATCTGGATCTGTACCCAAAGCCCATCTCTAAGTATCGACTGGGTGTCGAAGCGTGGAACCTGGGGGCTGTCTAAGAACAGAGGTAGGAGCTGTGAAAACTTTTGAATGTCGTCTCCCCTCTCCCCGCAGGGGCGAGGGGAGACGAGGTGCTTTCGGTCAGGTCATTTTTTAACGCTGTCTTAGAACCTTCGCTCGTCCTCGTCGTCGTTCTCGTCCTCGGCTTTGCGTGGCGTGGGTCCAAGTCAGAGTTTGACCTTCAATGCTTTTGCTCAGGCCGAGTACGAGCACGAGGACGACGACGAGGACGAGCCCAAAGTTCCAAGTTGCTTTTCGTAGGCCCTTAGTGCTGTCGGCGAGAGGGACATCATGGACTGGTTACAAACCAACTTTCACAACGGCCTCGACATATCGACCGCAACTCTGGCCATGCGGTTGATTCTGGCCTTTGTCTTTGGGGTGGCGGTTGCCACCCTCTACCGCTGGACACATGGTTCCGCGGAATGTTGCCAGGCTCTTGCCTCAACCCTGGTGCTGCTGGCAATCCTGATTGCCCTGGTCACCCAAGTGATTGGAAACAGCGTGGCCAGAGCCTTCAGCCTGGTGGGCGCTTTGTCGCTGGTTCGTTTTCGAACCGAGGTCCAGGACACCCGCGACACGGCTTTTGTCATCTTCGCAGTGGTCGTGGGGATGGCTAGCGGCGCGGGTCATTTGCAGGCGGCCTGCGCTGGCCTGGTTGTGGGCGGAATAGCAGCCCTCGCAACACGACCGACAGCATTGAGCTACGTTGCGCCGGACGCCCTCTACACCTTGACGGTCAAGCTGGGCATTACTCACCATGCCGAGGGACTATTGAAGGGGTTCTTGGAGAAACACCTCGATGCTTATCGACTTCTGGCTACCACGACGGCGCGGCAGGGTGCAGCTTTCGAACTTACCTACAGCGCCCGTCTCCGGCGGGAATGTTCTCCGGCAGAGCTCGTAAGCCGATTGAACCAACTTGAAGGAATTCAGGCAGTGAGCCTGAGTTTGGCGTGAGTGGCAGAGAGCCTATTGACGGCAGTCTTAGATCACGGTTGCGCGGTTTCTCGAAGTTCAGCAGCGATCCGTTTTCGCCGGTTGGCTCTGGAGCGCATCTCCTCGAGCTGGTCCAGGGTCCGTCTTCTGGTCTGCGGGCCCGAACCATCGCCAGAGAGGGATACAGTAGTTCGCGTGGAACCGTTTGGGGTGTTCAACTGCAGCGCAACCTCACCCGAGAGGTTGGCAGGAATTTCCGCTTCAATGTGGACCGGAGAAACCTGCCCGATGTGCAGGGGTTCTCCACTGGCGGTGAGGGAAATCCCGGCGAGTTCCAGGGGAAACACTGCTCCTGCAGCCGAATGAAGGGCCGGCGCCAAATTCCTGCCGCAGATCTTCATAAGGCGGGAAGAAGCGATGTCTGGGGCCTGGCTGATCTCCACGTCACCACCGATTTCGGGCAGCGGCGCGAGGTTTACGCCGTCCATTGGTTCTCCATACAAGCCGATCGTCCGGACGGCCAGACGGGTTTCGTTGACTTCCACACGGAGATAATGGTGGGCTGATTGTCCGACAGCGACAACAAGGTTGGGATGAACCGGATATAGCCCGACGCCGCCCCCACCACTGGTGACATAGACCGTGCCCTCTCCTTCGCGGACGATCTGTCTGTCGCGGAGAGGATGACTGCGTTGGTAGCTGTGTTCGTGACCATTCAACACGAGCTGAACTCCGTGCCGTTCGACAATCGGAACCAAGTATTTTCGGGCCAGTTCCGACAGCGGGTCCATCTCGTTTGGCCCGCCTGCAAACGGAGGATGATGAAAGTAGACAATCTTCCAGTACTGCCGCGTGACACTCAGGTCATGCTCAAGCCACTCCAGCATGTGTCCCCGCCCCTGGGCCGCATGTGCCAGAGGCGCGTTGCTGTCAACGGCCGCGAAATGCACGTTACCCCAGTCGAACGAGTAATAGCGGCCACGCTCGGCCAGAGGGGCCGAGTCTACTGCCGGCACATTGTGCAGTGTGAGGTACGGGAAGCCATCGCGGGTCATGTAGCCGTGGTTTCCGGCACAGGGAAAGAACGGGACCTGCTTCATCAAGTCACGATACACGTCGAAGTAATGGTGTTGATACTCGAGAAAGGCACCCTGGGGATAAGCAAGATCGCCGAGATGCAAGACGAGCGCAGGATTCTCTTTCTTCATCCATTCAGCCAGCATCTGCTGCTGGGGCAACCCTGAGCCGCTGTCTCCGAAGGCCAGGAAGGAAAACGGTCCCGATCCGGCGGTGCGAAAGCGGAACCCGCTCCCCGGCAGAGGCTGATCCTCGGCGGTGACTTGGTAGAAATACTCGGTATTGGGCGCCAACCCCGTCAACTCAGCGGTGTGGCGGTAAGAAGATGAATCCAAATCCGTGTCTGACGGGAGGAGCTCCTTGACAGACGAAGGCACTCGCCTAGCGGGGCTTCCATGGCTGGCAAGCCAGACGGCGCCCTGTCCCGGCTGTTCAGTCGTCCAAGCCAGCACCGCCCGGTCTAACCCTACGTTCTGCACATAGGGAAGGCGGGCAATGATGGCAGCCTGGAAGCGAAGCGGGGCGCAGACGGGTGCCACGAGTGCTCCGACCAGGGATTTGAAGAATCCTCTTCGATTGAACACAGTGTGTCCTGATTCAAAGGTGTCCGCTAGCTAGACCAGGGACAGGATAAACGCCACTCCATTTAGAGCATCGCTGTAGAAGCTTCGCCGTCGGTGCTGTAGGGAGTTGAACGGAGAATGGAAGTGAAGAGCGCGAACACAGTCGACGGCGTCGAGATTGCCTCAGGTTTCTATCGTCCTTTTGGAAAGCTCAGGTTAATCATTTAGACTTGCACTGACCAGTTTCACGCCCGGATCGCGAAGCCGATTTGAAAGACTGTCACTTTGTAGTGCAAAACTCAACAATCTACAGAGTAGAGAGTGAAGCACCACTACCTCTGTCATCTACGTTCGCAGCTCGCCGGCTACTTCCCCGATTCGCTGTACCGCTTTAGCAAGATTGCCCATCGAGTTGGCATAGGAAATTCGAATGTGACCTTCTCCAAACTCTCCAAACGAGCTGCCGGACAATACGGCAACCCCGGCTGAGTTCAGCAGGTAGTCGGCAAAGTCGCTGCTCGTCATGCCGAAAGACTGGATGTTTGGAAATACATAGAAAGCGCCTGGAGGGCAGAGACAGCGAATGCCGGGAATGGAATCCAACGCCTTCGAGATGAAATCGCGGCGCCGCCGGAACTCAGCCACCATCTCTGCAACATCGCTTTCGGCGTTCGCGAGCGCGTCCAGACCGGCCATCTGCGTGAAAGGGGCTGTGCAGGAAACGCTATTGGTGACGAGCCGTGAAATGTGGGCCTGCAAGACAGGGGGCATGACGCCGTAACCCAGGCGCCATCCCGTCATGGCGTAGGTCTTGGAGAAGCCATCGAGGATCACCGTCTTTTCGAGCATTCCCGGCAGGGAGCTGATGCTGTGATGGCTGCCGTCGTA
>Ga0187893_10009144_pt1 | contig 15351 bp, 11 predicted proteins | sample MA1701074metaG_FD_139574 | JGI IMG/M metagenome (GOLD analysis project Ga0187893, IMG submission 139574) | White microbial mat communities from a basaltic lava cave in the Kipuka Kanohina Cave System on the Island of Hawaii, USA - MA170107-4 metaG ... | reverse complement strand
GGCGAGGGGAGAGACGATGTAACCTATTGAAAACTGGTGCGCCCGGCAGGACTTGAACCTGCGGCCTACGGGTTCGAAGGCCTATTCAGTAGTGGTGTGTAACTCCCTGATCTTGCGTCTGGTCAACCGTTTTTATTGTGATGTCCGAGTGTTAGGAGCATTCCACGTATTCGAGTTGCTTCTATTAGTTCACGTTCTTTTGGAGGACCTTTAGCACAAATTTAGCACAGTTTGCGCCCTGCGTGCATTAGGCGGTTATGGCTTCTTATCGTGTGCGTCAAGCATCCAACCAGCTATGGATCCCATGAATTGAATTGCCGCTCTTGCTTCCGAACCAGTCACGCTGGGCAACCAGGGGTGACCATGACCAGTACCAACTTTATTACGAAGGGAATTCGTGGCGCAGGCAAGATCAAACATAGCTCGTTCAATCTTCTTCTGTGGCGGCTCACCTGGTTCGATTGGATGCTGAGGAGTGGCCATTCCAACCGCCACAAATGCTTGTCCAAGAAGTCCTTGAAAATTAGTTTGAGGACAAGAACCGCATCGTTCCATAAGGATATGCCCTGCTGTCGCTTCGAGAAGATCTTTTCCTGTTCCTACCAGGAGCGCAGCGTCTGCCACGCCACGATTGGCACGACGAACATAGGATTGTAGCGCTGCCGATAAGTCCAAGCCAGACATTCTGTCCATCAAAAGCGGACGCAGTTCACCATCTAAGGTGAGCTCATAGCCTTCTGCACGGAATGCTGCTACTGCATCAGCCATACCGTGCTCTCCGATAAAGTTGGGTGAAGTTTGCCGGAATCCACCACACCCACGAATTAGAGCAATTAGGTTTTCAATGAGTGATTCTCCGGCTTGAGGATTGTTTTCCAGAGCCCAGCTGAGCGTACCGCGCACCCTTTTGGCTTTACCGACTAACTGTCCCTGATTCTTAGGATCTGCTTCGGTAAGACGCGCGCGGTTAATCTGGAATTCGATATCAGAATGACTGGGCTCACGGGTCGCCGACTGTGCGTCATCAACTAGACGAGCGACGGCTATAACAACGGAATCTGTTAGTGGAGCACTCATGGTGGTAGAAAACTAATAAATAGGCTGATCTAATGTCATGTGTCGCCGTCGAGTTCTCCGATGAGAATACATTGGATCAGATCCGGACCGCAGGCTACTCCATACCCTTAGCAAGATCTCTTGGTTCTCGGCGATCCATGGCAATATCTCTCCGTCATACTTGATGTTCAGGCTACCCTCTAGGCGCTTTGGGTCATCGATTGCGTAACTGGCGACATGGTGCTCTGGGCCATAGTCCACGTGAAGATGCGGTCTTAGATGACCCTGTTCCTGATACATTTTGAGCTTAAGATCCCGGAGTTTCAGAACCAGGATCTTTAGAACGCGAACGTTTCCCATCGACCTTGGCTGCGTCAGCAGGTCCACTTCCGCGAGCTTTCTCTGCAGAATCCTCAGTTGCTTCTCCATAGGCGTACTAGTGTTAGGTTAATGGGCATTCAGGCAAGCAGAGCAGATTGTTTGGTTGCTCGCCATCGCTTTCGGTCTTGAGATACTTGTTGCCGTACTGACTCGTAGCAACGATGACCCATACCGACTTACCACCAACGCTGACATAAAATTTCCATTTACCGCTCTCGATTCCTGCTATCGCCTCGGGTTGAGAAATTTTCCACGCGGAACCATCCGCATTGGTACCGCCCACGAATTTGATTCGCTCATGCGCGTTTTGACGATCAGTCTTGTTGATGCATCTGATCTGGTGCGTATCAGCCATTGTCAGTTCTCCTAGTCAATAATTGAGCCTATCTACAGATCGTTGAAGGACTGCTTTGCCCGAATACGAGCTGAGGTTCGAATGTTGAGGTTCTGAGCCTGGAAACGAGTGCGGACGATTTGTGCCATTTCGTCATAGACCTGGGCCCTTCTGTCAGGGTCAGAGATGGTGATGATTAGCGAGAATGGCTGCGGTTTGAAGGCCGCATCGATCTCTATCCCGTGGCGCGTGAGTAGCTGGAGTTTCAAGCGCCAGCGATCGCCCTTCTCACCTTTCTCGCCGAGATTGCCGTAGTAGGTACGTACGGGGGCCCACTTCCGCAACTTTTCTACTTGGTAGGACTCGTAAAGCAGTCCAACGTTCTTGTGCTCGGGCGGCACCAGACCGACGAACTTGGTTTTGACCTCTCCTGACTGGCGAGATCTCTGTCCTCGGTAAACACCGAAATGAGCATCTATGTGTGTTTCGCAGTATTCAGTGCCCCACCGTGCTCCGCGCGAGGGTGCGAAAGCGACCGTCATCCAGATTTCACCGAAATACTTCCCATTGCGGGTGAGGGAGGAGGGATAGGGAAAGTCATCCCATTCGAGAAAGTAGCCTGGTCGCAAGACATCGTCGAAGACAAGAGTTGAGGTGTATGGCGTGCATTCAAGACAGTAGGGAACCGGAGATGGCAATCCGAACCCGAAATAATTCTCATCACCGTCTGGGACACGCTGCTTTGTTCGTGGGTCGCGAGCGTGATGCGTCAGGAGGGCTCTGGCAAGCACCGACGAGGGCGTCGGCGTGATCTGGTGATAGATCTGGGCGAGCGTTCTGGAGACCAGCGGTGCAGCGAAGCTCGTACCGAGGTTTTCAGCGGAGCTGCTGCCGTGAACCGAACGGATGCCGGAAATGTGCACGAGGTCAGTGGAGCATGATCCGCCATAATGAACAAGGTCGGGTTTGATTACATAATTGGGTCCAGCGCCGTGCCGTGAGAAGGCTGATGGTTGATGCTCCTTCGGGCCGTTTTTCTTGTAATCAACGTGCGAGACTGCGCCCACGGTGATACCGAGGACACTGTCTGCAGGCGTTGTGATCCTTCCGGCTTGTAGCTGAGCATCGGTGCGTGGAAAATCGAGAAGCGGCGGTGTGTCGTAGTTGCCAGCACTGATAACGAAAGATACCAGGTACTTCTCCTGAAGATTGTCGAGTTCCTCTGCGAGTGTGGAAAACTCGTCAAGTGAGCATACAGTGTCCGTCCCGAGCGAAAGGTTCCACACCTTGTATTCATTCGCATGTTGCTGAAGTGCTGCCTCAAGTGAGACAAGGAACTCCGTTTCCAGGAGTGCGAGAGTGTCCCCTTTTGCTGGATCCTCGTTCGGAATCACCTGCAAATCGAAAAGGCCACAGTGGTGCCCGTCGAGGCCAGCGAACGTGGGATTTAGGTCACTACCCCAGCAGATTAAAGCGGCAACGAAGGTACCGTGGTCAGTGTTTCGGTATTGCGGAGCGACTTGGACATCGCGCCCGACAACCCAGCTTTCCAGACCCGGGACGTGATCAGATATGCCACTGTCGACGACAACAACAACTGGAACATCCGTCATTGTGTTATCACGAATCGGAAGGTTGGGAAGAGGCTTTGGATTGAGCATTTTGGGACGGACAGTGCGTACAAGCGGCATGTTCGCAATCGAGCGCACACCGATGACCCGTGAAAGCGCCTCAACGTCGTCAACATTTCGGCACTCAATCTTGTAGGTGAAGCTGGACGGCGAATATCCCTCTTGGCTTAACCGAATGTTCCGCCTCCGACAGGTGGCCTTGAAATCCTCGACAAGTTTCGGCTGGCTATTGTCGGCACCGAAATTGAACAGGCGCACGCGCGTGATGAAACCATGTGCGCCTCGACGAGGGCTGCGCCGGAGGACGTCCACCGGCTCGAGTCCTCCACGGCGGTATACAGGCGTGATAGGCTCAATCGATTCAACGCATGAAAGCTCTTTCATGATGCGGTCAGACTGATTGTGTTCGATGATGCGAGCTAGGCGGTTGAGTCCTTCGGGTGTGGCCTTGACGAAAAGTTCTCCAAGGCGGCCGGAACCGATGATCGGACACGACTCGGGCGAAAACAGATTCTCAGGACGGTGGCTTTTGGCTGCTGCTCTCGATAGGAGCTTCACGCGCACGGGAGCGACACCGGTTTGCTGAATCTGGGGAACTACTGCGTCACGAATGGCTGAGACTTGGTGAGAGAGGCGGGTGCGGTATAAGGCATCGACGGGACGGAACGGCTTAGGAGTTGAGCCACCGACTTTGACTCTTCGCTCAGTGCCCTGCCTAGGCATAATGACCTTTATGGGAAGAAGTTCACGTCTCGGGGGCCGGTTTTCGTCAGGCATCGCTTTTTATTCCCTTAGCCCGGCGGTGCGCTGTGGCCTTGGACACGCCAAATAGTTCGGCGATCGCTGAATGGCTGTACAACTTGGTGTTCCGATCGCGTAGGACAGTTGCAATTGTGTGCTCGTCATTGCCTTGGAGCCGTGATAGAAATCGACGTTCCTCGCCTTCTCCAATCGCGATATTCCGGAGGACTTGGAATGCGTCTTTGAGCTCGGGGACTCTTTTTGTCGAAATCTGTCTCCGGAGAAGTCTCAGGCAAACTTCCTGAATATCCGAGCCGGAAAATCCTTCTGACAGGTCAACTAGCAGATCAATGTCCCGTGAAGTGAACTGCAGGGGACGAATGAACGCTACCCACATCTGCTGACGCAATTCTGCTGGTGGGAATCCCAAAGCCAGACGGTAACTGAAGCGCCGCCAAATTGCCGAGTCTAGCAATTCCTCATGATTGGTCGCGGCAAGTACAAGTGATTGGTTTCCGACGTTATCGAGATTTTGAATGAAGCTGTTCACCACTCTTTTCAACTCTCCGAGCTCCTGACTATCGGCCCGAAGTTTCGCGATTGCATCAAACTCGTCAAGGAAGAGGATGCACGGCGTCTTGGCGGCGAAATCGAATAGCGCGCGGATGTTCTTAGACGTGCTTCCTAGAAAAGAAGAGATCAGGCCATCTAGCCGAGCGACGTACAGTTCCAAGCTCAGCTCCTGCGCAATGAATCGTGCAACGCGATTCTTTCCTGTTCCTGGCGGGCCATACATGAGAAGGCTCAGGGGAGTAGCCCCGCCATCAACAACAATCTGTGTATGGCTCTTCGCAATGCTCAGAAATTCATTGACGAGACCCCACTGCTCCTGAGAGAGCACAAGCGGAGGCTCGGACATTGCTTTGAGTTTGACGCGCTCTATTAGAGGAAATCGGCTTTCAGCATCGACCGGGAGGGCCGTGGCAAAGGTTGGTCCTGCTGGGTGAAGCTGGTGATCACTCTCTTCGAGCATCTTTCGCAGACGGCTGGCAGAGGCTTTGTCACCAGCCTTTTCGAGTTTGTCTGCGAGAAAAGCCGTATAGTTACGGACCTTATCGATGTCGAGACGAAGCGCTCCATTGACGATACGAAATAGTTCTGTCATGAAACGAATATCCTCTTTCATGAGACGTTTATCTCATATTACGATACGTGTGTCAAGTGTCATTCAGTTCTGAATAGCCCTCGACTAGCCGCCGTACCCGTGTATGACCTCGCCGATCCCCTTCATCAAACCGATCCTCTCGTTGGGCGCGGCTAGGTTGGTCTAATCCTGTTCGGAATGTGCTGTAAATATGGGCTTGATGCAGCTCGGTATTGGCCACGTGTTTGGCAAACTCAAAGCGGGTCAAGGTCCCAAGTGAGCCACGAGGGCAGTGGGAGTTGCGTCGAGGGGGGAGAGTGGATGGTTGAAAGGAAGCCCCCGGAGGACCGGAGGCTTCCCAGGAAAGACGTTCAACGCTTCAAGGCATGAGCGGCGATCCATTCCTTGGCCTGATGGGCCACGGTCACGAGCGCCTCTAGGTCGCTGAGACCGAACGAGGTGCCGTTGCGCCACTCGCCGGCCTGATCCTTGAACGGCCGGGAGAAGGTCGTCGCGAAGAACGGGCCCTTCTCACTGACATTCTGCCAGATCGTGGCTTTGATGTTGCCGCAGCGCAGCGTGTGAGTGGGTTTGTTGTTGGTAGCCATCTTGTTTCCTCCTTATGTTGAACTGTAGGTGGCTCTCTCACGGGACGAGGAGAGCCAACGCACAGTTCACAGAGGAAACGCGAGGTAGAGGCCGGAACCGGCGGGCCGGAGAGGACCAAGCAGCGGGAGTGACAGAGAAGCTGGCGCGACCGGTGCGCCTCGCAGGTGTGAGCCGGTCGGCCTAGGCCGTGGCTACCACAAAAACACCACGGGATACGGCAACAAGGAACTCAGGCCAAGTCGCCTATCGACGAGATCCAGATGGTCGATTCAATGGTGCGAACGGTGTGTTGGGGTTGTAGCGATTGATGGGGTTCAGTGGATTGTCTGGGTTGAACTCGTTGATGGGATTAAACGGGTTGTTCGGGTGGTAACGGTTGATTGGATTCGCAGGATTTCCTGGATCGAGACTGTTAATGGGATTGAATGGGTTGTTCGGATCTACCGAGTTAATCGGGTTTAGCGGATTGTCAGGGCGCACTTGATTGATCGGGTTAAAGATGTTGTAGTCGCGCTCGTACTTTTCATCGAAGCCGATTTCAGCTGACGCGGGAATCGCAAAGAGAAGGAGACCGAGGAGACAGATCAGCCACATGACGCGCCTCAGAGGGAGCAACGGAGCAGCTCATCCAGCTTACTACCTGTGTGATAATGACTGCAATGTGGGGAAAACGGTTCCTGGCACCGTTTTGTTTTTTCTTGTTCACACAGGGTCAATTGCTCTTTTCAGACGGGAAAGTTCCCTGGCATAGATACAGAGGCAATCCTCGATCTCGCGAGGCTTCAGCCTGGCGAATTCTCCTGGCAACTCGGTGACCTCCAGGTACTTGCGGTGTGATGCAAGGCCCAGAGCTTTGGCGCCCTTTCGCGTTCCGCGGTGGAGATAGACGTACTTCGGTTCTACCCCGAGCCTGGCCCCTATGCGGAGGGTGGCATCGTATATAGCCAGCTCTCCAAATCCCTCAATCCGGCCGGCTGTTGCCTCTACTAGTTCGATCAAGCTCTCAAAGCTCGTGCAGTTGCTGATCTGAGCAGCAACCGTTAGCAAGGCTTTGGCCGCCCTGTCCAGGGTTGGCGCCGGAATACGCCATTGGTGATCGTACTTCTTCCCGTCTTGTCCCTCGGCATTGGCAGCCTTCTCTATGGCTTCATCGAGGGAGTTTATCCTTCGGAAGAAACTAAGCTCATGGTTCGCCCTGGCCCTGTACCGTTTGATGTAATGCTGGACGACATCCTTGAAGGAGCGAAGTACCGTCCTAACGCCACTAGGGGGTGGGCAAGATGCGCCGGTTCTTTTCGGATAAGCGTTGCAGCTCGTGGCGTTAGCAATCAGTTTCATAGACGCTAAGCTTCACAATTCTTCATTAACCGCCTACCGATGGTATTTCACTCAACATCACTTGCCCAGACTGCGGTGGCATGTCATCGGCATAGGTCTTCCAGAATAGAATGGGCTCCCTCATCTCATTCATATCGATGTGGCCTGTGTCCACGATGATCACGAAGTCTCGGTCCTTTCCATTGGTAAGCTCCCATTGATCTTCTGGAAAAATGACACGCCCGATCGCGGTCAATGGATTCTCGAACCATTGATTCCCGAACAAACGGGAAGGAATTTCGAGTACGCGCTGCTTATCAAAGCCCTTCACGGCTTTGGATGCTGTCCTTGGAACAGTGAAAAGTGCCTTGACATCATGGGCGGACACTGCCCCCTTATTAACGAGCGAGATGTTCAGAGCATACTCGTACACGGTTCCTTTTCGATCTATGAACCTTCGCGAGAAGGTGGGGACGATAAGAGGATGTTTGACGCGATTCATGATGTCCCGGATCTCATAGTCTTCCATCGGTACAGATTCAAAATTGAATCGCTTGTAGTACCTCTTGTCCCCCGCTTGATGTGCCGTCTGCGCCTGTGGAACGCTTACGACATAAGCCACCTTTCCCGGAGCGGAGGTGGTAAGTGCCACCGGATTGATGTGGACTCCAGCCAAGCGAGGCCGAACCCGTCCGTTGACTACCTGTTCTAACCACTCTTTCGTAACCCGCGTTGGATCGACCCCATCAAAGCGCCGCGGCATACGTTGCTCTTCCATCATGCCATAGACAATAATTCCGCCAACACCATTCGCCAACGCCGAAACGTCCTTGCTGATTTCGTTCTTCCCCGTGTCGTTGGCAGTGAGGGCATCGCCCCTCTTGTATTCAAGGTCGGTTCTCTCCTCTACACCGTTCTCGATCAGCGAGAGGAGATCCTGCTCCGTCCATTCTGACACAGGCTTTTCCATAGCACTGACATATGCCTCCTCGATTATGGTGAGTTAGGTTCTATGTGGCGAGTGAATATGCGACAGCCAGTCCGCGGGTCGAGACGGGGTCGGTAGGGCTGGCCGGTGCCGACGGAGTGGATCATGACGCAATGTGCACGGAAAAATTAGAGGGATGCCCTAAATTGTGCTCACTCCTTCTATCAGTCATCTTCGCCCGTGGGATAAGCGGGGCTGGACTCTGCGGCTACTGGGAGATCCTTCTCGGATGCGGTGTTCGCTCGCGCGGTAAAGGCGCCGGGCCAGCTGCCGTGGGCGTCGATGATCTTGTCGATTTCCGCCATGAGGCGGATAGTTTCGTGCAGGGAGACGACGATCCGGTGGTAGTGTTCGATATCCTGCTTCGTCAACGTGCGACCCTTGCGGTCCTTGAGCCATTTCTCGCAGACCTGGTAGCCGCCAATGTGAAAGTCCCAGACATCCTCCGGTACACCCTGAAAACCCTGGGTTTGCTCTTTGTCGATCCAGACGGTCTTGTTCTTGTAGGAGGCCTTCTCCACCTCAGGTCTGCCTGACCCAACAATCCTCGTGAAGTGACGATCCAGCTTTGGTGATTCCATGAGGTGCAGGGAGACGAGTTCGCTACCGAGTCGGGCCATTGAGCGGAATAGCTTGAGGTTCTCGGGTAGGGGGAGGCGAGGGAAATCACTGCGGAGGAACTCAAAATACCGGTCTCGATAGCTCGGGCAGTATAGGGTGGCGTAAGCGTAATAGAAAAGCGCCAGAGGGGTCAGTTCGTGCTCCCTGCCATATTCGCGCGTCTCTATCCTTAGTTTGAGTCCCAATATGCTTGCGAGCTTTGCCAATAATCCGTGTTGGATGTTCGGCATGGTTCCGGAGGAAAGAGCTAACTCGCCGTCGGAGTTCCTTATGAAGAGCGGAAATATCTGGGTATTCCTGTCGTGGGAGCATGCTTTGATTTCAATGATGTGCCTAGACACAAAGGCATGCTCGAATTGAGGGCGGGTCACTTGACGAGTGGCTACCAAAGCCAAATTGTCTCCGCCATTCATCTGATCGGCCATCGGTCGGGAGAGACTCCAAACGACGCTCGGATGGAAGAAGATGTACCGCTGGTCGAAGGGGCGATGCAAGATTCTCCGTATCGGGTCAAGGAACGATTTCAGTTTCCGTAGTTGGGCTTGCGCTGCGCGCAAGTCAAAGCGTTTGCTCTCTGAGAAGCCAAACTCTTCGTATATGGAGGCATCACCTCCCCTAGCATTGCTGAACCGCTCTAGCCGTTCAGCAAGTGCTCTCCTCTCTTCGTCAATAACAAGCCCATCGCGGGCTGTGATAATTCCGGCGCTATTCCTTGGAAATAGATCTGTGAGGCCAATGTAGCGATTCCACTCCTCGGTCAGGTCCGCGTCATGAGGAACAAAGAGATAGAATGGCAGCGATGGTTCAATCCTAGAAAAGTTTGTCGAGGAGAGAGTATTCGACTGAAGGAACTCGTATTTTCCGGCCCGTGACCCGTAGCGGTCAGTGTGGACTACGGAAGCCAGGCTAGCTTTCGGGAGAGCGCGGCTTCCTATGAACAGAGCGACGCCCTGAAGAATGTCGAAGATATTCTCTTCCTGCTCGCCCTCGGGTCCGAGCTCACCCTTTGCCAAATGACCATGAAGGTCAAGGATCCGAATCGAGGAAAAGGTTTCCAACAGCGAATCCCTCATTCCGCGAAGAGTCGGGGTGCTCAGGTAGCCGTTGTTTGTGATGAGGCCAACAACTCCAACATAGGAGGCATTGACCCTTCCCTCGCACAGCCGAAAGAACTTCACATAGTCATCTTGGAGGTTGATTTCAAACTGGAGGGCACCTCTCTCTTTTATTCTCTCGCCTTGGACATAACGATACCGTTCAACCGTTGCTCGCATTTCAGGCGCGAGATTAGCGGAGATCTTTGAATATGGCGGATTGCCGATAATGACTGTGAAACGTTGGTGACGTTTGATGGCATTGACGGCCTGTGCTTCGTGGGCAAGTGCAGGGGCGTCAAAGGCAAGTCTGTCAGAGAAATCCTGTGGTGGTTCAAGCGAGTTGGTCAGGTAGATGCGGGCACGTTCTTTGGAACCGAAACGGTAGCCGGTCTCGAAAAGCTTAAGTCCGAGTTTCATGTGCGCGATGGCGTAGGGAGCCATCATCAGCTCATAGCCATGAAGCCTGGGGAGGAGATGCTTAGGTACATAGTCGTTCCAAGCGCCCCGCTGCTGCGCTTCGGTAAGACAAAGTTGATTCCACTTCGCCGCCAGAGTCTGGTGGATAACGTCGACGCACTCAACCAAGAAGGTGGCGGTCCCGGTCGCAGGATCGAGGATAGTCACGAAAGGGTCGGTGGGCTTGATACCTTCTGGGATCTTGAGGGCTGCGCGGCGTTGAGCCATTTCGCCCCAGGTGACCGTGGAAGCCAGCCCATCGTTCAACCCAAACTCGATTTGCAGGATTTCATGGACGCTGCGGACGATATAGGAGACAACCGGCTTAGGCGTGTAGAACACGCCGCGCTGGACCTTCAGCTTTTTGTCGTATTCAGCCAGAAAGAGTTCATAGAAATGAATGACCGGGTCCTCCTGTCGAGTGCTCCTGCCGAAGTCGCGCAGCACTGCCTCCATGTGGGTATCCGGGCTGTTGAGGAGATCCACGACTTCCTGGATGCCGAGCTCGTCGAAATCGATCTTGCGCTTCCGTCCGCCTGCCGTGAGAAAGGTTCCGAGCATTTCCTTTAGGAAAGGATTCGTAATTGGGACCATGTCGGCCAGGTTGTCGGCTATCACACCAACCGGTCTCGAGACGCGCGCGGCGAGGAGCCCATAGGCGATGGTCTGGGCGTACATGTCGGCGAAGTCCGGTTCCTTTAGGTCGTGAACGAGGGCTTCCTGAAAAGCCTTGTAGAGCCTTTGAAGGGCGCCACGCTCGGTTTCGACATTCAGCACCAGCATGGCTCTATCGCGTATCCGGCGCGCTAAATCCGCTAAGCGGATGGCCAGGTCCCTTGAGGTGGTGATGACTTCTCGATGACGGAGCACGAAGGCATCAGCCCAGCGTTGTCGCCATGTCTGAATATCCCGCTCGTCTCGTGGCCAGCGGAGCTTGTCTCGGAGGGTTTGCTCCGCGTGCGCGACATGGAGAACCGTGTCCTGAGTGTCCCAGCCGAGGACCCTTAGGGTCGGCAGATCGCCTGCGCGCTCATCAGGCGGCTCGCTGAAATGGACGAAGGTAATCGCCCTCTCGTTCGACTCGCCATACGCGGAAATGAACAGCAGGTCGTGGAGCTGCCATGCGGCTCGTTGCGCGCGGTTGGCCGAAGCACGCTTTTTCACTACTACCGCTTGAAGAATCCGGCGGAGTACGACAACAGGGAGGCGTTTGGGCTCGAAGTTTAGCCAGAAGATCCCCCAGGGCTGCCCCTGGGAGAGGGGTCGCAGTTGTTTTACTTCTTTCACTTTCGCCGCGTGCTCCCGCTCAAGGCCTAACTCTTCTGGCTGGTACTCGAACGTCAGTTCCTCGACATCGTCGGTGGTGATTGGCCAGTCCAGCTCATCGCGGAGGTACTTGACAAGGGAAGGGAATGTTTTGATCGCGCGCAGCCGTTCGACGCCAGTTGTGCTCACAAGCCCCTCCCTAGCTCAGCTCCATCCACGCCTTCAGGATAGGTTTGACCCCGACCGGCGCCTGCAGCTGCTTCAGGTAGGTGTTCTTGATGTGCTTCTCAACGGTGAGGCGCGCGTCTCGCAGCGTGCCGCGTTCGATAATCGTTCGGCGTGGTGTCTCTGGGGCGCTCCGAATGGTCTCCGCAATCCGCGGGGTCTCTTCAATCACTTCCTTCGTCGCGATGTCATAGAGATACCATCCCGTACGCGCGGCCTCTCCTTCCCAGGCTTGCTCTGGCGGTGCCGTCTTGTCTTCGGCCGGTAATCGATAGCAGAGAAAGACTGCTCTTGTTCCCGGAGTGAGATGCTCTTTCCCACTGAACAATCGTAGGGGGACCGAATTGAGGAATGGCTCGAGCCCTGGATTCTCGACGAGCATGCGTTGGTATTCGAGATGCAGCTTCTCGCTCGGGGTGGCTTCGCCCTCATAGCTGTGCAGGAAATCTCGAAGAGCATCATAGTCATCCTTGTCGGTCAGCAGTTGCTTCCCTTCGATGCCGAAGACCTTCGAGATGCGGAGAGTTTTGTAGGCCACTCGGGAGTACAATCGTAGTAGGTCGTCCAGCTCGTCAGGTGGAAGAAAATTCCAATACACCACTTTTCCTCTGACCGACTTTTGGTCTGGGTGGTCGGCCAGAAGTTTGGCTTCAACATGAGGATTCATGCGGCGGTCAACCCGGCCTATCCGCTGCATCAACCGTACCGGGTTCCAGTGGAGATCGTAATTGATCAATCGAGTTGCATCCTGAAGGTTCAGGCCTTCGGAGAGCACATCCGTTGATATGAGCACTCGAATCTCTTTCCGCTTTTCCTTAGCTAAATATGGCGTAGAGCTTTCGTTGTAATAGGGCGCAAATTCTTGGATTACTTCTGCTCTGTCCCGTTTGCTGTCGCTATCAATTTCATCGACTCCATCGATTCCTGCAGCTTGCAGTTCCCGTTTCAAGTAGCGGGCAGTAGACATGAATTCGGTAAAGATGAGCACTTTATGCTTTTTGAGCACTGGGTCTTTTGTGAGCAGACGGACCAACGCGGAGAGCTTGTCATCATGGGAGGCATTCATGCGCTGTAGCTCTTCCAGAAAATCGACAATGGTTTCTAGATCACCATACGTCTCGTCGAGAATCTCATCCATCTTGTAGCGGTCGCGGGGAAGCACTTCAAAAACATCGATAAACTCGTCCTCAAGCTCACTTTCCTCGGCGAGATCTTCTTCCTGGAGTTCCATCCTGCGTGCTCTTACGTGGGCTAGGATTTCATCGTTTTGGTCTTCCCACTTCTCTAGGCGCCTCAGCTCTAACGGATTCTTTGGGTCGATGTTCTTTCTGAGAAATCCCAAGAGTTTAAGAAGGAGAGTTTGGCAGGACGCTTCGAAGGCAACTATCGAACTTTCAAATCTCTTGAGGAACAAGATACGGATGAGTCGGACGAGCTGCTTTTGCCTGTTCACGTCCCATTGTTCAAGAGTGGTGGGGTCTCCTTTCCAGTACGCCAGTGGATAGTACATAGCCAGCGCGAAAAGCGGCTTCTCCCTGGCAAACGCTTTCTCTAACCGTCCAAGCAAGTGGCCATACGTCTTCTTGACAGAATATTCAACAACCTTTGGCGGTTCTTTCTCTGGGAAGAAGACTTGATTCCCACCATGCTGTTTCTGGCTCTCACGCACGTAGGCTCGGCTTCGTTGCACGACTAACTCGCGAAAGAGTTTGTCGTCGAACAGGAGTTGCTCGGCATCAACCGGTGTTTGCTCGAAAAGTGGGCCGAGTGCACGACCCGAGACAATCTGCAGTAATAGCTTTTCAAGTCTCTGAAAATAGGCTGGAAGCGAATGGATTCCAAGGGTCGTAGCAAAGCCCCCCGGTGTCTCGACCCGCGAGAACAGCTCGATGAGATGCTGAAAGTCCGTTAGGTGATTATTAACCGGGGTCGCTGTTAGGAGAAACACTGCCTTGTTTTCAGCAATGTCATAGAGCTTCCAATAGCGAGACTGGATGAGTCCCTCCACGTTCGCGAGACCACGGTTTCTGAAATGATGTGCTTCGTCAATAATGATTACATCGGCCAGTTCTTTGATTCGCTCCATCCTTTCTGGCATCTCAGCGCCGGATCGCATTAGATCAGTATGGTTGAACACAACCAAGTTGGAAAAGTCCCCGCGCAGGTGGGGGAGATACTTCCTTAGGCTTCGTTCCCATACAGCGACGCGCCCGGATTTTGGGACAATTAAGGCGACCCGCTTCCTATCGTGCATAACCAGACGTTCAATCAAGAGCAAGCCAACGAATGTCTTACCTAACCCGACACCGTCGCAGAGAAAGGCTCCGCGATGCTGATGGGAGATTTTGAGCAGGGAGTGGTATGCCTCTCGTTGATACTGGTCTAGGAGCGGATACATTTTGGATTCAGACTTTTCCCATGATTCAACAGGCAGTTCCTTGCTCATGAAGAGTTCCTGAAGGGCCTTCGCATAGACCTGGAATGGCGCGTACTCCGCAATTTGTCTTTCGATCACATGAATGACATCTGGAGCAATCTCCTCACCCTCTTGCCAATGTTGCTCATACCATTCCTGGAGCCTTGCTACGTCTCCGGCTGCTCGAATCTGAATGTTTAGTTCGATGTTTTGTGTCAGACCAGGCAAGGTGAAATTGCTGGACCCGACGAGAGCAACGGAGCCGATTACGGCAACTCGCGGATGCGTGATGTAGGCTTTCGCGTGAAACTTTCTTTTGGAATAGACTCGACATTCGATCTTGCCTTTTCGCAGTGCGTCCACGATTGCAGGCACACCCTCGAGGAAATCGTTCTTTTCTTTTTCGCTCTCGATGCTTCCATCGAGCTTTTCTGTGATGGTCCGGCGCAATCCCTCTAAGATGGCTTGACGAGTGCGTTGGGTGACTTCGTCGCCCATGAGGATTCTGATCTTCTCCAGCTTCTGCCATTCTCCCTCAAGCCCGAGAAGCGCCCCAATTTCAAAATATCCAGTGGCAATGTCGAATGCTCGGGCAATCTCCGTCCATTCTTGCAGGTAACGAAGACCCTTCCACTCCGACTCACTGTTATCGACGATAAAGAGTTCGCCGCCGGTTGCTTGGTGTTCAGTCATGATTGAATATCAAAAAATATTGTTTTCCCGACGAAGAATACCCCTTTCCCCGCAAGAAATCACCCTAGCTTGTGGGGCAAGAGTGCTGGAAATGAGACCATTTTCTTCGGACTCTGTTCCTCTCACACAAGTAAACAGCCGGTTGCCTTGACGAAGTGGCTCGTAGACTGCGGGAAAAGCGTATCTTCTGGTCCCTCCCGCGTATCGTTTTGTCTCCAACCTTAGGAGAGGAAAGTCCTTGGTAGGGTAGACTCCCCTGGTTTCCTGATTCTTTCGCCTCACACGTTTGTCGCATCAAAGTTGCAGACCTTTTTCGTCGCTGCTCCCGCTGTCCTGCATCCCTCTGCGGCAATCAGCAGACACCAGCAGAAATCAG
>Ga0187893_10009143_pt1 | contig 15352 bp, 12 predicted proteins | sample MA1701074metaG_FD_139574 | JGI IMG/M metagenome (GOLD analysis project Ga0187893, IMG submission 139574) | White microbial mat communities from a basaltic lava cave in the Kipuka Kanohina Cave System on the Island of Hawaii, USA - MA170107-4 metaG ... | reverse complement strand
TTACTTCTACCTTGTCTTTTGCCAAAGCACTAACCCTGAATTGCGTGCCTAATGCCGTGGTGGCAACATCACCGGCATATACGGTAAATGGCCTTGCTTTATCCTTTGCCACTTTAAACAGCGCTGCTCCTTTTAAATGAATATCACGTTTGTTGTTTTGAAAAGGTGCTTCGTATACCAATTCAGATTGTGGTGAAAGCTCAACAACAGAACTATCCTGTAAAACTATCTGCATCAATTTTTGAGTAGTATTGCTTATTGTCTTATACTCAACAGTTACTGCTGCAACCATAGCTGCATCTTTATTTTCATTGCTGCTGTTCGCAAATTGATAAAGACCCAGTGCTAAAATACCTGCAAAGGATGCGGCAACAGCAGTGCGCTTTGTCCAAAGAACTATAACGCGGTTTTTCTTTTTTTTGCGGATGTGTTTCCATGCTTTATCCCAAAACGCATCAGGCAATGATGCATTGGGGCTTATCTCATCCCATTCCTTCCTGCTCATCCATTCTTCCAGTATAGTGGGATTATTTTTTAAATATTCGCCAACCTGCACGGCTTCTTCGGCAGTACATTTTTTTTCAAAAAATTTTTCAATTAATTCTTTAGATATTATCATCGTTTTAAAAATGCAGGTATTAATAAATACGCCGGGGGAAGCAAAATACCTTCGGTAGTAAAAAAAATTTCTGGTTGCATTTTAAATTTTCGTTTCGATAAAAGCATAATGGCTGTACAACAGATGAACGTAATGCGACGCAACGATGATGCCACAAGGTATTGCTGCTGGCATCAAAAAAATTACTGCCTCCTGTTTATGCGAAAATTTGGAAGAGCAAAAAAATTATTGGAGAAAACTGATGAGGATAATAACAGACAGTATAACAAATGCTTTTCTTAATTGCCGCAACGCTTTGGAGATATGATTATCCACGGATTTAACGGTTATGCAGAGAAGTTCCGCAATTTCTTTATAAGAATACCCTTCTAAACGATTTAATACAAACACTTTTCTTCTAACATCGGGCATAGTATGCAGCACCTTCTGCAATTGCGTTTGTGTTTCAAATTCCAGTGGGCTGACAATATATAATTGTTTTTCTTCAGCTTCAGCTTTGCTAACAACCTTTAAATGCTGTTGCTTGTTCTGTTTTCGTATATAGTCTATAAATACTGTTTTGGCAATATGAAAAAGTTGCTGATCCAATGAGTAATCTTCAGACAGGGATTGGCGGTATTGCCACAGTCTTAAAAAAGTTGTTTGCAGCAAATCCATGGCATCATCTTCTGATTTTGTTTTTTTAAAAAAATAAAAATAAACTTTCTCCCGCCTTTGTATAAAGGCCTGTTCAAACGAGAAATCATCTCCTTGCTTTATGGAGTCAATCAAATCCAAAGTGAAACGAGTTTAATCGAAAGAAAAATTGAGCTGCAAATTTCCTTAATCTGTGAACTTTTAATATTAATTGATTGTAAAGTTTGTCGAACTTGATTTTTTTTAATTAATACTTCAGTGCAAGTACTTAACGCAACGATGTTCAATAGTAGTAATACCAATGCCGGGTTCATAAAAATAAATGAAATACTTCCGGAATACCTGTTTACAATTTCTTTACAGTAAGTTAATGCATGCCGTAATTCTTTGCTGCAACTAAATCATTCCTTTGTTACATGTAGTGCCCGAAATCTGACTGCCAGAATATCTGTACTTTTTTTAAAATACATCATCAAATATTTTCTGTTTATACCCAACTCAATTTTTTTTAAGTTAATCAAACCAACAAATGAACTGCTCTATGAATCAAAGTTTACAAGAAAACAAAGTCTGTTTTACACAGCAGGCAAGCGATGTTTCGACATCAGTTAAAGATTTTAATACGGGTCGATTGTTGTCGTATTTGATGATGGTTTTATTGACGTTGTTTGCATTTATTGGTTTTAACCAAGAAGCAGCGGCTCAACTCGCAACAGGCGATCTTGCGTTTACTTCCTTTAATGCAGATGAAGATGGATGGTCGCTGGTAACCTTTGCTGATATTCCCGCAAACACTGTTATTTATTTTACAGACAATGAAGCAACCAGTTTAACTGCGTTTAATACGGGGGAGTCTTATCATCAATGGAATACAGGACCTAATGTTATTGCTGCCGGTACAGTAGTTCGTTTTAATAATATTGATAATGCCACAACACTTGGAGCATCGGCAGGAATCCTGAGCCGTTTAACAGTTTCAGGAAGCACCAATTATGGTCTTTCAACGGGTGCAGAAACATTATACGCATATCTCTCCAACAGCGGAACGCCCTCCTCTCCTGTTACATTCCTTGCTGCTATTACCAATGATGAAACTGTGCAGGGCGTTACTGACCTAACCAATGCAGGTCTTGTGAATGGCACCAATGCACTGATCCTTACCAGTGCAGCCAGCGGGCCTGACTACGGTGAATATAACGGACCCCGTTCCGGTGAAGCAGCTTTTTCTGCTTACCGTACATTGGTTAATAATCTTGCAAACTGGACCGTTGATGCTTCAGACGGAACATATACAACAACAGTACCTAACACTACGGCTTTTACTATAGCCGCAATCACACCCACGGTTAATCTTTCTGTAAGTTCTAACAGTGGCTCAGAAGCCAGCACTACCGTTATTACCGTTACTGCAAATGCAACTGCTGCAGTTAGTGGTGATCAAACCGTTCAGCTTAATGTTTCAGGAACAGGAATCACAGCCGGTGATTATAGTTTGACAAATACGGTGATCACCATTCCATCAGGCGGCACCAGTGGCTCTGTAACATTTGCTGTTGCAGATGATATATTGTTTGAAGGTGACGAAACAGCTATATTAACGATCAGTAACCCATCGGCCGACATTACGCTTGGCGCAACGGTTGAGCAGAATATCATTATAACAGATAATGATGCTGCTCCTTCTGTGGTTGACCTTTCCACTTATGTACGTATTGGCCGTTATGATCTGCCGGAACCTACCAGGACGACTCCGCCAGCCAACAGTTTGCTGGCACAGGAAGTTTCAGCCGTTACCTATAACTGGGATACTCAAACACTGTTTGTTGTAGGGGATGGAGGAACATCCATCGTACAGGTTACAAAAACAGGAGAATTGATCAATTCAATGACATTAGCGCCCGGCAGTAGTCCGCAGGGGACCGAGTTCTACGATCCGGAAGGACTTACTTATATCGGCAATGGTCAATTTGTTATGAGTGAAGAACGTGACAGGCAGACAGTATTGTTTACTTATATTGCGGGTACCACACTTACACGAAGTGCCGCGAAAACAGTAAAACTAGGTACGTTTGTTCAAAATATAGGAATTGAAGGTCTTTCCTACGATCCGCTTACAAACGGCTATATCTGTGTAAAGGAAACACAGCCAGAAGGAATATTTCAAACAAATATTGATTTTGATGCAGGTACTGCTACCAACGGATCAGCAACCACAGAAAATTCAATTAATCTTTTTGACCCTGCTTTGGTCAATCTTTCAGATTTTGCCGACGTATTCGCTTTATCTAACCTGCCTTCATTAAATGGACAGCCCAATTATGGCAACCTGCTGGTGTTAAGCCAGGAGGATGGAAAGATCGTTAATATAGACCGCTCCGGAAATATCTCCAGTACCCTTACAATCGTTTCAGATTCCGGAAATCCTTTAACTGTCGCAGCCCAGCAACATGAGGGCCTCACGATGGACAGAGACGGTATTTTATATGTTGTAAGTGAAAACGGAGGAGGTGATTTTGATCATCCGCAGCTTTGGGTATATGCGCCATCATTGGTTCCTAACCAGGCCCCTACAACTGTGGCGCTTGCCAATGCGATTAATTCAATTGAAGAAAACAGCAGCACCACTTCCGCTGTTAAAGTAGCAGATATAGTTGTAACGGACGACGGGCTGGGTACAAACAATTTGACATTAAGTGGTACTGACGCAGGCCTCTTTGAGATAACCGGCACTAGTTTGTACATAAAAGCTGGAACTGTTCTTGATTACGAGACCAAAACCAGCTATAGTATAACGATCAATGTTGATGATCCTTCCGTGGGTAGTACACCGGATGCGACAACAGACTTTACGCTTCAGGTAATCGATGTGATTGTAGAAACACCTCCGGCTGCCACATTGATCATTTCAGAAGTGGCGCCATGGTCAAGCGGTAACAGTCCCTCGGTTGCAGCAGATTGGTTTGAAGTGACAAATACAGGCACAAGCGCCGTAAATATCACCGGCTGGAAGATGGATGATAATTCCAATGCTTTTGCTTCATCAGTTGCACTGAATGGAATTACCAGTATTGCGCCCGGCGAATCTGTAATATTTATTGAAACAAATGATCTTGCGGGCAAATCTGCCGCATTCCTTTCCAACTGGTTTGGTACAAATCCACCAGCCGGTCTCCAAATTGGTAATTATACAGGTTCAGGCGTGGGGTTAAGTACAAGCGGAGATGCTGTTACCCTTTATAATGCTGCCGGTGTATTGCAGGCAAATGTTTCTTTTGGTGCTTCTGCGGCCAATGCACCTTTTGCAACTTTCAACAATGCTGCAGGTTTGAATAATACGCTTATTACAACCTTAAGCCAGGTGGGTGTAAATGATGCGTTTGTTGCAGTAAATGATGCAAATGAGACAGGTTCTCCCGGCACTATCGGAAAAATATTTATTTCAGAAGTTGCACCGTGGGCAAGCGGTAACAGCCCGGTTGGCGCTGACTGGTTTGAAGTAACCAATACACGTGCTACTGCTGTGGACATTACAGGCTGGAAAATGGATGATAATTCAGGTTCACCTGCAGCCGCGGTACCACTTGCAGGAATTACCAGTATTTCACCAGGTGAATCTGTGATATTCATAGAGACCAGCGATCTGCCGGGTAAGACTACAGCACTTCTTTCCAACTGGTTTGGTTCAAATCCGCCGGCGAATCTCCGCATAGGAAACTATACAGGATCAGGCGTTGGTCTTAGCACAGGAGGGGATGCTGTCAACTTGTATAATGCCGGCGGTACACTGCAGGCCAGTGTTATCTTTGGCGCTTCTCCTGGTGGTCCATCGTTTCCTACATTCGATAATGCAATCGGGCTTAATAATACGACTATATCTCAACTGAGTGCAGTTGGTGTAAATGGTGCTTTTGCTGCATTGAATTCAACTAATGAGATTGGTTCTCCGGGAAATAATGTGACTATTTGTGTACCAACTTCATCAACTGAAACTGTTACTGCATGCGGTAATTACGAATGGCTCGGTACCAATTATACTTCTTCAGGAACTTATAAGGATACCCTGACTAATGCTGCCGGTTGTGATAGTGTGTTGACGTTAATACTGACAATTAACCAACCCTCATTTGGTGATACGACGGCAACAGTGTGCAGCAGCTTTACCTGGTACGGAACAGCGTACACTGAATCAGGAACAGCTACACATATGCTTACAAACGCAGCGGGGTGTGATTCAACAGTGACCCTGCATCTTACTATTAATACAGGCAGTTCCTCAAGCCAGTCTGTAACAGCCTGCGGCAATTATACCTGGAACGGAACGCAATACACAAGCTCCGGTACTTATACTTTCACGACAACAAATGCCGGTGGTTGCGATTCAACAGCCAGTTTAATACTCACCATAAATCCTGCTCCTGTTGTTACAGCAAATGCAGGCAGCATTACCTGCAATGGCGGCACAACAACTGTTGTTGTAAGCGCTTACGGAGGAACAACTCCTTATACAGGCACAGGTAACTTCACTGCAGGTGCGGGAACTTATACGTACAACGTTAGTGATGCAAACGGTTGTACAGGATCGGCAATAGTTACAGTAACGCAGCCTGATGCAATTATTGCAAGTGTAAATGGAGGAACTATTGCTTGTTTTGGCGGCACAACTTCTGTAACGATAAACACCATCGGCGGAACTGCACCTTTCAGGTTTAGCCTCAATGGAAGAAGGTCACAAACCAGCAATACTTTCAATAACCTGAAAGCCGGAAGTTATCTTCTTGTGGTAGCTGATACTGCAGGATGTTCTGTATCGCAGCCATTTACTATTACACAGCCGACAAAACTGAAATTGATCGTATTGCAAAAAACAAAGCCATCCTGCAGGGGCGCTGCTAACGGCTCTATACAAGTGAGTGCAGTTGGTGGAACAGGTAGTTTTTATTTGTATAGCATTGGTAATGGTCCATTTACTGCAACCAGTTTATTTCCTAATTTAACCACCGGTGTTTACAGCATCTCCGTAAAGGATGCCAACGGATGTACGGTTACGTCTTCTATAAGCCTTGGCGACGGAAGAGATGCATGTACAGGTCTTATTACTTCGCAGGAAAACCTGCAACCGGTTAATAATCTTAAATTCAGTATCAGCAAAAATGGTCTTTCAATAAAAGTGTTGCCAAACCCAAGCACTATTCACTTCACATTGCTGCTGCAAAGCAACAGCAATGAAAATGTACAGGTAATCGTATCTGATATGTATGGTAAAAAGTTGTATCAGGCAAAAGGTACTGTAACACAGCAGTACAGTTTTGGAAGCAACTTTGTAAATGGTATGTATATTGTACAGGTGGTGCAGGGGAAGAATATTCAAACGCTAAAAGTTATTAAAGGAAAAAGTTAATAAAAAATTGTACTGTTTTAGCAAGGCCGTTCATTAATGAGCGGCCTTTTTATTTGTTTCAGGACTCCTGAGCTGCTAATGATAAAAACAACTCAATTCGCAATCTGAAAAGCTGATTTAAATACAGCAGTACAAGTGTGCCCCGATGCAGCACACAAACCTGAACTCGGGGTCGGTGACGACGCAACAAAAGCCTTATATGGGTTTATATTTACCGGGCTCAAAAAAAATCACAATTATCTGCATTTAATTTTCCGAAGGATCGGAAGTTCTGTGTTTAAACTTAAATGATCTAGTGTATATTTCGATCAGCACTTGTAATGCCGGGTTAAGAATTGAAATACAAATAAGTGATGGAAGTAGCGACGCCATTTGTACAAATACGGCATAAAAAAATAAACTGAAATGCATGAAGGAATACTGGGTTACCTAAAAACCAATATTATCTTTTTGTGTGTTTATTGATATGGCATATCCTTTGACAAAAAGCAAGTAGCGATCCCACAAGTAATAACCAAAATGTTTTATGAATAATATAAAAGCTTTATTATATGGTATAGAAATTCCATACCATGTAATTGATGCCGCAATCGCAGCATGTAAAATGCTTAAAACTCCCCTGGAAGTTATTATTTTATTCCCCGGAAAAGAGGAAAAACCGGGATATATTTTTCCAAGTGATCTTACCCTCGCGGAAACCCTGACCAATGAAGAAGATGTTTTAGAAGAAGACAAAAAGATCCTTGCAGGTAACATACAATTAATACAAAAAAAGTCTCTTGCTGCTGATGTTCAAATTACAACACATATCCGAAACACATTTTCAAAAGAGGTACTAAAATCATTAACTGCCGCAACTCATATTTTGTATGTTGATGCTGAAATTGATAAACACCTGGTGGAGGGAAATGAATATTTGCCTTTGAGCGTTATCAAAGCTGTTGCTGATTGCGAAGTAATAACTATCGAGCCCGCATGAAATTTATTAATAAAAAAGTGTACAAATACGAATTTTAAATAACGACCCTTTGCCCGTGAAAACCTCATTTTTATTATTTCTACCAATCTTTATCAATGCGTTTGCCAACCAGGGAAAGTAAAATACTTTCCTAAGTGTTCACATTCAGGTAACATTAGATTCGTTACTTAACGTATATAATTTATAATGAGAGCATGCATTTGTATTGCGGGACTGTTCCTGCTTGGCTGTAGTGAAAGCAAAGAAACGATCAAAATAAAAGGGTCTGATACAGAAGTAAACCTGGCAGTAAGACTGGCGGAGGAATTTCACAAAAAAGATCCAAAATATATAGTTTCTGTTTCGGGTGGCGGATCAGGCTTGGGGATCGCTTCTTTACTGAACGGAGAAGCAGATATTGCCAATTCCTCCAGGGCCTTAAACAGTGTGGAAGACAGTCTTTTTCGGGGCAGGGAGATGCAGCTTGATACCTTTGTATTTGCAGAAGATGCTATTGCTTTTGTGGTGTCGGCGAGTTGCTCATTGGACACACTCACTGTTGAGCAGCTTGGTAAAATTTTGAGCGGTGCCTATGCAAACTGGCAACCATTAACAGGTGAAAATTTACCGGTCAATATTTACGGCAGGCAAAGCAACTCGGGCACACATGATTTTGTAAAGCAAAAATTAAAAATTGAATTCAGTGAACATGCCAAAGAAATGAATGGTAACGCCCAAATAATGGAAGCAGTTAAGATTGATAAATCAGGTATTGGCTATGTTGGCGCAGGTTATGTGTTGGGTGCCGGAACATCATCGGCCAATCCGGTAAAAGTTTTAAGAATAGCCGGCCCCGGGGGCAAAGCAATATCAGCTTTAGATGAAAAAGCTATCCTTAATAATCAATATTTTTTTCAGAGGCCACTGTACCAGTTTATAAGCATGGAGTCTGCACACAAAGTATCTTCTTTTATTGACTTTGAAAAAAGTGCTGAGGGGCTGGCTATCATAAAAGCATCAGGTTATTATCCCGTAAGCAAATAAGCACCTATGAAAATTGCTGCAAGAGAAAAAAATGATGTTGTATTTAAACAAATATTCCGCACAGCCGGGTTACTAACTATCGCTATCCTCAGCGGTATTTTTTTAATGCTGATATGGAATACTATCGCTTTTTTTGCGCATATAAAACCACTGGATTTTATCACTGCAACACAATGGTCGCCGGGTAATAAAAAGGGCGCCGAATATGGCATCTTCCCACTTTTGGTAAGCACGGGTCTAGTTACAGCAGGTGCAATGCTGATTGCTGTTCCGCTTGGTATTGGCACTGCAGCATTTATATCAGAATATGCAGGCAAAAAATTGCAGAATATTTTAAAACCGTTGATTGAAATACTTGCCTCCGTTCCATCTGTAGCAATCGGTTTTCTTGGTATTGTACTGGTAGGCCCCGCCATTGCAAAACTATTTGGCATTCAAAATGGTTTAAATGCTTTAAATGGCGCGATACTTTTAGCGGTAATGTCATTGCCAACAGTTATTACCGTTGCGGAGGATGCCATACATGCACTGCCGCAAACTTACCGCGAAGCTTCGTATGGGGTTGGCGCTTCAAAATGGCAAACACTGGTTAAAGTTACCATACCTGCTGCTGCACCAGGTTTAATTGCAGCAGTAATGCTGGGTATGGGCAGGGCGATAGGAGAAACGATGACGGTGCTCATGGCAACAGGAAATGCCGCAGCCTTTCCCAAGGGGTTCCTTGATTCAATACGTACCATTACTGCCACCATTGCCATTGAAATGGGTGAAGTGCCCTATCAAACCACGCATTATTTCGCATTGTTTGCCATAGCAGCAGTATTGTTTATGATTACACTGGGCGTGAATTTGATTGGTGAATCGTTTGCAAACAGGTATAGAAAATTTCATTAATGATGAAAAAAATTGCGAACATAGCAGAATGGATTTTGTTAGGTGGCTGCACGGCCATTGTCTGCCTTTTTTTAATAACAATTTTGTTGGATCTTTTTTCAAAAGGTATGGGTTCTGTTTCATGGGCTTTTATCCGTGCATATCCAACAGAGGGTATGACAAATGGCGGCATTTTTCCTGCCATAATAGGCACACTTTTATTAACAGTTATTACAACAGCTTTTGCAGTTCCCTTTGGTGTGGCATGCGCCGTTTACCTGAATGAATATGCAAAAGACACCTGGCTTACCCGGCTTATCCGTTCTTCCATCAGGAACCTTGCGGGTATACCTTCGATCATTTATGGTTTGTTTGGTCTTGCACTCTTTGTCCAGGGGTTACACTTCGGTACTTCACTTATTTCGGCAGGGTTAACCTTAGGATTATTGTCGTTACCATACATCATCACTACAAGCGAAGAAGCGCTGAAACGTGTACCTGCGAGTGTTCGTGAAGGAGCGCTTGCCATAGGCGCTACGCAGTTTGAAACAATCAAAGATGTAGTGCTGCCAACTGCTGTTCCGGGAATACTTACCGGTATCATTCTAACCATATCAAGAGCTGCGGGTGAAACAGCACCCATACTTTTTACAGGCGCGGCTTTTTATATCAATGCCCTTCCGGGATCGGTGACCCAGGAATTTATGGCGCTGCCTTATCACCTGTATATGTTATCAACGCAGCATCAGTCAATAGAACAGGTAAGGCCACTGGCCTATGGAACAGCGGTGATATTAATAATGCTGATTTTTGTATTAAATCTGTTCGCGTTTTATATCCGTTACAAGTACCGTAAATATGAATGATAACAATAATATACTTTCTGCAAGTATGCTTAATTTATCTTTTGGTAAAAAGCATGTATTAAAAAATATTACCACAGGCTTTGCTTCAAAAAAGATAACGGCCCTTATAGGGCCATCTGGTTGCGGTAAATCTACCTTGCTGCGTTGCTTTAACCGGATGCATGATCTTGCTCCCGATGCTAGCATAACCGGCGATGTACTGCTTGGCAAACTTAATATTTATGATCAACAAAATTCTGTAACACAGATAAGAAAAAAAATTGGAATGGTTTTTCAAAAGGCCAATCCTTTTCCTAAAACGATTTATGAAAATATTGCTTATGGTTTAAGGATCAACAATACGGATAAAAAAGATATACCGGCTATTGTCGAGAAAGCATTATCAGACAGCTACCTGTGGGATGAGATAAAAGACGAATTGAAGAAACCTGCAGTAAAATTGTCCGGTGGCCAGCAACAGCGGCTTTGTATTGCAAGGACTGTAGCATTAAAGCCGGAAATAATCTTGATGGACGAACCTTGCTCTGCACTTGACCCGATCAGTACTGCCAAAATTGAAGAACTGATTCTTAAACTCAAAGAAGAATTCACTGTTATTATTGTAACGCATAATATGCAACAGGCGCTGCGCACAGCAGATGATACCGCTTTTATGTACATGGGCGAAATGATAGAAAAAGCTGCAACAAAAGAAATTTTTCAGTATGCACAGAAAGAGCTTACACAGAATTATGTACAGGGGCATTTTGGCTAAATATTTTTATAATTTTTTTTGAACCTGGCTGAAAAATGCCTGTGAAGCCCCGATAGCTATCGGGTTGCGTCGTCACCGCCCCCCGGGTAAGATTTGTGTGATGCATCGGGGCACACTTGTACAAAAAATATATGGAGACATGATAGCCCCAAGTACTATTCCAGCATACAAAAATGTTCTCAATTGCGAAAGTTTTTATAGGTACGTTCGTTCCGAAGAATACAGTGTGACACCAGAAAAGTTCAAATAACAAAATTTATTGGCTTATGAAAAAATCCAATCCAAAAAAGGGCTATAAAGCCCCTTCATCAGCAAATGAATAATAACCTTCATTGCAGATAATAAGATGATCAATTACATTAATGTCAAGCAGTTTGCCACCTTCTTTTATCTTTTGTGTAAGCATTGTATCTGCATTACTTGGGTTTAGACTGGAACTCGGATGATTGTGTGCGAGGATTAATGCCACAGCATTTGCTTTTAATGCCGCAGTGAATATGAGTCGTGGGTCTGCAACTGTTCCTGTAATACCACCTGTTGAGAGTTCATAAATACCTACCACCTTATTGCCCCTGTTGAGCAGCAAAATTTTAAACTGCTCCTGCAGTTCCATTTTATTTTCATCCCATGTTTGAAGCAGTAGGTTGTAGGCATCTTTTGAAGTGATAATTTTCGGACGTTCTGAAGCTTTTACTTTTGTTTTATATACCAATTCTATTTCCGCAACATGGTACAATGTTTCCATACTGAATGTCTGTTCCATAACATAAGTTTTAAAATTTAAAAATTAATTATGGAACCATCACTGCTTTCAGGCAATACAGGCCATGAAGCAACGGAATAAATAGCGATAGCGGTTTTATGCCGGAATTTCATGGCCGCTCCAGCAGCCTGAAAGCGAACTTTGTGGAGGGATTTAATTGCATAAGACAACCTTTGATATTTTTCTTTCAGATACCTTTAAAAATTTAATCATTCTCTACAAATTCTGAAGTGGATAAAACATGTCTACAAAAACACATCAATTAATTTTATACCGGGAAAATGATTTGCGGATCACAAAAAATAATTACTATGACAGCTACAGAAATTTCGAAAATTTATGATACCGAGCTTAGTATTCCGGGTATGAGTGACAAGGTAAAAATAGAGTTAGGGACTCCCGGCAAAAATGTTTTCGTGCTGGCTAAAGTAATTGAAAGGGGTTTAAGCGCAAATAAGGATGATACGCCCAACAGTGTGCTGAATGTTGTAAACGAAGAAATGCTGCAGGAACTAAATACGATGTCTGAAGAACTGTTAAAAAAAGCGGGATTAACGGATATGAATGAAAAATTAAATGCACTTAAATAAATATAAAGAGCAACTCCAATACTTTTTCATAAGTTACATTTGGCATTTCACAATCACCGGGATACTATTATCCCGGAATTTATTTTGCGGGTATGCAAACGATCTTAAATAATCGCTTTGGATTTTCTGCCTATTAAGGTCATGGAAAATTCTAACAATTCGTGTATCGGTTTAATTGCTCATCCAGCCTGTAATGCTTTGATTCGGCTTTTACAACTGTATGGTCTGCACAAGTATTTTGCCGCATCGCATGATTAAATAATTTGACTGAAAAAAATGTTTTATAAAAGAAAAAAGGAAAAAAAGAAAGCCTGAATAAAGCGGCTGCATGCAGCCAAAAGGAAAAGGAATAAATAACGCAGCAGCGCCTGCGCCGTACAGGGTTTATGCCGGAAGCTTTTGGCTGTTTTAATCATCATGTTACCATAGCAGCCGCTAACTTTGCTTTCGCTTTTGGCCATTGGATTTACAAAACACAATAGATCTAAAGGTATTTCAGAGATAGGGATTCAGCATCAACTTTTATAAGGATCTGAATTTTCCAACATCCTGGCATTGGACTTCATGAGTAAGCGAATGAAGTGGAATGCAAACAATTACTTAATAAGCCACAGTTGCTGCAAAACAACATATCAATCGTAACGATTGCATGTACTGCAGCTTTCTTCAGGATATGTTCATTTATTTAACCGGGACAGTATTTAGAAAGTATTTTTTTATTATGAGCCAAACTTTTTTGTGCTATGAAACTCAATTGTCGCACTCTTCGACTTCTGTTCTCTCTTCAGCATTTTGAAAACTACCATCACTAAGAAGCCGTAAAAAAAATCAGGATTTTTGTATAAGTGTAAACGATGAAATAAGGAACAGCAGGAAAGTTTCCCGCAATCGGACTGCACCTGATTTGTTTATTAAAAGATTAAGGCGATTTGTTCCGATGAACCAGAATGTCAACATGCCAATAGTATTGCTGGCGTTGAAATGTGCGACGCAACGAAGTCTAATCAGGTTACAAAAGCTGGTATCAAAAAAATGCACAGCATACAATGGCTATAACATAACAACTTTCCGTTGAATATATCCCTGCTATCTGCGAATAATGACACAACTAAGAATAAACGGGTGGAAGTGGAGCCAATCATTACAAAAAAATCTTCCAATAGTTATTTTTTGATACATATTCAAAACAAAGTATCCTTACCAAAACCTATCACTGAAAGATATGAAAGGAGAGCAATGGGAAGACCTGCCCGGTCTTGATGGCTATTTCATGATCTCCAGTTATGGCAGAATAAAAAGGCACGAATATGAAATGCAATACCGCGACTGCGCTATCTATCTAAAACTTGAAAAAAATTATAAAACCTTCCATCATTAAACAACCAAATAAATTTAAACAGGACTATTTTTATTTTCTTGTCAACAGGGTTACCCTCAATGGAACTATATATAATCTAACGATAGCAAGATTAGTATATTATTGTTTCGTAAACCCATTTAACCTGGATGATCATAACCTGGTTATTCTATGTAGAGACGCAAACAATTTTAATATCAGGCCATCCAACCTGCGTTTGATAACACGACAGCAAAAACAAAAACGTGCAGTAGAACGCAAAAGATTTTTAAGCCCACTGCTGCAATTAAGCAAAAAATCAAAAAAACAGAGGTAAGCAAACAGGTGACGCAGTATTCACCTACAGGAAAAAAAATCAAAACTTTTTCAAGTATGGCTGCTGTCGGCAGGACTATAGGTATCTCAGCCGCTGCAATAGCTGCGGCCGCATTGGGTAAAGGAGTAACTGGTGGTGCGTTTATATGGCGGTTAGGAAATGCACCGAGCACAGTGCAAGCTGTTCATCTTTTTCGAAACCTGCCGGGGCAAGCAAAAAACCCATGGAGGGTATAAATGGATGCTTGCATAAATAAAAGGCGTAACAAATAACTCTTAACTGCACTAAAAAAATGCTTTGATGTTAATCATCCAAAAGATTCTACTCCCCTATTGCAGGAAAATCATAAAACATATAGTTTTGTATGGTAAAATATCATTACTTTACGCGAATTAAATAAGTTTGATGGCCCTACACTTGAAAAAAAACCTCCGGAATAAATTAAACAAACAAATACCAGCTTTTACATTAACAGAGGTTTTGGTTGTACTAATAATAATTGGTATCCTTGTTTTACTCGCATTGCCCAGCCTAATGCCACTTATATCAAAGGCAAAAAGTACAGAAGCAAAACTGCAGCTCCAGCATGTCTACACCTTGCAAAAAACTTATTTCTTTGAAAATTCAATTTATGCAGAAGACATAAATAAAATCTCATTTGAACAGCAGAAGCTAACAACTGATGGCGGGCAGGCGAATTATAAAATTGAAATATTAGATGCTTCGCCAAAAAAGTTCAAAGCAAGGGCTACTGCGGTAGTTGACTTTGACGGGGATGGTACATTTAATCTGTGGGAAATTGATGAAGAAAAAAACCTAACCGAAATTACTCCTGATTAAATGAAATACCTGTTCCTTATATTTATTTGCTTCTGGTTATTTACTATCGCTTACCAGGATTTAAAAGATAAATCTGTTTCCCTTTATGCTTTTATAGGTCTGTTGGTTGGAACATTTTTTTTCGGATATACTTCAAATAACAACCAAAGTCAAAATATCTTTCTCAATACTATTACAAACTGTTCATTTATTTTATTTCTTATGGTGAGCATTTATTTGTTTTATGCTTTGAAAAACCAAAAATTTCAGAAAATATTTGATACCAAAATAGGAATAGGCGACATATTGTTTTTGCTTTCGATTTCGCCCCTTTTTTCTCTAAGTATTTTTATTCTGTT
>Ga0187893_10009142_pt1 | contig 15352 bp, 8 predicted proteins | sample MA1701074metaG_FD_139574 | JGI IMG/M metagenome (GOLD analysis project Ga0187893, IMG submission 139574) | White microbial mat communities from a basaltic lava cave in the Kipuka Kanohina Cave System on the Island of Hawaii, USA - MA170107-4 metaG ... | reverse complement strand
CAACGACGGCATCATGGATCTCTTCCTGGCGAACGGACATCCCGACGACATGGTTGAGATCAACATGACCAAGGTGACTTACAAGGAGCCACTGCTGCTCTTTCGACAGGAGAATCGAAAGTTTATTAACGTTTCAGCAGACGCCGGACCTGCTTTCCAACGCCAACACCCGGCTCGCGGACTAGCGCTCGGCGATTACGACAATGACGGCCGTTCCGATGTACTGGTTGCCAGTAATGGAGAAGCGCCGCTATTGCTCCATAACAATGCTGGCAAAGGCAATCATTGGCTGGGCATCCGCCTCGTGGGCACACAGTCAAACCGCGACGGCATCGGCGCCCGCTTGACCTGGTCTGCCGGAGGTGTAAAGTTTTCAAAACTGCGAACCTCGGGCGGCAGTTATCTCTCTTCGCACGATCCCCGCGAGATTCTGGGCCTCGGCAAAGCGACGAAGCTCGATTGGCTGGAAGTGAAGTGGCCCGGTCCGAACGGGAAGACGGAGAAATTTGCTGAGGTTCCGATTGATTGCTATGTCGCGATTACGGAAGGTAAAGGGATCAGCCAGTGATTGGCGACCCAAAGCTTCGACCCAACGCTTTTTCGGGGAACAGCCAGAATGCTGGAAGCGCACAGGCTGGTGGAATTGGTGCAGCACTGGGGCGACAACATCGCTAGTTCTAACTCCAATGTCAAAGGTCTCGTCATTTCTTCATTTCGTTCCGCCTCTCAACTCCACTGACGTGAGGCCCGCCAACTTGTCGACGTCGGCCCGCCCGTATGGAACTGCGGTTCTAGAGCTGAAGCACTCTCTGACTGAATTCTAAGAATTTCAGAGCCCGCTAAGAAACCCATGTTCTGGCCAACAGTTTCAGATGGGCCAATGCCGAAGACTGTGCCTTAACAATTCGTTCGAGCCGCGTTCCAGGGATGGCATCAAGGAACTGGCTTCTGTCAGACGATTCCCTCCTTGACAGCAATGGCTTGTCTGAATTATTCAATGATTGAACAAATGAGGCCTCATGCGAAAGATCAGCCTTGAGAATACGAATGCAGCTGGCAAGAACACGATCAAGGAAATCAACCAGAAGCTGATATTGAATCTGATTCGGGAGCACCAACCGATCTCGCGGGCTGAGATAGCTGGAAAGACTGGCCTTCAACGAAGCACGGTTACCATCATCACCAGCCGCCTGTTGGAGGATGACTGGATTTACGAAGGGGAGAACGGAGCGGTCGGCGTCGGGCGGAAGCCGACAAACCTTTATCTCAATGCCGGGAAATTCTACAGCCTGGGGGTACAGATTGGCCGGCGGGAGACTCTCCTGGCTCTAGCCGATGTCAACGGAAAGATCCAACGCCGCCAGAGTCTGGAAACTCGACCCGATGCTTCCACCTTCTTTGCCCAGCTAGCGCAGGAGATCAAGCATTTCATCGGCAGCCAACGTAGAGGGACAGAGGTGACCGGAGTCGGCGTGAGCCTGCCAGGATACATCGAGAAAAAAGCCGGCAGAATTATTGCTGCAGAGAATTTTGGCTGGATGAATGTTCCGGCGGGAGAGTGGCTCAGGAAGAATCTGGATGTTCCTGTTTACTTTGAAAACAACGCGAAACTTTCAGCGTTTTCCGAGATCTGGTTCGGAAACAATCGAGAGGGTAGTCTGCAAAACTTTATCTGCGTTACGAGCCGCGACGGTATTGGAACTGGAATCATCATCAACGGTGAGATCTACAATGGGGCCAGGGATGGAGCCGCCGAGTTTGGTCATGTGTCACTTTTCCCGTATGGAGAACGTTGCCCCTGCGGCAACTATGGCTGCTGGGAGCTCTATGCCTCCGACATGGCAACGGTCAAGCGATACCTTCAGTCCAACAGGAGCGCCCGGTCACTCAAGAGTACCGGGGAAGAGATCACGATTCAGGAAATTATCCGTCGCGCTCACCAAGGGGAACAAGCTTCTAATGCTGCTCTGCAGACCACTGCAAAATATTTGGGCCTAGGAATAGCAAACCTGGTCTATGGATTCAACCCCGAGATGGTGATTGTGGGCGACAACCTGAAAGACGCGTGGGACTTGATTGGCGACACCATAGTCTCGACTGTTCGCAGCCGCGTGCCTGCTTACTACATCGAGGGGCTGCGGATTATCCCTTCTTCTTGTAAGGAAGATCCAAGCCTGCTGGGTGCCATTGCGTTGGTGCTTGCCCACAACTTCACGATCTCAAGAAGGTTTTGACATTGCAGGACTCTAACTCGCGGTTGCGCATGGCCCGACAAACTCCAAATATGACCATCTTTCGTTTGCGCTTGAGAACCTGCATCGACAAGCTTCTCATCCTTCCTTTCTTACTCTTGTGCTGGGAACCCTCAGCCAGGGCTGAGGAAAGCGCCAGCACCCGGCATCAACAGTTTCTTCAGTTCCTGAAAGAAACTGCGGCGAGCATCTCCTCTCAGCCCTTGCCTGGGGCGCAGAGCCTGGAAAGTTGGAGCCAGCGACGCCCGGAGTTACGACGCCAACTTATTTACATGTTAGGTCTGGAGCCGATGCCGAAGCGCACTCCCCTGAACGCCCAAATCACGGGTACGCTCCAGCGCCCAAACTATCGAATTGAGAAAATTGTCTTTCAGAGTCTGCCAGGGCTTTATGTCACGGCCAACTTCTATATCCCGCATCAGCGGCCGGGAGCATTGCCTGCTATCCTTTATGCCTGCGGTCATTCACCGCATCCAAAGGGTGCCAAATGGGACTATCAAGACAGGGCCATTTGGTTTGCCTCCAACGGTTTTGCCGTTCTTGTGCTGGATACACTGGAATTCGGCGAGGTGCCGGGCCTTCACCATGGGATACATGACCTGAACTTATGGAATTGGCTGTCGCTTGGCTACACGCCGATCGGCGTTGAGGTGTGGAATGCCATGCGGGCGCTGGACTACCTGGAAACCCGGACAGAAGTTAACAAACAGCGTATTGGAATGACTGGGATTTCCGGTGGCGGGGTTGCCACTTGGTACACCACGGCTTTGGACGACCGCATTGCCGTAGCGGCTCCAGTTTGCTCGACATTCACCTTTGGCTCACAGGCAGCCCACTGGGTAGCTGCGGGCCAATGCGACTGCATCTACTTTCACAACACGTATCTGACAGACTTCCCACTGGTCGGCGCACTTATCGCGCCGAGGCCTTTGTCTATATTCAGCGGGCAACGAGACGCAGACTTTCCGCCTGACGGCTACCATGCGGTCTTCAGTCAGGTTAAAAAGATCTATGACCTTTACAGCGACCAGTTCCGGGAAGAACGCGTCCGAGAACTCGATGGTGACGTGGGGCATACAGACGCGCCTGCATTCCTAAGGGGTGCACGCGAATGGATGACGAAATGGCTGAAGAAGGATCCAGGGTCTTACAAGGAAGTCGAGACGGTAAAAGAGTCTCCTGAGGACCTGGCTGTTCTGAGTCAACTTCCTGCCGATGCAGCGAACTACCGGATTCATAACCAATTTGTTTCCACCGCGAGGCTCGATGAGTCGCCGTCAAAATCAGCATGGGAAGAGCGGCGGGTAGGATTGATACAGGATCTCAGGGAAAAAGTCTTTCGATGGTTCCCGCAGGAGAAGACTCCATTTGACACCCACATCGTCTCCAACAACGGTGGTTGGGCGTCCAGGTATGCCAACTATAAGGAGGTTGTGTTCTGGAGCGAACCCGGAGTTCGAGTCCGCGGCCAACTCTTTACGCCGAAAACCAACCCGGAAAAATCACCTACTCTTCTCTATGTCAAGCGTCCTGGCGATTCTCTTTTCCCCTACCCAGTTGACTTTGACGAACTCCTGCCTCTGTTCGGCAGGTACACGGTGCTCATCCTCAATCCGAGGATGACAGAGCACCCCGTCAGCGCTTTCCAATACGCAGAGATCCAAAGGACCGCTTCCTGGATCGGGCGCACGGTTGCCTCAATGCAAGTCTGGGATATCTTGCGCGCCGTCGACTGGCTGGAGCGGGATTCAGAAATCCACGCCTCTTCCGTGTCTGTTTATGGAAAGGGTGACACGGGAGTTCTGGCTCTATATGCCGGTCTTTTTGACGAGCGCATTCAGCAAGTCATCTTGAGCGACTCACCTGGATCTCATTGGAATGGGCCTGCCCTTTTGAATGTCTTGCGTATCACAGATATTTCTGAAGTGGCGGGAGCATTCGCTCCCCGACGGTTGGTATCCCTCACAGATTTTCCTCACTCGTTCGAGTATGCGCGACAAATCTACAAACTTCAGTCTCAATCCTCCAAATTGATCCGCGCGGGCAGTTTGCCCGAGGCCCTCGAGGTCTGGAAATACTAGTTGTGATGTCGAATGGAAATCTTGAAGATCTCTGCTCTTCGAAGCGTGCTCGCCACGGGCTTCTAAGGATGCTTCGGGCTCTGTTCTTGTTGGTTCTCGCTTGGCTTCCATGTCCAGGCCACGCTGCAACTGTCTCGCAAACTCTGCCTCAAGCACCGCAGGGCGAAGTCTCCGCTCTGATGGGAGTTCTGGAAACCCAACTCGGGCAAAAGCAAAGCGCGGCCGCTCAGCAATCAGCGCAAAAACTTGCAAACCTGCTCAGCCCCAGGGATCCCCGGTTTTTCCAGTTAGCCAGTCTGTGTGCGATTCATGGGGACTACACCACCGCCATACCTCTCATGGAGCGGGTGCGAGCCGCTTTCCCTCAGTCTTATGACGTTAACTACAATCTGGCTCTGGCCTATCTTCGCAACAAGAACCACGCAAAGGCGGCTCAGACACTACAGAGTTTGGTAGAGCAGCATCCTCGGGCCGAAGCCTACAACCTCCTGGCTGTTGCCCAGGAAGAGCGGCAGCACTACCTGGAGGCGGTGCGCGCTTTCCAGAAAGCTGCGGAATTGGAACCGGGAAATGAGAACTACCGCTTTGACTATGCCTACGAGCTCTTAAAACACAAAACAGACCGCGCCGCTGTGGCAATCTTCGCCTCAGGCGTGCGGGACTTCCCCAGATCATTGAAGCTGCATTTGGGATTAGGGTGCACCTATTTCGTTGTCGGAAAACAAGAGGAAGCCGCTGAAATTCTGCTCCAAGCTATCAAAATCGCGCCTCATAATCGTTTAGCTTATCTCTTACTGGGCAAGACCTATGAGCAGGCTGGATCCTTCCGTGGTGCTGTCGCGGAAGCGTTGAGAGTCTATCTGGAAAAGCTTCCGAAGGACCCCTGGGCGCATTACCACTATGCGAGGATCCTGTCTATGGATGCCCAATCTGCTTCCAAGCCCGATTTCCAGGCGGCCAAGGCACACCTGCAGCGGGCGCTGAGTCTCAATCCTCGCTTTGCGGAAGCCTATGTTGACCTTGCCATCATCCTGCAGACTGAAGATCAGAATCGAGAGAGCCTGCCGTTTCTCAATCACGCGATTCAATCGAATCCCAAACTCGGTTCTGCCCATTACCGGTTAGGAGTTGCCTACAGACGGCTTGGGGAAAGAGACAAAGCGGCAGCCGAATTTGCCCTTTCTGAAAAACTGAATGCTGACGATCAAGCCGGGCGGGAAAAAAGGAACTTGATTCAGTTTCTGGTTGAGCAAGTTAAATGAACTGCTCGGCCGGATTTCGTTCCCCGCCAGCGGCAATCGCAAAAAGAGGATGCTTTTGAGTCTTTAAGAGTTCGCTGGAAAGACTGTGTTCCAAGAACCTTCGCAAAAAGTTCTTGACAAGAGAACGATGATTTCCGTATTAGATTCATTCAATGAACTAATCAGTGTATTCCAGGCATGGATAAAGTGTCACCAATTCGATTCGGCGCTCGTGTAGATCGGTTTCCACGAAAACTCGAATTGAGTAATTTTGACCACACCTGTGAGCTGTATTGGACTGACACGAAAATTTCTCATAGAGACAATTGCGAATCGCATGGTTCCCTCAGGATTTTCAGGTGTCATCCCAATGGCGTTGTTGAAGAGACGGCCATGACTGAAACAACCGAGCTTTTCTTGCTTAAACACGGGCAATATGCAGAAACAGGGCTCCTAGTCTAGGAGCTCGTCGGGAGCGAATCGACTCAGCTGGTTGTCTATCTAGTTCACCTATCATCTCACTGTAAGGCTGACGGGAGGCAGCGACCTATGAAGATGGTTTCAAAACTCTATCGTTCAGGGCTGGTTTGTTTGTTCTTGCTCATTCTGGTGAACGCCGGACGAGGTCAAGGCACACAAAGTACTATTCTAGGGACGGTGACTGATCCGAGTGGTGCGTCCATTTCCGGCGCAACGGTTACCGTTAAGAATGAAGGGACCAACATTGAGCGCACGATCGTTGCTGACTCTAACGGAGACTATCGTGTCGCCGGCCTGGAGGTCGGCAACTATGAAATTAGCGTGACGGCTCCAGGTTTCAAGACCTTCGTCCGAACCAGAATTGACCTCAACTCAAGCCAAATCAAGCGCGTGGACGCGAGCTTAGAGCTGGGAGAAGTTACTGACAAGATTACCGTGGAAGGCGGTATGGGGCAGGTGGAAACCGAAACCGCAACACTTTCGAATGTCAAACCGGCCCGAGATTTCACCGAACTGCCTCTCAGCCAGTACGGCAGAGGAGACGCCAACATTCTGAATGTTGCGGCAGGTGTCAATAACGTGGGTTGTTGCGATGTTGTCATCAACGGAGCGCGAGGGGGAGGCTTTAATCTGTCAGCCGACGGTGCATCCGCCAATAACCAGGCTTTCAGTGGGCGGCCCGCGAACGGCACGACCTTGACAGTTGAGAATTTCAAGGAAGCCAAGATCATCACTTCGAATGCACCGGCCGAATATGGGCAAGTCTCTCAAATGGCGGTGGTGACCAAGTCGGGCGAGAACACGTTACATGGGAGTGCCTACTGGGCAAATACGAACTCCATAACCTACGCTCGGTCGTTTTATGACAGTAGTAAGCCGTCGTTCGTTAACTACAATATGTTCAACATCAACAATGGCGGCCCCGTATATATTCCTGGTCTTTATGACGGGCACGACAAGACCTTTTACTTTTTCGACTATGGCGGTGCTCGTTACCGGGTCGGAAATCGCATCCGTACGTCTGTCCCGACCCCAGCCTTCCGTCAGGGTGATTTTTCGGCTCTGCTCGGTAAAATCAGCATCGTGGATCCGTTGACAGGTGTTCCGTTCCCGAACAATCAGATCCCAGCCAATCGTATCAGTTCAGTCACGAAGGCCGTACAGGACTTAATCTATCCCGATCCGAACCTGACGGGAATCGGCGATTTTGGTCTTGCCAACAATTTCACCGCGGACCCTGGTGCCCAGTACAACGCCGACAATTACTCGATCCGTGTGGATCACAAAATCTCCAACAACAACACGCTGTTTGCTCGGGTTAGCGTCGCCAAGAACAACGACGACATAAACGCGGGTGCCTTGAAGGAAGGATACGGAGGATTCAGTTACCACGGTCATCATCCGGGCCGGAACGTGGTGCTCTCGGATACTCATAACTTTAATGCGGCGATACTCAACGAACTCAAGTTGACGTTTGCGAGGGATTTCGTTGACTCGCACGACATCAACTTCGGCAAGCAGGTCGATCTTGGGATTCAAGGAATCGCTAACTCTGGAAGTGACCCGGCGATCGGTGGACTACCGGACTTTGGCTTCGGTGGAGCGATCCCCTTTGAGGGAGTGGGCTCCTGGCCCAACTCGATCCGCGACGCTCAGAATACCTATGAGTTGATTGACAACCTCTCCTGGTACAGAGGCCGCCACGCCTTCAAGATGGGTGTGAATGTGCGTCGCTACCAGGATAACAACGAAAACAAGCCACCGGAACTGCGAGGCTCCTATTCGTTTGACGACCAACTCAGCGGACTAGCCTATGCTAACTTCCTGCTCGGTCTCCCGACTACTGCCCGACGCACTACGCCTCGACCAAATGCCTACGTGCGCAGTTGGCACTATGCCTTCTACTTCCAGGATGACCTGAAGATCAATCAGCGAGTCACTTTTAACTACGGTCTGCGTTATGAATACCAGACTCCCTGGGTAGAGAAGTTCGACCGTTTGTTCGGCTTTGATCCCCGGACCGGTAACGTGGTCACCGCCGGGACCTCTGTCCCAACGGATCTGGTTCCTGCTGTTGCCTCGACCCTGCCGATTGTCTCCGCTTCCCAGGCGGGTTTTCCCACACGAAGTCTTCTCAAGACTGACAGGAACAATTGGAATCCTCGGTTGGGCATGGCCATTCGTCCCTTCGCCGATGCGACGACCGTGGTCCGCCTGGGCTTTGGCGTGTACACCCAGGTGTGGCCGGGCAACCTGGCTTTGAATGCCACGGGTGGGCCATGGACGGCCAGCCAGACCTACTTTATTGAAGGGAATGTTCCCAGCCTCAAGTTTCCGAATCCCTTCACCACCACCGGCGAGTCTTCCGGCGTCTCTGACATAGCGGGGGTAAGTCCGACGTTTCCTGCGGAACGAGCGTACCAATGGAACCTATCTGTAGGAAGGCAAGTCTGGGGAACGGCGATTGATGTCGGCTATGTAGGCACCCGCGCCTTAAACATTCCCTTCACAAACGATCTCAACCTCCTGCACCCGAGCACTACTCCTTACAATTCAGCGCGCCGACCCTATCAACGGTTCAACTCGGCAACGCTGACGCAAACAGGAGGCTCCTCGATCTACCATGGGTTCAATATTCAGGCGGACCGAAGATTGGCGAAGGGGTTGTCTTTCAACGCCAACTATACCTGGGCCAAGGCGCTCACGGACACCTCTCTCGGCGGTTTTTCTTTTTCCCCTGGACAGAATCAATACGCGCGCTTCCTGGAGCGGGCTGATGACAGCATCATTCGGCGGCACGTACTCAGGTTCAGTTACGTCTATAACTTACCGTTTGGCCGTGGTCAACACTTCCTGGGGAATTTGTCTGGCATTGCAAACCAAGTGATCGGCGGTTGGCAACTCTCGGGCATTACCACCATGGCGACCGGGCAGCGGCTCAGCCCCGCATTTTCAGGGACAGATCCTGCGAATACCAACCAGTTCGGTGGACGCCCCGATCGCGTCGGAGACGGCAATCTTGACTCCGGTGAAATGCGTGACCGTATCAAGGCCGGACTACCGATTTTTGACTCGAGTGCTTTTGTTCAGCCGGTCGATGGGCGTGGTTCCTACGGCAATTCGGCTCGCAACATCCTGACCGGCCCGGGGCAAGCAGTTTGGAATCTCGTTCTGGCAAAGAATTTTATGGTTAGAGAGAAGGCCCGATTGCAGTTCCGATGGGAAATGTTCAACGCCTTCAACCGCGCGAATTTTGGTAATCCCAGTACTAACATCAGCGGCGGCGACTTCGGGCTGGTAGGTTACGGGGGCAATGCCAGGGCGATGCTGTTTGCCCTGCGTGTCGATTATTAGCGGCTGAGCTGTTGTGTGGCACTATGGTGCTCCTCACCGGGCTTCGGCCACGGGTGAGGAGCCCGTCTTTTCGGACCCGCTGTCTCATAGCTTCACCGCAAAAGAGGGAGACTTCGCATCGCCATTCTTTTGTGCCGATCTCTCATCGGTCCAAGAATCTCCTTTTTGAGCTACTCTGAAAAACCATCACACTCCTTGACTCCGTTCGACCACGCCATTGCCAAAACATAAAAAGGGCGGCTGCGCCCAACTTTTTCGCATGCTCAAAGGTTTTCGCAGAGCCGGATCAGCCCTTACAACCCCACGGCACGAATTAAGACGAAGAAGAGAGCACAATCTCACACTGAGGTTGACTCATGAATAGCCTGCCAGAACGCAAAGTCCCCCGATGCATCTCTTGGATGTGTGGCGCCCTGTTCTTGCTGGCAGCGATCTTCGCCTGGAGTCGACAAGACACGCGCCTCCAGGCGGCAAGCACGGTTGCGGCTTCCCAACTGGATATCCTCGACGATGGGAAGCAGCTCAAGCTCCTTGTGCAACATCCCGTGATCGGCCAAATCTGCGAGCTGTGGTGTTACGAAGGAGGCCCATTTCGATATGGGCGAGGATCCAAAAAACAGGATGGAAGCGTGGTCTTCGCTCACACTTCCGGAAAGATGTTGGCCACCACCACATTCACTCCGTCAGGCGAACGAATCTGGATGGATATTGTTGTTGATGGTCCGGCAGACGAGTTGAAGCAAATCAGCTATATGGGACCGTGCATGCAGTTCTGGCACTCAGAGGCTTTCAAGCGTGAAACTAGTCTGGTTGAATTTGCCAAACGCTGTTTCCTCTATACCATACGCGGCCCCGTGGGGATGATGGATACGGCGCGCGGTCCCATGAAGGGCTTCAAAGCCGACGCTCCAGAGAATAACCCGCCTTACACGCAATGGTACGTACCGAGGGAGAGGGTTCACCCGGGTGATATATGGGCGTTCGGTGCTTCTGGTGACCGGCCTCTATACGGCGTTGTGGGAGTTGCATCCAGAGACAAGCGCTGGCTGGCAGCCATTGCATGCTCCCATACCCGGACACTCGGACAAGGCTGGCACGATTGCATACACCACGTCCCAGACATGCAGCTCTACCTTAACAAAGAGGACATCCAACTTAGGCATCGTAGCGCGCTGTATGTGATGCCCAACGACAAACACCGGTTATTGGAGAGCTTTCGACAGGACTTCCCCGATTCCGAGGATTCCTCTCAGATCCACATTTCGTCTGGAGAGGGAGCAACACTGCAAGTCCAGACTGGGTCGCAAAGTTTGCCGGACCTGAGGGTCTCGACAGACTTGACGGTGAATGCCGGACAAGGAGTGAAGGGTCAGGGCTCAGTCTGGCAGGCTTCCTCCTGGGGCGGCTTCGTGCGCCGGGGGAACTCTTGGCAGATGTGGGCCTACCCAAACGGAGACGCGGTGGAACTCTGGGTGAGTCTGGACCAACATTCAGGATTCGCCTCGATTCGATCGACACTGCAAGGACCAAGCTGGAAGCCCGCTGCCGCGCCCAGCGGTGTTCCTGCGCTCGTAAGGAAGTCACCGGATGGTTCCGTAATCGCGGCGCTGATCTGGGAACGCAGCGAACCCGACAATCCCGGTAGAGGAATTGCGGTCCCGGGACAGGACCAGGGCCAGAGTGTGGCTTCGATTCGAGGACGGCTCTATCTCTTCAAAGGAAGCATTGAGTCTCTTCGTGAACGCTGGATCAGGTCGAAAGAGGAATGGGAGCACTCGGTTCCTTATCGAATGCCTGTCGAAGATTCCGCAAAGCCGGCGCGGATCAACGGCGTGCGCATTGCACCTAATGCGGAAGACCAGATGAACTACGGGCTAACGATCATTCCTCCCTGGAAGGATGGCGGAACTCTGCACGCCAATTTTCCTGAGCACTTCGAACATGGGGAGGTTGGCTATGGAATCCTGCGCTATTCGGACAAACGCGATAACCCATGGAAGATTGCTTCGGATGGCCGCTCTGCAAACTATGAAGTTGAAAGCCCCGAATTGCCTGGTGTAATGGTGCGTGCCTCAGCGGTTGCCCAGCATGATCGGGTGCGCCTCACGTTGAAGATCGCTAATGGAGGCAGCAAGAGGCTGGAGCGCATCAAGCCGCTCCTATGCTTTTGGTACTCGAAGTTGACGGGGTTCCCCGCCAAGCTATCTGACAATTTCAAGTATACCTATGTCGTGAAAGAGGGTGAGATCCTAAGTCTTGACAGCATTCCTACCCTTAACCCGAAGGCAACGGCTAAAGTTGCTTACGTGCGCGGTTGCAGTCAGCACGATTGCGATCGTTTTGCGCGAGGCCGGGGTGGCCTGATCGATCGGGATATCGACCGGGCTTTGATTGCCGTCACGGACCAACGCGGCGACCGCAAGATCCTTATTTCCTTCACACCCGGAAAAAGTATCCTCTCAAATGCAGTCATTCCTTGTGCCCACGCCGATCCCTACTTTGGCACTCTCGAGCCTGGAACCTCAGCCGAGGCAACTGGTGTCATTCTCTTCAGTGAGAAGACGCTGCCTGACGCTCTGCAGGAACTCGCCAAATCCTTAAGTGACAAGAAAGGAATTTGAGTCGCCGACCTCATCGGCTTAACTTTGGAGTCATGAATCGTCAGGCCTATTTTTCGCGCAGAAGTTTTCTCCAGACGGTTAGCGGAACACTGCCTACGCTGACGTTGATTGGGCAGCGAAGTTCGGTCGATGCTGCTGCAACTCAGCTGCCTGATAAGATTGGCGCTGCCAAGTTTACGCCGCTCGATTTGGCTTCCCACTTTACCGCCGCCTCCGCGGATTTCGGGCCACGTGAAAAGGCAAAGGGCTTGAGCTCGGATTCGAAAGGAGACGGCTTAATCCGCATGCCTGGAGGGACGCAGACATTTCGGGGAATACCTTTTCTGCTAGGGCCAAGCGACACGAAGAGGAAATCCTGGATTGCTTTGGACGTGCGGAAGAGTTCCTGGGCAGTACCGAGTTGCGAGATCAGCCTTCAAAAAAAGGCGGTCTTCATCTGCTTAGCCCAGTTTTGCGATTGGGACGAAAATGAGGACCCGCTGCCACACCAGGATCTTATTGAGAAAGTCGGTCAGCGTTTGGCTGACGTCATTTTTGTTTATGAAGATGGTACGGGGAGTGTGCTGCCCTTGCGACGCCGCTTCGAGGTGAATTCTCCCTCGGTTCATTGGGGACATTTGAGCTTTGCTGCTGTTCCTCATCGACAGGACGCAACTCGCCAATTGGGCGACTCCCTGGACAATAGCTTCGGATGGGGAGACCTGCAAATAGGCATTTGGGACAGCTCTTATCCAAGCGGTCCCAACCTGCAGTCACGCGAAACGCTGTGGTTGTGCGCGCTCGCCAATCCTTTTCCAGAGCGCACTATAAGAACTTTGCAGTTCCGCGCCGCCGACAAGGATCCCCTTCTCATCTGCGCGATCACTCTGTTTCATGGAAAAGAGAATCCGCTTCGCTATGACCCAATCACTCTGTATCGGATCACTTTACCTGAGGCTTCCGCAGCGGAGAGTGAGCGCTGGAAGGTTGAGGTTGACCTCGGAGTCGTCACGCGAATTCATTCGAGTCACCCGTTTGAAGCGCAGGAATGGCTGGCTGCCCCGCGGGCTGGGTTGGGTGAACGTCGCAAGGAAACACGTCCGTCGCAATACCTTCATGTTGAGCTCACCGCCAGCAGGGAAGCGACGCTCTGCCTTCGCGACACCAAAAGTCGCCGCCAGTACCAGTTCAATCTTGCCGAGATTGCGTCTGGAAAGGAGGTGCCGGCGAAGGGCGAGAAGACGTCCATAGAGATTCTTGAGCCAGAGAAGACTCACCTGCAGGGTCAGGTGGTTGACGCCTTTACTCGCCGTCCGACGCCAGTTCGCCTCGCGTTCTATTCAAAAGAGGGCCGCTATATTCCTCCCTACGGGCACCGAAGAGACGTCAACAATGCTTTCTTTCAAGACTATGGAGCAGACATCAAGTTGATGGACAGTTCCTTTGCTTATGTGGATGGAACCTTTCAGATCGAGCTGCCCGTGGGTGAAGTCTTCTTGGAAATGAGCAAGGGATTCGAGTATGAGGGAGTGCGTCGCAAACTACGAATCGAGCCCGGCCAGCGACAACTGGGCCTGGAGATCTCCCGGTTTGTCGATCTGCGTTCGCAAGGTTGGGTGAGTGCCGATACCCACGTTCATTTTCTGTCTCCTACTACAGCCGTCCTGGAGGGCCAGGCTGAGAACCTTAACCTGATCAATTTGCTGGCAGCGCAGTGGGGTGAGCTCTTTACCAACGTTGGAGACATCTCGCATGGTCCAGTCACTTCCAAGGACGGAGAAATGATGGTCTGGGTTGGCACGGAAAACCGGCAGCATATTCTGGGGCACTTAGGTCTGCTCGGAGGGCACGGACGACCGGTCTATCCGATGTCTGCCGGGGGTCCGGAGGAAAGCGTCATCGGAGATCCGCTCTGGACCAGCCTTTCGGAGTGGGCTGATGCCTGCCGTAGGCGTGAGGGAGTCGTGGTTGCAGCGCATTTTCCTTATCCCACAGCGGAACTGGCTGCGGACATTGTCCTCGATAAGATCGACGCATTGGAATTGCATCCAGTGGGCATCAGTGAACACTTCAACAATCTCCGCTTCCTGGACTGGTATCGCTATCTCAATTGTGGATACCGTCTGCCGGTTGTCGGTGGTACGGACAAGATGGGAGCTTGGATCCCCGCAGGCGCCAACCGGGCATACGCTAATTTGGGACAAGACGAATTTAGTTTTCCCAACTGGGCTAAAGCCGTTCGCAGAGGGAATACCTTCATGACTTCGGGGCCGTTGATTTTTTTTCAAGCCGATGGAATGACTCCCGGGAGCGAAATCACGCTGAGAGCCGGTGGTGCCACGATAGAGATTCGGGCTGAAGTCAAGAGCTATGTCCCCATTCATCGCCTTGACGTCGTGTTCAATGGGCAGGTGATCGCCTCGCGTGAGGAAGGTTCGGGCACCAAAGCCGTCACGCTAAGCGATAAGGTGCACGTTTCTGGCCCAGGATGGCTGGCTGCCCGTTGCGCTTCACGTATGGATCTCACGGGTTCGTTGCGGATTGCGGCCCACTCGTCGCCCGTCTATGTTCGAGTCCCTGGACAGGATCTTTTCTCTGGGACTGCCGCGGCGTATATGCTGACCCTCATCGAGGGTGCCGAGACCTGGGCAAAGGATCTTGCCACCCGACCGGACCCGAAACAATTTGCTCAGACGCTGGCAGTCTTCAGCGAGGCGCGAGCACGGTTGCACCGTCGCATGCACGAGCATGGTATCCGCCATGGGCACTAGCTTTGTATTGCGCTTCATAAATATGGTGACGTATTGCCGACGCCTGGCGCCAGATCTTCTCCCGTTCGGAGATGACATCCGAACGAGAAGGCGTGCCTGGGAGCGCGGACGTCCCATCCGCATCCAACTCGGCGGGCAGAACGCTGAGGCGGGCGGGACGCCCGCGCTCCCAGGCATTCCCAGTCACTGCTCGGGGAGCGGCTCACAGGTTCGAACGGTTTTTGAATACGTTGGTCTATTTGCGAAATGCGGTACTTAGGTGAAGATGCTAGCTTCGTGCGATTCTCATCAGACGACGGCACTGTGAACTAGATAAGTGCCGCATCGCATTGTTCAATGGAAGGTTCAGGACAGAAAGCCCCATGAAAAACTTGATCACCGTTTCGATGCTGTTCGTGATCGTATCCAATCCTCTTTTCCCCTTGGCCCAGCTCAAACCTGCCACTCCAGGGATAGCGCGTATTGACGTGCACACCCACGTCTTCAACCCCACTCCGGCATTTTATGCCTTGCTGAACCGGCTGAACCTGCGCGTCCTGAACATTTGTGTTCTGGATAAGCACGAATCCAACT
>Ga0187893_10009141_pt1 | contig 15355 bp, 12 predicted proteins | sample MA1701074metaG_FD_139574 | JGI IMG/M metagenome (GOLD analysis project Ga0187893, IMG submission 139574) | White microbial mat communities from a basaltic lava cave in the Kipuka Kanohina Cave System on the Island of Hawaii, USA - MA170107-4 metaG ... | reverse complement strand
GAAGGCCGGCATCAGGCACGCGGATCTCAAAGGATTCATGTACAGCCGGGAAGATGTGACGGCTCGTTCTCTGGCGAACGGCTACTCTCAAAGTCTTGGCACCATTTTTAGCCAGGAGCTGAAGCCGCTGGAGGTAGAAATTCTGGTGGTGCAGGTCGGGCATAATGGCCAACCCAACGAGATGTATCGCATTTCTTTCGACGGCAGCATCATCGACGAACGTACATTTGCGGTCATTGGAGGCAAGTCCGAAGCCGTGCAAGCTCTGCTCAAGGAGAGAGGGCTCACGCAACCCCCGGAACTCCAGTCTGCTCTCACCCTCTGCATCGCCGCCCTCGAACAAACCGGGAATCAGAAGCTCTCGCTGGAGAGCCTGGAGGTGGCCGTCCTTGATCGCGCCCGCGACGGCAGAAAGTTCCGTCGGCTGTCCCCCACTGATACCAAACAGCTCCTCTCCACTTAGCAGGATGCTGAAAAAATCGCCCAGCTTCGTTCTCGCATCGTTCAGATCCTCAACGTACCCCAAAGGGTACGCCTCGGAACTTCACTCGCTGCGGCCTTACTGACGGCCTTTTTGAGCATCCTGCCCGGCATTCCCCCTTCCCTAGACAAGCGAACCGTTGCAATTCCATCGTGCATAACTAGTTTCTCCTACTGGCGGATCGTGTCCTTCTGTTGAAGAAGGTGGGGGCGACTGGTATTCTGGTCATACTCGCATGTTGCAACCCAGTCCACTGAAACGACGGATTTTCGGTTTGGAGAATGAGTATGGTCTCATTTTTTCGCCGAACGGACGGGTCTATCTGCCGATGGAGAAAGTGCTGGGATATATATTTGAAGGTCTCATTCCAAACAGCTGGCCCTCCAACGCCTTCCTGGTAAACGGCGCCAGGTTTTACCAAGACACCGGCTGCCATCCTGAGTATTCCACTCCCGAGTGTGACAACATTCTCGATCTCGTCATCCACGACAAAGCCGGCGAACGACTGCTTGAAGCCTGCCTGCCGGCGGCTGAAGAACGATTGCGGGAAGAAGGGCTGTCTGGGGAAATATACATTTTCAAGAACAATACGGACTCTCTCGGCAATACCTACGGGTGCCATGAAAACTTCCTTATGCGCCGCGACGTCGATTTTTGGAAGGTCACGGAGCAACTCATTCCGTTCTTCGTCACACGGCAGATCTATAGTGGAGCGGGAAAGGTTCTGAAAGTATCGGGCAAACCGCAGTACTTTATCTCTCAGCGCGCGCAACACATTCATGAGAAGACATCCTCCTCGACGACCTCTTCGCGCAGCATCATCAATACCAGAGACGAGCCGCACTCCGACGCGGAACGCTACCGACGGCTCCATATCATTGTCGGGGATTCCAATATGTCGGAGTTCGTGACCTATTTGAAGGTCGGTACGGCGACGTTGGTGCTGTCCATGATCGAGGAAGGGTACGCAGTCCAAGGGATGGAGTTCGAGGATCCAGTAAAGGCCATTCGGGAGGTGTCGCGCGATCCCACTTTGAAGCGCAAGATCAAGCTGGACGATGGTCGCCAGATGACGGCGGTCGAAGTTCAGCGGGTCTATCTGGACCGAGCGCAGGAATATTTGGCCCAGCAGGAGCACGATCCGATCCTCGACGATGTGTGGGAACGATGGGCTATGGTGCTGGATAAGCTCGAAGAGGACCCGATGCAGCTCGTGCGCGAAATCGATTGGGTAACCAAACGCCATCTGATCCAGTCCTATATCGACAAGAAGAGTTGCGGCTGGGACGATCCACGGGTGTTCCTGCTCGACCTCCAATTTCATGACGTCAAACGGACGCGCGGGTTGTACTATCTGATGGAGTCCCGTGGGCTGATTGAACGGGTCGTGGAAGAAGAGGCGGTCCAACGGGCCATGTCGACCCCGCCACAGACTACGAGGGCGAAGGTGCGCGGCGATTTTATCCGGTTTGCCCGTGCGAAGAATCGCTCCTATACGGTGGACTGGACCTATCTGAAACTCAATGGATATTGGGAAGAAACGATTCTCTGTATGGACCCCTTCAGCGCCGTGAATCGGCGCGTGGATGAATTACTCTCGCAGGTCGCGGGGCTACGGTTCTATCGATGATGATGACTGCTCCCAAACAGATGCGTGCGTGGATCTCACGGCTGGACCGAACGTTGATTCTGGCCGTCGTGTTGCTGTCCAGCGTCTTTCCCGTCGAGTTATTTTCCAATACGCACCCTGCGCTGAAGGGCGTCGATGGGCAATACAGCGGTAAGCAGGGGCAGGTCTTGGTGGTCAAGGTGAAGGGCGAAGAGCAGGCAACGGAAGTGAAGGGGACGTTCCTGAAGCGGACGATTCCATTTTTCCGGGAGTTCAGGCCTGGGGAGCCGGCCGGCTATATCGGGCTGCTCGGAATCGACATGCAGGACGAACCGGGAACCTATGAACTTGCCGTCGAAGTGAAGCAGGGCGAACAGGCGAAGCAGTTGAGCTTCAATGTACTGGTGGCCAAAGAAAAGTTTGCCGTTGAGCATTTGACGCTGCCGAAAGCAAAGGTCGATCTGGATGAAAAGGGCGCAACACGTTGGAAAGCCGAACAGCAATTAGTACAGCAGGCGCTGGCAGAGAACTCGCGTCTGAAGTTATGGCACAGCAACTTCGTGGAACCGGTGAACGGCAAGCGCTCCGGCATTTTCGGCAGCGTGCGGATCATGAACGGCCAACCGCGCAATCCGCATAATGGAGAGGATATCGGCGCACCGCTGGGGGCCGAAGTTGCCGCCACAAACGACGGGATCGTCCGCATCACAGTCGATCATATCTTCTCTGGCAAAGGTATCTTCATCGACCATGGCCTGGGGTTCTATACGATGTATTTTCACCTGTCTGAAGTATTGGTCAAAGACGGAGACTTGGTCACAGCGGGGCAAATCATCGGCAAGGTAGGAGCGACCGGCCGCGCGACCGGCCCGCACCTCCATTGGGGCGTCAAGCTCAACGGCGCCCGTGTGAATCCCTATTCGCTGCTCGATTTACCATTCAAGAATGGTGTAACGCCTCCTACTACTGCGACGATTCCCAGTCCCGAAACCGCGCCGACCCCAGAAGCTGCTCCCGTCAGGGAATAGTCAAAGTACGCGGCTGTGCCCGGGCGCAACTGCTCTGAAGGGCACGGAAGCGATGCCTCCGGCACAACCCGCCACCCTCTACTTGCCACCACCCACCAGTCCATTGAGCAGATTCGGCAGGTTCTCTGCGTCGGGATGGTTTTTCATTTGCTGACCGACGTCGTCGAGGAGAGGGCCGGCTTCGGGATTCAGGTCTCTCAATGTCCGTTCGAGTGTGCCCGACTTTAGTTCTTCCTGCATTCGTGCGTGGGTCAGCTTGCCCTCCTTCAGATCCTGTTGCAGGATCTTCCCCAGGGCTTCAACGTTCTTCATTGTCTCGGACGGCAGTTCGCCCAGAAGTTTCAGGACCTCGGCTTGGCTCTGTCCGTCGATCGGCATTTGTGCCTGGGCAGTGCTGACGAATGCGACATAGATCCCCCCAAATAGTAGTCTGACGAGTGTCCGCATGATCATCCTCCGTGCAGATGGTGGTGTCGCTTTTGAGGCGATACCAGGAGTATTACAGTGCAGCGGGAGGCTGTCAGCAAAATCTAGTAGTTTCGGCACCGATCTTCCATATCCACCTAGGGTTGTGTCGGTTGGCTGAGCGAACGTTGCCGAAGGAGCGGGGTGCCCACCGAGGCTTGGCCGAGAAGGAAAGCTGGAACTGACTAAAGCCCTGCGATCGTCAGATCGCAGCTGAAGGAATTCCAGAAGGTTTTCGCTCGGCCGAGCCTGGAGGGGCCGCTCCGAGAGGCACGAAAGCGAAGCCGCCCGGCACAGCCCGCCACTCTTCTAAAAATTCGACTCGAGGCTCGACGGGGTTTTGTTGAGCACAGTTGCGGTGGCGCGTGAGAGAGCTTCATCGTGTGCGTGGTCGAGGGTATAGATGCGGAATTGAACCAAGCGTGTAGGCAGTAGGTCGAGGAATTCTTCTAATGGGTCGGTCGAGACGGTTTTGGTGCCGGGGTCATACACGTAGAGGGGGCTGCCGCGCCGGTCCTTCGGGTCCGGCCGTGGGTCGAGCGGCGCCATGTCGACGCGGAACGCTACTTTTTGAAGTGCTGCCGGCAATTCTTTTCTGATCTGTTCTTCGAAGTGCGCGTGGCTGGGAAAGTCCATACCACGTTCCTGGCCCTTTTCTTTGAGTACGGCGCTATACGCCATCTTCCATTTGACGTTGCGAACGAGGATCCGCTGCCATTCGGCGCCCAGGCGTCGCTCGGCGGCATGGCGAGATGTCTTCCATCTCCGTACCTGCTCAAGCAAGGACCAGTCGGTCAGCGTCAGATATTCGTCCATTTTCTTGCGAGGATCGTGGGGAAACAGGAGCTTCATGGTATCGCCGAAGATGTCACGGAGGTGGATGTCGATCGCGCGCGTGGTCCGGTGATAGTAGACGTTGGAATAAAGATACATGCGGGTGTTGAGGAACATCTGGAGGGCCGGAAGGCCCGTCTTATGGATGGTAAATCCCTTGTCCGTGATGATCGTATAGTGAATGAGTCTGGAAAGATCGACCGGGCCGACCGCCACGCCGCACATATAGGAGTCTCGCAGGACATAGTCGAGGTTATCTGCAGTATAGCTGCCGGAAATAACCGGCTGGAGCATGTTGAGCCATCGCGGGATACGGGAGTTGTCTTTGCCCTTTTCCTTGAGAATCACATGCGCGATTTGATCAGGGTTGAGTTCCTCGCCTTTTGCGAAGGGGCCTGACGGGCTGCGCCGGATCTTCCGGATAATCGGGCCAAGATGGTCGCGGATGATGATCTGCCCGAGTTTTTCGTGACTGGCATGGAAGGCGTGCAAGTAGTTGTCGTCGAAGAAATGGCAAAAGGGGCCGTGCCCGATGTCGTGCACGAGCGCCGTGACGCGGAGAAATTCTTCGACATAGTTCGCCGATGGGACCTCCTTTACCGCTTTCTTGAGAAACGGATAGAGATGCCGTGCGAAGCGTCCTGCCACATGCATGGTGCCGAGCGAATGGACGAAGCGGGTGTGTTCCGCTGAAGGGTACACCCATCGGGCGCTTTGGAGTTGATAGATGTACCGGAGACGCTGGACCCAGGGGGAGTCAATCAGGTCCTTTTCCGTCCGTTCGTGCGGGTCCGCAGTGGAGAAGGGTACGGTGAACGAGACGTATTGGTGAATCGGATCGGCGATCAGCGCCGACCCGTCATATGGAGCATGAGATTGATGCGCGAATTCAGACATGGCGAGAGATGATTCTAGCGTATGTCTTGAGGAGGCGGCAATGGTGCTCCCTGGGCGAGGGGGTGCGACTGTCTATATTTGGCGACGAAATAGTAGGCGAGTGGATAGGCGAGTGCCGCACCGAGCACGCTCAAGACAAATCCACCGACAAGAAATGGTATGGCATAGGGTATGACCTGTTCATAGATTGCCCTGAAACTCACGTCCTGCCAGTCGAAGGAGGGGCTGTCCGATCGGCCGAGCACGAGCGCACCGACCCAATAGGTGGCGCCGAGGATAGGGACCAGGGTCCAAGGATTGTTGAGAAAGGCGCCTGCCATGAGCGCGAGAACGTTAAGTCTCCATGCCCAGGCGCAGATGAACACCATGACCGTGTGTAATCCATAGGCCGGGGAAAACCCAATGAAGACCCCGATGGCGAAGGCCAACGCCGTTCGCTGCGGCGATTCCTGCAAGTGGAGGACTTGTTTCAGTAGCGATCGAAATGAAGGGATACTGGCCATTGCCGTAGTTGCTGAAGTTGGTTAGGTGAAATGCTCGTAACTGGTGTTCGCTAACCGGTGACGTCGGCCGTGAGGGGACAGGGCCTGTATTCCGAAGCGAAGGGGGTGAATTGTTCCAATGCGGGCTAGGGAGAATCCGCGCTCGAGGGCTGATCGTTCGAGTCGCGGGCGCTGTCGTGGTGATACGGTAAAGAGCAATTCATAATCCTCGCCGCCGGTCAACGCGAGGTCCACCGGGTCGAGCTTTCGAGAGGTTGCATAGGCGCGGCAGGCCGTCGATAACGGGAGCGCGTCAAGATCCAGTTCTACCCCGACTTGGCTTTCTTCACAGATGTGGCGGAGGTCTCCAGAGAGGCCATCTGAAATATCGATTGCCGAGGTAGCGAAACGATGGGTGCTGAGCCACCGGCCTTCCGCAATGCGGGCGGTTGGGCGCAGGTGTCGTCCAATCAGAAATTTCCGGTGCCTGGTTGAGAGCGCCGCTGTTCGCGGGTGGCGCTTCACACGGGATGACGGTTCGTTCAAGAGTCTCAGGCCGGCCAATGCGTCACCGATTGTGCCGGTCACGTAGAGGTGATCCCCAATTCTGGCGCCGCTCCGAAACAGGGCCTTGCGCGGAGGGACGATCCCGATCAGCGTCAGACTGAGAAACCATCCGCCGCCTGAGCGAGATGTGTCTCCGCCGATGAGCTGTACGTGGTGCGGCCGGCACGCGGCCATCATTCCTCGGTTCAGTTGAAGTACGTGTTGTCTGGAGCTGCTGCGGGGGATAGCCAAGGCGGCGAGCAGATATTGTGGGGTGGCTCCCATCGCCGCGATATCGCTGAGATTCGCGGCTGCGGCGCGAAATCCGATATCCGCCATTGTGGCGGTTCGGAGGTCGAAGTGGATCCCTTCTGTTAAGAGGTCGGTCGTCAGCACGGTCCATTGGTCGGCCTGTGATGTGATGACGGCGGCATCGTCGCCGATCCCTTGAATCATCGAGGGAGTACGGCGGCTATGGCGCCGGTGGAGGGCTCGAATGAGATCGAATTCGTGGATCGTTGGACGGGCCTTCGTACGGACCGTGGACACCATGTTAGTGTAGTTGTGTGGGTGGCGTTGCCGTGCTGGTTGCATGTGCCGGCAGGGAGCGAGCGGCTCGCCTGGTCTTCGCGCGCGTGGCCTGTTTTTTTGAGTGCGGTTGCGGCATGTGAGGCTTGCCCGCTGGACGTGTAGGTTGCGAGCCCCGCCGGAGTGCCACCTTCATCACGTCATCCATTGTATCGGCAAAGACGAGGTGGATACCCTTCAAAATGTGCTTGGGAATCTCGTCGAGATCCTTCTTGTTGCGTTTCGGCAGAATCACGGTGGTGAGTTTAGCCCGTTTGGCCGCCAAAAGTTTTTCCTTCAATCCTCCGATGGGTAGGACTCGGCCTCGGAGGGTGATCTCGCCGGTCATCGCCAAGTCGCGGCGTACCGGGATTTGCGACAACGTTGATGCAATGGCGATGGCCATGGTAATGCCCGCCGACGGCCCGTCCTTCGGAATCGCTCCGGCCGGCACATGGATATGGAGATCCTGAGAGGTGAACACATCGGGATTGATGCCGAGGGTGCGCTCGCGCGAGCGGACGTAACTCAAGGCTGCTTGCGCGGATTCCTTCATGATGTCGCCCAGCTGGCCGGTGAGAGTCAATTGCCCCTTGCCCTTCATCGCCGTGGCCTCGATGTAGAGCACATCGCCGCCGGATTCTGTCCAGGCTAATCCCGTTGCCACACCGACCTCGTCCATTTTCAATTCTTCTTCGGGCACGAACTTAGGGACGCCGAGATATTTATGCAGGTTGGCCGGATCGACGGGGAACCCCACGCCTTTGCCTTCCGCCACTTTTTTCGCCACCTTGCGCATGACGTTGGCGATCTCTCGCTCAAGGTTCCTGACACCGGCTTCACGCGTGTAGTTGGCGATGATCTGACGCACCGCCGGTTCGGCAATGCGAACATGTTTCTCGGTGATGCCGTGTTCGGTGAGTTGCCGAGGAATCAGATATTTCTGGGCAATGCCCAACTTTTCTTCTTCGGTATAGCCGGGGATCCCGATTACCTCCATACGATCGCGCAAGGCAGGCAAAATAGGGTCGATCAGATTCGCCGTCGTAATGAACATCACTTCGGTCAAGTCGAAGGGTACGCCCAGGTAGTGGTCCGTGAACGAGTTGTTCTGTTCCGGATCGAGCACTTCGAGCAAGGCTGCTGAGGGGTCGCCGCGAAAATCCATCCCGACCTTGTCGACTTCGTCCAGCATGAAGACAGGATTGTTGGTGCCGGCTTGCTTCATGCCTTGAATAATGCGACCGGGGAGCGCGCCGACGTAGGTGCGTCGATGACCGCGAATCTCGGCTTCATCACGGACCCCGCCAAGACTGATGCGGACAAATTCGCGGCCGAGCGCACGAGCGATCGACTTCCCGAGCGAGGTCTTTCCGACGCCCGGGGGGCCGACGAAGCAGAGAATTGGGCCCTTCATTTTGTCTTTGAGCTTCCGCACGGCGAGATACTCGAGGATCCGTTCCTTCACTTTCTCAAGATCGTAGTGGTCCTCGTTGAGCACTTTGGCGGCAGCCTTGAGGTCGAGGTTGTCCTTGGATCTCTTGGACCAGGGCAATTCCACGATCCACTCGATATAGGTCCTGACGGTCGCGGACTCGGCGGTATCCGGATGCATTTTCTCAAGGCGTTTAAGCTGCTTCTCGGTTTCCTTCAGCACCTTCTCCGGCATCTTCAGTTCCACGATCCGTTTGCGAAACTCGGTGATCTCTTCCGCGCGTTCGTCGAGTTCCCCCAGCTCTTTTTGAATCGCTTTGAGTTGCTCGCGCAGGAAGTATTCGCGTTGAGTCTTGTCCATCTCCCCCTTGGCTTGCGCTTGAATCTTCTGTCGCATGGATAGGACTTCGATCTCTTTGCCGAGGATCTCGCTGACGTGCCGGAGCCGTTTGATCGGGTCAATGACCTCTAAGACTGCCTGGGTGACTTCGACCTTAAGACCAAGATTGGATGCCACCATGTCGGCGAGGCGTCCGGGGTCCTCAAGGTTCTCGATGACGATCATTACGTCCGGGATCAAGACTTTGCCGAGACTCACAATTCGTTCGATCTGTTCCTTGACCGTTCGCATGGCGGCCTCGGTTTCAAGGGCCGCGCTCGCCGACTTGTGCTCGGTGAGTTTGTCGATGCGTACGGAGTAATAGGGTTCAGTTTGAATGTAGCCTGCGATCTTGGCTTTTGAGAGTCCCTGCACGAGAATTTTGATGCGTTCATCGGGCAGTTTCAGCATCCGCATGATGATGCCGACCGTGCCGATGGTGTGGATATCTTCCGGTGAAGGATTCTCGACGTCCAAAGCCTTCTGCGTCGACAGGAAGATCATTCGATTGCCGGCCAACGCGGCCTCAATCGCCTTGATCGACATCTCTCGCCCGACAAATAAGGGGAGGACCATGTAGGGGAAGACGACGATGTCTCGGACCGGCAACAGCGGAAGCTGGTCGGGGATTTCGACGTTCTGGGGCGGCTGTAAGTCTTGCTCGATCGGGTCGCTCATCGGTGCGGTCTCAGGGTTGTGCTCAGTGGTGAATGAGATTCGAAGGCTGTGCTTTCGTTGAATGTCGAGACTAGAATTTTCGTGACCGTGTCTTGCGGCGTTCGCCGGAAGGCCGCATCCGATCCCGCAGATAGTCGACGAAGTCCGGCCCCAGGGAGGGGTTTTTGAGTGCAAACTCGACGGTCGCAATGAGAAATCCCAGCTTGTCCCCGGCATCGTATCGCTGACCCTGTATCTCCAGCGCATACATCGGGGACTTCTTTGCCATCTCTCGCAGTGCGTCGGTCAATTGGATCTCCCCATTCTTCCCGGGCTGGGTTTTTCGCAGGATGGAAAAAATTTCCGGCGGCAGGACATAGCGACCGATGACCGCCAGATTCGACGGGGCTTCGGCCGGCACCGGTTTCTCAATGAGACCTTCGACTCGATGCAGCCCCGCTGAAACGGTTCGAGGCGACACGATTCCATAGCGGTTGACATCATGGTGAGGCACTTCCTGCACGCCGAGGGCTGCACCGTGTCGTTTCTTGTAGACATGAATGAGTTGCGCGAGGCCAGGTACCGGCGCATCGATGATTTCGTCGCCGAGAATGACGGCAAAAGGTTCGTCACCGATCAGCCGTTGGGCGCAGAGGACCGCATGGCCGAGTCCGAGGGCCACCGACTGACGGACGTAACAGAAATTTGCGAGTGTAGAAATGTGCCGCATCTGGCTCAGGAGCTGCGCCCTGCCGTTGTCCTTGAGATTTTCTTCCAATTCGACGGACCGGTCGAAATGGTCCTCGATTGCGCGTTTGCCCCGCCCGGTGATGATGATAATGTCTTCGATTCCGGAGGCGACCGCTTCTTCTACCGCGTATTGAATCAACGGTTTATCGACGAGTGGCAACATTTCTTTGGGAGAGGCTTTCGTCGCGGGGAGGAAGCGAGTACCGAGGCCTGCGGCGGGAATCACGGCTTTGCGTACTTCGAAGCGTGACATGTTTCGATACTATGTGATGGGGTAGGCGATGTCAAGGAATGTGGAGCGTAGCCTGCATTGATCATGAAAGTTCGTCGCGAGATGGCAGAGTGCGTGCGAGAAGCGAGACGGGCGAGACCTACATGCGTGGCGCGATACGCACGGGCAGGGGTTTGCGCGTTATGCAAGTCATACTCCCTGCGTCTGAACGCTCCGCTTCGCCGGTTTACGAGGTCTTGCGCAAATAATAATGTGGGCTATCAGCTTTACATTCAAATACTTGCCCAATATAATTCAGAAGTTTTGCACGCATGCCGCCGTGAGAGATTGTGTGCGCTGACCGCCTGGGCTTCTCACGTCAGCAATCTCTGCTGCAGTCGTCATCACACGCGTCCCGGAAACGTCGTGTGTGATTGGCCAGAGGTACGGGTATAAGGTCACAGCCAAAGTTAGAGTTACCCATGATGCCGGTCGTATCTCTCTTTTCTTCCTATGGAACTCAGATCCGGTGAGGGGAACATGCGGTTTAACCGGGCCTCGTTGGTTCTTCGTCATGGCGCTCGTTATCCTGGCTTGCGGTGTGCTGCCGGTGCTTGCGGTCGCTGCTGAGCAGGCCGGAGTCAAAGTCACGGCGATTGAGATTCGAGGGAACAAGCGGATCGAGTTACCGGCGATTCTCGGGCGATTGACATTGAGGCCCGGCGATCCCTACACGACCGAGAATGTCCGTGGGCAAATCAAGATCCTCTACGAAACTGGATTCTTTGAAGAGGTGCAAGTGGAGACGGAATCGGGAGCGGGTGGGATGGCACTGGCCTTTCTGGTCCGCGAAAAACCGTTTATCACCGAGATCGTGTTCGACGGAAATACAGCGCTCAGCGACGATAAGCTCAAAGAGAAGATCACGATCAAGAGCCAAGCCTATCTCGACCAGCTGCAGGCCAAAGAGAGCGCGGAGAAGATTCGTCTAGCCTACCAAGGGGACGGCTACTTCAATTGCCGGGTGACTCCAATCGTGCAAACCTTGAGCGAGGATCGGAAGCGCTTGACCTTTTTTGTGAAGGAAGGAGAGAAGGCGCGTATCAAAACAGTCAATTTTGACGGCCTGCACGCGGCGACGAAAGACGAAATGTTCAAGGTGATGGCGACGCGGGAATGGATTCCCTGGTACGGTCTGATCACACAGTTGAAGTTGCCGTCGTTTTTCTCGGATGCCGGCGTCTTGAAGCGGGAAGAAATGAACAACGACGTCGAGCGGATCAAAGAGGTCTTGCTCAACAAAGGCTATTTAAACGTCCGGGTTGGGGTGCCGACTGTGGAGCTCATTGACGAACAGAAATGGTTCGTCGTGACGTACACGGTGATGGAAGGGGAGCCGTTCACCATCGGCGAAATCGGATTCCGCGGGAATACGGTGTTCGAAGATCCGGAGCTTCGCCAGGGGCTCAAGATAAAGGAAGGGGAGATCTTTCAGCGTCAGAAACTACGTGACGAGATTACGCGGTTGAACGATCTCTATGGGAGCAGGGGCTATCCGTTTGCCGATGTCTCGCCCAATGTGATTCCGAATATGGAGGACCGAACCGCTACCATTATTCTGACCATTAAGGAAGGAGAGATGATGCGGATCCGTCAGATCAACATCAATGGGAACGAGAAGACCAAAGACAATGTGATTCGTCGTGAAATCCGTGTCGATGAACAGGATGTCATCGACACCCCCTCGTTGAAACGGAGCTTTCAGCGTCTCAATAACTTGAACTTTTTCGAGACGGTGGAAATCCTTCCGGCGCAGGTGGATGTGGATAAGGTCGATCTGAATGTTCGCGTCAAAGAAAAGCCGACCGGCCAGTTCAGCGTCGGCGGCGGATTCAGCACATTGGACAAAGTGGTCGCGATCGCCGATATTACGGAAGGAAACCTCGGTGGGAATGGCTGGATGGGACGAATTCGCGGTCAGTTGGGCCAGCAGCGGACAATAGGGTTGATCACGTTTCGTAACCCCTATTTGAATGACTCCTTGACTTCAATGCAGCTGGACGTCTACCGCACTGCGACGAACTACATCACCTATTTTGAGACGAAATCCGGTGCCAGCGTGACGTTAGGTCGATATCTCTCTGAGTATACCTCCGGGAGCATGAGCCTGTTCGCGGAGGAGTTGAATTTTAAAAATCCGGCGGTAGGCATTTGCCCGAATCAATTTCCGCTTGTGTGTAGTCAACTCGGGAATCAGTCGACAACCGGGTTCCGGACCTCGCTAGCTCGCGACACGAGAGACTACTATATGGATCCCCGCACCGGTTGGCGAGCCTCTGTGGGCTTCGACTTGGGGACGCCTTACCTGGGCGGGAGCAATAACTTCTATAAATATTATCTGGATGTTATTAAATATACGCCGCTGCCTTTCGATACGCGGTTTGCGGTCCGTGCTCGCTATGGCGCTGCAGTCGGCATCGACGGGAAACCCATTCCATTGACCGAACGATATTTTGTCGGCGGCATCAATACGATACGCGGGTTCAAGTTCGGCCGCGCGGGGCCGGTGACCACCAGCAATTCCCTACTCGGCGCATCCAAACAGTTGATCTTCAATAACGATTTTATCTTCACGATTTCCGCTGATGCCAAATTGAACGGGGTGATCTTCTTTGACTACGGGAAAGGCTTTGACGACGATGAACCTCTCTCGTTTAATTTGCGGAAAACGGTCGGATTAGAAGGGCGATGGATTTCACCCTTTGGTCCCCTCCGCGCCGCGTATGGGATTAATCTGGATCCCAAACCAGGAGAAGCCAAAGGGGCCTTCGAGTTTACCATCGGTACTCTGTTCTGACAGGCTGTCCAGTGATCCGTGAGACGTAAATCGTGAAACGTGAAAGGTTTCAGAGCAAGAGCACTCGGCAGTCCCACGTTTCACCTTTCACGTCTTACTTTTTACGGCTCTTGAGAGCGGCTTTTTCAGCATCCTGCTAATGGGACAAGTCTATGACCATGAGTGAGAGGTAACAGTGTGATCCAGGTTGGTGTCGTCATGCGGAAGGTGTTCTGCGCAGGAGGTCTGCTGACGGCGCTCCTTGCTGTTTCCGGCTGTGCTACCGGCGGGGCCAAAGTCGAGGGGAAGATAGGTGTCGTCGATCCGGCCCGTGTTCTAAACGAGACGAACCACGGCAAGAAGGCCAAGGATTCCTTGAGCGCATTCTCCAAGAATCGCCAGGCGCTGATTGAGATGGATGAGAAAGAGCTCCGCCGCATGGAAGAAGATTTTGGGAGGCAGGCCAGTGTGTTGAGCGTGACTGCGAAACGGGAGCGCGAAGAGCAGTTTCGACGTCGAGTGGCGGAGTATCAGCAGAAAGCGGGCGAAATGAACCGGGAGGTTCAGGAAAAGCAAAAAGACGTGCTCGAAGGGTTCCGTGAGAAGGTGGGACTCATCGTGGGAAAAGTATCGAAGCGCCTCGGATTACAGGTCGTTATGGATAAGGGGAAAGGCGGCCCCACCTTATATAGCGATGAGGGACTCGATATTACAGGTCAGGTCATTGATGAATTTAATCGTGAATATCCGTAGCCCGCAGGATAGCCGAGCGAGACAGGCGGGGCGAGCGAGACGGGCCAAACGAGGTGGAGCCCCCATCTGCCCACGTCGCGCCTCTCTCGCATGTCTCGCGCTTCATGCGCCACGGTCTGTGGCGCTGGCGGACTTTTTCAGCATCCTGTTAGGATGTGGTACTTGTGAGGAGCAGAGGAGGCTTCGATGGAACGACCGAGAGTGACTAGTCTGATCGGTGCAGTGGCATTGTGGTTGGCGATGGTGTCGCCGGGGTTGTCGGCTGAAACCTTCCAGGTTGCGGTGATGGACCAACAAGTGGTCATCGCGCAGTCCAAGGCCGGCAAGCGGGCCTTGGAGGAGCTCAAGGCCTACTCCATGACCAGGCAAAAGATCATCAATGCCGACGATCAAGAACTGAAGGAATTGCAACAGGCGATTCAAGACGGGAAGTTGACCGACAGCGCGAAGCAAGAGAAGCAAGGTCAGTTCCAGGCCAAGTTGGAGGCCTATCAACGTCGTCTGGCCGACTTCAATCGCGAGATTCAGCAGAAGCAGCGTGAAATGGTGGCGGAATACACGAAAAAAGTGCAAGCGGCCGCGCAAGCTGTGGTGGAAAAGAACGGGTACGTCGCGATCATCGACAAGGGGAACGAAGCGGCGATGAAGATTGTGCTCTACCATCAGCCCGCGTTGGATTTGACCGATCAGGTGGTGAAGGAGTTCGATCGACAGAATAAGTAACAGAGGAGGGGGTGGGCAGCCTGGTCGTCCTCCTGCTCGCGGAACGCGCACGATAAGAATGTGCTCGCTTGGGCGAGCGACGCGTCTCGGCGCGTCCAGGGCGGGCGGGTGAGAAGGTCGCGCAATCGAGGATCAACCAGGCTACCCTTGAAAGTGAAGTGTGGGATTGGGATGACACGTGGAGTGGAAGCCCAATCAGCCCCCATCCCTGGAGAGATGCCGAGCAAGCTTGGAAGGATCATCTGAAGTCTTGCCTATTGAGGAGGTTCCGCCGATGTCTGTGATGGACCAAGCAGAAATTCAGTCCCTCTTGCCTCACCGGTATCCCTTTCTTCTGGTCGATCGCGTGCAGGAGTTGATCCCCGACCGACGGATCGTAGGGTTCAAGAACGTGACGATCAATGAACCCTTCTTTCAAGGGCATTTTCCTGGACTCCCAGTCATGCCAGGGGTGTTGATTCTCGAAGCCATGTCTCAAGTTGGTGCGATTCTGGCGTTGAAGTCGCTGGGGCACGCGATGTGTCCGATGGTATATCTGACCGGTATCGATGGCGCGAAATTTCGAAAACCGGTCGTGCCCGGTGATCGGTTGCGGTTTGAGATCGACGTCGTCAAGAAACGGGCGCCGTTCTGGAAGATGCAGGGTAAAGCGTTTGTCGAGGAGGAGCTCGTCTGTGAAGCCGAAGTGACCGCGATGGTGGCT
>Ga0187893_10009140_pt1 | contig 15356 bp, 11 predicted proteins | sample MA1701074metaG_FD_139574 | JGI IMG/M metagenome (GOLD analysis project Ga0187893, IMG submission 139574) | White microbial mat communities from a basaltic lava cave in the Kipuka Kanohina Cave System on the Island of Hawaii, USA - MA170107-4 metaG ... | reverse complement strand
TGGCTCGAGATCGCCCCCGAGAACCTCGACCCCTTTGTGGCCCTGTGGTCGATGTGCAACGCGCTCCGCCGAGACCGGCTCCCGGATCGACGCGTCGTCATCCGTTTCGAATTCACCGGCCGGCCGCGCCGTGAGCGCTATTGGCTCCTCATCGAGCTCGGAGACACCGAAATCTGCAAGAGGTACCCTGGCTTCGACGAGGACCTCTACATCACGGCGGAAGCCGAAGCCTTCGTCAAATGGCACGCCGGCCAGCTCACCTGGGCGCAAGCCACCGGCGGGGGCCGCATCCAACTCGACGGCCCGCCGTCGCTGATAAGAGCCTTCCCAACCTGGAACGCCCGCAGCATGTTCGCGCACATCAGGCCGGTCTCCCGCGCCGCCACGGGCCCCGCAGGCTGACATCCTCGATGCGGCCTCCCACTGCGGCACCGCAGTCTGCTCGAAGAAAACTTCGCGTCCGACGCATGCGCGCGGTGCCACGGGATGTGGAACGACGACCGATAACAGATTCGACCCTGGATTGCCGACCACCTGCGTGGTCGTGCCTAGACGAGTCGTGCCGGTTCAATGTCGCCGTTGAGGATCGAACGCAAGCGCGACGGCTACCGGTCAGACCTTTGTGGGCTCCACCGCGGATCGCGCGCTTCACCGGCCGGTTCATTGCCGACGATCTGCGGTGATCGTGCGCACGGTCGGGTCGTGCCGATGGCAGACGTGGGTGCTTGTTCACCTGGACCGCGTTCCCATTTTCCGCTACGCCCACTTGCTGGAACCTCGCGGGTTGACGCACATGACTTATGTTCTTGGCGGCAGGCCGTTGGGCAGCTGCGCTCGTCAACGCAGGACAATCCGGATCTCCGAGCCGTCCTTGGCGAAAAAATGGACCTGCATCAGTTCGCCGTTGGAATCGTACCAGATGTCGCGGGGGAGCTTGTCGATGATCGTGTAGTGATGGGCAGTGACCACCTGGCCCTTGATCTTTAGAGCCTCTTCGCCCTTTTCGACCACTGTGACCCGGCGATCGCGGCCTCTGATGGGATCGAGCAGGACTGTCTGGTGCAACGTTTCGGGGTTCCAAAGGCTTGCCGGGATAAGCGTCGCCGGGTAGTCGCGTACTCGGCCGTTGTAGGTGCCGCGCAGGCGATCACCGTCGACCTTAAAGGCGACCTGACGGGGCTCTCCATTGTCGTCGCTGCGCGAGGTGAGACTCCTGAGTTTGCCATTCACCCACTGCTCCTCGGCCTCATGAATGAAGCGATAGAGGGGAATGCCGACGAAGGTAACCACGATCTTGGCACGCGTGCGAACCGTCAGCTGATCGCCGTTGCGGATGAACTCCATGGATAGGAAGCCGACTTCGTCGCCCTCGCGGACGATCTTGTAGTCGAGGCGACCGGCCGGCGGGAAGGAAGCGAAAGCCAAGTCGTTGCTGGAGGCCACGGCCACAGATCCAAGCAGCAGCGCGATCAGCAAGGCTACGATCGGTGTAACGGTTCGCATAGTCGCACCATCTCCGCCTGCACTTGAATCGAAAATCAATGGCGCCTCGCAGGCCAAAACAGTGCGCGGTGAGGCGCCGATCCAAGTCCGTGGAATCTGCGCTCGATTTGGAGGCGTAGGCAAGCAGGTAAGCGCCTTCCTCCAAGGCTGGCCCGACCACAATTGTGACGAGGATTTCGATGATGTGGGCGACGGCGCTTGACGAGCGGCACGACGGCGACTTCAATCTGAGCGAGAGGCTTCAGTTCAATCGAGAGAGGACTTTGGCCCGTGCAGCGCAAGCTGACCGCCATCATGGCTGCCGACGTGGTGGGTTTTGCGCGTCTCATGGAGCTGGACGAGGCCGGCACGCTCGCCCGGTTGCAGGCCAACCGACGAGAAGTCGTCATGCCGCGCGTCGCCTCCTATGGCGGGCGCGTCGTCAAGCTGATGGGCGACGGATCACTCATAGAATTCGCCAGCATCGTTTCAGCCGTGGCCTGCGCCGTCGAGATTCAGAACGCGATGGCCGCTGCCGGCGAGGGCGAGCCCGCGGATCGCCGCATCCGCTATCGCATAGGCCTCAACCTCGGCGACGTGATCGTGGAGGGCGACGACATCTACGGCGACGGCGTCAATGTCGCGGCACGGCTCCAGGGATTGGCGCCGCCAGGCGGTATCGCCCTGTCGGCTTCCGTCAAGGAACAGGTGGGCGGCAAGGTCACGCTGGCGCTCGACGATCTTGGCGAGCATTCCCTGCGGAATATCGAGCGTCCCGTTCGCGTCTTCACCATAAGGACCGATGCCCTGGCGGATTCCGCATCGCCGCTGTCGATCGACGCGGCGACGCCGGACCTGGGAAAACGAGTACCGCTCTGCGTCTTGCCCTTTGCCAACATGAGCGGTGATCCCGAGCAAGAGTATTTCAGCGACGGCATCACCGAGGACATCATCACCGATCTCAGCAAGGTCGCGTCCCTGTTCGTGATCTCGCGCAACACGGCATTCTCGTTCAAGGGCAAGTCGGTCAATTCCGCTCAGGTCGCGCGGCAGCTGAGTGTCAAGTATGTGCTGGAGGGCAGCGTCCGTAAGGTCGGCGGACGCGTGCGCATAACCGCACAACTGGTCGAGGGTGCCACCGCCGGACACGTCTGGGCGGAACGCTATGATCGAACCCTGGACGACATCTTCGCCCTGCAGGACGAAATCTCCGCCGCCATCGTCACCGCGCTCAAGGTGAGACTGCTGCCCGAGGAAAGGAAAGCCATCGCACAACACGGTACGAATAGCGCCGAGGCATACCAGACTGTCTTGATGGCACGCCACTACCGCCATTTCGGCGTCATTTCCGGCGCCAAAGTGGTCCTGCGGCTCGCGAAGCGCGCCGTCGAAATCGATCCCAACTATGCCGAAGCCTGGGCCTTGATCGCCGCCTGCCAGATTACATTGCATGAGAATGCCGGGATGGACGAGTCAGGACTGGCGGCGGCGGAACGCGCGCTGCAAATCGATCTCCGCCTTGCCACCGCTCATGCCGCGAAAGGACGCGTCCTCGCGGGACTGGGGCGGTATGACGAGGCATTGGCCGCCCATGCCCAGTCGTTGCACCTGGATCCGGAGTCGTTCGATGCTCACTTTTTCTACGGCCACACCTGCACCGGGCTGGGACGCGCCGAATTGGCCATTCGTCATCTGGAGAAGGGGGCAACTCTGCTAGCGACGGACTACGGCTGCTTGGGGTTGGTTGGCCAAAGCTACGAGGCGCTCGGCCGTCACGAGGAGGCGCGCAACGCCAACCGTCGCGCCATGGCGCGGATGGAAAAGGCCCTTGCCCGCCGGCCGGACGACACCACGGCTCTCGGCATGGGCGCCGCCAGTTTGGCCACGCTCGGCGAAACGGAGCGGGCCCGGGAATGGGCAAATCGTGCCGCCTTGCTGGCGCCCGAGGAACCCGTCGGGCTCTACAATCTGGCCTGTACGTTCGCGATGCTGGGCGAGCGAGATCGGGCGATCGATTTGCTCGAACGCTACGCAGTCAATATGCGCCCGCAATTCGTTGCCTGGATCAAGAATGACAGCGATCTGGACAACCTGCGCGACGATCCGCGCTATCAGGCGCTGATCCAGCGCATGGAAGCCAGATTGGCGGAGTTCAAATTGAGAAGCGGCCCCGAAGGACAACCTTCGGACATTTAGAGTCTTTCCGATGCGCAGATGCATACCGGTGATCGCTTGGGGTCACGGACTGTCAAGTCGATCACTGCAGCAAAGGTCGGTTGTCCCTTCGATAGCTGTCGTGCTCGGTGCCGGCAGGGCGAGTCGGTGTTCATATGCGACTGCCTGCATTTCTTGGGGGCAGGAATCCGAGAGAACGACGCTCGACCGCTGCAAGGGGCGACCGAGGATCGCCCCTCCGGCAACTCGGTCTTCCCATCCTCTCGGCCCGGCCTACTCCTCCGGCTGTCCGGCGATCGCCTCGGCGAGGTCCTGGTACTGCTCGCACTCGGTGCCGCACAGCGCCTCGACGTTGGCGAGCTCGGCCTTGGCAAGATCGATCCGGCCCGTCTCGACATAGGCTTCGCCGAGATATTCACGGGTGTCGGCGTTGTTCGGATCGATGGCCAGGGCCCGCTGGTAGTCGGCCATGCCCTCGTCGAAGCGGCCGAGCTTGCGCTTGGCGTAGCCGATCATGGTGAGGACCATCGAATCGTTCTGGTCCTGCACGGCGGCGAGCGCACCGAGCGCCTCCTCGTAGCGTCCGTCAAGGGCGAGGGCGCGGCCTTGCTGGTAAAGCTGCTCGTCGTCGAACAGGCCCGAGCTGGCCTTGACGCAGGCCTGCTTGTTCGTGTCGTAGACATAGCCGGGCTTGCAGGACTGCGTGCCGCCCCCGCTGCTGCCGCCTCCGCTGCTGCCACCTCCGCCGGCCGCGGCGAATGCAGGGCCGACGGGGCCGGCGACGGAAAGGGCCAAGGCAACGAGGCCGGCCCTGGCAAACAACGACGATCCATTTGCCATAGGTGACCCCCTGAACAATGTCTCACGGTTGGCGTTGTTTCGAACAACGCCCTCTATGATACAAACACCGGGCGACGCCATCCTATTTCGTCTCGGACGCGCCGAAGCAGTCGTGTCAAAGAAATGTTTTGAGATCGGCTACACTGCCGGAACGGAGGATTAGCCATGGCCATCACTCAGCTCGACAAAGGCAACGCCTTCCGCGCGCTCCATCAGGGGCCGCGCGCGTTCGTCATCGCCAACGCCTGGGACGGCGGATCGGCGCGCATTCTGGCGGGGCTCGGCTTTGCCGCGATCGCCACGTCGAGCGCCGCAGCCGCGGGCACGTACGGCAGGCGCGACGGCGGGATCACGCGCGACCAGGCGCTCGCGCACGCGCGCGCGATCGTCGGCGCGACGGATCTTCCCGTCTCGGCGGATCTCGAAAGCGGCTTCGGCGACACGCCGAAGCAGGTGGCCGAGACGTACCGTGAGGCCGCGGCCGTCGGGCTCGTCGGCGCGACGCTGGAGGACGCCACGCCCGGACGCAGCAAGGACAAGCCGCTCTTCGACATCGGCGAGGCGACCGAACGCGTCGCCGCCGCGGTGGAAGCGACGCGCAAGCTCGGAGCCCCGTTCATGCTCACGGCGCGGGCCGAAGGGTTCCTCCGCGGCACAACCGATCTCGACGACGCGATCAGGCGCCTCCAGGCCTACGAGAAGGCGGGCGCGGACGTGCTGATGGCGCCCGGGCTGCCGGACCTCGCGGCGGTGAGAACCGTGTGCGCCGCGATTTCGAAACCCTTCAATTTCATGGTCGGCGTTCCCGGGAAGTCCTTCTCCGTCGCCGAGCTGGAGGCGGCGGGCGTGCGCCGGATCAGCCTCGCCACTTCGCTCTATCGCGCGGCGATGGGCGGGCTCGCCGCCGCCGCGCGGGAGGCGAAGGACAAGGGAACGTTCGGGTATGTCGACACGTCGCTGCCATCGGCGGAGCTCGCCGGATTCATGCAGGGATGAGCGACCGGCGCCTTGGCGAGCCGAAGATTCACCACGACGTTCCCACCGACTGCGTCGACCCGCGAGGCACGAAACCGATGCCTGGTTTCTGTTCGTGAGCACCGAGCCGCGGACCCTCACCCTAACCCTCTCCCGCTTCGCGGTAGAGGGGACTCCACAGAGCGAACCGCCCAATCGAGTCCCCTCTCCCGCAACGCGGGAGAGGGCCGGAGTGAGGGACTGTGGCTCGGTGTCTCACAAGTTTCTTTTCAGTCACAGAGGGCGCCGCGATGAGAGGGCCTTCGTGTTTCTTCGTGCCCTTTGTGCCTTCGTGGTGAACTCTTCGAAGCGGCAATGCCTGTCCGTCATGAATGGACGTAGGGGCGACCCTGCGTGGTCGCCCCTACGCGATTCATAGCTCGCCCATTTCGGGGTCAGAGACCGGGGGCGATCAAGCCGTGGCGGCGAGGATCGTGAGGGAGTCGTCGCTGCCGGCGGCCGGAACGGCCTGGGCGATCATGGTCAGGCCGTTGTCGAGGACCGGGGGCGGCACATCGACCACGGGGGGCACCAGGACGGCCGGCGGCAGGGAGACCTCGACCGTGCCCAGGCCGGCGTCGAGCAGGTCATCGGGATCGAGCGGCGGAAGGGGGGCGCCGATGCGGATGGGCACGAGTTCGAAGCCGCCGCCGTTGCCGACGGGAGGGTTCCCACGGCCGTCGTCGATGGGACGATCCACAATGATGATGGGAGCCTCCCGAATGTCGGCGGACACGGGATCGCCGCCGTCGGCTCCGCCGCCCGGCCCGAGGACGGAGAGGCCGAGCGTGCCGTTGCTGCCGTCGATGAATCCGGTGTCGCCGGGTTCGAGGGGGATGAACGAGCCATCGCCGGGGATGACGTCGGTGCCGGCGCCCGGTCCGTCATCGAGGGTGATGGTGTCGTTGCCGCCGGAGGACGGGTTGCCGCCGATGCCGCCCTCGGCGCCATCGTCGATGAAGGGGGCGACCGAGATCGTCAGCGGCGCGAGGTCGGAGCCGCCGCTGTTGATGATCGTGATGATGTCATCGCCGCCGACGGTGACGACGTCGATGCTGTCGGTGTCGCTCCCGGCGGCCACGACCGTGACGCTCAGGTCCGAGACGCTGTCGATCGAGATGGTGTCATTGCCGCCGGAGGTCGGGACGGGTGTGACGGTGAGAGCGTCGTCGGCGCTCGCTATGGTGCTGACGTCGTCGGCGATGCCGACGGCGACCGCCTGGGCGATCGGGCTGGGCGTGACGCTGCCGGTGGACGTCTGGTTGCTGTCGGAATTCGTGGGCATGGCTTATTGCCTTTCATGTCGCGGGTGAAAATGCTCATTGCCGAAGATTCGTCCGCGACATGGCGCTCGCCTCTTGCGGGCCCTCGGCCCGCCCGGTCGTGCGCTTCATCGAACTCGACCAATGCAGATCACGTACGCGCGGCCGCCCGGCGGGGATGCGGCGGCGCGATCACAGGTCGGTGATGGCGCGCCGGGATGCAGGGCGATCGAGTGACTCGGTTTCGAAGCCCGCCCGACGGTATCCAGGCGACAGGATCCGCGCATACGAGCGCTACAGAAGCACGACCAGCCAAGGAAACGAAAGATGCAGGGGATCACCATAGTGCAGCCGTTGGCCGCAACCAAAGGATTGTGTCGATCGTGCGCACCGCGCCTTCAGGTTTGGGAATGGTGCGCTTTGGCGAGCCTAAAGACTCACCACGAAGTCACAAAGGGCACAAAGAACACGAAGAAGGATGCACGCGCTTCTCGCGGCGGTGAGAGGACCTTCGTATTTCTTCGTGTTCTTTGTGGCTTCGTGGTGAACGTCCGAGGCGGCAATGCCTGTCCGTCATGAATCGCGTAGGGGCGACCCCACGTGGTCGCCCCTCTATCCTGCGACGGTTGCAGGGCGACCACATGGGGTCGCCCCTACGCGATTCATTCGCGCGTCGCTCAGGATGAGGGGGCGCGTCTCGAAGGACGCATGGAGTCGATGCGACGTCTCAACGGGGAAGTCTCTCGAATTCATTCGCACGCTGTCAGGATGGACTCACGCGTAGCTTGCAACCGGCCGTAAGGCGATCGGCGGCTGGTGTGACCGCCGTCACAGATTGCGGGACACGACCGTGAGATCGTGCGGTGCTTGACGTGGTTTGGCCTGGACGCCCCAGGCGCAAAGGGGCCGCCCATCGAGGATTGGAACCAATCCGCACGAGGGAGAATCGCGTGGCCGAGGAACGCGGACTGACCGCCGGCGAAGCAAGGCTATGCAGGATGATCTATCGGGACACGATCCCGACCGGCGCGGTGCGGATCATCAAGCGCAAGGTCGGGTTCGGCGGGTTCACGCCCTTCAACAACATCAACGCCAGCGAGGAAAGCTACGAGGCCGACTACATCGGCACGCACCTTTACAAGCGGCCGCCGAACGCCGACTGGCAGTGGGCGCCGAACGCGCACTGGTTCGTCCACGAGCTGGCGCATGTCTGGCAGTACCATGTCGGCATGCCGAAAGGACCGATGTTCTTCAAGTCGCGGCGCGTCGCCCGCCGGCTGCTGTGGAAGCGGACGAGAACGATCGACCTCGACACCTATGACGGCGACGCCGCGCTGTATGCCTACCGCATCGATCGCGACGGTCTCGACCTGCTCGATTTCAATCTCGAGCATCAGGCCGAGATCATCGCCGACTACTTCGCGTGGACGCTGTGGGACCTGCGGCCGGACTTCAAGTGGAGCGACTGGCCGGTGCCGAGGATCGAGCAGCTGATCGCCGTGCTGTCGAAGTTCAACCAGGACCCGTCGTATCCGCGACGCACGACGATCCGCAACGCACGGCGCGCGGACCGGCGCAGCTAGGCCAACCGCCGGCATCAGACGACGGGTCTGAGGGAGGCAACCATGCCGTTTCCCATCGCGAAAGGCAAAAAATACGGAACGCGCTGGAAGATTCCGGGGGCGAAGGGCGGCTTCGGCGCCGACCGGAAACGCGGGCGGCTCCACGCCGGATGCGACGTCGGCGCCGAGCATGGCACCCCCGTGGTTGCCATCGATTCCGGCAAGGTGGTCGAGCGCAGCCCGCCCGGCCGCCCGTTCATCAAGAACACGCAGCTCTTCGCGATCGCCGTGAAGCATTCCACCGGCATCGTCGCCCGCTACACGGAGATCAACGAGATTCCCGCGCGGCTCACCAAAGGGACGGAGGTGTCGGCGGGGGAGACGCTCGGCCTCGTCGCCTTCCAGGGCAACGGCTCCATGCTCCATTTCGAGCTCTACAGCGGAGACCGCTCCGGCTCGCTCAGCGTCCCCTGGGCGGTGTGGCCGCGCGGCAAGCGGCCGGTCGACCTGTCGGACGCGGAGCGCGCGCGCGTCATCGCCGCGGGCTACCTGCCCGGCTACATGCGGCGCGCCGATCTCATCGATCCGACCGAATTGCTGACCAGGCTGGAGAAAGGCGGATCGCTCGGCGCGACCAAGGCCGAGCTGATCGCGCTCGGGCTGGGCATTCTCGGGAACCCGGTCCTCGGCCTCGCCTATGCCGCGGCCTGGGCGACGCGATCGGGCACGCCGCTCCCGGAGGCGGCCGGGGCGATCGGGGACCACACGACGTCGCGCCCGTACGAGGGCGTCACCGGCGTCGCGCTCGAAGGCCCGACGGTCACGACCACCGAGCCCAAGGGCGGCCATCCGCGCGACTACTGGGGCGCGACGGACATGGCCATGCCGGAGCCTGACTAGGCAACTATCTCCGGTTTGCCTCCGAAAGCGGACGTCCGATTGTGGATTCATGAGTACACGCCCTAGTTCGCGCCGCCCGATCGGACCATGTCCGGCGCGAACCCGCCGCGCAGCCGCATCAGCTCGCGATGCAGCTGCTCGTTGCGGCGGAAGCCGGCGCGGCCGTGCATCCAGAAGTGGTTGTTCAGCATGATGAGGGTGCCCACGGGCAATCGCGGCGCCTTGATCGCCGGCGAATTCTCCAGGGATTGCGACAGATCGAACAGATAGCGGGCCTGCTCGATGGTCTCCGGCTGCGCGAACTGGTCGATATAGCTGATGCCGACGCCGCTGCTGTCGCTGTGGAAGATCGGCCGCCGAAAGCTTGTCTCGACGTTCTTCGACGGGGGCGCCTTGAAGGCGAAGCTGTGGGCGCTCAGGGGATGCCGATGGAAACGGCCGAGGTCGCTCCAGTCGTCCAGATGCAGGAGTCGCGATTCGCCGCCTTCGGCATGTTGCTCGGCCATCTTCATCATCAGCAGCCAGTCGGTCGGCTCGTCGACATACGTGCCGTCCGTATGCAGGGATAGAGTCCGATAGGACTGTTGCAGGTAGGAGTCACTGTCATCGGTATGTTTCACGACGAAGCGCGCGAAATAGGAGTCCGACATGCCGTCGCGATTGGCGGGGCCGACCAGATGGCTTACGGCCGTCGCCAGCTTAACGAGATCCTCGTCGCCAGCCGCTGCCTCCCCGGCGCCGAGCGTGAAGCCGCCATGATGGCGATCGGTCAGGATGTCGCAGACCGCCTGACGGAACCCGCCGCCGACCCGTTGGTCGAGACGGTCGGCCAGGATGAAGCGCATGAACGGCACGTATTCCAGATTCTGAACGTCGATCTGCCGCGCGTCCGCAAAGAAGGCCTTCAGGATTGCCGGCCTGATGTCGATCTGCTTCAGGCGCGGATGCACCGGATGCAGGCGAACCTCGTAGGTGCCGGACGATTCCGCTGCATCGGCGGTTTGCGTCGCCGTCGCCTGGGCGTCTCCCTGGAGATGATTTTGCAACATGGGTCGCTCCTCTTGCCGAACGTCAGGAGTCCTACGCCGTCCGGTGTGAAAGACCCGCTTCCAGGGTGTGAAAAAGGCGTCTAATCTTTCGGCCCATCCCGATGGCCGCGCCAATAGTCTGTCAAAAGCCCGCCGTGGCCCTCGGGGTGCGAAATGACGGGTCGGTCGACGCTTGTGGCTCCTCTACGAATCACGCTGCTCGGCGGCTTCCATGCCGAGGCGGCATCGGGTCGGCGCATCGAGATCGCGGCCAAGAAGACGCGCGCGCTGCTTGCTTATCTCGCCTTCCCGGCCGGTCGGCAGCACACGCGTGACAAGCTGGCGGACCTCCTGTGGAGCGACCGCGGCGACAAGCAGGCGCGCGCCAGCTTGCGGCAGGCGTTGGGCGAGCTGCGCAAGGCCTTCGAGGCCTTGGACGCGTCGCCGCTCGCTTTCGACCATGACAAGGTGGCGCTCGACCCAGCGCTGACGGAGGTCGACGCGGCGACGTTCGCCAGGCTGGCTGCCGGAGAGGATTTGACGGATCTGCGCCGCGCGGCGGCGCTCTACGCGGGCGACCTTTTCGATGGCTTCGATGTTTCCGACCAGGCCTATGCCGACTGGCTGGGTGGCGAGCGGGAACGCCTCCGCGGCGTCGCGATGCACGTTTTCAAGCGCCTTCTGGAGTGGGAAAGCGGACAGGCCGCGCTCTCGGCCGGACAACGGCTGCTCGACCTCGACCCCCTGGGAGAGGACGCCCATCGGACGCTGATGCGCCGCTATGCAGAGGCCGGCGAGATCGGCGCCGCCCTCCGGCAATACGAGAAGTGCCGGGAGATTCTGCAGCGCGAGCTGGGCGCCAGGCCGTCGCCGGACACCGAAGCGCTGCATCGCGCGATCCGCGATCGGGCGGACGCTTTTTCCCCGGCGCCATCTCCGCCGCGCCAGGAAGCCGCGGAGGCGGCGTCCGTCTCGAAGCCATCGATCGCCGTCCTGCCGTTCGCGAACCTGAGCGGCGACCCCGTGCAGCAGCAGTTCGCGGATGGCGTCACGAACGACCTGGTGGCCGAGCTCTCGCGCTTCAGCGGCCTGCTCGTCAAAGGCGGCAGGGGCATCGGTGTCGATGTCCGCCAGGCAGCCAGGGAGCTCGGCGTTCGCTATGTCCTCGAAGGCAGCGTTCAGCGCGATGGCGCGCGGCTGCGCGTCAACGCGCAGCTGATCGATGGCGCCACGGCGGCGCATCTCTGGGTCAAGCGCTTCGACCTGGAGGCGGCGAGCCTGTTCGCGGCGCAGGACGCGGTGGTCGAGCCGATCGTCGCCGAGCTGGCCGTCAAGCTCGACCTGGTCGAACGCGACCGCGCCAAGCGGAAGCCGTCCGAGAGCCTCTCGGCCTATGACCTGTGGTTGCGCTCGCGCGATCATCTCTACCGCGGCACCAAGGACGACATGGCGACAGCGCGCCGGCTGCTCGAACGCGCCGTCGAGCTCGATCCGCACGACCCGCGCTTCGCCGCCGACCTGGCGCTGGCGCACCACTACGAATCCCGTTGGGGCTGGAGCGATTCCCAGGACCGCTCTCTGGAGACGGCCGAAGCGCTGGCCCGCAAGGGTGTCCTGCTGGATGACGCCGACTACCGCACGCATTGGGTGCTCGCCGCCGTCCTGCGCGCGAAGGCGGATTTCGACGGCGCCCATGCCGCCTACGAGCGCGCCTATGGCCTCAATGCGAACGATGCCGACCTGGCGGCGGATTTCGGCGCCTTTCACATCTATTGGGGAGAGCCGGCCGAGGCGGTTCGCCGCATCGAGAGCGCGATGCGGCTCAATCCGTTCTATCCGGACTGGTATCTCCGGGTGCTGGGCGTGGCCTGTTTCTGCGCCGGCAACCATGCAAAGGTCGTCGATGTCGTGCGCCGCGCCCGGCAGCCGCACGCCGGCCTGTTGCGGGTGCTGGCCGCGGCCCTCGCCATGCTGGGTCAGCGGGAGCAGGCCGCCGCGGCCTGTGCCGAGGTGATGAAGCTGGAACCCTGGTTCAAGATCGCGACCCTGCGCAAGGGCCTTCCCTACAAGGACCCGGCGCTGGGCGAGCCCTTGTTTGCCGCGATGCGCAAGGCCGGGCTGCCGGAATGACGATCTTGCAGCGACACGGCATGGTCACAAATGCCTAGCGGCGCCTTGGGTCGGACCTGTCTATGACTTCACGAAGCCGTTCCAGCTTCAGCCGATGCATCGAAAGCAGCCAATCTAGTCCATCGCACGTCGGAGCAGCAATCAGACGCGATTGCCCGGCGGCTGGCGGGCTGGTTCTTCCGCCGGCGTTTGAAAGCCAATAGGGTAGGGCAAATCAGTTCGATTGCGGTCCGACGCTGGCGTGGACGGCGCCGCGAGCGACGTGTGTCTCCTGCGTTCAGGCATGGAGGGATGGGCATGAAGCGAAGCTGGACAGTGACGTTCGCAGTGGTTGCCTTGTCGGCGCCGGCGATCGTGGCATTCGCCGGAATGGCATCCGCGGATTCGATCGACGACCTGGTCGTGGCCGCCAAAGAGGAGGGCCAGCTTACGGTCATGGCGCTGCCCCGCGACTGGTGCGGCTATGGCGACATCATCGACGGCTTCAAGGCGAAATACGGCCTGGCGGTCAGCGAACTGAACCCCGATGCATCCTCGCGCCACCAGCTCGAGGCGATCGAGGCGAGCCGGGACACGGCCGGCCCGGAGGCGCCGGACGTGATCGACGTCGGCCTGTCCTTCGGCCCCTCGGCGAAGAATGACGGGCTGCTGCAGCCCTACAAGGTGGCGACGTGGAGCACGATCCCGGACTCCGCCAAGGATGCGGACGGATACTGGTACGGCGACTACTACGGCGTGCTTGCGTTCGAGATCAACGCCGACATCGTGACGAAGCCGCCGGCGGATTGGCCCGACCTGCTGGCCGCCGAATACAGGAACTCGGTGGCGCTAGCCGGCAACCCACTGGTATCCAATCAGGCAATCCTCGGCGTGTTTGCGGCGGGGCTCTCCGCCGCCGATGGCCGCGTCGATCAGGCCGCCGATGAGGGACTGACATTCCTGGCCGAGCTGCAGACGAAGGGCAACTTCGTCCCCGTCGTCGGCGGCGTCGATTCGCTCGCCCAGGGCGACACGCCCATCCTGATCCGCTGGGACTACCTCGCGCTCGGCGACCGCGACCGGCTCGCGGGCAAGCCGAAGATCGAGATCGTCGTGCCGAAGACCGGCGTCGTCGCGGGCGTCTATGTCCAGGGCATCAGCGCCTTCGCCCCGCATCCGAACGCGGCCAAGCTGTGGATGGAATACCTGTATTCGGACGAGGGCCAGCTCGCCTTTCTGAACGGCTACTGCCACCCGATCCGGTTCAAGGATCTCACGAGCAACAAGAAAATGCCGGTCAAGCTGCTGCAGAAGCTGCCGCAGGGCGGGGATGACGTGACCTATGGCGACCCGCTCTTCCCGACCGTGGAGGAGCAGGAGCGGGCGCGGGAGATCATCACGAAGGGGTGGGACGCAATCGTCGGCGTCGAGGTGCTCCACGACGATCCCGATGTCCCTTCTCAATGATCGCGCTCGCCAAGGCTTAGGGCTTTGTCGTCGCGCGACAAGCCTAAGCAGGGTTTGCTTGCGGTTGTCACATTTGACGGCGTCACCCCCGCGAGAGCGGGGGGTCCAGGGCGAGCGATGTTGCGGTTGCCCTGCATTCCCGCTTTCGCGGGAATGACGACGTAGGTGTGTCGCGATGTACGAATTCCTGCTTTAGATTAGCAGCTGTTCCCGCTGTCGTGCTCCAGGCCCCGTTGGGGCGGTATGGGACCAAGGTCCAATTGTCGGTCGCCGTAACTTCGGAGACTGTTGCGGCGCGCGGGGGCGCGGACGTGCGCGGCACGGAGATATGGCGTGGCTCGGTGACGACGGTTGACCGGCTTCGCGTTCGGGCCCATGGAGGGAAACAGGAGCATGACGCTTCAGCGTCCCGGCGACGGCGCGGCCGGGCCGGTAACGATCGTCGGCGGGATCATGACAGTCAGGGCGATTGCACAAACGACGGCGTCCGAGAGCGTGCGGCCCAGTCTCTTGCGCCGCATCGCGGCAGCCTGCGCCCTGTCGTTCTGGAGCGTGTGCGAGGTGTTGCCGGTCAGATGGGCGTCGGCGCTGGGCAGTGTCGTCATGGGCATCGGCGGCCGGTATGTCGGCCGCATGCGCAAGGTTCGCGCGAATCTGGAGATCGCCTTGCCGAATCTGTCGTCCGGCGAGCGGAACCGGCTCGCGCGCGACATGCGGTTCAATCTCGGTCGAACCTGGTCCGAGCTGCCGCACCTCGCCGAGATCTGCCGGCCGGGCAGCCCGTGGATCGACATCAGGGGATCCGAGCACTACGAGCGCGAGATTGCCGCCGGGCGACCGGTGGTCTTCGTGACCGGCCATCTCGGCAACTGGGAGATCACGGCCGGCGCCGTCGCGCACCGCAACACGCCGTTGACGGTGGTGTATGCGCCGAACCGGAACCCGGTCATCGAGCGTCGCCTTCACCGATACCGGCAGGGGCTTCGTTGCGGCCTGGTGCCGAAGCAGTCCGCGGCCCGGCTCCTGGTCAAGGCGCTGTCGGACGGTGAATCGGTCGGGCTGCTGGTCGATCAGCGCGTTCCGGACGGGGTCCTCATCCCGTTCTTCGGGCGGCCGGCCCTGACGACGGTCTCGCCGGCGCGGTTGGCCCTGAAATTCGGCGCCGCGATCGTGCCGACGCAGTGCCAGCGGCTCGGGGGCACTCGCTTCCGCATCACGTTCCACGAGCCGCTTCGTCCCGAGGATATCCCGCCCGGAACCGACGCCAAGACAGCGCTCACCATGCGCATCAACGCCTACATCGAAGACTGGATCAGGGACCAGCCCGCCGATTGGTATTGCATGCAGTGGCGCTGGCCCAAGGCCGGCGATGGCGGTTGAGGTCCACGGCCGGCTCGTCCGGCTGGTCGGCGGCGGGGCGTTTGACGAACCGTTCGCGCGGTTCTTTTGACGGCAATCCGCCGCGTTATTTGACGAAGGTTTGACTGCGGCTTCCTAAGTAGGGTTTGTTTGATGAT
>Ga0187893_10009139_pt1 | contig 15360 bp, 14 predicted proteins | sample MA1701074metaG_FD_139574 | JGI IMG/M metagenome (GOLD analysis project Ga0187893, IMG submission 139574) | White microbial mat communities from a basaltic lava cave in the Kipuka Kanohina Cave System on the Island of Hawaii, USA - MA170107-4 metaG ... | reverse complement strand
GCTCGCGCTGGCCGATGTCGTCGCCGGTGCAATAGCGGCCTTGCTGCTCGGCGCTCTCGTTGACCGCGCGAGCAACCGTTCGGTCATGATCGGCGCCGATCTGCTGCGCGCGGCAGTGCTTGCATCGGTGGCACTGCTCGCCGCGTTGGACTTGCTGACGATCGGACTGCTGGTCGCTGCCGCAGCGGCCGGTGGTGTGCTGACGATGGCGTTCGAACTCGCGCGGTCGGCGTGGTTTGCGCGCTCGATCGCACAGTCGGAGCTTGCGACGCGAAACTCTCAGCTTGCCGGTGCCTCGGCGGTTTCCGAGTCCGCGTCATTTGCAATCGGCGGGTGGCTGTTCCAATTGCTCGGTGGCGCGCTTGCTCTCGTTGTCGATGCGGTGAGCTATGTCATCTCAGCGCTGTTGCTGATCGACGTTCGCGAGCCGCCGCGCGAACGTGGCGACCAGTCCACCGCGTCGCACCCGTGGGCGCTGTTGGCTGAAGTGCGAGATGGACTACACACCGTCGCTCGCGAGCCGACGTTGCGCCGGCTCGCTGTGCTCGAAGCGTTGGTCGCGCTGGCGATGAGCCTCGCGGGAACCAGCTACCTGATCTACGTCACGCGCGATCTGGGTTTCTCCACCGGTGTGCTCGGAATGATCTTTGCGGTCGGTGGCGTCGGTTCCGCGCTTGGCGCCGCGCTGATTCCGATTGCCACCGCCGCGACCATGTTCGCCGTCTCGCTGCTCGTTGCGCATCAGCTCATCGGCGACGGCGGCCATGTGATGCGCGAAATCCACGATCGCACCTTGCGCCAGTCGATCGCACCCGCCGCGCAGCTCGCGCGCGTAGATTCCAGCGTCAGGTTGCTAGGCCAAATCGCAACGGTGGCGGGCGCAATCGGCGGTGGCGCCTTTGCGACCGCGCTCGGCGCGCGTAGCGCGTTGGTGGGCTCAGCGATCTGCTTCGCCGTGGCCGCCGCGTTCGCTGCGCAACCGATGCGCATCGATCAGAATCGTGTTCGTCCCGCCAGACATCGCTGACGAGGAGATCAACATGAACAACCGGGCGTTTTTTCTTGCCTGTCGCGTGTTTCTTTCCAGCGTGTTTGTTGGACTTGGCATCGAGCGCGTGATATTGGCGGTGGCGGGAACCTCCGGCGGTACCGGGGCGTTGGCGTTTGCGATCTTCGAGTTAGTTGCCGGTGTGATGATCCTTGTCGGCTGGCAGGTGCGCTGGGTCGCGCTGGTGATGGCCGCGTTCCTGCTGGTGGACGCTTTCCTGTCGCATCAGTTCTGGAGGTACGCGGGCGCGGAGCAACACGGACAACTGCTGCACTTCCTCAAAAACTTCACGATGATCGGCGGCCTGATGCTGTTGTCGTGGGTCGAGGCGGGACGTCGGCCGAGCACCGCATCGCAATCGACTTGAGATCGGTAAGCAGATCGTCATGCCCCGCACGCGCAATCTGCTGCGCCATCGGTCGGAGCACGAGCACGGCAAGGTCACTTTCATCGAGTTGTTTTTCGACCTTGTTTTCGTGTTCGCGGTCACGCAGCTTTCGCATTCGCTGATCGAGCACTTCACGGCGGCAGGTGCGGCGCAGACGCTGCTGTTGACGCTCGCGGTGTGGTGGGTGTGGATCTTCACCTCGTGGGTCACCAACTGGCTCGACCCGGAGCGACTGCCGGTGCGCCTGTTGTTGCTGGCCATCATGCTCGGTGGCCTCGTGATGTCGGCGACGATTCCGCAGGCGTTCGAAGCCCGGGGTATCGCCTTTGCGGCGAGCTACGCGCTGATCCAGGTCGGACGAACGCTTTTCGTGCTGTGGGCGCTGGGCGACGAGCATCGCGGCCTGACGCGCAACTTCCAGCGCATCCTCGTCTGGCTGCTTGCCTCGGCTGCATTCTGGCTGGCCGGCGGTTTCACCGAAGGCACGACTCGCCTGGTCTTCTGGATCGCTGCGCTAGCGATCGAGTACGTCGCGCCTTCAGTGGGATTTCGGGTCCCGGGGATCGGCCGCTCGACCACTGGGGACTGGAAAGTGGAGGGCGGTCACCTGTCAGAGCGATGCGCGCTGTTCATCATCATCGCGCTGGGCGAATCGATTCTCGTGACCGGCGCAACGTTCAGCGCGATGGCGTGGTCGCCGACGACGCTGGCCGCGCTCGCCGCGACGTTCGTCAGCAGTCTGGCGATGTGGTGGCTCTATTTCGCGTACTCGGCCGAAGCCGGCAGCCGAACGATTTCCGGTGCGGCAGACCCCGGCAGGCTGGCGCGGCTCGCCTACACCTACATCCACCTGTTGATGGTGGCCGGAATCATCGTCTCGGCCGCGGGCGATGAGTTTGTGCTTGCCCATCCCGCCGGTCACAGCGAGCCGAAGACCATCGTCGCGGTGACGAGCGGACTCGCGCTCTATCTTGCCGGCAGCATGCTGTTTCGCTGGGCGATCGCGGGGCGGCTGCCGCTCTCACCGTTGTTCGGCATGCTGGCGCTCGCGCTGCTCGCCGCGACTGCCCACTGGCTCACACCGCTAGTACTGAGCGTGTTCGCATCTCTGGTGATCGTGGCGATCGCGGCGTGGGAAGCGCGAGCGCGGGCGAGCAATCGTTGTCCGTGATTGCCCGCTCGCAAACGCGAGGCCTACTTCCCCGCGCGGACGCCCTGAAACTCGATCTCGGTGCGCCGGTTCTGCCGGCGGCCGTCGATGCTGTCATTCGACGCGACCGGTTCGGCCAGACCCTTGCCGCCGGCGTTCACCATGCCGGAGTCGAGGCCTTTGCCGACCAGATACGACTTCACCGCCTGCGCGCGCCGCTCTGACAGTTTGCTGTTGTAGGCCGCCGAGCCGATGCTGTCGGTGTGCCCGGTGACGACCACCGCCTGCCAGGTCACGTCCGTCATCTTCGCTACGTCAGCGAGCAGTTTCGACTGGTCTTGAGGTTTGACATCGGAACGATCGAAGTCGAAATTCGCGATCGCTTTGACGCGTACCGGTTCCACTTTGCTGCCAGCTGCGGTTTGCGCTTGTACGTGGGAGCCGGCCGCCAGGAACCCAACAGCGGCTGCAACGAGTGCGGGTCGAATCACTTTCATCTCTTCCTCCTTTGTGGTGTTGATCAATTGGCGTTACACGCCGTGGTGATTCCATCGGCAACGGACAGCACGCTCCAGCGCGCGTTCAGATCGAGCCCGGTTGGCACGTCGCGCCACTTCGGGTGCCCACTCGCGCGCAAGGCCGCCTGCTTGTCGCACATCGCTTTCGCCAGTGCGCCAATCCGCTGCGAGGTTTCTGCGTCGCCGTTCGCCGCGGTCACCAGGAACGACATCACCGCCAAACCGGCGACATCTTTCTTGAGCCAGCCGGAGTTGTCCTGCGCGCGGATCGTCGTCGGCAGATACGCCTTGACGGCGCGCCGGCTGGCCGGGTGATCGCGATCGATCTCCAGCAGCTTTATCGAACCGCCGTTTGCAGCTTGTTTCGGCAACACGGCGGCCGACGGTGCACCGACCAGCGCAACGGCATCGATGCTGCCTTCATCAAGCATCTTGCGCAGTGCTTCCGCGTGAGTGAAATAGGCGGTGCGCCTCGGTGCCGCGCCGAACATGAGCTGATAGACCGCAACCGCGGTGATGCTGCCGCCGCTTGCAGCCGGGCCGACATTGATGGTTTTCCCCTTTAACTCGTGCACGTAGCGCAATGGCGAGTCGGCCCGCACAATGAAGAGAACCTCATCCGATTGCAGCGGCGCGACCATGCGCAACGTCTCTAGCGCGCGGCGCGCGCGCGTTTCGCCTTGCGCCGCCTGACCGCGCAAGAACTGCAAAACGTCGTACTGAACAATCGCGAGCGCGGCCGGTGAGCCGTCGTCTTCACTCAGGCGATACAAATCGTCGATCGCATCGCTCGCCGCCACGACGCGCAGATCGATGCCGGCGTCCGGCGCGACCTGCGCTGCGAGGTCGGCGGCGATGATCGTGCCGCTACCGCTGTGCGCATCGGCGAGCAGCGTCAATGGGGCGCGCGGCGGCGCGGCGGTCACCGCAACCGCCGGGCTCGGCGGGTTTTCGACCGCGACCACTGCCGCAGGATCGCGGGCCATCTTCCACTGCGTCAAGATGAGCACGACCAATGCTGCAGCGATCAACGGCAGCGGCAGCCACTTGAGCAGGCTCTGATGTCGGCGCGTTTGCCGGTCGAAGTTGCCGGTGCGAGAAAGCGGCGGCAATTCATCGCTGTCAGCGCTGTGCCGCGATTCGATGGGGATTGAAATCGGCGGCGGTTGCGGTGGCTCGGGACCGGTCAGTTCGATCGCGATCGAACGCTGAACAACCGGGTCCGGGTGGACAAGACCGCGCGTCAGCATCTCCGGTCCTGACCATGTGACCGGATCCGACGCGGGTGGCTGCTCCGTCACGCTTGCCGCGCCGTGCACGGTGGGAGTTACCTCCGGAATCGGCGCCGGCGCGGCCGTGGCAGCTTGCTTCCAGTCAAAGCGCCGCTCTCCAGTGGCGAGCGCATCCGCGGCAGACGCTGCGATCGGCAGCGGGTCGGGCTCGCCGCGCAGGAGCGTTTGCGCCGGCGCGGCGTGAAACCAAGGCAGCAGGCGCAGGCGCGCGTCGCCGAGGCCGATGACGCGGTCCCCGAAACGAGCCAGCATCAGCGGCTCGCTCTCGTCGCGCAGCGACACCAGCACATTGGCGCGCAGGGACCGGCGCGTCACCAGATCGACGAAAACATCGGCGAATTCGCGATTCCCGTTGTTGTCCGTCGGCTGTTCGAGATAGCGCTCGAACTGATCGAAGATCAGCAGAAAACTGATTCCGTGTTCGGCGCCTAGCGATTCAAGCTCGTCGACTAAAGGGACGTCGTACCAACCCGTGTCGCTGTCACCGGCAGTTAGCGGGACGCTCGCTTGAAATTGTTTCCTTATGGCTGCGGACAGGGCGGACTGCGGCGCCTCGTTCCAGTCGCTGAAGACCAGCGCGACCTCGCCGCCGAAGAGCGCCTCGACGCCCTGTTGCAACAACGGAAGAACTTCCCGCTCGAGCAGGGTGGTCTTGCCGGCGCCGGCTTCGCCGAACAACAGAACGAGCCGGGAGTTACGCAGAAGCTCGGCAAAAAACTGCGCCTCGCGCTCCCGCGGATGCCACCGTGCTGGCGTGTGGGATGCGCCAGCGACCGTGCCCATTATTCGTCCCCCAATTTCGCATGACTGCTACGAACGATTAGGTGCAGCGGATGGTCACGCGAATTTGGGATAGCGTGCGCCCCCCACGCTTGGAAGGTGGGTCAGGTTGGGGGCTTGATCACCATCTGCGTCTGGCTCACCACCGCGCACAACTTGCCGTCGGCAGACCGGATCTGTGTCTGCCACACCATGGTGGTGCGGCCGCGGTGAAACGGCGTGCATTCGCCGGTGACCTCGGTGTCGACGGCGGCCGCACCTACGAAATTGGTCTTCGATTCGATGGTCACGGTGCGCGCGCCCGCCGGCAGGTTGGCGAACGTGGCCACGCCGCCGAGCGTGTCGGCAAAGGCCATGATCGCGCCCCCGTGCAGCACATCGCCGGTCGTGCACAGATCGGCGCGCACCATCATCTTACCGACCACGCGCTCGGGAGTGACTTCGACGACGCGCATTCCCATCAAGCCGGGAAAGAGCGGCCGCATCAGCTCATTCAGTGCATCCGGAGTCAAATCCACGGTTGCCGCTTCTTCACGCGCAGGGATTTCAAGCCGTCCTTCGTTGCCCCATGTGCCGCCGGATCCAGTCGTGCAGGTGAATCATGCCGTCTTCGTGAGGACTGTGGAACGGTCCGCTGTCGTCTTCACCGGCCATCCAGAGCGCGCGGCGGCCTCGATGCAGCCTGCGGCAGATCTCCGCATCCTCGGCGGCGCTTTCCGCGTAGGCGGCTTGATGCGCCGCCACGATATGCGGCTCGAAATGTTTGATTTCTTCCGGGTAGTAAAACTCGACGATATTGGTCGTGTGATCCGGCGAACGCGGAATCAGCGTGCTGACGACAAGGCAGTACGGATACCACTCCAGCATCACGTTCGGGTACAGAATCGACCAGACGGTGCCGTACTTCGGCAACCTTCCTCCGGAAAACTCCAGGATCACGTCGCGGTAGCGGGTGTAGTTGGGCGAACTCTGCGCCTTCAATCCGTCCTTGATGCCCAGGGTCTGGTAACTCCACGCGCGGCCGAAACCCCACTCGTAGTTGCCGGAGTCGACCCATTTTTGCAGCCCCGGATGCATCGCTTCGACGTGGTACAGCTCGAGATAGATCTCCAGAAAGTTCTTCCAGTTAAACGGACATTCATCGACGAGCGAGCGCTCGAACATGTAGCCGCTGAAGTCGTAGTCCGCCGCAAGCGGAAAATCCGCAAGATCCGCCGCGGCGTCGCGCGGTCCAGCGAAGAGCAACCCTTGCCAGTTTGCGAGCGGCGTGCGCGGCAACGCGCAGTCTGGCGTGTGATCGAAATCGGGCGCGCCGAGCAGTCGCCCGTCAAGGTCATAGGTCCAGCGATGCAGCGGACACACGAGGTTCTCCGCGTGACCGCGTCCTTCCATGATCAGTCCCTGTCGATGGCGGCAGGTGTTCGACAGCAAATTCACGCCGCGTGCCGAATGCACGAGCACCTTGCCGTGTTCGGTCCACGGCAACGTCATGTAGTCGCCGACCTCCGGCACCATCAGTTCGTGGCCGACGTATCCGGGGCCATTGGCGAACAGCAGAAGCATCTCGCGCTCGAACCAGCCCGGATCGAAGTACGACGCAATCGGCAGCGGAGCCGTGCGTTCGAGCAACGACGGGTCAAGGTTCGAGCGACGGGAAACGGACGTGTCGGGAGCGTTCATGCGGGCATTCTGTCACCGGCGAGCGTTTACACAACTTTACATACCGCACAACACGCGGCAATGACGCGCGCTGAAACTGCGTTCCATGGGCGCGGCAATGGGCGAGCGCCGGAAACCTTGGAGCAGATGATGACAAGCAACACGCAGGCGAAATCCACCAACAGTGCGCGCCGCTGGACAATCGCCGGCCTGGCCGCAGCAACCGTCGCGGCAATCGGTACCGCCGCCGCATGGATTCCGGCGCATTCGCATGAACGCGGCGGCTGGGGCCGTGGAATGCACGGTCAGATGGACCCGGAAGCGATGGGCAAACGCATCGACGGCATGGTGCAGTGGATGCTTGCCGATGTGAATGCATCGGACGAGCAGCGCGCGCGCATCGCCGGCATCGCCAAGGCGGCTGCGACCGAACTCGCCCCGTTGCGCCAGCGTCACGCGGAAGCGCGGCGGCAGAGCATCAAGCTGTTGACGGCTCCGACGATTGATCGCGCGCAGATCGAGCAGTTGCGCGTCGAGCAGATGCAACTGGGCGATACCGTTACGCGTCGGATGTCGCAGGCGCTGATCGATGCGGCCGAAGTGCTGACGCAAGAGCAGCGCGCACAACTTGCGACCAAGTGGGAGAACCGGCGCCAGCGCCGGCACGGGTGAGCGCTTATCCCAGCGAAGGCCGGGATCGCACTTCGCGGATCACAAATGGTTCGCGCCGGCCTGCGCTGGGACGACGGATTGATGCCTTGCCAATCGCACTTCAAGCGGCCGCCGGGCGCGTCTGCGCTGTCGCCCTTGCAGGTAGCGCGACAACAGCCAGTTGAAACCGCGATCCAGCAGGAACAGTCCGTGCCCCAGCACCCGGTTGCGGTGTCCCAAGCTCAGCTTTCTCGCCACCGGTTGCCACAGCAACTGCTTGCGCCGCCAGCCGCGATTCCTCAGACGATTGGCAAAGTAGCCGGCTTCGTCCAGCTGCCACTTTTTCATCATGTGTCGCAGAGTTCTGACTTCCCAGCTATCACTCCAGCGCAGCATGAAGTACGGCAGGTCGTACAGCGCGAGCGGGCGATCGAGAGTGAATGTCACGATCGCCTTGGGCTCGAAGAAGATCCTCGCGCCCGCCTGGCGAGCCATCAGGCAAAAGTCGATATGGTCCTTCGTGTTCAGGAACCCTTCGTCGAACCGACCCAACCGGTCGAGCAAGTCCATTCTGATGAGCATGCAGTGGAATTCGGCCACGCCGGTCTCGGCGCGCACGAGCTGGTCCCGCACGTCTTCCACGCGGCTGCCCTGCCGATGAATCCGCTCGAAGAAGCGCCGCACCACGCGGACGCCCTCGACGTGCTCGGAGATGCCGGCATCGCCGCCGGCGAAGTGAATCACCTGGTGCAGCGGCGTGCCTTCGCAGGTCAGGGGCGTGACGATCTCCGCGCCGGTTTGTTCGGCGCAGTCGAGCATTGCCGCCAGCCATCCGGGCGAGGCCACCGTATCGTTGTCGAAAAACAGCACGTAGGGCGTGCGTACGTGCTCGAGTCCCAGGTTGTGCGCCTGGTTGGGCGCCAGAAAAAAAGGCGTGCGCACGAGCGTGAAATCGTGCTGCCGCGCCGCTTGCGCGAGGAAGCCCATCACCGGCTCGGGCGAGCCACCATCGACGACCACCAGTTCGTACGGCACGTCGCGGGTGTGCTCGAAAATGCTTTCCAGGCATTCGCGCGTGATGCTGAAACGCTCGCGCGGAACGATCACGATGGTGACAACGGGAGACGGGTTTGACATGGCAGTGGAATCCGTTGTTGGTGGCGCCGGTTGCTGATGGCCAGCTGGTAAATGTCGACCAGCCGGTCGTTGAGGCGATGCAGGTTGAAGTGGGATTCGATGTAATCGCGGCCCGCCGCCGCGAGCCGGGGCCATTCGTCGGCATGCTCGATCAGGTGCGCCAGCCGTTGTGCCAGCGCGGCAGCATTGCGCTCCGGGACCAGATAGCCCGACACGCCGTCCTGCACCAACTCCGGTATTCCACCGTGACGTGTGGCAACGACAGGCAGGCCCATCGCCAGCGCTTCCTTGATCACGTTGATCGGCGCGTCCTCGTCGCCGTCCGCCGCGCGCACGCTGGGGCCCAGAAAGACGTCCGCACGGTCCAGAAGCCGCACGATGTCGCGCTGATTCATCGCGCCGGGAAGCGAAACGAGGTGCGTCAGTCCGAGCGTCGCCACCAGCGCTTCAAGCTTCGGGCGCAGCGGACCCTCGCCGATCACGTTGTATTCGACCGCATGGCCGTTCGCCACAAGCTGGGCGATCGCATGCAACGCGTATTCGATTCCCTTTTTTTCGACCAGCCGGCCGACGGTAATCAGACGCACGGGTCGCGTGCCGCTCCGGCTGCGCGGCCGGAACGGAAACCGCGCGCAATCGATGCCGGAATAGAGCACCTGCAACCTGCTGCTGTCGCAGCCGAGCTGATGCAGACGTCGCTCGAAGTGCGCGCAGTTCGTGAAAACGTAGTCGGCTCTGCGGAACACGCGGTCGTACACGCGTTCGCCATGCCGCTGCACAAAGCGGCTGATATCGGCGCCACGAAAGCTGACCACCAGCGCACCGTCGATAAGCCCACCGTCGTAAAGAGCGAGCGCCGCGCGCCCGACGGTGCCGAACTGGCAATGCACGACATCGTATTCGCGACCGGTGCCAAGGCGACGCGCCACCGACAGCAGGCGCAAGAGTGCGGCATTGCGCGGGTACGAGAAAACATTCAGCACATGGAACAACGCACGCGGTTTGGCCAATGCCACCGCGGCAAGATCGTCCCATGCCGCGCGCGCAAACTTTCCGAAGTCACTGGGCCGCGCGGTCGCGTAGCACGTTCGCTCGATCAGCCCGTGCACAAGCACGTCCGGATGCATGACGGCGCCTGGCTTTGGTGGCGCTGCGAACGAATAGATGTCGACGTGATGTCCGCGCTGCAGCAGTCCGACGATCTGATTGATGACAAAAGTCTCGGACAGCACCGGAAAGCGTTCGACGAGCATCGCAACACGCAGTTTCCCGCCGGGGTGCAAGGCAGCCGATACGGCATTCGCAACCTTCATCCGTGTCAAGCCTCGGGCGCGGCGCCGACAACCCGTCGGCGCCGCGCCATCGCGTGCGCAATGAACTCGCCCGCAAGCCGGCGCGCGATGGGACTGAGCGTAAACAGGCACGCCAGATAGATCGCTGCGCCGACAGGAACACTGACCGCGAAAACCGTCACGTCATGCCAGGCTGCCATCGCGGATCGTTTAAACAGGAAAATGCCCGCCGCCATCGCGGTTGCCGCCGTCGTGGCCGGCCACAAACGTGCGAAGAACTCGCGCCACGCCGCGCCGGTTTGACGTCGAACGACCTGCAGTTCGAGCGGCAGAAAGACGAAGGCGGCAGCGACCCCGCCGGCACACACCGCTTCGATGCCCAGTGGCGCGAGCAGCGCATACAGCGCGAGCGCCAGGAAGACGTACACGGCGGTGAGCTTGAAGCGCAGAAGGCTCGTACCTTGGCTCAGGATCAGCGCGCCGTCGACCAGATAGATCGCATGGAAAATCCCGAGCGCGGACAGTATGCGCAGCGGCGTCGTTATCGCCTGCCACTGCGGGCCGAGCACCGCGGCGACGATCTCCGGCGCAAGCGCGAACAGGCCGAAGAAAACCGGAAACGCGAGCGCGGCTGCGATCTGCAGCAGGCGCAGATAGGCGGCGCGCACGTCATCGGTGCGACCCTGAAAGCGGGACAGCAGCGGCAGTCCGAGTTGCGATACCGGTCGGACGCATGCCTGAGTCAAAGTTTCCAGCAGTCGCTGCGCCGTTGCGTACAGCCCCAGCGCGGCAGGTCCGAGCGCAATTCCGATCAGAAGTTTGTCGCCCTGTTTTCTCAGCAGATTGAGGCCGTCGAGTCCGAGCAGACCGCCGGCAAAGCCCGACAGTTCTGCAAGCGCGCGGCGCGACAGCCGCGCGCCCGGCCGCCAGGGGCTGCCACTCCAGATCAGCACCGCGTACAGCGCAGCCGCTATCAGCTGCTGCGCCGCCAGGCTCCAGATGCCAAAGCCGTGCGCGGCGAGGGTGATGGCGATGACACCGGCCACGATCGAGCTTGCCAGCCGGGCGACGGCAATTGTCTTGTTGCGAAGTTCCCGTTCGAGCCGCGCGAGTTGGACCGCGTTGAGCGCGATCAGCGGAGTGATGAAAGCCATCGCGCGCAGCACGGGTGCGAGCGACGGGTCCGTGAGTTGCGCGACGAAGTCCGCCGCGAATATTCCGAATGTGCAGATCAGTGCCGCGAGTGTGAGTTGCCACCAGAACACCGTGTCGAAGTGGTCGGGACGAACCTCTTCGCGCTGAACCAGCGCCCGCGCAAGGCCCTGCTCGACGATCAGATTGGCCAGTGCCAGGTAGACGCCGACCAGCGCCATCAACCCGTAGATATGCGGCGTCAGCAGGCGCGCCAGAACAAGAAAAATCGCCAGCCGCAGCGCTTCGTCGACGACGTTTTGCGCGCCGGTCCACCACAGAGCGCCCATTGCCCTGTGCTTCAACACGGATTTCCTGTTGTCGACCGTCGTCAACCGCGCACCCCGCCGAACGCTTCCTCGTCCCCGCCCACTCACAGCTCGTCTGGAGACGGACAGAGCAAGAAGCGTTCTCGGTTTGCAATGCCGTCGGCGGCCGTGCAATACGCGTCTGCGGACGGAAACAATTGCCGAAACGCGTTCAAAGTTTGAAGAAACGACCTCGCGCGCCTTTCTATGTCCAGACTGTTGATCATTGATGACGATGCGCGGCTGGCGTCGATGTTGCGCAGCTATCTGGGCGACGCCGGTTTTGTCGTTGGCGTTGCCGGCAACGTCAAGGATGGATTGGCTGCAATCGAAGCGCAGCCGCCCGACGTGATCGTGCTGGATTTGATGCTTCCCGACGGCGACGGACTCGAGGTGTGCCGCCGCCTGCGCGCAGCGAGCGACGTTGCTGCGGTGCCGATCGTGATGTTGACCGCGAAAGGCGATCCGGTCGATCGTGTGATCGGCCTCGAACTCGGCGCGGACGACTATGTTGCGAAGCCGTTCGAGCCGCGCGAGCTTCTGGCGCGCCTGCGCGCGGTACTGCGCCGCAATCGCGACGGCGGGGCCGCGCGCGACGTGCTGCGCTTCGGCCGGCTGGAAATCGACCGCGGCGCGCGAATGGTGACGCTCGATGGCGCGCTGCGGCCGCTCACGTCGCATCAATTCGATCTGCTGATCGCGCTCGCGGAGCGCGCGGGACGCGTGTTGTCACGCGAGCAGTTGATGGAGTTCGCGTTCGGCGGCAACGCCGGTTTCGATCCCGCGCTCGCTCGATCGATCGACGTTCATATCGCGCGTATTCGCGCGGCCATCGAAGCCGATCCGAAGAAGCCGCAGCGGATCATCACCGTCCGGGGCGCGGGCTATGTGTTCGCGCGCGAGCAGGACCGGTGATGCGCCTGCGGATCGGCGTACCACAACGTCTGTGGTGGCGCATCTGGCTGGCGGTGATCGCGAGCATTGCGGTGTTTGCGCTGTTGTCCATGACCGCATGGCGAGTGTTCTTCGACCCCGCGCGGATCGCGGCCAATGCCGAGGCGCTCGCCGCGATCGTCGCCGCTGCGCTGCCGCCGGCGGACGCGCCGGCCGGCGAACAGCTGAGACTTTTGGAGAGCTGGCAGCGGCGCGCGCGCGCGGATTTCGCGTTGTTCGACGCGCAACGCAACCGCATCGCGTCGGCCGGCCGACCTTTGCCGCCGCCGCGCGCGCAACTGGATGACAGTCACTGGCTGGCGCGCCGCCGGTTTGATCCGGCGGCAGCGAGCGGCGATGGGAAACATGAACGCGCGGCCTTCGTTCCGTTTGCGCTGCGACTGGCCGACGATCGCTGGCTTGTCGTGCGGCGCGACTGGCGGCCGACGCGACCGCCGTTCGGACTCGCCGCATCGCTGACCCTCATTGCGATCGCGGTGGGCATCGGCACGTATCCGGTCGTGCGGCGTCTGACACGGCGTCTGGAGCGACTGCAAGCGAGCGTCGAACGTCTGGGCGCCGGCGATCTGAAAGCCCGCGTGGCGGTGGAAGGACGCGACGAAGTTGCGCGGCTTGCCGCGAGCTTCAACGCCGCCGCCACGCGCGTCGAGTCGCTGGTCGTCGCCCAGCAAAGCTTGCTCGCCAACGCCTCACATGAGTTGCGCTCGCCGCTGGCGCGCGTCCGGATGGCGGTCGAGATGCTCAAGCAGGATGCGCGGCCTGAGTTGAAGCACGAACTGGAGCGCGATATCGCCGAGATCGACGCGTTGATCGATGAAATTCTGCTGGCGTCGCGGCTCGACGCCGCAAACCGGGAACCGGCACGCGAGGATGTCGATTTGACCGCGCTGGCCGCGGAAGAATGCGCGCGAGTCGACGCAAGACTCGATGCTCAGCGAGTTGCGGTGCGTGGAGACGCACGACTGTTGCGCAGGATGCTTCGAAACCTGCTGGAAAATGCACGCCGCCACGGCGGCGAGGCCGTCGATGTCAGCCTGTCCTGCGATGACGAGTCGGCACTTCTCGCGGTGTGCGATCGCGGTCCCGGCGTCCCGGACTCTGAGCGAGAACGGATCTTCGAGCCGTTCTATCGATTGCCGGGCGCGAGCGAAGCGGCGGGCGGCGCAGGGCTGGGACTGGCGCTCGTGCGCAAGATCATCACGCAACACGGCGGCGCGGTCATTTGCAAGCCGCGCGTAGGTGGGGGGTCGTGTTTTGAGGTTGTCATTCCGACTGTCGCTGCGCCGTCCTGACATTCGCTCTGAGCTCATCGATCGAACAGAATCCCCGCGCGACCGCGAAGAGTTGTTGCTCCTTCGCCAGCAATAGCGTCGGAAATCCCCGCACACCCCAGCGTTGCACGGTCTCGAAGTCGCGCTGGGTCGCTGCGCGCTTAGCGTCGGAGAAAAATGCCTCGTCGAAATCGGCGCGGGTCGTGCCGAAGTCGCCGGCGAGTTCCGCCAGAACGCCGGCGTGCGTCACGTCGCGACCGTCCCGATAAAAGGCGCGCTGGATTGCGGCAAAGTATTCGAGTACCCGCTCGTTTGCCAGCTCGCGCAGGGTGACGACCGCGCGGCACGCGGGTTCGGTGTCGTAAACAAAATCCGGCGGATTGAGCGCGTCCGCGCCTCGCTCCGCGAACGGCTGACCGCTGCGCCGTTGCACGTCTTTCCAGTAACCCCGAATCTGCTCTTTCTGATCCGCGGACATCGGCTCGCGCGTGCCGGGCCGCAAGCCGCCAACGACGACCTCGACCTGTGCGCCGTCCTCATCGACCAGCGCGCGCAGCTGCGGCGCGAAACCGTAGCACCACGAGCACATCGGATCGGCGACGTAGACGAATCGGCTCATGCGGGCAGTGTAGGCGGCTGCATGCGATGATCGGCAGCGATGCAACGACCCGCAGTGAACATGCAACGCGCCCGATCGTGGATGGTGTTCGCACTGGTGCCCGCGCTCGCAGCGTGCCAGACGCTGTTGCCGGATGCGGCGTCGCGCATTGTTTCCGGCTGGTCGGGCTACAACGACGCGGTCGAGGCGCTCGAGAAGATCGTGCCGTTCGTGACGGAACGTAGCGAGGTGCGCGCGGACGGCCTTGACCCGGCGACCAACCCGGCGCTGACGATTCTCAACTACGCGGACCTGATGCAGCGTTTCGCAGCGAGCGCCGCACTGCCCCCCGATGAGCTCGACCGCGGCGTGCGCGACTGCGTGAAAGCCGGCAGGCGCTGCACCGCTTATGCGATTAACGTACGCAGCGTCGATCGCAAGCGGGTGGGCAACTTCTGGCTCGATACGTTTAATTTCGTTCGCCACACGCGGACCACCGGCTGGAGCTTTAACGCGCTCATCATCTTCGTCGACGATCTGGTCGTCTACGTGCTTGTCGGTGGCCAGCCGAACATCGAGGAAAAGGACGTCGTGCGCAATCCGCTTGGGCCGCTACAGGGCATTGGAGACGCGATCCGGCCGGCGTCGTTGTTCACGTTCTAGAGTTGGTTAGATACGGTTGGGGACAGAGCGCTGCGCGGTCTGTCCCCAATCATTCGAAGTCATCAATGCTGCGCGGCCAGTTGTCTTTGAGCAGCCGCGATAGCGCGCGGTCGGCGAGCACGCGTCCTTCGTTCTGGCAGCGCGCGCAGTAGTTCGTTTCATTGTCGGCGTAGACGATGCGTTGCACCGGCGCGCGGCAGGCGGGGCAGGGGAGTCCAAAGCGCCCGTGCACGGCCATTTCCGGCCGGAACGCGGTGACCTCGGGCAAGCCGGCGTTACCGGCCTCTCTGCGCAGGCGATCGGTCCATTCGCTCAGCACGGCGCGCATCGCATCGAACAGTCTGCGCAGTTCGGCTTCGTCGAGCGCCTGCGTGCGTGCGAGCGGCGACAGCCGCGCGCGATGCAGGATTTCGTCCGAATACGCATTGCCGACGCCGGCAAAGAGCTTCGGTTCGGTCAG
>Ga0187893_10009138_pt1 | contig 15361 bp, 17 predicted proteins | sample MA1701074metaG_FD_139574 | JGI IMG/M metagenome (GOLD analysis project Ga0187893, IMG submission 139574) | White microbial mat communities from a basaltic lava cave in the Kipuka Kanohina Cave System on the Island of Hawaii, USA - MA170107-4 metaG ... | reverse complement strand
GCCAAGCTTCGCTTTTTTCAAGAGGGCTCCGACTTCTTCCAGAAACAGGAATGGCGGACAGATAATCAGACCGTCCGCGTCGCTTTCCTTGGCAAGTTTTTTAGCTTCCGCTAACGAACCCGGATTCATTTTCCAATTTGCGATAATATGCTTCATATAAAGATAATTTTACCATAGGAGAGCAGAATTCAACCTACCGTCAAATTGACGTGGGTTTAAATCCTGCTCTCCCATTTGCGGAATGAGCATTTATTTGATATAATTTACCCGCGGGGTGGTGTAAGGGTTAGCATATAAGGCCCATAACCTTAAGGAGCCGGTTCGAGTCCGGCCTCCGCAAATTTTTCTCCGAAAAATTTGCGAGACTCGCTCGCCTAAAAGGCGAAGCGGTCCGCAACCAGCGGAGCTCAAAAACCCATCAATTTGGTGGGTTTTTGTGTTATTGTAGGCGAATGTGTTACGCATATATTCTATACAAGTGAAAAAATAAAAGAACTTATGTTGGTTATACGAAAAACCTAACGGAGCGATTAAAATTACATAATCAAGGGCGGGTTAGCGCCACAAAGGATCGCAGACCACTTAAGTTATTTCTCCATGAAACATTTGAGACTGAGCGAGAAGCAAAGGATAGAGAATTGTGGTGGAAAAGTAGTAGTGGAAGGAATGAGTTGAAAAAGATTTTTAACAATAAGAGATAGCGAAGCCTCGCTTTTGAGCGGGCGAAGCCTCGCACTTTAGGTGCGGGCGTTCAGCCTCGTGAGGTTAAAGAAAAGCCGCCACCAATTTGGTAGCGGCATCTATACGCTATCTTAGTTTAATTTGGCAAGCACTTCCTCAATTTGGGTGGGGGTAAGCTTATACGCCTTAACTACCTGCTCAAAATGCTCCTCTTTGATTTCTTTTGGAGGTTGCTGTGAGCAATGCTCAACGTCATATTCGTCAAACATATTTGGATATTTGTGACCACCGCAGTGAAATTCTTCAAACAATCCCTTTGGGGTCAACACGAGGTGAAATCTGTCGCTTTGTCCCATGACTGCAATGTAAATATTCCTCAACAGATCATCAGCGGGAAAAGAGATGAGCTTCTTCAGGGCAGCAACTGTATCTCTAACAAGCTTTTCTTCTTGGGTTTTTGTTAGAACTCCACTCCACTCCATTTTCTCCTCCTTCCTCTTAAACCCCACTGGTCACGAAATCTGAGTCTACGCCAACTGATGCAACCATTCCAGACAACCAGGCAAGGCTGCGGCGGGCTTCTTTGCGGCTCTTTTCCGTAAGAATTGATGGGCAATCTTCTACAGCGAAATATTTCATTACTGAAGCCGTAACTTCCTTATGACATACGTCACCCATTAAGAAATCAATCAGCAAACCAAGGGGTTTCGGCTGCCTTTCTCGGTCTTCTGCAAAACGATATGCCAGAACGGTGATATCCGACTGCTTCAACGCTCTGAGTAGAGCCTTTTTGGCAACACTATGATTTTCAAATTCGTCTGCAAAGCGGTCAGTCAAATCACAAGCTCGTGCCAAATGAAAAGACTTTACGGCAAGATACTCATTACTGTTATAGGGAAATTTGCACTGACCTGCTACATAAATGTGCTGGATAATGCGTTCCACCAAACCGATTGCCCGACCACCCTTGTTCATACCAACCTCCTTTCAAAGAACGCCTATATAATATACCTAAACACCCCCTCTGTCAAGGGGGGGGGTGGGTAGAATTTACTAACTCCTGCCATTGCTTTAATTCCCTCAAAACCTGGTTCCAAACCCGTCCTACTTCCGCAACCATCTGAAAAATTTGCGAGGCTCGCCTATGGCGGCCCGCGACAAAAAGGACAGAGTTGGAACCAAAATACTTGTTGTGTATAAGTAGCTTGACTTTATAGCTGGTTCGGCCATATAGTGTAATTACTAAACGTGAGAGGCATCCTTCGTGGGTGCCTCTCGTTTTTATTCTCCAAAAGAGATTTTGGTTTCAAGATATTCAAAGTCCCTAAAATTACTACCAGCAAATTGCCTTATTTCTTTTGCAGTTCTTGGGCCTCTTGATAAAATCACCACTTCTTTGCCGTTCTCTTTAAGGTGTTTTAGAACTGGCAGGAAATCTCCATCGCCAGAAAGAATAGGGACTTTCCCAAAATTGTCTTTCTCCTTCATTAAGTGAAAGGCCATATCAACATCGCAATTAGCTTTCCTTTTTGTGTTGCCGTCTTCTTGGTCGTATAATTTAACTGGTTTTAGGAATAAATCATATCCAAACTTCTCAAGGCGGATATAGAACCTTATTCGTTGAAGATGTTTGCCGATAAGGAGAATGTCGGCCTCGCTTAGCTTTTTATTTTTAAGCAGCTTGGCTAAATGCTTTTCCAATTTTTGAATTGGAACGGTTTCGCTTTTTTGATAATCATATTCAAAATCATGTATCTCCACGCCGCCGAAATAAAAAACTTTACTGACTCCATATTTTCTCTTCAAGTATTCCAATAGCCGCTTATAATCTATTTTCCACCCCAAGCTTTTCTCGCCGCCATAAAATAAATTGGATGCATCCACAAATGCGAAAGTTTTCATGCAATGATTTTACAATAAAATATGCCGATATACAAAATAGTGCTCAGCCTCGTGGGGTGAATAAAAAAACCCGCTCTCGAAATTCGGAGCGGGGCAATTTTTTAGCTGCCGTATGGGTTTGGGTTACAACCACCCGGACGCGGAGGGTCGCTTTTGATTGCGTGCTCGCGAGCCTTACTCCGTAAGATAGCCGCCAATTCATAGTTTCCCTCTGCTTCTGCCGCTGTGGCGCCAGCCACGAACCCCTGCGCCTCAACCCTCTGGCAATCAGAGAACGGGTTTTGCATTGCCGCCCATCGACCGTCAGCGATTGCTTGCCGAACATGTTTACTCATCCTGGGCATGCCACTCTCCTTCAATAAAACTGGCTATATTATACGCCAATTCTTCAATTTGTCAATATCACCGTTATCAAGATTGCCGGATTCCAACCTAGCAGCGCCCCGTGCTGGAAGGACTGGGAAGCCAGAAGGTGTCCCAGATGAGGGGTCGGGGCGCTGCGTTAGGTTCGGCGAGCATTAGGCGGCAGCCTAAATTTGCGTCCCAAAGAAAAATAATGTGATGTCAAGAATAACTCTTGCCGGGAAGTGGCGAATGAAGTTCCAGCTACTTGGAAAAATTAAATACTGGGAAGAAGCGCATACAGACGGAATGTCTGGCGCGCAAAAAATTTACGAGGAGTTTGATGCTGAAGACGCGCGAAAAGCAAGCGCAAAAGCTCAAAGCATTGTCAAAAAGCTTGTAGCAGAATACCCCAAACGAGGCAGCAACGGCATTATAGAGTTTCGTAGCTGCGAAGCAGAACTGCGAGAAATAAGACCGGTTGCGAAGATTGCAGTTGAACCAAATCTAATCAAAAAGAGAACGGCTGTCGTAAAGCTGGAAAACAAACTGACAGAAACCCCCTTTTAATAGCGGGGTTTTTGTTTAATCAAAAAATCCCGCGGCTAGCCGCGGGATTTGCGCTTGATAATTTTCAACAGCGCTTCTTCCACCGAATGTTTTGGCGCCTTCCGGAAATCCCGCCATCCGATCAAGCAATCCTCCGCTATTTCGGCATCCGGAAATTTTTCGCGCGAATCGCGCTCCGGACGCTCCACCCGGACGAAGAAATAGCCCAGTTTTTTCATCGTGTTGTAAATCTTGCTCCGCGGGTCGGTGGTGATAACCGCGACGCGATATTCCTCATTAAGAAGAGAGGCAATTTCAACTTTATTTTTCAAAGCTGGGCCTAAATCCTGCTCAAAAATTTCCAGCATGAAATCCATGAATTGGTTGTCGGTGTGAAAACGCACTGGTTCCAAAGGTTCGCCGCAGTGGCTTAAACCCAAAGACCAGTAAAGCTGTTTCTGCGCGAAGCGCAGGGGGTAAAGCGCGTCGTGGCGGAAAACACAGTAACCAAGCTTGTCTAAAAATCTTTCGGCGATTTTAAAGCACTTTTCTCGCGACTGATCATCCGGACACGCAAAGCCGACCAACAAACGCTTTTTCATCGGGACCCCTCTTTCTTCATTAACTCCGCAAGCTGAAAACGCAACTGCCGGCGCTGTTCCGCTTTTTCGTAGCGCCGCCCCTCGTCGCCAGTTTCGGGAATTACCGGCAAAATCGGGATCGGTTTGCAATTCTCATCCAAAGCCACGAAAGTCAGATAAGCCGAAACAACGTGGCGCAATTCTCCGGTCTGAAAATTCTCCGCCATGATGCGCGCGCCGATTTCCATGGATTTCGTCCAAACCCGATTCACCGCCGCCTTGATGAGCAATGTCTCGCCCATCTTGGCCGGATTCCAAAAGCGCAGCGAGTCCACGCCCAAAGTGACGCAGATTCCTCCGCTGTGCCGATGAGCAACAATGCCGGCAATCCGATCAATCAACTCCATTACCCTCCCGCCAAACATCGTCTGCTTGGGATTGAGGTCCTGGGGAAAAATTTCGTGATATTGCTCCACTACGGACGCCCGCACAGGTTTACCCTGAGTCGCATCGAAGGACTTGCCGTCCACTCGTTTAATCCTTAAATGTTCCGAGAAGATTATAGCTATTACTGGAAATTTTGGCAATTTATCGCTATAATTGGCATATCGCCGACGTAGCTCAGTGGTTAGAGCATGCCTTTCATAAGGGCGGGGTCGGAGGTTCGAATCCTCCCGTCGGCACACTTTAGAAAAGACGACGACGAAAGCCCCCCCCGCCTGCGTGGCCGAAGCCACTTCGGCGAGGCAAAGGACCGCGAAAAATCCGAAAGGCGGCGGAGTCGCGCAAATCAAAACCGCAAAGAACCCGTTAAAAACATCGGCTCGAACCATATTTTTGAAAAAAATTTTTTCATACGAATTTAATATATGAAACAGCAGAGATGCTGACTTTTTTGTTTTTCTTGACTAGTTGCGATTTATTTAGTAATATAATTCGAGCAAAATAATTTCTGTGGAGGTAGCAATGACTCAATTCGATAGGTCGTTCGTGGACGAAATGTGCGAGAAGTACTTTGAGAGCAAGGCATATCGTTGGTTGGCAGTTCCGATTCTTGGGCTAATCGCCGCTGTTTGCTACTGGCTCGCTTCCCCCAAGGAACTAAACGGAGTAGGTGTTCTCGCGATCGTGGCGGCACTACTCTTTGCACACCAAATTCTTGTCGGGTGGCTAGATCACACAATCGGAAACGCTCGCAAGCTTGAAGATGTGATTTGGCGAGTGGACGAAGTGCAAAAGTCCACCTGGTCAACATACAAGTCAGGCCCACTGCTTGCAATCAAGCTCGCCGAGATAGCAAGGATCTTTCCGCTACGTGTAGAGTTCATTGAAATTCGAGAGGACTCGCCGTGGGCGGAGAAATTGACCGCGGGTAAACAAGTTCGATTCACTCCGAAACACAGATTCTCTCTTACCTTTCCTGGCTGGGAGAAACTCTATGACATCGGTTCGATTTGGAAAAAGGCAGCCTGGCGCAAGACGTGGCTGGGGAATTATGTTTGTGGTGTAGAAGAATTTCCAGTTCGTCATGGATGTTGGATTGGTTTTTCCACTTGTCCCGGCGATACTTTGCAAGAGGCGTACGAGTCACTTGTGGAAAGCAAAGCGCCTAAGCAAGTACCACCTCTGACTGAGTTTACTGAAGAAGTAGAGGCACGTACCTCACCGTATCCCGAGCCCGTTTCGGAAGCGATGAAGAAGGTTGCCCAAAGAGTAAGTCCGCATAGTCCGGAGTATCCTACGGCACTCATGGAAGAAATGCGGAAAGCCAACAGAGGCAGATCGAGCTAGCTCGGTATCTATCACGCCGGTTGTGTCAGCCACAACCGGCGTTTCTTTTTTGTATTTGAAAGAACAAAGAATTTGCCGCCAGGCCTGAAATTCGTTAGAATTTCAGTAAATCCGAATCCGCCAAAGAAAAATTTGTCCCGATTTTGTATGAGCGAAGGCGAGTTTACAAAATCGAGGATCCTCGGCAAAGCCGGGAAAATTGTTAAATCGCGCGGCGAAGCCGCTCCGAATTCGCGGGAGGCTCCTCGCCCCGACTGCTGTCGCGGGCGAAAACCGTTCGAACTATTTCAAGTATTCTGCACCCCCTGTCTAGGTTCAGATACATAGTGACCACCTAGGTTTGTAAGGTAATAACATCTTTCGATGGCAGCCGACCGTGCTGCCATTTTTCGTAATATTGTTTGGGGGTTAAATAATCAAGGGCTTGATGAGGCCTAACGTCATTCCAAATTCCCTGCCATTCCTTGAGCTTTTTTCTCATCATATTGAAGTCAAAAGAGACATTGCCCCGCTGATAGAACTCGCGTTCATCCGCTCCGTGAGATATCTCCACATAGGTATTTTCCTTGGGGCTTCGGGGATGGGTGAAATAGTGTGGCAACTGCAGTATCGCGCACTCTCGCTCAAACTCTTTCTGGAATGGCGCGCCGTTATCCGTTTGCACCGCCTTGATAGAAAAAGGGAATTCATGCAGGCATAGATGAAGGAAATCTCGTCCATTTTTGGATGATTGCGACGGATAGAGCTCCAAGACACGCTTTTTCCCAAGAACGTCAATTGCGGTGAACTGGTACCACTTTTTCCCGCCTGGCAGCATGATGTATTTCGTATCCATCTGAATCATGTCTCCGGGGCTGGAAATCTTCATTCCACGCGGAAATCTGGCTTTGGGATGCTTGGCGGATCGTGACCGTTTCCGCGCTATTCTCTGGTCAATCAACCCTTTCCGTTTGAGGATCCTCCCAATCGTACTGACCGAGGTTTTGAGGGTAGCGGGAAGCAGCGGCTGAATTTTGTATTTTGACCAAGCCGGATATTGTTTTCTCCACTTCACGACTTCTGCCATGATGTCCGGGGAAACTGTCGGCTGCCTGAATTGATGAGGCCGGCGAGATCTATCTTCTAAACCGCGTGGACCTTCTTTCGCCAGACGACTTCGCCAATCTCTCAAAATACGCCTGTTAACGCCGAAGTGTCTGGCGGTGAGGCTGAGGTTGTTTTTGTGCTTCTTGTGCCAATCTAGAATCTTGAGCCGACGCTTTGCTTGCGCGCTCAAATTGCTTGCCAGGAAAGCTGAGCGCGCCATTGATGCTGCGCCCGGCAGGACATATCCATATATCGTCATATGACGACCAGCGTATCGCCCTTTCATATTGCTTTTGAAGTACTAAGGTGGACACTATCATATGAACCAGTACACCCCCTTGACTTATGGGCTCGGGATAATATATAATGTAACTAACGTTAAATTCCTCCTTTTGATGAATGCTGAGCAACCTGAGATTAATTGGTCATCGGAGTTAGCATATGCTGTTGGCTTAATTACCACTGATGGCAATCTTTCTCCAGATGGACGACACATTGATTTCACGTCAAAGGATTTAGAACTCATTAAAACGTTTAAAAAATGCTTGAAATTAGAAAATAAGATCGGTACCAAGAAGAATGGGTTGCGTCAGCCGTCTACAGCTTTTAGAGTGCAGTTCGGCAACGTAAGTCTTTATAGGTGGTTAATTCAAATTGGACTAACACCGAAAAAGTCAAAAGTTGTTGGAAAAATAGCCATACCTAATGAATTATTTTTTGACTTTTTACGAGGGTTCTTAGATGGTGACGGTACTATTTTACGATATTTTGACCCAGTATATCCAAAAAGCCTCAGGTTATATGTAAAATTTATATCTGCCTCACCAGCACACCTAGAATGGCTGCAATCAAAAATAAAAACACTGGCACATATTAAGGGATTTATTAAAAAGTGTGGCAACAAAGTAGTCCAGGAGCTGGTTTATAGTAAATATGATTCAATTAAGCTCCTAAATTATATGTATTACAAAGACAATCTGCCTCTCTTAAAAAGAAAGTTTGAAATAGCAAAAGAATTTATAAATTAGCCGAGGTGGTGAAACTGGCAAACACGCTGTCTTCAGGTGGCAGTGGACGCAAGTCCTTGCGGGTTCAACTCCCGCCCTCGGCACATAGTAATGATTAAAAGAATAACTCCGCCGCCGGTTAGAAAGGCGGCCAGAGTCCCAAAAACCCCGCAAAGGATTAGCTCGCGGGAAACGGGTCAATCTGTAAAAACTGTTCAAAAGCCGTCTGAAGAATCAGCTGTTTTAAAGTTTGTTCCGCTGGGCGGCCTTGAAGAAATCGGCCGCAATTGCGCTTATTTTGAATACGCCAACGAGATTGTAATGATTGACGCCGGCATCCAATTTCCGGAAGAATCTACCCCGGGCATAGACTATATCGTTCCCAATGTTTCCGATATTGCCGGCAAAAAAGAGAATGTCCGCGGACTGATTTTGACTCACGGACACTATGACCACATTCACTCGCTTCCCTACATAATTGAAAAAATAGGCAATCCCGTCATTTATACCGCCGCTTTCACTCGCGCGCTGATTGAAAAGCGGTTCGCTGAATTCCCAAATCTGCCCAAGCCAAAATTTCAAGTGGTGAAAAACGGCGACAAGGCGCGGATCGGCGAATATTTCCAAGCGGAATTTTTTGACGTCGGCCATACCATCCCCGACGCGATTGGCGTAATGCTGGAAACTCCGGCGGGCCGAATGGTTCATTTCGGCGATTTTCGCCTGGAAACCGACATTGACGGTAAACCGGAAAAAGAGCATTTGGAAATTTTTGAGCGGCTTGGGAAGCTGGGTATTCATTCAATGTTTATTGACAGCACTAACTCGCTGGAGGAAGGGCATGCCGCTTCTGAAAGAGTGGTGGAAAAAAATCTGGAAGAACTCTTTAAAAAAGCCGACGGCCGGATTATCGTGGCTACCTTCGGATCGCTGGTCACTCGTCTCGCCGAAATCATCAAGATCGCCGAAAAAATGGGGCGGCGCATCGCTCTTAACGGCCGGACGATGAAAGACAATGTGCAGATCGCTATTAATATGGGGTTCATCAAGGCAAAAAAGGAGACGATCATTCCCCTGGAAGAAGTGAATAAGCATAGGGATGATAAGGTTATGATTCTAACCACCGGCGGCCAGGGCGAACCGAACGCTGGCTTGACCAGAATCACCAACGGCGAGCATCGCTTTGTTCAATTGAAGCGAAGCGACATGGTGATCTTTTCCTCCTCTGTGGTCCCGGGCAACGAGCGGAGCGTGCAAATGCTCCAGGACAACATCGCCCGCCAAGTGGACTTGGTTTACAATTCCCGATTGCTGGATATTCACGCCAGCGGCCACGGCCCCGCCGAAGACATAAAGCTGGTCACTAAGTTGGTGAAGCCGAAATTCGTGGTGCCGGTGCACGCCTATTATTTCATGCGAGCCAACACCTGCAAATTGACGACGATGATCGGTAAGGAAAAAGAGGAGTGCAAATTGGTGGACAACGGCATGATCTGCGAGCTCACCAAGGATGGTTTTAAAATCACCGATCAGAAGGTGGACACTTCTTACGTGATGGTGGACGGATTAGGAGTCGGCGACGTCGGCGAGGTGGTTATCCGCGACCGCCGACTGCTGGCCGAGGAAGGAATGGTGGTGGTGATCATCACTATGGACAAGCACAACGGCCGGATTTTGAAAAATCCGGATATTATTTCCCGCGGCTTTATTTACTTGAAAGAAAATCAGGAGCTGTTGGAGGATATCCGCCGAAAAATCCGGGGGTTGGTCGGCCGGACCGGCGCTCACCGCGACGTGGACTCCGAATACGTAAAATCGCTGATCCGCGACCAGCTGGGCCAGCTTTTGTATAATAAAACTCAAAGGCGCCCGATGGTCTTGCCGGTGGTAATTGAGGTATAGTTACAAGGTACAAGGTATAAGGTTAACCTTAGGAGCGATCCCGACGCAGCGTCGGGGGAGCGGACCTTAAACCTAATACCTTAGAAACTTATGTCCAAACCTATCCTAATCTCCGGCATCCAGCCCACGGGCAGGCTCCATCTCGGCAACTATCTTGGGGCTCTCAAAAATTTCGTTGATCTTCAAAATTCCGGCAAGTATGAGTGCTATTTTTTTATCGCTGACCTGCATGCTTTAACCGAAAATCCCGACGCAGAAGACCTGCGCAAAAACATTATTGGTCTGGCGGCGGATTTTCTGGCCGCTGGCCTTAATCCGGAAAAATCCACAGTTTACCAGCAATCAAAAATTGAAGAAGTTCAAGAATTAAAATGGATATTGAGCACCTTGGCTCCGCTTAGCGAATTAATGAGGATGACGGCATTTAAAGAAAAGGTTCTCCAGCCGTTGACACCGGATGAAAGAAAAAAAATAACCAAGGAGAGGTTCGAAGAAATCGTGGAGGGCACTAATTTCGGATTGGCGGAATATCCGCTGCTTATGACCGCCGATATTTTAATTCTCGACGGAAAATTGGTTCCTGTCGGTGAAGACCAATTGCAACATTTGGAGTTTGCCAGAACTTTGGTTCGCAAATTTAATTCCAAATTCGGCAAAACTTTCACCGAACCCCAGCCGATTCTCTCTAAAACTCCCCGCTTGATGTCGCTGGATGATCCTTCCAAAAAAATGTCCAAATCCCGCCCGGCCGGCTGTCTTTTCCTTGACGACTCCCCAAAAGAAATTGAGCAAAAAATCAAAAGCGCAGTTACCGATTCCGGCAATGAAGTAAAATACGACCCGCAAAATAAGGCGGCAATTTCCAATTTAATGACGATTTATTCTGAACTTTCCCCCTCCCGTCATTCTGAACGCAGGGAAGAATCCCTTAAAGCGATCGAAAAACAATTCGCCGGCAAGGACTACGCCGAATTCAAAAAATCTCTCGCGGAAACGGTGATAAAATATTTTGAGCCGTTCCGCAAAGAAAAAGCTAAACTCATGAAAAAACCGGCGGCAATCGCGGAGGTTCTGGAAGCTGGTTCCATCCAAGCCCACGAAATCGCCAAAAAGAAAATGCTGGAGGTAAAAAAGAAGGTCGGATTGATAGGATAAACGCGTGTCATTGCAAGCCCCGTAGAAAGCGAAACGCTTCACGGGGTAAATTCCGCGAAGTAATTTTCTGTTTAATGCCGCAAGTATTGCCGTGTTGAAGTAGGCCAGAATATGATTGCATGGACTCATTGGGCAGATTTTCCTTAATTCTGCGCAACATCCTTTTCTTTGTTGCCGTCCGCAAAATCCGATGATCCGGAAAATGAACCCAACCGAGAAAATCAACTCCCGAAGCCAGAGTTTTGATGAAAACTTTGTTGGGGTGGAGGGATAGTTTAAGATTGTTTTGGAGAAAACCGTTTATTTTGTCAATTAGCTCGTTTCCTGCTGCTATCACGCGTGATAGCAGCAGGCCCGGACTCATCCAGTTGTCGTTCAACCACAGACCGTCCTCATTGCGTTCCAGCTTGAAAACGTTCGGACTGCCGTCGCGGTCGGTTTGCGCGGCGCGCTATCCGCGCCACTGCCTATCTAATCCGCCGGCCAGTAAAAGAGATTGGGCTGTATCTAATTTGGGATTTAAAATCCACCAACGCGCCGCACCAAGTTGATTCTTTTTTGTTGACAAGCATACAAATCCTCTCCGCCAAGTCGTGACCGGACGAACTCCCAATTTGTATTTGTCGGAAAGGTCCCGGAAAGCCGTAGCCATCCAGCGCAACCTATCTAATTACATTATTTATCAAAGAATCAAAGTGTCAAAGAGATAAAATGAAAAAGTTCTAAGTTTTAGAGGATTTCAACTTGCGGAGACGAAAAACAAAGGAATAAAAGGGGTACCACTCGGATGAAGGATGCGCCCAGCGGCCCAACAACCGCAGGCCGTCCACACCGTGCCCCAGCTCGAAAACGTGCTGACCGCCGCCGCGAGCAGTAATCTGCTTCATGGCAATGTAAAGCCATTCATTTAGGGGTTGGTCTTGGTATTGGAGGCGGTAATTGGGGCCGACTTCGGCGGGGCAAAGCTCCAGACCGAGCTCTTGGGCTCGTTGATAAATTTCTTTGGTTGCGTGAACTTTATTGTCGGGAAATAAGTCTCTGACTTTGAGGGGAATGAGGTCGGTTTTTTCTTTGTTTTGGGAGACGGTGAAATCCTTGTTTCGCATCATATCTCTGGCGCTAGGGAAAACGTTGATTTTGGCTTTTTCCAAATCTTGTTCCAGCTCTTTTTCTGATTTCCCTCCGATTTCTATGGTTTCTCTTTTGATTCGGCCCTCGGGGAAGGAGGTGTAAATATGTTCTAGATTAGGTGTTAGACGTTGGATGCGTTCAAAGATGCCTTCTTGGAGAGGGCCGACGTAGGCCTTGGTGTTTTCATTGATTTCTTGGAAATTTTTGGCGATTTGATCGGGGGTGGCTTCAAAAATGATCAGCATATCTTTTTCGGGATTTCTTTGAGATCGGAGTTCTTTAATTCTTGGATCTTTCCGATAACCAAATCCTTCAATCGGGGAGTTTATTTCGTAAAGAAATTCTAACTCTTCTTTGGTAAGTTTTGGATTAAGATAGGTTTCTTCTCCGGTTTTTTTGTCCTTCCCGAAAGATTTGTTATCAAGTTCGGTCATTTTCTTCATATCGGCGGCTTTCTTTCGGTAAGCGTCGGCTTTGGGACCGAACTCTTTGAGTTTTTCCTCAAGGGCGGGGGCCATCGCTACCTCTAATTCCTGGCCGGCTTCTATTCCCCTTATTTCCGTAATTTGCTCCCCCGCCATCCGAATAGCGATTCTCGGCTCGGTGTATTGGCCAGTTTTGGGATTTTGAGTGTAATATGCGTAAAAGTCACCTCTTTGAAGATGGGCTGGGGCGCTGCCTTCGGCGGTGCACCAATGAGTATTTTTCTTACGTAAGGCTTGTTCAAGAAGATGGGGGTTTGATCTTTGATGATACTTAATCCATTTTCCTTTTAGAGATTCTTTGTTGAGCTGGCCGGCGGTTTCTAATTGGGCGAAGGCATAGAGCTTGGCGAAGTCCTTTCTAGCGGTCAGTTGTTCAAGTTTTTGCCGTTTTTCTTTGTTTTCTTCTCCAGTCAGATCTTCTTTATGAAGCCCGCTGGAAAGCGCTTTGTATACAAATCCCAAAGCTTCGGGGTTGAGCTCCGGAAAAGGAGCAATGGTTAGCGGGGCGCGTTTGCTATATTCTCCTTTAGCTTTTTCCCAAGCGCCCATTTTCTGGAGATTCCGGACGGTAAAGTAGCGGAACCACATGGGATATTCGGCATCGTTTGTTTTGAGATAGTTCAGCCATTCAGTCAGAGTTTCTTTCTGGACTTGTTGTTTTTCTCTCACTGATTGCTTGTATCTTCTGAATGGGCCTCCTTGGCGCTCCGTCTCCCGCTCCAACTGTTCAATCTCGGCGCCCCTCCCCTGTTCAATGGCAATCTTCTTTTCTGATTCATAGAGAGCGTAGGCGATTTTGGCGAGCGAGTCGGGATCGTCGGCATCTATCGTGAATTCTTTGATGAGTTTGTTTTTGAGAAGTTCCCAGCCCCGTTCATCGCTGATTTTATTGCCGGAAGACAAGATTTTTTCAATGCGCTCCATATACGCCTCCACGCGGGCTTCTTTGGTTTGGGGGCCTTTTTCGCCGGCGCGGAGTTTTTTCTGAACGGCCCGCTCTACCGGCTTGGAACCGGGGAGTTCGGGATATTTTTCCGGAAGGAATTTTTCGGGGTTTTCTTTCATTATGTCTATTCTATGAGAAATTTTGGAAGATTGGCATAGGAACGTGGGATTAGAACTGGCATCAATGGCTACAATTCATTCAGTAGCTTTGGTTTACTCGTCAAACGAATAAGTCTTTCTTTTGTCCATTCGTATAGTTTTATTTTTTGTAGACACTGCCACGCCAATCTATAACCTCCACGCGAACTTTTTTATGATCAAAATTGAAAGCGGCTATAATTCTCAGGCGACCAGAACGAATCTTGTAAAACCCGGCCCAAGCGCCTTTTAATTTGCCCATTGCGACATTCATGTTTTCGCCTTGCAATTTACGCAACACTTTAACAATGAGCTCGGATATCGAATCCGAGCTCACGTTGTTTTTCCTTAAAAATTTATCGGTTTGATCTGAAAAATCTACCCGCCAAGTCATATTTTAAGGTTTATGCTCTTGACGGCTTTTTTGCCCGGCTTGCCGTAGTTTTTTTCAATCTCTTTTTGCTCTTTCTCAGAAATGTGGGGTAATAAATCAGCACGCAGTCTCATCAACTCTAAAACTAGCACCTCCTTGAGGCTTTCCTTGACGATGTTTTTTAGCTTTTTAGTATCGGTGGCTAGACTCATAATCTTATCGTAGCATAGTCAACCTCTTTTTATCAACCACCATACAAAAGAATCAAAATGTTGCACTTACTTGTTGAACTTAGTAAATGAAAAAGTTCTAAGTTTCAGACTTGCCTTGCCCTTCCGTAGCTTTGCGCGAAGGAGGGCGGAGACGAAAAACAAAGGAATTATCGGGGTGCCACTCGTACGTAGAATTCGCCCAGTAGCCGTGCAACCACAGACCGTCCTCATCGCGAACCAGCCCGAAAACGTGCTGACCGCCGCCGCGGGCAGTAATCTGCTTCATAGCAATGTAAAGCCATTCATTTAGGGGTTGGTCTTGGTATTGGTATTGGAGGCGGTAATTGGGGCCGACTTCGGCGGGGCAAAGCTCCAAGCCCAGTTCTTGGGCTCGCTTGTATATCTCGTCGGTAGTCAGATATTCCCCCGGAGGAAATCCGAGGGATTTTACGGAGAGCTGAACCAGATCAATTTTTTCCGATTTTTTGAGAGTGGTGAAATCCTTGCTTCGCATCATATCTTTGGCGTTAGCGGAAACATTGATTTTGGCTTTTTCCAGGTCTTCTTCCAGTTCTTTTTCTGATTTTCCTCCGATTTCTATGGTTTCTTTTTTGATTCGGCCCTCGGGGAAGGAGGTGTAAATATGTTCTATGTTGAATTGTTGGATTTTATCAAAAATTCCTGTTTGGAGAGGGCCGACATACGCTTTGGTGTTTTCATTGATTTCTTGGGGATTTTTGGCGATTTGATCGGGAGTGGCTTCAAAAATGGTCAGCATATCTTTTTCGGGATTTCTTTGAGATTGAAGTTCTTCAATTCTGGGATCTCTTTGATAGCCAAATCCCTCAATCGGAAAATTCATTTCGTATAAAAATTCAAGCTGTTTTTTGGTCAGCGGCTCGTCTTTTTGGGTTTTGCGCTCAATTTCGGTCAGCAATTTCATATCTTGTGCCTTCTTTTCATATTTCGGCCCGTCGGGGAACTCTTTGAGCTTTTTTTGGACGACTTCGCCGATATACGGATCAAGATTTTGCTCTTTGGCAACTCCTCTGATTTCGGCAATCTGACCTTCCTGCATACG
>Ga0187893_10009136_pt1 | contig 15362 bp, 9 predicted proteins | sample MA1701074metaG_FD_139574 | JGI IMG/M metagenome (GOLD analysis project Ga0187893, IMG submission 139574) | White microbial mat communities from a basaltic lava cave in the Kipuka Kanohina Cave System on the Island of Hawaii, USA - MA170107-4 metaG ... | reverse complement strand
GGACCGCGTGGTCGGGCCCTTGATCGTCAGCTCGTACTCGATCGCGAACGCGTGGCCCGCCGCGACCTTCTCCATCGACGGGTTCTCGACCGGTTCCTTCGTCGCGACCGGCGCGCGCGGCACCGTCACGCCCTCGACGACGAGCGCGGGCCACTCCACGGTGCGCTTGAGCGCGACGTGGGCCGGCGGCGCGGCGGGCGTTTCAAGCCGCAGGATCGCGTAGAACGTCCCGGCGCCGGTCGGCTCGACGGCGGGCGACGCGACGTCGACGGCGATCTCGCCGAACCCGGTCACCGTCCTGCCGTCGATCTTCAGCTCCTTCACGTCGCTCTTGTCGGGCGTCGACTGCATCGCGAGCGCGAGCATCGCGCGCTCGAAGGCGGACGCGGGCGTGCGCGACAGCAGCCACGCGCGGGCGGTCGCGAGCTGGGCGGCGGCCGGGTCGATCTCCGCGAACGCGAACGCGGCAAGCGCCGTCGCCGTGAAGTCGGTGTTCGAGAGGTCGTTGGCCGGGACGTCGGCGGCGTGCCAGCAGCCGTTCTTCGTCGCCTTCGCGAGCCGGTCGAGCGCCGCCTTCGCCTCGTCGTTCTTGCCCGCCGCTTTGAGCGCGAGCGCGACGCAGGCGAGCGCGCGGGGCGAAAGCGCCTCCGCGGCGCGCCAGAGGCGGTGGACGTATCCGTACTGCGCCTCGCCGCCGCGGGCGAGCGCGAAGAGGATGAGCGCCTTCACGTCGTCGTGCGTGGCCTGCGCGAAACGCTGCTTGAGGAGCGCGCCGTCGGGGGCGATGTCGAGTTCCGCCGCCTTCGCCTCGGCCGCCGCGAGGTAGACCAGCACGGGCCACGAGGCGTCGTCGATGGCCTCGGTGAGCCCGGCCGTGCGTCGCGCCGCGAATTCCATGACCGCGCGCTTCGTGGCGTCCGTCTTCGCGTGGCGGTGCCGGGCGACGAGGGCGATGAGCCGCGCGGAGGCGTCGCTCGCGCGCCGCCAGTCGTCCTTCCCCTCGGCGAGGCTTTCGAGGAGCGCCGCCGGGCCGGTCGCGTAGCGGACCGTGCGGGGGAACTTGCCTTCGCCCGCCGGTTTCAGTTCCGTGCGCGCGCTGAACGCGCCGCCGCTCTCGACGTGGGTGACCGGCCCCTTCGGGCGGACGGCGACCTTCACGTCCTGTTTCACGCCCTCGAGCGCGAACGACGTCTGGCCCGAGTACTCGAAGACGTGTTCGACGGTCGAGCGCGCGGGCACCTTGACCCTCACGTCGCCGCCGAAGGAGAGCGTGACGTCCTGCTCCTTCGTCGTGTGGTTCGTGAGGAGCGCGACGGCGGACGTCTTCTCGTCGGCGACCGCGCTTTCGGGCGCGCGGAAGACGGCCGTCACGGGCGCGCGCGCCTTGAGCTCGGCGCTCGCGGTGGCGATGGCGTTGCCGCCATCGACGGCCCACGCGGTCACGGTGTACTGGCCCCAGCCCTGCGGGACGCGGAATCGGAAGGTGGCGACCCCGCTCGCGTCGGCTTCCGCCGCCATGAAGGCGATCGGCGCGGGATCGGCGCGACCCGCGACGACGTTGCGCTTGCCGCCGTAACGGCCGCCGTACTGCCCGCCGCCTCCGCCGCCGCGGCCGACGAGGGTCTCCTTGCCCTTGAAGGCCTTGTCCATCTGCTTCTGTTCCTGCGCGAACTCGTCGAGGTCTTTCTCCAGCATCACCTGCACGCCGCGCGACTCGTCGAGCGCGCGCAGCCGCGCCAGCGCATCCACCAGCCGCGGGTCGAGCGTCTGCGTCGCCCACGCGAACGCCGTCGTCGCCGAAGAGTCGGCCGCGAAGCAGGCGGCCGCGCGCGCAGGATTGAAGACGTTCACGTCGAAGCCGACCGTCACGTTCTCCGCCGCGACGAGGATCACCTCGCTCCCCGGCTTCGCGGCGACCGTCACGACCGCCTCGTCGCCCGGCCGGACCTCCTTCGCCTCGACCTTGATCTCCGGCGCCTTGACGCGAAAGTCGCGGACGTCGGCGTGGAACTCCTTCCCCTGCATCATCATCACGGCGACCGTGAAGTCGCGCGTCGACGCCGGCGGCGGGTTGAGGGTGATCTTCGTCGTGCCCTTCTCGAGCGTGACCGGCATGACGGTCTCGATGCGCTCGCCCTCGAGCGTGACGAACGCGAGCCCCTTGTCGAGCCGCGAGACGACGGTGAACTCCATCGCCCGCCCCGGCTCGAACGCGTCCCTGTCGGAGCGCAGCCGGATCTTCCGCTCCTCCTTGTCGTCGAACACCTGGACCGCCGTCTGCGCGCGCACGGGGAGGTTGTCCGCGTCGCGCTTCGTGACCGTGACGGTGTGGATGCCCGCGTCCTTCGCCTCGAACGCGAGCCGGCCCTTGCCGTCCTTGTCGGTGGTCAGCCTGCCGGTCGCGACCGTCGTGCGCTCGCCCGCCTCGTTCACGCGCACGACCGACCAGTCGAACGAGTCGGCGGCGGGCTTGTCGTCGCCGTCCTTCGCGACGACGACGATTTCCTTCGCGTCGCCTGCGAGCACCGGCTCGGTGACGCGCGACGTGTCGTCGAACGACAGGAACGTGCCGCGCGGCTTGAGCGGGATGACCTGGATGTCGGACGTGCCTTCGTGGTTCACCTCGATGGCAACCGAACCGATGCGGAAGAACTGCGCGGTCTCGCGGATCGCGACCGCGAACGTGCCGTCGGCGGCCGTCATCGCGTCCTTCCAGTCGGCATTCGCGGACGTCTTCACGCGCACCTTGCGGCCGGGCATCGGCCGGCTCCACGCGTCGCGCAGCACGACCGTCACGTCGAGATCGTCGCCGATGAAGTACGTCTTGTCCTCGTAGAGGAAGTCGAACCCGGGCGCGCGGCCCGCGACGGGCCAGATGCGCACGCCGGCTTGGGCGACGTGTTTCTCGATGGGCTTCACCGCCTCGTAGACGTTGAGAACGAGGCCCGCGGACAATCCGGTCGGGATGCGGAAGCTGGCGCCCGCGGTCCCGTGTTTCGAGAGCGTGAGCGTCTCCTCGAAGAAGACGACGTTCTGCGCGCTCGACGCCGCGAGCCGGTACTTCCTGTCCTTCGGGACGGCGTACGCGCCGTCGACCGCGTCGCGCACGATGAGGCGCACGCGGATCTCGTCGTCCGGGCCGTACGCACGGCGGTCGGTGAGGATGACCGCCTGCGGGTTGCGCTCTGGCGGGACCGGCAGCCCCGAGACATCGAGGTCGCGGAACGCGAGATGCCCGCCCGACTCGACGAGGAACGACAGGCGCGCGGCCGTCGTCTCTTTCGTCCATGCCCTGAGGTGCCTGCCGTCGGCGGCGGTGCGGACGGTCGCGCCCGGGACGGTTTCGCCCGTGCGCAGGTTCTCGACCATCACGGTCGCGCCCCTGCGGCCCGCGCGCGCGATCATCGCGAGGTCGCTCACGAGGACGACGGTGGTCGCCTCCTGCGTGCCGGCGCTTGCGGTCACCACGTACGCGCCCGGGTCCTTCCTGGGGAGCGGCACGTCGATCTTCGTCTCCTTGAAGCGCTTGAAGTGGGCGGTCGCGTGCTCCCACTCGGCGTCGGGCGCGATGACGGACACTTCGAGCGACTGTAGCGCGGACATCGAGGCCTTCTTCTCGAAGTAGTCCTTGAGGTCGAGCGCCCAGAGCTTGAACTTCACCTTCTCGACGTTGCGGCTCGTGAGCTTGACGGCGGCCGCCTCGCCGGCGCGGAAGACGCGCTCGCTCGCGATCGCGATGGCCTTCGCCTGGAGCCTCTGCGAGAGCTGCTGCGCGTGGCCCGACCAGCTTCCGCCGACTTTCGGGATCTCCTTGAACGCGGCCTCGAAGTCGTCGAGCTCGGTCGCGAGGAGCTCCGCCGCCGCGTGGCGCGCGTGGTGGCCCTCGTCGTGGTTCGCGAAGCGCGTCGCGACCTTGAGCCACGCCTCGACCGCCTCGCGGTGCTTCTTCTCCTCGCGCAGCGTGTCCGCGCCGCGGAAGGCGGCGGTCGCCGCCCGCGGGTCCGCCGCGTGGAGGTCGACGAACTCCTGCGCCGCGGCGCGCGCGCCCGGCCAGTCCTTGCGGAGGAACGCGCGGTCGATGCGCGCCCAGCGGACGTCGGCGATCGCCTGCCGGACCTCGGGCCAGCGCGGGCTGTCCGGGAAGCGCTTCAGGAAGTCGTCGTAGGCGGCGACCGCCTTCGCGTCGTCGCCGTCGGCGGCGTGGAGCCACGCGACCGTGAGGAGCGCCTCGGGCGCGCGCTCGTCCCGGGCGCGCTTCTCGACGAACGCCATGAGTTCGCGGCGCGCGTCGTCGCGGAGGTCCTCGAACGCCGCCATCGCGGTGCCGACCTGGTGCTCGGCCTTCGGCGCCCACTCGCTCGCGCCGAAGTCCTTCGCGATGCGGCGCAGCAGCGGGAGGAGCCGGCGCAGTCCCTCGAGGTCGCCCGTGTTGTGCATCTGCGCGGCGAGCCAGAGACCCTCGGGCGCGAGCTTCGACGCCGCCATGTCGGTCGCGAGCTTCGACCACGTCTTCTCGGCGGCCCAGGGGCGGCCGGTGTCGCGGAGCGCGGTCGCCTGCGCGAAGAGCACCTCGTCGAGTCGCGCCGCCTTCGGGAACTTCTCGAGCAGCGTCTCGCACGATTTCAGGAGCTGCGGGCGGGGCATGTTGCCCTTGAGCTCGCACGCGATCGCGTCCGCGCGCACGCCTTCCTCGTCCGGGCCGAGCGCCTCAAGCTCGAGCGATTTCGTGAGGAGCTTGTGCGCGGCGACGTAGTTGGCGACGAAGGTCGGGTCCTTCGGGTCCTTGCCGGTGAGGAACTCGCGGCCCGCGGCGACGTAGACCATCGCGAGCCGCTTGCGTCGCTCGGGCGCGGTGAGGGCGGCGACCTGCGCGTCGTAGATCGAGGCGGCGATCGCGAACTCCTTCTTCGCGGCGAGGACGTCGCCCTTCCTGTAGACGGCCTTCATGCGCCAGGCGGAGGCCGGGTGGTCCTTCACGAGGCGGTCGAGGGTGGCGATCGCGTCGTCGTGCTTCCCGTCGTGCTGCTGCGCGGTCGCCAGCAGATAGAGGATCTCGTCCTGTCCGGACTTCGCCGCGGCGAGCGCGTCCGCGAGGAGCTTTGTCGCCTTCTTGAAGTCGCGGTCCTTGAGCGCGGCTTCGCCGGCGGCGCGCGGATCGTCCTGCTGCGCGACGACCGTGATCGAGGCGAGCGCGGCGAGACAGAGCGAGAGACGGAGTTTCATCGGGGGTCCTCCACCAGCCGTGTCATTATACGGACGGAGAGCGGCCGGTGGGGGTTCACGCAAATCGCGGGCCAGCACCGGGCGGCGCGTTTGAGAGGGGTGCGTATCGACGTGGATACTACTCCCTGCCGAAGACGTTCGGAGGAATCGACGCTCAGGCCGTGATATTCCGCATCTTGAACACGCCGAACCCGCCGGCGACGCACGCGCCGACCGTCGCGAGCGGCACCCACAGGTACGCGCGGCCGTTCACGTAGGCGCCCTTCCAGGCGATCGACGAGCCGGTCGCGTAGTCGCGCAGGACGTCGAACGCGTATCCCGGGTACACGCTGAAGAAGAAGCGGCGCGTCATGTCGTCGCGGAAGACGCGCAGCAGGACCTCGTCGCCGACCAGGAACGCCGTGAGCGCGATCGCCGTGGCGAACCCCGACGACTCGACGAGGTTGGAGACGAGCACGCCGAAGAAGACGGCGGCGACGACGGCGGCGACGCTCATCGCGACCGCCCGCTTCGCGTGGTCGACGAGCTCGTCGTAGCGCCGCGCGTTGTAGGACTCGTCGTCCCACACGGGTCCGAGCTCGCCGAGCGAGCAGCCGACGGCGAGCGACGTGTAGAGAACCGTCGCGATCAGGAAGAGCGCCAGGAGCATCGCCGCGATCGACTTCGCCGCGAAGAGGTCCGTGCGCGTGATCGGCCGCGTGAGCAGGATCTTGATCGTCCCCTTGTCGAATTCGCCGGCGAAGAGCATCGACCCGAAGATGAGGAGCACGTACGTCGAGAGCTTGAGCCCGATGCGCGCGCCGCTCGCGAACATCGCGATCGCGTGGTCCTGCCTCCAGAGGCTCGGGGCCGGGCCGCCCAGCGCCGCTCCGGTCATCGTGAAGAACACCACGACCACGAGCGAGATCCAGAGAAACGGGTGCGCGCGGAGCTTGAGGAGCTCCGCCGCCGTCAGCCGCAGCACGCGCGTGATCATCGCGAGAGAAAGTACTCCTCGAGGGTCATCTTCTGGGGCACGAGCGCGGAGACGCGCAGGCCCTTCGCGACGAGCGCCGCGTTCAGCTCCGCGCGCCGCGACGGGTCGAGCTGCGCGGTGATCGCGCCGCCGTCGCCCGCGCCGTCGACGAGCTTCACCCAGTCGAGCGATCGGAGGAACGCGACCGCCTCCTCGCGACGGTCGACCTCGAGGCGCACGGCGCCGCCCGTCTGCGCGAGGAGATGGGCGACCGTGTCCTGCACGATGAGCCGGCCCTCCTTGATGATGCCCACGCGGTTGCAGGTGATCTCGATCTCGTGGAGCAGGTGGCTCGAGATGAGGAACGTGACGCCCTTGGACCTGTTGAGCTCGACGATCATCGAGCGGATGTGGTTCACGCCGTGCGGGTCGAGCCCGTTGGTCGGCTCGTCGAGGATGACGAGCTTCGGCTGCGGGAGGAGCGCCATTGCGATGCCGAGGCGCTGGCGCATGCCCTGCGAGTACGTGCGCACGCGGTCGTCCACGCGTCCGCCGAGGCCGACGAGCTCGAGCGTCTCCGTCACGAGCGACGACGGAAGGCCTCCGGTCGCCAGCCGGAGGATCTCCAGGTTCTGCCGCGCCGTGAGGTGGGGATAGTAGGCGGGGAGCTCGACGAGCGCGCCGGTGCGCGTCATCACCTCGATGAAGTGCTGGCGCGCGTCCAGTCCGAAGAGCGACACCCGGCCCGCGGTCGGGCGGATGAGCCCGAGGATCATGCGGATCGTGGTGGTCTTGCCCGCGCCGTTGAGGCCGAGGAAGCCGTAGATGTCGCCGTCGGCGACCTCGAGGGTGAGGTCCTGCACGGCGCGGAGGCGCCCGAACGAGCAGGAGAGCCCCTCGGTGCGGATCACGGCGGACATGCGGGGAGTGTAACAGAGGTGGCCATGGGCTATCAGCCATTAGCCATTGGCTGCGGATCTGGTACAAGGGGCGCTTCGAGGCGTATCATGTTGCAGGGTGTAGCAGCGGCCTTTGTGGGGGTGTGTTGCGATGCGTACGATTGTCGCTTCTCTCCTCTTGTCGTCGGCGGCTTGGGCGCAGGGGTACAGCACCGGCTTCGACTCCGGCTCGACCGGCTGGGTCTTCGACACGCCCGTCGGCGGCGTCGGCTGGGCGGTCGACGGGACGCCGTCGGCCTTCCCGAGCGGCGTCGCGCGCACGGGCTCGTCGCTCAACTACAACAACGGGACCGACTACGCGGGATGCAACGGCGGCGGCGCGCTCTCGCCGTCGATCGCGCTTGGCGGGCTGGTGAATCCCGTGCTGACCTTCTGGTGCAACTACGACACGGAGACGCGCGGTACGGCCGTCGACCGCCGCCTGATCCAGGTGTGGAGCGCGGACCTCGCGACGATGCACGCGGAGTGGCAGCTCGCGTCCGTCGGGTATTCGTTCAATCCGGCCGGCGGGATCGCGGGCGTCGGCCCCGGTCCGTGCGGCGAGGCGTACGTCGACCTCGAGACCGGCACGCCGGTGACGGCGTGGCACGCGCACCGGATCTATCTCGACGCCGCGTGGGGCGACGTGCGGATCCGTTTCGTCTTCTGGACGGTCGACGACCTGCGCAACGGCTACGGCGGGTGGGCGGTGGACGACCTCGCGGTGGCGAGCCATCCGACCGCGGCGCCCACGGGCTGGCCCGACAACTCGCCCGACACGATCACGACGGCGACGACGCCGAACGACGGCGACGGGTACGAGCTGAACGACTGCCGGCGCTACGCGGGCGCGAGCGCGTGGCTGCGCTGGGCGTGGGGGTGCACGAACTGGGGCGACACGGGCGTGCACATGATCATCGGCAACCACAACCAGTCGATCCTGCACGAGTCGTTCATGTACTACGACCCGGGGCACGGGCACTACCACATGAGCCAGTACTCCGACTTCTCGCTCTGGCAGGTGCAGGCGTACGGCTACGAAAAGATCCGCCGCGGGCCGAAGCGGTCGTTCTGCCTCACCGACATCGACCAGATCGGGACGGGCAACCCGAGCATCTCCCCCGGCTGCAGCGGCGTCTTCCAGGCGATCTCGTACCGCTGGCAGGACGTGTACGCGCGGGGCACGAGCGGGCAGGAGATCAACACGGCCGGCCTCGCGAGCGGGACCGACTACTATCTCGTCGGCGTGATCGATCCGCTGAACCGCCTTCGCGAGACGAGCGAGTCGAACCAGGCGGACTACATCCACTTCACGATGCCCACGGTTCCGTCGACGGGCTCGACGCAGGTGACCATCATCGACCGCACGACGCCCTACGCGCCGACGTCGACCGCGCTCACGATCGCGTCGGCGGCGGTCGAGGCGCATCCGACGCTCGGGACGGCGATGGTCCACGTGATCGGCACGGGCTTCGACGTGACGCTGGTGCCGGTGCTCTACGACGGCGCGGACACGAGCGTGGCGGAGGCGCCGTTCTTCATCATCACGGGCGGCACGGAGATCTGGATCACGATTCCGGCGGGGATCGCGACGCCCGCGTCGATCGACCTCCTGCGCGCGCGCGGAGACGCGGCGAGTTTCCGGATCGGCGGCGCGGCCCCGGGCGGCTGCGCGGCGCCGGGGGCTCCGACGCTGACGCCGGGCGTGCCTCCTCCGCCCCCTCCGCCGCAGGGCGGTGGCGGGGGTGGCGGCGGCGGGCACTGCGGCCTGACCGGACTCGAGCCGCTGCTGTTCCTGGCGGCGCTGCTGGGGCTGAGGCGCCGCGGCGTCCAGTAGTCGTCCGTCGGTCGGGCGGGAGACCGCCATGTTCGCGATGCTTCACGCGCTCTCGCTGCAACCCGCGCTCGTCACCGCCATGTGGAACGAGCGCGCGGCGCTGAAGGACGCGCTCGCGGTGCTGAAGATCGGCGGGAAATCGGACGACGCACGCGAGGAGCTCGACGCCCTCGACGTGGAACTTCGCAAGATCCCGTCGCGCTGAGTAAGATGCGCGCCTTCTTCAAGGAGGCGCACATGGCCGGCAACAGCACGCCCGCGGCGGGGTCGTTCTGCTGGAACGAGCTCATGACGACCGACGCGGCGAAGGCGAAGGCGTTCTACGCGGCGCTCTTCGGCTGGAAGATGAACGACATGCCGATGGGGCCGGGCACCTACACGATGCTGATGAACGCGGGCGAGCAGGCGGGCGGACTCATGCAGATCCGTCCCGACATGGGCCCGATCCCGTCCCACTGGCTCTCGTACGTGATGGTCCCGAACGTCGACGCCGTGATCGCGAAAGCGGGTTCGCTCGGCGCGCAGATCCACGTGCCGGGGATGGACATCCCGGGCATCGGCCGCTTCGGCGTCTTCGCGGGCCCGACGGGCGAGTCGCTCGCCGTCTTCCAGTCGGCGGCGAAGCCCGCGGCGGCCGCGAAGCCGAAGCCCGCGGCGAAGGCGAAGGGGAAGGCCGCGAAACCGAAGGCGAAGAAGAAGTAGCGACCCCCGGGCCGTCGCGACCCGCGGAAGCGCGCCGCCGGGGGACGGGCGATCAGCGCGGGCCCGGCGCGGCGGTGAAGAAGAGCGCCAGCGCGATGGCGCTGTGCACGACGAATCCGACGCCGGCCATGACGAGCCAGAAGCGGGCGCGCGCGGGGCGGCGCTGGACGTGGTTGGTCAGCGCGAGGACGAGCGCGAGCGGCCAGAACAGGACGACCATCCAGAACTTCAGGCTCAGAAACTCCGTCGCGTCCCAGCCGTGCTCATCGACGACGACGGTCGGCCGCGGCGCCGGCGTCGGAGCCGGCCGTGGTCCAAAGGGCACGAACTCGGCGCCGCATCCCCTGCAGGAGGCGGCGTCCAGGGCGCTCGACGTCCCGCATCGCCCGCACGTCACGTGGCCGGCGTCCGGCCGCCGCGGAAACTCGAAGCCGCAGCGCGCGCACGCGGCCGCGTCGATCGGGTTGCTTGCGGCGCAGCGCCCGCCGAGACCGCGACGGGTGCGCGCGACGCGGCCGGCGCGGAGGGCGGCGCGAGGTCGGCCGCGGTGCCGGCGAAGACGAAGCCGCAGGTGGCGCAGCGCGCGGCGTGCGGGTCGCCGGGCGATCCGCAGCGGCCGCAGGTCGAGTGGAGCCCGGCCATGGGTACGATGATAGCCTCGGCGGACGGGGGTACAATCGTCCGCCATGAAGAACTTCATCCGCGAGCACGAATCGATGGTCGAGGAGGCGCTCAAGCGGGGCGGCGAGATGCGCCTCCTGCGCGCGCACCACGAGCGGCAGATCCGCTACCTGCAGGCGGAGCGGTTCGCGCACCTCTTCGTGATGATCGCGGTCGCGTTCTTCACGATGGGGGCGTTCGTGGCGATGCTGCTGCACCGGTCGATCGAGACGGCGGCGCTGCTGGGGCTCTTCATGCTCCTGTTCGTTCCGTACGTCCTCCATTACTTCAGGCTGGAGAACGCGGTGCAGCGCTGGTACAGGCTCGCGCGCCGGATGGACCGCGCGCTGGGGCGGTTGCCGGAGTGGAGCCCGCCGGGGCTGTGGGGGTAGGCGGAACACGGGTCGCGGCGAATCCCGATACGACGCCCGAAAAGCGGCGGCACCCGACGGAGCTTCGACGTAACATCCCACTTCAACCAATGAACCTCACGGTCATGCGGCGCGCGTTTGCGAGGAAGGACGCGGCGTTCGACGGCCTCTTCGTCGTCGCCGTGAAGACGACGGGCATTTTCTGCCGCCCGATCTGCCGCGCGAAGACGCCGCGCGCGGAGAACGTCGAATTCTTCGGCACGGCGCGCGAGGCGATGCACGCGGGCTACCGCGCGTGCAAGCGGTGCCGGCCGCTCGACGCCGGGGGGCGCGCGCCGGCGATTGTCGAGAGGCTCGTCGCGGCCGTCGAGCGGGGCGACGACCTCGCGCGGCTGGGCGTCGATCCGTCGACGGCGCGGCGGGCGTTCCGCCGCTGGTGCGGGATGACGTTCGCGCAATACCGGCGCGCGCGCCGGATGGGCGCGGCGATGGCGGGACTGAGAAAGGGGGGACGCGTGATCGAGGCGCAGATCGAGAGCGGCTACGCATCGGCGAGCGGCTTCCGCGAGGCGTTCGCGAAGGTCTTCGGACAGGGGCCCGCCGGATCGGGAGCGGCGCCTCTCCTCGCCGCGTGGCTCGAGACGCCGCTCGGCGGGATGCTCGCGGTCGCCGGCGACGACGGCGTGCGCATGCTCGACTTCGCGGATCGCCGCGGGCTCGAGCGGGCGATCGCCCGCCTCCGCGAGCCCGTCGTGCCGGGCGCGAACGCGCACCTCGAGCGGCTCCGCCGCGAGCTCGCGGAGTACTTCGCCGGAACGCGGACGCGCTTCGACGCGGCGGTCGCGCCCCCGTCGGGCACGCCGTTCCAGCGCCGCGCGTGGGAGTACCTGCGGAAGATCCCGTACGGCGAGACGCGGACGTACGCCGACGAGGCGCGCGCGATCGGGTCGCCGGGCGCGGTCCGCGCGGTCGGGAGCGCCAACGGCATGAACTACGTCGCGATCGTGGTCCCCTGCCACCGCGTGATCGCGTCCGACGGGTCGCTCGCGGGATACGGCGGGGGGCTCGCGCGCAAGCGGTGGCTGCTGGAGCACGAGGGCGCCGCGCGGATCGACCGCTGAACGGCCCGCGCCGTCACTTCTGGAAGATCGGCAGCCACTCGCACGGCATCTGGAGGACGACGAGCGCCATCGCGGTCGCGTACGTCATCCCGACGTCGTCCTGCCACGCGCCGTCCACCCGCTGGCCGCGGAGGATCTCCTCCTTCACGCGCGGGTAGTAGGTCTCCCAGTAGCGCGGGCCCGCGAGGTACATCGCCTGCGACCCGTAGTAGTGCCCGTAGAAGTAGTGGTACTTGCCCCAGCGGAGCTGCCGGCGGTTCTCCTCGAGGAACCGCAGGCCGTCGCGGATCTCGCGCGAGTCGTAGAGGCCCGAGCTGAAGAGCGCGACCACGCCGCACCCCGTCAGCGCGTACGAGATGCGCGTGTCGTTGAACGCGTAGTCGTTCGTCAGCTGGTAGGTGAACCCGTAGCGCGTGCCGCACCCCTTCACGTACTTCATCGCGCGCTCGATGGTGTCGAGCGGCACGACGAGGCCGACGTTGCGCGCCGCGCGGAGCGCCTGGAGCGTCGAGACGGTGACCGAGAGGTCGGCGTCGACGGGGATCGGCTGGTAGCGCCAGCCGCCCTCCTTGTTCTGCGCGGCGACGATGAGGTCGACGGCCCGGCGGAGCTTCTCCTTCACGTCCTTGCGCTTCGACATCCCGTAGATCTCGGCGAGGAACATCGTCGCGAACGCGTGGCTGTACATGCGCGTGCCGTGCATCGTGATGTAGCCGTCCTCCTCGCGCACGCACGACAGGATGAAGTTGAGCCCGCGCTCGACGTTCCGTCCGTACTTCCCGCGTCCGGGCACGTTCCCCGCGCCCACGAACGCCATGCAGGCGATCGCCGTGACGCCGACGTCGTCGCCGTCCTCGCCCTCGTACGTCTCGTAGAGCTTGTAGGCGATCTTGCATTTCCAGGCGCCGTTGGGCTGCTGGTGCTGGGCGAGCCACGCGAGCCCGCGGTCGCACGCGCGGCGCACGTCCGCGTCGAAATCGCGCGTGTAGACGCCGAGCGGCCGCGGCTGCGGACCGGGCGCGTCCTGCGCCGGGGCGAGCAACGCCCCGGTGAAGACCGCCGTCACCACCGCCGACTTACTTATGAACTTCAACACGATTGTCTACGAGGATGAGGATCGCGTCGTTGGAGAGGTCGAATCCCGCCTGTTCGTAGGATCCGTCCCCCTTGATATTCTGTACGACCCGGCCGCCCTTATCAAGGACGCTGGCCGCGAAATCAACCTTGCCGTTCTGGACCCGGTCCACGGCGAATAGAACCACATGCTCCGCGGCCAGCCGGCACGCCACGCGCCGGTACGGGAGATCGACGTCCGTCGTCCACTTCACCGCCAGGTCGTCGAGCGCGATCGCCCGCAGCGTGACCCCGCCGCGCCCGGGCGGCCGCGACACGACGAATGCGCGCGCGTCGTCGACGAGCACCTGCTGCACGTCGTCGATCCCGGCGAGCTCCTGGATCGCCAGGAGCTTCCCGCTCAGCACGCCCACCGTCGCCGCGACGGTCTTCATCTCCTCGCGGCCGAGGATGAGGACGCCGCCGCGCGAGAGCCGCACGTCGGCCGAGTCGAAGCGCTTGATGTCGCGCTTCCACTTGAGCTTGCCGTTGGCGAGGTCGTACGCCTCGACCGAGTTGCGCTCGACGTGCACCACGACGAGCCCCTCGTGCGCGCCGAGGACGCGCATCGCGGCGCCGCTCGAGAAGAGCGGCTGCTCCAGCTCACGGCGGCCGTTCTCGACGTCGAACGCGTGGAGCCGGTTCGGCGCCGCCGTCACGAGCGCGACCCGCTCGCCCGCCGTCACGAGCCCGCCCGGGAGCGCCATGCCCGCGTAGCCCTGCGACCAGAGCGCCGTGCCGCGGCCCGCGTCGATGGCGGTCACGACGTTCGCGAGCTCGTTGCGCGGGTCGGTCGAGGTCGCGCAGACGGCCGACTCGGCGAGGCAGAAGTCGCGCATCGGCGTGGGCGACGTCCACTTCCATTCCAGCCCGCCGGTGAGCGGGTGGACGCGGGCGACGGACTTCTCGGTGCAGACGACGAGCGAGTCCTCGTGCGCGTAGGCGACGCGCGGCGGGGCGTCCATGGCGATCTTCCAGGCGACTTCGCCCGTCTCCGTGCGCACGCCCTTGAGGAGGCCCGGCGTGGAGATGAAGATGAGCCCGTTCGCGCGCGCGATGGGCGGGCCCTCCGGCCGCAGGACGAACATCCCGGTCGCCTGCTCGCGTTCGACGAACGCGCCGGCGATCTTCACCGGCGGCATGAGCGCGGCCGGCACCGTGCCGCCCGAGGCGAGCCGGTACTCCTCGCGCGCAAGCCGGTCCTCGCACCAGCGGCGGGTCTCGCCGTCGGGCGCCGCGCGCTGGAGCTTCCGGAGCAGGCCCGCCGCCGAGCGCCAGAGCTTCCGCTTCTCGAGCGACTCGATGAGCCGCTTCTGCGCCTCGACCGCGCGGGCGGAGCCCGGGTATTCGCGCAGGAAGAGCCGGAGCGCCCCCGCCGCGTCCTCCGACCGGCCGACTCGCTCGTAGGCGTCCGCCGCGCCGAGGATCGCCTGTTCGGCCGCGGCGCTGTTCGGCCAGCGGCGCCACACGGCGAGGTGCGACTCCGCGGTCCCGTCGCGCTTCGCCTGCTCCAGCCGGCCGCGCGCCTCCGACTCGAACGCGGCGTACGCGCCCGGCCCGGCCTCGGCGACGACGGCGGCGATCGCGATCTTCGCGTGCTCCGCCACGCGGCGCCCGTCGGAGAGCTCCTCGCCGCGCTCGGCGATGAGCTTCTGCATCTCGAGAATCGCCGCCTCGTGCTCCTTCGCGCGCCGGTGCGCGGCGACGAGGCCCATCGACGCCTCGACGACGCCGGCGATCTCCGCGGCGACGTCGCGCGCGCGCCCGAAGTGGTGGCGCGCCCGGGCGACGTTGCCCGCGTCGAGCATCCGCCGGCCGGCCTCCATCGACACGCCGAAGAGGCGCCGCCGGGCCGCGCGCTCGAGGCGCTCGTCCGCCGCGCGCGTGGAGCGGCCGACGAGCTCGATCACCTTCGCGAGGAGCTCGGACGCCTGGTCCTCCTTGCCCGACTGGAGGAGCCGCAGCGCGCTGCGGTAGACGAGCGGGGCGCTGTCGGGACTCTTCGCCAGCGCCGCGGCGATCTCCGCCTCGCGGTCGCGCCGGTCGAAGATCGCGTCGATCCACGTGGCGCCCGCCAGCACGAGCGCGCCCTCGGCGGCGACGAGGTTTCCGCCGTCGCGGCCGCCGGGCCAGCGCGCGAACTCGCGCTTGCCGGAGCCGGCGAGCGGGACGCGGTAGAGGCCCTCGGTCGTCGGGAAGTACGCGCCGTCGACGGCCACGACGCCGCGGCCCGCGCCCGTGCCGCGGTCCGGCTCGAAGCGGCCGAGGAGCTTCCCGCCGCGCGCGAGGTCGTACCACTCGAGCGCGTCGCCCCCCGCGACCAGGATCCCGGCGGAGGCGCCGTACAGGTGGCGCAGGTCGCCGCGGCCGCGCTCCCACAGGGGCTGTCCCGTGCGCGCGGAGAGCGCGAACATCTTGCGCGCGTCGGTCGGCGCGAAGACG
>Ga0187893_10009135_pt1 | contig 15362 bp, 5 predicted proteins | sample MA1701074metaG_FD_139574 | JGI IMG/M metagenome (GOLD analysis project Ga0187893, IMG submission 139574) | White microbial mat communities from a basaltic lava cave in the Kipuka Kanohina Cave System on the Island of Hawaii, USA - MA170107-4 metaG ... | reverse complement strand
CTAGTTCGTGGCCGTCTGGCCGACGATCTTCATGAACTCGTCATGCGTGCCGACACGGCCGTGGATCGGCACGTGCTGCCCCACGTCGAGGCGCAGACGCTGAATCGTCTGCTGCAGCGCCCGCATGTTGGCGTTGGGCATCGGCACCGGAGCGCCCTGCGCCGGCGGCGAGTACAGGTCGGCGTTCACCAGGATCCGCTCGCGCGGCAGATCCACGACGACCATCGTCTCCGCGTGGTTCAGCGCCTGCACCGGATGGACGTCGAGCGTTCGATTTCCATCGGTGATCACGTACTTCTGATTGACCAGCTCGAACACCGCATCCCGAACCACGTCGGGGTTGATCAGGAACAGCCGATCGGGCATCAGCGTCCGCGGCGCCGGCGAGAAGTGCACCTTCTCGTAGAATTCGCGGTTCGCCTGATGCGTGACGATGGCCGCTCCTTCGGCCACGAAGGGGCGCATCCCGCCCGAATGGTCGAAGTGATGGTGCGTGTTCACCAGATACCGGATCGGCTTCGTCGGCGCGAGCTTGTACACCGCCGCAATGACCGCGAGGCCGCGCTCCTCATTGAGGGGGCCCTCGACGACCGCCACGAAGTCGCGGAATTCCACGGCCATACTGTTGTGAGAGCCGCCGCCAATGTACCAGACGCCCTCGGCGAGCTTCTGCGTGTCGATGCTCGAGAGCGACGGCGCCGGAATCTTCACCGCGGCCGGTACCGCCGCGACCTGCACCGGTGCGTTCGCCTGTACCGCGCTCACCTGGATGTCCATCGTGTTGTGGCCGGGATTCAGGCGGTCGTCGCCCTGGTGGTGATGAATGACCGACGGAAACTTGACGCTGCCGAACTGCTTGTACGGTCCGAAGCGCGTCTCGTACAGCATGTCGCCGAACGCCGGATTGGCCACGCGCGTCTGCACGAACTCGATCTCATTGCGATCGTTGATCGTCGCCGTCACGCGGTACTTGCCGAGCGCCGTGAAGGAGACGTTCGTCACCTGCCGACCGCGCGGCATCGAGGCGACGGAGGTCGGGTTCGCGCCCCCGGCCAGGGCAGCCTTCACGAAGCCGTGCGGCGTCATGATGATGTCGAGCTGCCGCTGCTCGGCGACCGGCAGGCCGTCGAGATAGCCCCGCACGATCTGCTGCGGCATCGCCCCCTGCATGTTCCAGGCGACGTTCCCATTGACCAGGAACTCGAGCCGCTGCTCGCCCTGAAGCGGCGTGCCACCCCCGCCGCGCGGCGGATAGTTCCCCTGCCGGCGGGTGACTTGCTCGTGTGAGAAGCGCGCATTGAAGTCGATCGCCTTCGTATAGCTGGTGATCTCGAACTTCGGCCAGTCGTCGGCCGGGGAGTAGCTCTGGCCGGGAGCCGCGTTCCACCCGGTACCGGAGATCTGAATCGTCGTCAGCGAATCGGCGCCGATGTTCTTGGCGACAGCCTGCAGGACGCCACGGGCATCCTGCGCGTCCACGCCTCCCACCATCAGCGCCAGCAACGCCGACGCGACAAATAGTCTGCTGGTCACGTCCGCCTCCTTTTTCTAGACAGCTCGGTCGCTCGACCGCTTGGTAGCGGATAACTATGCCTGAACCGACAGCCGTTTGACAGCGCGAAATCCCAGGTATACCCTCCGACCCAAGCGTCACGGATGTACGAATTGACGGATGTCGATTGCGTCATTCAATTCGTTCATCCGTGAATGTGTCAACCGTCAATGCACGCGTCCCGCGTCGACTTCCACCATCATTTCGTGCCGCCCCGACACCTCGAGGCGATCCTCGCCCAGCGCGAAAGCGGCCGCACGCCGCCGTGGTCGACCGAACTGTCGATTGCCGAGATGGACAAGAACGGGATTGCCACCGCGATCTGTTCGCTCGTCCAGCCGGGCGTTTGGCTTGGTGGAAGCGTCGAAGCCGCACGCACGCTCGCGCGCGAGTGCAACGAGTACGGCGCCCGCATGGTGGCCGATCACCCCGGGCGATTCGGTCTGTTCGCCGTGATCCCGCTCCCTGACACGGAAGGAAGCCTCCGCGAGATCGAGTACGCGCTCGACACGCTCAAGGCCGATGGCATCAACCTGTTCACCAGCTTCGAGAAGAAGTACCTCGGCGATCCTGCGTTCGCACCGGTCTACGAGGAGCTGAACCGCCGCCGCGCCCTCGTCTACGTCCATCCGACGCAGCCGGTCTGCTGCATGGGGCTCGTCCCCGGCGTCACCGTCTCGACCATCGAGTACGCCACGGACACGACGCGCACGATCGCGAGCCTCGTCTACAGCGGCACGACGACCACGTTTCCGGACATTCGCTTCATCTTCTCGCACGGTGGCGGTACGATGCCGTTCCTGCTCGGCCGGTTCGAGCGTCTGGCGTCCGAGAAGAAAGACCCATGGCTGAAAAACGGCGCGGCGCCGCTGCTCCGAACGTTCCATTACGAAATCGCCCAGGCGAGCCACCCAGGGGCGCTCGACGCCCTGCTGCGGCTGGCGCCCATCTCGAACGTGTTGTTCGGGAGCGACTATCCGTTGCGCCCGGCATCGGAAGCGGTGGAAGGGGTGACGGCCTACGCCTTCACCGAGGCGCAGCGCCGGGCCATCGAGCGTGAGAACGCCGAACGCTTGGTGCCGAGATTGAGGGAAGGATCTGCGCGCCGATGAACGAGGTGGACGACTTCAACCGGCGCATGCGCGATCCGGCGGCGCTGGGCCGACAGTCGAATTGTACGTAGTGTCCGGCTTCAGCCGGACCTGCCATCACTGCGCGACCGCGCGCTGGTCCAGCTGAAGCCGGACACTACGTACCTGAAAACGCTCTCCTAGAAGACCATGCGGAACCCGAGCTGCACCGTCCGTGGCGCATACGCGAGGTCCGTGCTCGCGTCCGGCTGCCCGTAGCGAGGGTGGGCCCGGTCAACCACGTACAATCCGTAGTTCGCCCGATTGACCAGATTGAACAGCTCGAGGATGCCATCGATCCGGGCGCCGCGGAAGAGCGGAACCCGCTGCTGGAACCGGGCGTCGACCCGGTGGACGGGATCCCCCACGAAGTCGTTGCGCGGGACGAGCGTGCCGTCGGCGCACAAGCGCGGCACGTAGTGCTGCGGCGGCGCACCGATGTTGCGTCTGTCGCCGCCGCAAAAAGTCGACAGCCGCTGGCCGGAGCCGTAGAAGTACAGCCCGCTCACCTGGAAGCCGCCCCCGACCTGCCAGATGCCGTTGAACACCGCCCGGTGCCGCTGGTCGGTGAGGGCCAGCCCGTACTCGTTGCCCAGGTCCGGTGCGACGGGGAAGGGCACCTCGGCCTGCCCGCTGATGGGCTGCGCCGGTCCGATGTTCCACAGACCGGAGAGCAGGTAGTTGGCCGACGCCTGCCAGCGGTTGCTGAAGCGCTTCGTGAACGAAGTCTGCAGGCCGTGGTAGTTGGAATAGCCGTTATGTGCGAAGTACCCGATCGCGCCCCACTCCGGATAGAACCGCCGGGCGCGATCCGTGAACGGATAGTTGACGCCGGTGGCCGGATCGTAGGTGAGGTTGGCGTTGTCGTGGATCACCTTCTCGTCCCGGTTCCGGCTGTAGTTGTAATCCACCTCGAACACCATGTCGCCCGCCAGTTGGCGCTGGACGCCGATGGAGGTCTGCCACGCCTGGTTCAGGTTGGCGTACTCCGCCGGCGGCGCCAGCTCCTGGCCGTCGCGCTCGTAGCATCCGGGCACCAGGCCCGTGACGGGGCAGGACCGGGCTAACGCCTGTTCGTACGTCGGCATGGGGCCGTTGAATGGATTGGCCGCAAAGTCCGGGCGGCCGTCGTTCGGGACCGCGACATAGATGATGTCCCGCATGCGCATCGTCCAACTGAACGCGCTGCCGATCGGCTCGCCGTAATACTTCCCCGTCCCGCCGCGCAGCACGGTCCGGTCGTCGAGCTGGTAGGCGAAGCCGACCCGCGGCTGGAAGTTATCGGCGTCCTGGGGCCGCTGGCCCACGATCCACGGCAGGACCTCGACCTGGTTGGTGAACGCGTCCCAGATCAGATCGTAGCGGAGACCGAGATTGAGCGTGAGACGATTGGTGACCCGCCAGTCGTCCTGGATCCAGGAGCCGATCATTGGCTTTTCCATCCGGTTGCCGCGCTTGCCGACCGTGACGACGTACCGCCGCACGATCGGCGAGATGGCCGCCAGGTTCCAGGTGTCGGCGTCGTTCCAGACAGGGAAGAGATCCTCGATGTTGGACGGCACCGGTCCGCCGCGGGCGTCATACTCCCCCATGCCTCGCGTGCTGGCTTGTGAGAGCTTGTTGTCCCACAGGAACTCCCCGCCAAGCTTCAAGTCGTGCGACCCCTTCGCGGTGTAGGAGATCGTGAATTCGTCGCGTGCCGAGGTCACGTCCTGGCTCCAGGTCTGGGGGACGTTGAAGCCGCCCGCGATCTGAAAGCCCGTGAAAATGATGCGCGGCCCGCCGTTGGTGATCCCCTGCGCCGCCATCGGGTGGTTCGACCAGCTGGTCAACGACTTCTGGCTGAAGCCATGGTGGGCCCAGCCGATCTGGAGCTGGTTCATGGCGCGATTGCTCAGCACCTGCGTGAGCTGGCCGACCGCGCCCATCGTGGTGAACGGCCCGCCGGCGGTCTGCGGGTGGTTGCTGCCCAGATTGGCGAACGCCTGCTGGGACTCGGACAGGTTCCACTTCACCATCAGGCGGTTCTGCTGCGAGAGCTGGTAGTCGAAGCGGCTCCCCCCTATGTGACTGATGTTGGTGCCCGTCAGCGCGATGTTGAAGCGCGGGAACCCCGTGTTGGCGAACTGCGTGCGCGGCTCACGCGAGTATTCGTAGTTGCCGAAGAAATGGAGCCGGTCCCGCAGGATCGGGCCGCCAACGGTCGTGCTGTACTGTTGATTCTTGTAGGGCACGACCCGCCGGAGCACGGGGTCCTCTGAGTTCCAGCGCGAATTCGCGAAATGACCAACAAACGAGCCCGCAAACGTGTTGGTGCCCGAGCGGGTGATGGCATTGACCTGGGCCCCGGCCGATCGCCCCTGGGTCGCATCGAAACGGTTGGAGATGAACTGGAATTCCGCGATGGTGTCGCGGCTGTACCGCGGCTGGCCGCCGGGCCCCATCAGGTTGGTGACCTGCACGCCGTCCATGTTCACCTGGAAATCGCGGACGTCCTGGCGATCCTCGACCGGCTGTGGAACGCCGCCGGCCGCTCCCATCGCGGTCGTGCGGTTGCCCGGCGCCAGCAGCGCCAGCGCCGTCCAGCTGCGCCCCTGCGTCGGCAGCTCCGACATCTGGCGCGGATCGATGTTGCCGCCGAGGCTCGAGCTCGTTGTATCGAGCAGCGGCGCCTCTCCGGTCACCGTGACGGTCTCTTGCAGCGACGTGACGTTCATCTGCACTCGGATGTCCGCCGTCTGACCGACGAGCAGCTCCAACCCGCTTTGCGCGACCGTCGTAAAGCCGGGGAGTTCGAACGTGAGCCGAAACGCGCCGACGCGAGCGCCGATCCGAAAGGCACCGCGTTCGTTGGTCACGGCCACAAAGATGTTCCCTGTGGCCTCGTGCACGGCGGTGACCGTGACACCGGGCAAGACGCCCGCTGTCGCGTCGGTCACCGTGCCAGTGATGACGGCCTCCTGCGCGTGCGCCTCCACGGACACGAGCAGGACCAGTGAGACAAAGAGTACCCGCCTCAGGACATCGGCTGACATACACCCTCCTCAGCTTCGAGTCACGACCAAAGAGAGAACCGAGAGTCTAGGCCAACCGGTAGGTCGTAGCCGGTAGCCCGCACGTGCTACCAGCTACCGGCTACCGGCCAGGGTTCAGAACGTCGCGCGCACGCCGAACTGCAGCATCCGCGGGAAGTACTGGATGCTGGGGCTGAACGCCGGCTGCCCGTAGTTCGCGTTCGTGACGTTGGTGACGTAGCTGCCGTAGTGCTCGTGATTGAACAGATTGAACACCTCGAACATCCCGTCGATGGCCGCACGGCCGCCGAGCGGAATCCGCTGCTGCAGCCGCAGGTCTACCTTGTGAATCGGGTCGCCGACCAGTGAGTTGCGGGGCAAGATCGACCCGTCGGCGAGCAGGCGCAGCTCGCCGGTGTTTGCGCCGGTCCCGCCTTCCCCGCGCCGGTCGACGCCCGTATCCACCCAGAACCGCTCGCCCGATCCGTAGAAGTAGATCCCGCTCAGCTGGAAGCCGCGGCCGGGGGTCCAGATGCCGTTGAGGACGGCCCGGTAGCGCTGGTCGCCCGCCTGGCCGAACCCCGGGGTGACGACCCGGCCGGCGAAGCCATAGTCCCCTCCCATATCCTGCGCCAGTGGGAAGCCGATCGGCCGCCGCGCTGCCACGCCGTCGGCGCCCAGGTACCACTCGGGCCGGATCGGCTTCGCGTCCCGGAAGTACCCCAGCGTGTAGCTCCCCATGGCCTGCCAGCGGCGGCTGAACCGCTTGGTCAGTGTGAGGTCCATGCCGTGGTAGTTCGACCAGCCCTCGAGGAACTCGAAGTACACCTGCCCCCACTCCGGGAAGGGGCGGCGGGCGACGTCGCTGAACGGGTAGTTGGCGCCGGTGGCGGGGTTGTAGCTCAGGTTCGCCTGGATCGCCTGCTCCTCGCCGCGCCCGCCCGTGTAGACGTAGTTGGCCTCGAACGCCATGTCGTTGCCGAGCTGCCGCTGGACGCCCACCGACGCCTGATGGCTGTACGAGGTCTGGCGCCCGGGATAGCTGATTTCCGTGGTCACGGAGTGTACGAAGCAGGGCGGGTTCCCGCGGAATCCCTGCGCACGCCACTGCGCGAACGCCGCCGCATTCTGCTCGCAGGATCGCGCCAGCGCCTGCGCCTGCGTCGGCTTGGACCCACCACCAAATTCGCCCACGACGCCCGGGTTGGGGCCGAACCAGTTCGGGAGGAAATCGGGGCGGCCGTCGTTGACGATTTGGAACTCGAAGCTGCTTGTGTTCTCCAGCGTCTGCTGCACGCCGTCGTTGGGGGCAAAGGCGAAGAAGAGTCCGTACCCCCCGCGCAGCACCGTGCGATCGTCGAGACGGTAGTTCATCCCGAAGCGTGGCTGGACGTTGTTGGTATCGTGGGGCAGGTTGCCGGGCAGCCACGGCAGGAACGTGATCTTCTCGCCGTGCGCGTTGGTGTCCAGGTCGTAGCGCACACCCAGGTTCAACGTCAGGCTGTCGCTCACCCGCCAATCATCCTGCGCCCAGCCTCCGAAGACGTTCCGCGTCACGTCGAAGCCGTATCCGCTGTCCGACACGCTGTGAGTGACCGAGCGCGTGATCGAGACGAGTGGTGCCAGGTTCCACGTCGAGGCGTCGTTCGCCACCGGGAAGAGCGACTCGATGTTGGCCGGCACCGGGCCGCCCCGGGCGTCGATCTGGCCCTGGCATCGGCGGCAGGAGAGGAAATCGTTGTAGAAGCGGTAGTACTCGCCGCCCAGTTTCAGGTCGTGGCGTCCCCCCCAGTCATACGACGTCGTGAAGTCGTCGCGAATCGACGTCGTCTTCTGAGTGACGTCGTTGACGAGGAAGAACCCGATGGTGTAGCCCTGCAGGACCACGGTCGGCCCCGTCCCGTTCAGGACGGGGCTGAACGGAAAGGCCCCACCTTTCCACGTCACGTTGGGTTGGAAACTCTGGTGGAAGGCGCTGAGGCCCGCCCGGATCTCGTTCACCGTCCGATTGCTCAACACCTGCGTGAACGTGCCGAAGTACTGCGGGGCCAGTTGCTTGACCGGCCTGCTGGTGGCGGGATGGACGACGGCACTCCCGCCGCCGAGTTCCCAGTACTGGCTCTTGTACACCGATCCGCGCGCCGAGAGCCGCGTCCCGGGCGTGAATTGATAGTCGAACCGGCTCAGGAACTGCTGCGTCTTGCCGGTGAACTCCTGGTCGACGTTGAAGCTCGGGTACGGACTCGTGTAGAAGAAGGTCTGCGGCTGCCGCTCGAAGCCGTAGCTGGCGAAGAAATGGATCCTGTCCCGGACGATCGGGCCGCCGTACGTCCCACTCATCTGCTGGTTGGAATAGGGGAGGACGCGGTCCTCGATAAAGTCCTTGGCGTTGAACTTGTCGCTGCGGAAGTACCCCGCCAGCGTGCCGGCGAACGTGTTGGTCCCCGACTTGGTGACCGCGTTCACCACCATGCCCTGCGAGCGTCCCTGCGTGGCGTCGAAACGGTTGGCGATCACCTCGAACTCCGCGATCGCGTCCCGGTTGTAGTTGGGCTGCGCGTTGTCCGTATTCGAGTGCCAGGTGCTCGTCACATCCTGGCCGTCGAGGTTGGTCTGCGAGTAGGCCTGGCGGAACTGCACGAGCCCGCCCGCCTCGTTCCGGCGGGCCCCTGGCGCCAGCAGCGTCAGGTCCATCCAGTTGCGCCCGTTGAGCGGCAGCTCCTGCATCTGCCGCGGGTCGATGTTGGCGCCCACCGTGGACGTGGTCGTGTCGACCAGCGGCGCTTCGCCCGTCACGGTCACGGTCTCCTGCACCGCCGACGGCGACAGCTGGACGTTCACCACGGCAATCTGGCCTACGAGGACCTGGACGTTCCGGTTCACCGTGGTGAAGCCGGACAGCTCCGTGGAGATGCGGTAGCTGCCGACACGCACCGGCAGCCGGAACTCCCCGCGCTGGTCGGTCGCAGCAGTGAAGATGTTCCCGCTGGCCTCGTGCACGCATGTGACTGTGACGCCCGGCAGGACGCCGCCGGTCGAGTCGGTGACCGCACCGGTGAACGTGGCTTCCTGCGCGAACGCCGTTGCGGGCAGCAGCAGGATCAGGGAGACGAGGACCCGCCCCAGGACATGAACCGTCATACACCCTCCTCGGTTTTTCGTCTGCAGCCGAGCGAACAAGGGCGACACGACGCCGGGAAGAACCGCGGAATAAGCGGTATAAAGACGGAGCGGCCGCGAGCGGGGTTAAAGTAGGCTGGACACTAAGCCAACGGCAGGTGGGTGTCAATACTGCCCGAACGGGAGACGAAAAAGGCGGGTCGGATGCGCGACCCGCCTACCGGCTCTCCACCTACCGGCCATCCGACTTGTCTTCAGAACGTGGCGCGCACGCCGAACTGCAGCATCCGCGGAAAGTACTGGACGTTGGGCGTGAACGCCGGCTGCCCAAAGTTCGCGTTGCTCTCGTTCGTCACGTAGTTGCCGAAGTTCGCGTGGTTGAACAGGTTGAACACCTCGAAGATGCCGTCGAGAGCCAGACGGCCGCCGAGCGGAATCCGCTGTTGGAGCCGCAGGTCCACCTTGTGAATCGGTTCGCCCACGAGCGCGTTGCGCGGCATGATCGATCCGTCAGCGCGCAGGCGGAAGTCCCCGCTTCGGGTACCCCCCTCATCGCGCCGGTCGACCCCCGTGTTCGCAAAGAACCGTTCACCGGAGCCGAAGAGGTAGATCCCGCTCGCCTGGAAGCCGGCGCCAGGAGTCCAGATACCGTTGACGACGGCGCGGTGGCGCTGGTCGCCCGCCTGGCCGAAGCCTGGAAAGATCTCACGGCCGGCGAAGTAGTATTCGCCGCCCAGATCCGGCGCCAGCGGGAAGCCGATCGGCCGCCGCGCCACGACGCCGTTATCGCCCTGGTACCACTGGTCCCGCACCGGCCGCGCGTCCCGGAAGTACGCCAGCGTGTAGGTCGCGGTGGCCTGCCAGCGGTGGCTGAACCGTTTGGTCAGCGTAAAGTCGCCGGCATGGTAGTTCGACCAGCCGTCCAGCAGCTCGAGGTTCACCTGGCCCCACTGGGGGAACGGCCGCCGCGTGACGTCGCTGAACCCGTAATTGGCGCTCGTGGCGGGGTTGTAGCTCAGGTTTGCGTTAATCGATTGCTCGTCGCCCCGCCCGCCCGTGTAGACGTAATTCGCCTCGAACGACATGTCATCGGCGATCTGCCGCTGGATCCCGACCGACGCCTGATGGCTGTACGGGGTCTGGCGCCCGGGATAGCTGATTTCCTGCGTCAGCGCTCGAAGGACGCACGGCGGCGTCCCGCGAAATCCCTGCGCACGCCACCGCTCGAACAGGGCGGTGTTCTGGTCGCAGGCGTTCTGCAGCGCCTGGGCCTGCGTCGGCTTGGGACCGCCCCACTCGCCCTCGCTGCTCGCCCCGGGCCCGAACCAGTTCGGGAGGAAGTCGGGGCGGCCGTCGTTGAACACCTGATACTCGAAGCGGGCCAGGTACCCGAGCGTCTGGTGCACGCCGTCGTTCGGGGCAAACGTGAAGAAGAGCCCGTAGCCGCCGCGCAACACCGTCTGGTCATCGAGGCGGTAGTTGATCCCGACGCGCGGTGCCACGTTGTTCCTGTCGCGCGGCAGATCGCCCGGAAGCCAGGGTAGGAACGTGATTTGTTCCCCGTGGCCGTTCGAATCCCAGTCGTACCGCACGCCCAGATTGAGCGTCAGGCGATCGCCGACGCGCCAGTCGTCCTGCGCCCAGCCCCCAAGGAGGTGACGGCTGAACACGTATTTGTGGTCGACATCCGACACGCCGTGGAACACCCACCGGGTAATGCCCGAGAGCGGCACCAAGTTCCACGTCGAGGCGTCGTTCCACACCGGGAAAAGTGACTCGATGTTGGCCGGCACCGGGCCGCCTCGGGCGTCGATCAGGCCCATGCACTGGAAGCACGACCGCGTGTCCATATGGAACCGGATGTACTCGCCGCCCAGCTTCAGGTCGTGACGCCCTCCCCACTCGCGCGACGTGGTGAAATCGTCACGAAGCGACTGCACGCTCTGGATCACATTGATCGTGTTGTTGCCAATCTGGTAGCCCCGCAGGAGGATGGTCGGCGCCGTCCCGAGCAGAGACGGGCGATAGGGGAAGGGCCCGCCCTTCCACCGGACGGCGGGCTGGTTCTGCTGCTCGAAGCTGCTCGTGCCCGCCCTGAGTTCGTTCACCGCCCGATCGCTCAACACCTGGGTGAACGTGCCGAAGTACTGGGGGGCAGTCGATCGGCGCGAGCCGCCGAACGCCGGATGCTGGATCGAGCCGCCACCCTCGTAGAAATCCCTTCTGTACAGAGAGCCGCGCACCGAGAGCCGCGCCTGGGGCGTGAATTGATAGTCCAGCCGGCCCATCACCTGGTGGACGCGGCCCGTGAACTCCTGGTCGACATTGAAGCTCGGATACGGGCTGTTGTAGGCGTAGGTCTGCGGCTCCCGCTCCCAGCCGTAGCTGCCAAAGAAGTGGATCCGGTCCCGCACGATCGGGCCGCCGTACGTCCCGCTCATCTGCTGGTTGGAGTAGGGGAGGACGCGGTTCTCGATGTGATCGGCCGCATTGAGCGTGTCACTCCGGAAGTAGCCCGCCAGCGTGCCGGCGAAGGTGTTCGTCCCCGACTTGGTGATCGCGTTCACGATCATGCCTTGCGAGCGCCCCCGCGTCGCGTCGAAGCGGTTCGCGACCACCTCGAACTCCGCGATCGCATCCCTATTGAAGCTCGGCTGCTGCGCGTCGGTCGCGGAGTGCCAGAGGCTCGTCACTTGCTGGCCATCGACGTTCGTCTGCGCGAAGCCCTGGCGGAGCTGCACGAGCCCGCCCGCCTCGTTCCGGCGCGCCCCGGGCGCGAGCAGCGTCAGGTCCATCCAGTTGCGCCCGTTGAGCGGCAGCTCCTGCATCTGCCGCGGGTCGATGTTGGCGCCAATCGTCGACGTCGTCGTGTCGACCAGCGGCGCCTCGCCCGTCACCGTGACGGTCTCCTGCACCGCCGACGGCGCCATCTGGAGGTCCACCTCAACGATCTGACCGATGAGGATCTGCAGCGACCGGTTCACCGTGGTGAACCCCGACAGCTCCGCCCTGATGGCGTAACCGCCGACGCGTACCGGCAGCCGAAACTCTCCGCGATCGCCGGTGACGGCGGTGAAGATGTTCCCGCTCGCTTCGTGGATGGCCGTGATGGCGACGCCCGGCAGCACACCGCCGGTCGAGTCGGTCACCGCTCCGGTGAACGTGGCTTCCTGCGCGTACCCGCGCACGGGCAGCAGCAGCATGAGAGTTAGGAACGCGGACGCGAGGAGCACCCGCCTCAGGACATCGGCTGTCATATACCCTCCTCAGGTTTTTAGGTACGACCGAGGGAACGAGGGCCTGGAACGCCGACCAACGAGAGCGGGAGGGACGCGGGAAAATTCAGGAAAATGAGAAATTGGACGGACCTTAAGTCATTTCGCTGAACGGCGTCAATACTGGCGAGTTGGTAGGCGGTAGCCGGCAGGCGACTCGCCGGGTAAGTCTGCGCTACCGGGGTCGAGGCCGACAGCGGCGACCTGTACCGCGCCAGCGAGGTGACGCTCAACGGCGCCTGCACGCCTTCGTGTTCAAGGACCTGACGGGTGGACACTACATGCTTCGCGCCCAGGTCCGATCCCGGTCTGCCGTGCGTGGTCTGGCGACGCGCCCGATCGTGGTGATGGGAAAGGAGCGGCAGTAACAACTCGATCACGTGTCCGGTCTGAATGGGACCGACCACGGTCCTGGCGATCAGGCTATCCCTTCCTGACTGTACTGCTGCACCGTACGCGACGGAGCGAGAATGGCGCTCCGTTCGCGAGGTCGCCGTCGCGTCACGCGGCGAAGAGTCGAAGTCTCTGGACTGCGCTCGCTCTCATCTACCCGGTCCTTATACCGCTCGCTCGGCCTTCGTAGTCGCTCCCAAGCGTATGTGTCGGGGAGCCCTTCATGAGTAGGGCGTTGCGGATCAATCTGGAAGGAGGGTGTGATGCTGAGGAGAATCGCGCACGTGGGCGTTCTTGCGGCACTGCTGAGCACCGCTCTGCCGTCGGCGGCGTGGGCGCAGGCCGGACGAGCGGAGATCGGCGGCACCGTCTTCGATCAGGCGAAGGCGGTCCTACCCGGTGTCACGGTCACGGCAACAAACGACGCGACAGGAGTGACGCGCGACACGGTTACTGGTCCTCAAGGGCGTTTCGTCATGCCGACGATGGACCCGGGCACTTATACGCTGCGCGTGGACCTTCCGGGATTTCAGACGCAGACGCGCAGCGGGCTCGTGCTGCGGGTGGGGCAGGAGATGACCCTCGATGTCACGCTCCAGCTTGCCAGCGTGACCGAGACCGTCACGGTCACCGGCGCGGCGCCCATCGTCGAGGTGACGTCCAGCCGGTTGGGGACGAACCTCACGACGCAGGACATCGACGACCTGCCGACGTCGGGACGGTCGCAGCTCATGCTGATGACGCTCGTGCCCGGGCTCACACCGGCCTTCCAGCCCGGCACGTTCGAAGGCGGGACGTTCAACGCGAACGGACGCGATACGGCCGGCAACCTGTTCCTGGTCGACGGCGGCAGCAACAACGACGAGCGAGGCGGCGGGGCGCGGGGGCTCCAGACACGCGTGTCGCTCGACTCGATGGCCGAGTTCCAGGTGCTGACGCATCAGTACACCGCGGAGTACGGAGGGTCGTCCGGCGTGGTGGTGAACGCGATCACGCGGTCGGGAACGAACAGCTTCTCCGGGCGCGGGTTCTACTACTGGCAGGACGAGAGCCTCCGCGCGGTCGATCCCTTCCTGAAGGCGCGCGGCGAGGGGAACCCGCCGAGCGGCGAGAAGATCTTCGGCTTCAGCGCCGGCGGTCCAATCGTGCGGAACCGGGCCTTCTTTTTCTTCAACCTGGAACGGGACCTCCTCGACGAGGCGGTCCAGCTCAATTTCCCGGCGCAAGCGGCGCCGCTGGCCACCGACTACTCCGACGTGCGCTCGATCAAGGCCACCAACAGCTTCATCCGGGGCGACTACCACGCGTCGTCGAACCACAACTTCAGCTTCCGCTGGGTGCGCGAGCGGACGCCGACGATCGGGGAGAACTGGGAGGAGGAGAACCAGTTACGCGAGCACGTGCTCATCGAAGGGGACATGGACCACTTCTCGGGCGGTAGTTGGACCGCGATCATCGGCAACACTGCCACGAACGAGGTCCGAGTCAACCACGTGCGCGAGGACGTCCTTCAGGGCATGCGGTCGTTCTTCGACGACAATCTCGCCTTCGTCGAGCTTGCGGGGCGCGACCAGTTCGACCTCGGCGCGGCGAACTTCCATCCAGACTATCGCTCGGGCCCGAACGATCGGTGGGGCGCCGCGCGGAGCCGGACGACGACGGTGGGCGACGACTTCACCTTCGTCAAGAACGGCTGGAGTGGCTCGCACACCTTCAAGACCGGCGTGCTCTGGCAGCGGCTGGTCCACGACCCGCAGATCGTCGGGCGGCCGGTGAACGGCGTGTTCGAGTTCCAGCACAATCTGCCGTTCGATGCGGCGAATCCGTTCACCTATCCCTCACGCTTCCAGATCAGGCTCGGGCAGGTGTACTTCAACTTCGCGGACCGGCGGACGAACTGGTACGTGCAGGACAAGTGGCAGGTGAACCAGAACCTCACGCTGAACGTGGGCGTCCGGCAGGACTACCAGACGTTCACCCCGGATAGTAAGGGCGCGATCGCGCCCCGCCTCGGGTTCGCCTTCGATCCGACCGCCTCGGGCCGGACGGTCATCCGGGGCGGCATCGGCCAGTTCTACGAGTACCACCTCGCCGCGGTCCGGAGCAACACGCTTCGGCTGGGGCCGCTCTCGCCGTCGTTCCTGTTCGATACCGGTGAAGATCTGTCGGCCGACCGGGGCGTCATCCCGACGCGGCACGTCTGTCTGCAGCCGGAGGGCAGCGGCGGGCTCGTCAACATCGGCCCGGCGTGCCGCGCGTTTCTGGCCGATCAACTGAATCGCGTCAATGCCGGCGGCTTCCCAAACAACGAGCCGTACCTGATCGGCGACCGGCGCCTGGGCGGTCTCTGGTCGTGGAGCATCGGCGTGCAGCGCGAGCTCTTCACGGACCTGTCCGTGGCGGTCGACTACGTCGGCAACCAGGGCTTCGACACCACCGGGCTGATCGACATCAACGACTGTGGAAACGGCGCCAACGGTCGAGTGACTCGGTGCGGTGTCGACCGATTCGACCCGAGCGGCACCCTCATCCCAGCGTCCGCGCGCGCGGCGAACTTTTCGCGCGTGCTGCAGTACCAGACGCGCGACGATCTCAACAGCGACTTCGAGTCGCTGGAGCTCTCGCTCGTCAAACGGTACTCGACGCGCTGGAGCAGCCGCGTGTCGTACACGCTGGCCCGGGCGCGCGACGTCAACGGGGCGACGACGTTCAACGCCGCCGGCGCCGACCCGAACAACAAGCGGTACTCCAACGATCTCGACCCGCGCGCCGACTACGCGCGTGCGAACTTCGACAACCGTCACGCGCTCGCGACGAGCGTCAACGTCAATCCGTGGCGTGGACTCGGGGTCGGCGCGACCTTCCGCTACTACTCGGG
>Ga0187893_10009134_pt1 | contig 15364 bp, 11 predicted proteins | sample MA1701074metaG_FD_139574 | JGI IMG/M metagenome (GOLD analysis project Ga0187893, IMG submission 139574) | White microbial mat communities from a basaltic lava cave in the Kipuka Kanohina Cave System on the Island of Hawaii, USA - MA170107-4 metaG ... | reverse complement strand
GGGTATTCGACTAAGAGGCGGCCTGTTTTCTTCTGATGACGAAGGATTCCGACAAGATCCGCTAGGGGGTAGTCATTAAGGTGTCCGGTAAGGACAACGAATCGGGGATTCTGCATCTTCGTAAACTCCTTAATACTCACGCTGTCGGGGAAAAAGCTCCGATAGGAAAATGACCTCCCTCATTTACAAAATGGTGGAACCTTGCACGGAAGGTTATAGTCTGGAAACGCCTGCGCTAGCTGCTTCGCCAAATTTGAGTCAAGCCGCTGGAGTATCCGGTATTGTTCGACTAAGCCATCACCCTTCCCCAACTCCTGGTAGGCGAGACCCAATCCGAAATGGGCCTTGGACATGTTTGGCTGAAGGAGCGTGGCCTTCTTGAATGCGTCAGCAGCTTCTTTATGGCGACCCATGCGGAAGTTCGCCAAGCCTAAACCGTACTGTGCCTCTGCGACCTCGGGGTTTAACCGTACAGACTCCTTTAAAGCTTTGGCTGCATCCTTATCCTGCTGCAATTTCAAATAAGCATGACCCAACGCAAGTCGAAACTCTGCTGATTTGGGTTCTAATTCAATCGCCTGCAGGTATACCGCCACAGATCCCTTTATATCTCCGACTTCAAACAACTCGCTCCCCTTTTTGTAGTAAGCCATGGCCCTCATAAGTGGAGAGAGATTTTCGGCGGGCGGACTCTTGGTGCCGGAGTTTGCTCCCAAGCTGGCCGGGACTGGGGAGACCGGTGTGGGCGTATTGCGATTAGCCGCGGTCGAAGGTTTATCGTCAGTCGTTTCCTTTACGGATATGGGCTTAGGCTCGAGCTTCTGCTCTTCCGGTACCGACTTGGGAATGATCGAATTTTCTTTTACAGGGATCGGTCGCGGTTCGAGCTTCTCTTCCGGCGCCGATTTCGCGACATTCAAGTTCTCTTTAGAGCGAGATTCAAGTCTTTTGTCATCAGCGGCGGGCCTGGCAGCACCCGGGTTCACCCTGGTCGGAACCGCGAGTGACTCGGGCTGTTTTTCTGCCGCAGTCGATTTGGGGACAGGAGTGGTCTCGCTAAGATGAACCGGCCGAGGCTCGAGCTTTTTCTCCTCTGGCGCTGCCTTGGGTCCAACAGAGCTGCTGGCGCCAGCCTCCTTCAGCGCGGGTGAATTAATCGACGCAAGCTTTTCGGAGGTCGCTGTCGGTGCCGACTTTTCTTCACGCGTGTTTGGGATTGGTTCCGCAGAACGAGTGTCAACGGGCATCGAACTAGCGGCTCTATCACTAATTTGGTTCGAACCGCCTGCGAAACCTGAGCGATCCGTAGTCCTAATTCCTAGTGAGGCTGGCGCTGGCTGGGAGGGCTTTTGACTCGCTGGGGCCGCTACAGCCGACGCAATATTTTCATCAAAATAATAGGTCAGCGAGCGGTAGGTAACCTCCACGGGTTCGCGTTTGAGCTGTCCATCCTCAAACACGACCAAATTTGTGACCATCTTGGTCCAGTTGCCAAAGCGGTCAAACTCATAGTCGTAGGCTTCACGACTAAGGATGGCGCCCCCATCTCCCCGAAGCGTCATTTCGATGATGTGACCCTTTTCGTCGTATTTATACTCTTCCCTTCCAACGGGTGAGTTTGAGACAGGATAGGAAACATTTTCGATACGGTTCCCGGTCAGGGCGTAGGTGGTTACCTCTACCAGTTGTCTTGGTCCCTCAAACAGGCGGCCCTCTTTAATCTCCAGTCTGGCTGACTCTGTTTTTACACGACGGACAGAGCCCTGCAAGCCGTCCAGGTCTTTGGTGCTATCAAGAATGGTTACCGAGGCTGGTGGTTGACTGTCGAAAGTGCTTTGCGCCGGCACAAGACCGGCGGTGCTTAGAAATGCGGCGACCAGCAGAAGGATTTTACTGCCGCCCAACTTGCAATACATGGAGCCCCTCCAGTTTCAAAGCTCGAAACACTGACTACCACGCACCCAGTCAGGGAAGGACGATTAGAGCGAAGTAGCTGAAAACGGATTTGAGCAGCCGGGCCGAGGTTTCAGTCCCGGCGGACTCATGGAGAGCCGAAGGCAGGCAGCTTGCCAGCGGGGGCCCGCACGAGCCCATATCTTGTACTATCCGTCGCGAAGGATACAATAAGTGGTTACAAATTACTAGCAAAACTATCGCGCGAAATCAGCCGCGAAATGTCCGGTTTGGAACTCTGGTGCGAAAATGGCGGTGAAAGGCCACCCGCAGCGGAACCGAATTTATCAATTGTTAACGGAATTTTTGGCGCCGCACCGGTGGAATCGGGAGCCGGTGCGCGTATCTGGGTACACCCAGGTCAGAAACTCACTGTTCGTCGCTGAACTTATATCCTATCCCCCAAACAGTCAATACCATTTGTGGGTTTTCCGGATTTTCCTCAATCTTGGCTCGCAACCGGTTGATGTGCGAATCAATAGTCCGGTCATAGCCTTCGTAGGAGTAATCCCAGATCTTTTCGAGCAGGTACTTGCGTGGAAACACCCGGCCGGGATTGGAAGCGAAAAGTCGGAGTAGATCGAACTCCTTCGGTGTCAGTTCCACCTGCCGATCACCAATGGTCACTTCGCGTTTAGCAGGATCGATGCGCAATTTACCCCGCACGATAGGGGCCTCGTCCCTGACGCCATCGGCACTCGCAGCACCCCGTGAGCGTCTTAAAACCGACTTAATCCGGGCCTCGAGTTCACGCAGACTAAAGGGCTTAGTGATGTAATCATCCGCCCCCATCTCCAGACCCAAAACCTTGTCGACCACATCGTCCTTAGCGGTCAGCATTAGGATTGGCAAGTAACTGACCTTCTCGCGCAGCTCCTTGCACACGGCTAGTCCGTCCATTTTTGGAAGCATCAGGTCCAGCACGACCGCATCAGGTGGGTCGTCCAGGGCGGCTTTGACGCCAGTAATACCATCCTCAACCGTTCGGACATCGTACCCAGCCCGAGAAAAATACTCAGTTATGGCGGTGGAAATGTTCTCGTCGTCTTCAACGACGAGTAACGAAACCCTGCGCTCGCCTGCTTCAGGTAACGAAAAATTGTCTTTGGGCGCTTTTTGTCTGTCAGTTGCTGTAGCCATCGAAGTCTCTGTTTGGGAACCGACAAGCGGGGGCTCGAGGTTGGAGCCACAGGGAATCTGTAAAGTAACCGGGCAAAACGATAGTACAAACAACTGTTCCAAAATTCAAGAGCTTAGCGAGGTGGCCGGAATCTGGGTCGGGCCTTCGCAACTCGCCTCGGGCGCAGGGGCTCGAGTTTTCGGTTTATTCACCCTGTCAAACGGCTAAAAGGAACGATCCACGCGCATCACACGAAATGACACTAAAGTCACGGTCAATAATCCTGAAAAAACCGAACCTGCCGCGACCAGAGAGCGGCCCTACAGACATACAGGGGTCACCCCTACAAAGTTTTCCGGAGACCAGCATTAGGTTCGGTCATATAAGGGCGAGTAGCATATGATTGAAAATCAAGGAAAGGAGAACATACGTAATGACCCCCCAGGAACGGAATGAACTAATCAAGCAGTATCAAGCAGGCTATGAAGAAGTACTTGAGGCTTTGAAGGATTTTCCGGAGCAGCATCTTTCGAGCCATCCTTTACCCGGCAAATGGAGTGCTCGGGAAATTGTGCATCACCTGGGTGACAGCGAAAGCACTTCAGCTTTGAGGCTGCGTCGGCTGCTCACCGAGGACCGGCCAGAAATTCAGGGGTACGATCAGGACGAGTACGCCAGACGGCTTAAATACAATGAGCGCGAAATGGCGCCAGCACTTAAAGCCTTTCAATCCGCGCGTGATACGACTTTGCAATTGTTAGAGTTGATGAGTGAAAGCGATTGGCAACGTGAGGGCACGCACACTGAGAGCGGGCGTTACACAGTTGAAGACTGGCTAAAGATTTACGCCGCGCACGCTCATAATCATGCTTCTCAGATTCGCCGTTTGCGACAGGCACTTAGTTAAATCACCGACTTCCTTGACAAACTTTCCAGCCACGAGCAAGATCCGGCTCGCTTCTGCATCTCTGTGTTTGAAGCTGAGTCTCTACGAAAACTAGCGAACCAGGTAAAGGGCTAAAAATGACGACCGCACCAGTGCTGCAAACATCTTTTTCCAATTTAACCCTCGTCCGACGGGGGAAGGTCCGCGATGTCTATGCAGTTGACGAGGACCGCTTGCTGATTGTCGCCACAGATCGAATATCAGCTTTCGACTGTGTGCTGCCGACGCCCATCGAACGCAAGGGTGAGGTGCTTACAGCACTTTCAAAGTTTTGGTTTGAAAAGCTAGCTCATGTCAGTCCAAATCACTTACTCACAGTGGACGGTGAGGCCTTTCCCGAACTCTTGCGCCCACATGAGGAAGTTTTGACCTCGCGAGCAATGCTGGTTCGAAGGACCGAAGTTTTTCCCGTCGAGTGTGTCGTCCGCGGTTACATCACGGGGTCAGGTTGGAAAGACTATCAGCGGACCGGAGAAATTTGTGGCCACAAACTGCCCGTTGGTCTGCAGGAATCGGAGGAGCTCCCCGTGCCAATCTTTACCCCGGCAACAAAAGCAGAAGAGGGGCACGATGAGAACATCAGCGAAGAGCGCGCCGGCGAAATAATCGGAAAGGAAACTATCGGGCGTCTGCGAGAGCTTTCTCTTCAACTTTACCGAGAAGCCCGCGACTATGCGCGCAGTCGCGGGATAATAATTGCTGACACCAAGTTCGAGTTTGGTCGCGATAAGAATGGCCAGATTCTTCTGATTGACGAGCTGCTGACTCCTGACTCTTCTCGGTTTTGGCCCTCAAGTGAGTACGCACCCGGTCGATCGCAGCCCTCCTTCGTCAAGCAATATGTGCGTGACTACCTCGAAACGATGGGTTGGGACAAGAAGCCGCCAGCCCCTGAAATTCCGCCTCAAGTTGCTGCAGCCACCACCACCCGATACCTTGAAGCGTACAAACTATTGACCGGCAAAGACCTTTAGAAATTCCGGAAGTTCGCTGCTTGATCCCGGTGAAGTAATCGCCATGCAAATGCGTCCCCGGCTTGAGGCCCTGATCGACGAAATGCTCAATGGCCAGATTCAACTTGATGAGGCCCTGGCCGAATTTGAAAGAGTCTACATACAGCGGGCCCTGGCCCGCCACGGCAACCACTTAACCAATACTGCCAGAGTACTTGGCATCCACCGCAATACCCTCTCCAAACGCGTTTCTACCTACGAAATGCAACAACGCCGGATCATGGCCCGCGCCAAGAAAGCCGGCCGCTGAGGGCCCCCCCGTACAAACAAAACAAACGCCCCAATTGACTTTTCCCAGCCAGGAGTTTTATCCTTAGCACTCGCCCACAAAGAGTGCTAAACGCAAAGGGTGGGGCGAAATACCTGGAAATACACTCACAGTAATCTTTACGGGCAGATTCGAAAGGAGAAACCAAGAGAAATGGCAACAAACATTAGGCCTCTTCATGATCGCGTGATTGTTCGCAGGATTGAGGAAGGAGAGCAGGTTCGGGGAGGCATTATTATTCCCGACACCGCGAAAGAAAAGCCTCAGGAGGGCGAGGTAGTCGCCGTTGGGGAAGGAAAGTATAAGGATGACGGCACCAGACAGTCGTTGGATGTTAAGAAAGGTGACCGAGTCCTGTTCGGGAAATACAGCGGCTCTGAAATCAAGATCGATGGTGAAGAGCTTCTGATCATGCGCGAGGACGAGATTCTCGGCGTTATTGAGCGAGCCGGCGCGGTAGCCGGAAGCAAGAAGAGCGGCAAATAGTCGAAGTTGACTAGGCCGCTTTTTTACTGACCCAATTTTACAACTAAGCAGGAGATGAGACTGAAATGGCAAAGCAAGTGATTCATGGTGAGGACTCGCGGGCGGCAATCTTGCGAGGAATCAACCAACTCGCGGAAGCGGTGAAGATCACCCTCGGACCCAAAGGTCGCAACGTGGTGATCGACAAGAAATTTGGTTCACCCACAATTACTAAGGACGGCGTCACGGTGGCCAAAGAAATTGAGCTCAAGGATGCGCTTGAGAATATGGGCGCCCAGATGGTTCGCGAAGTCGCCTCCAAGACTTCCGATGTTGCTGGCGACGGCACGACGACCGCCACCGTGCTGGCCCAGGCAATTTTTCGCGAAGGTGTAAAGACGGTAGCGGCTGGCGCCAACCCCATGGCCCTCAAGCGGGGCATCGACAAGGCTGTCGAACGCGCCACCGAGGAAATTAGACGCTTGTCCAAACCCGTTAAGGGCGAAGCAATCGCCCAGGTAGGAACGGTTTCGGCCAATGGCGATCAAACAATTGGCAATATCATCGCCGAGGCCATGAATAAGGTCGGTAAAGACGGAGTTATTACCGTAGAAGAGTCCCGCACCATGGAAACCTCACTCGAGGTGGTTGAAGGGATGCAGTTCGATCGCGGCTACCTGAGCCCGTATTTCGTGACCGATCCCGAACGCATGGAGGCGGTGCTCGACAACCCGCTCATTCTAATTCATGAAAAGAAGATTAGCTCGATGAAGGACCTGCTGCCTTTGCTGGAGCAGGTGGCCAAGATGGGCAAGCCGATGCTGATTATCGCCGAGGACGTTGAGGGCGAAGCTCTGGCCACTCTGGTAGTCAACAAGCTGCGGGGCACACTAAATATCGCCGCGGTAAAGGCACCAGGATTTGGCGACCGGCGCAAGGCCATGCTCGAAGACATCGCGATTCTTACTGGCGGCAAGGTAATCAGCGAAGATCTCGGTATCAAGCTTGAGAATGTTCGCACTGAGGACCTGGGCAAAGCCAAGAAGATCACGATCGATAAAGACAATACAACTATTGTTGAAGGTGCCGGCAAACAATCCGACATCGAGGGCCGGGTTAAGACGCTGCGAGCTCAGATCGAAGAAACTACTTCGGACTACGATCGCGAGAAATTACAAGAGCGGTTGGCAAAACTCGTGGGCGGCGTCGCCGTAATTAAAGTCGGTGCAGCCACCGAGACGGAAATGAAGGAAAAGAAAGCCCGAGTTGAGGATGCCATGCACGCAACGCGTGCCGCTGTCGAGGAAGGGATCGTACCCGGAGGTGGCGTGACTCTGGTACGGGCTGCCAAGGCACTGGAGAAATTCGTGATCAATAAAGAGGGCGAAGGTGATCCAGACGAACAGATCGGTGTCAACATTGTTCGGCGGGCACTGGAAGAGCCTTTACGGCAGATTGTGCAGAATGCCGGCAAAGAAGGCGCCGTTGTGGTCGAGCGTGTTCGAGGTGAAAAGAGCGAGAGCTTTGGCTTTAACGCGCAAACCGAACAGTACGAAGACCTGGTCAAAGCCGGGGTTATCGATCCGGCCAAGGTTACCCGCACAGCATTGCAGAACGCGGCTTCCATTGCGGGTCTGATGCTAACCACCGAAGCCATGGTTTCGGAGCTACCGGAAGAAGACAAGAGTAGCCCGGCCATGCCCGGCGGAATGGGTGGCATGAGCGGCATGGGGATGTAATTTTCCTTTGCTAGATCAGGTAAGAAAAAGCGGCTTCGCCTTTATGGGCGAGGCCGCTTTTAAACGCTCAATCCTCTTTGAATCTTGCCTCGACCCGGTCACCAAGCCTACGCCCAAGCTTTAGCGTCAATTGCGGGTAAGTCAGTTCTTCGACTTGCAAATCTTGTATTTGAAGCTCCAGTTCCACCTGTTGAATTCCTGCGGCGCTGCCCTCAATCTCCATGTATAAACCAAAGGGTAGCTCATCTATTACGACTTCTACTTCAGACAGCTCCCAGGTCATGCGGCGCTTCTCGTAGACAACATGCGGCAAGAATCCGAGACCCTGAAGGATCAGCCCCAGGGCTTTCGGATCTGCTATCTCCGTTTCGTCCTCGCGTTGATGCTTGATATCTGCCACCGTCTTCAAACGCTCTTTGAACGTCAGCATGGCGCGTTCGCCGACGCGTCGTAAACGAAGCACCGACTTATTAAGGTCAAGGGCGTTGCCCGTGTAGAGCGTGTTTTCCTCAAAAACCGAGCCTTTGAGACGGGCTCCAAGCTCCGGCAGGCGCTCGAGCACAAGCTTTCGCTGCTCGGTGGTCAACTGAAATTTCTTCTCTATTTCTAAAGCCAACTGAGCTCCCCCTCCATCTTTAACTCGGGCTTTAGTTCTGAAAGCAGCTTACTGAAATTTCCCAGCCTGACAACCTGCTAGAGCCATCCCTTTGGCGAAATAGACGCATTTTGCGAAATAGCCGAAATAGGTGCAAGACAGCTTCGTTTTTTTAGTCCTAGCATGGTTTGACGAAATACTTCCTCTAGCCCGGGAGAGCATCTTCCCATGAAAAAACCTCGGTCGGCCAAAACTCTTCGCCGACCGCAAACGGCCGTTTTGACCTCACTCTCTCTCGGTCTGTTCCTGCTTGTCTCCCTCGCGGTGCCTACGACTTCAAGTAACACGGACAGGACAGGCTCAGGCAAAGCTGTGCGACGTCAGAGCCTGGAATTTATCCCTGGTGAGATCCTGGTGCGATATCGGAGTGAAAAGGCAGCCAAACGACAGCCACTGGCTCAAACGCTTCACGATCGCTTAGGCAGAGGCATTCAACTTACTGTGAGCGAAGCTAAAGGGGTAAATATTGTTGAGGGTCTAAGGGTTGCACGCGTCGCTCCTCAAGATACACTCCAGGCCGTTAACGCACTCAAGTCTCTTCCGGAAGTGCTCTACGCAGAACCGAATTATGTTTTGCGTAAGCAAGTTGTGCCAAATGATCCACGCTTTCCAGAGATGTACAACCTGCGAAACACCGGCCAGAGTGGCGGGACCGCCGGAGTCGATATCGACGCTGAACCGGCCTGGGGCATCACGACCGGAAACAGAAGCATTGTCGTAGGTGTGATCGACGAAGGCATCGACGTCAATCATCCTGATTTGGCGAACAATATCTGGATGAACTCCGCGGAGGTCGCGGGAAACGGCATTGATGATGATGCAAATGGTTTTATTGACGATATCAATGGCTGGGATTTCTACCACAATGACAACACCGTTTTTGATGGGACAACTGATACATCAAACCAAACAGATTCGCATGGAACCCACGTCGCCGGCACGATTGGAGCAGTGGGAAACAATGGCATAGGCGTGGTCGGGGTGAACTGGCAGGTAAGTCTGATGTCGCTCAAATTCCTTGGTCCAGATGGTGGCTCGAACCTGCAAGCGATTCAGGCGATCAACTATGCCAAGAATATGCGTGATACCTGGATTTCAACCAATGGCGTCCGTGGGGCGAATGTGCGCATCCTCAACAATAGCTATAGTGGTGGCGGATTCTCGCAATCGTTTCTCGACGCGGTCAAGGCAGCAGGTAACTCGGGAATCCTGTTTGTGGTAGCGGCCGGAAACAACAGCTCAGACAACGACGAGTTCCCCAGATATCCAGCTAACTACGAGACCGCCAACCTGATTTCAGTGGCAGCGACGGACCACTCGGACCAACTTTCGAGTTTCTCTAATTTTGGCGAAAGTTCGGTGCACCTTGCGGCCCCGGGTACTTCGATACTCAGCACCAAGCCAAACAACACCTATGGCAACCTTAGTGGAACTTCGATGGCCACTCCTCACGTTTCAGGGGCCGCCGCGTTGCTCTGGGCCTGTGCCGGAAATCCAACTTGTTTTCCAACCAATCTCACGGTGCATCAAACCAGATCTCTACTCCTATTCAACGGCGACGTGAGTCCGTTTTTGCCTGGGAAGGTTTTTACTGAGAGGCGATTGAACCTGCTTAAGGGCCTCCAGGCACTCGGAGAGAATGATTCTATGGCGCCGGGAGCAGTGGTTAATTTCCACATTGCCTCTCAAAATGGACGGAACTTGAATCTGGCTTGGACGGCAGCTGGCGACGACGGTAACAGTGGGCAGGCATCCCTGTATCAGTTGACCTTTACCGACACCGACACAAACGCGAATATACCTCTTCAAAACGTTTTGCCCGCTGCCTCAGGAGTAAACCAAAACCTGAATGTGACCATCCCTTACCGTCACACGCGAGGAACGATTACGCTGCGGGTGTTCGACAACGCCGGCAACGAGGGTCCTACCAGCTCCCTTTCGGTTCAGATTAGTGCCCTGGAAGGCGATCCTTACCAGATCGGACTAAGCTCACCTGAACCGTTGACCACTGGGGGAACGCCGCTGGGCCTTACCTTTGACGATCGCTATCTGGAAAACTACGGACTGCCCTTCCCGTTTCGTTTCTTCGGTCAAGACTATTCCGCTGTGACGATTTCCACGAATGGAAGCTTGTATTTTTCGATGCCTCCAAAACGCTCGAACGGGGATGCAGATGATGTTCCGAGTTCGAAAGTCGGTTTGGAAAGCCAAAGGATGATTGCCGGCCTCTGGGATGACCTGGATCTGAGGACCATTAGCCGGCCTGATGCGGACGTTTATGTGGTGCAGCCAGATTCAGACCGGATCATCTTCCGCTGGCAGGGTGTACCCTGCAATTATCTGGCAATTAACTGCTCGGGTGGCGATCCGGTCAACTTCGAAATCGAGCTGCATCGTGAAGGAACAATTCGGACCCGATATGGAAGTGGCAACACCGACCTTTTCCCGGTGGTTGGTATCTCTGGAGGTGAACCGGAAACTTACTGGGTTTCTAGTCACACTTCTGAGGAGCTGCCCCTTGATCTTACCAATGCCCAAACCGTGACTTTTTCAACTCCAGCAGCCGGTTATGAAGCCGACGTGGCACCGCGGACAAATGGCAATGGTATCGTGACAATTGCCGACTGGGTACAGACAGGTCGTTTTGCCGCCGGACTTGACCAGCCTTCTAACGAAAATGAATTTCAACGTGCGGATTGCGCACCTCGCGGATCTCTGGGCAACGGCACACTAAGCATCTCTGACTGGGTCCAGGCGGGTCGCTATGCTACCCAACTCGATCCGCTAACACCTGCTGGCGGCCCAACCGGAGCAGTCGCGATCCAGCCGGCAATGAAAGCGCCAACCTTTGCCTCGGCAAAAGTAGGGTATGAGAATCAGGGCAGGGTACTTTTGGTAAAGAAACTCGAGACTAACCGGCAACAATTCACTGTAAGTGTAGAAGTCGAGGCCCAGGGGTTGGAAAATGCCTTTGGATTCAGCCTCAGATTTGATCCGGAAGTGTTGAGCTTTATCGACGTTAATCCAGGGTCAGGCCTGGCCGCAGCTTCGCTCAATGTGAACAAACTGAGCGCCACTAAGGGTCAGATCGGAATTGCCTTAGCTTTACCCCCCGGCGGGAGCTTCGCGAGAGGTACGCACCAGCTTGTGCTGCTAAAATTCAAATCAAGTTCGAATAAAGGTCAAAGGGGGCTGCTCAGCTTTGCTGACTGGCCGATTGCCCGCGAAGTTGTAGACGTAAATGCCAATCGCATGAAGTTTAGTTTTCCTCGATTATTAGACAAATATACGCCCATAGACCTCCGCTCTGTAAACAACGCACTACTCGCCTTAAAGTAGGGGCAGCCCTCTCAGCTTTAGCGACGGAATAAGACGATCCACGCGCATCACACGAAAAAGCACGAACAAAGCGCTAAAGCTTCGCCGGACGTTCGAAACCCGAAACTTATTCTTGCGCAAAAAGGGGCGGCCACGGAGGGCCGCCCCTACTGGCGTACCCATCTCAGAACTTCCGGGATGGTGGCCTTCTTGCCGTACATCAGCATGCCAATCCGGTAAATCCTGGACGCCAACCAAAGCATCAACCCAGCAGTGCCAGCACCTATAAGCAATGAAAGTAGGATCTGCCACGTGGGCGGAGTCTGCGACACAATTCGCACGACCATTGTGATGGGCGAAAAAAACGGAAACATTGAGACCCAAAGAGCAAAGGATGAATCGGGACTGCGAATTACGGGAAAGCCCGTATAAAGCCCCGCCAGCAGTAGGAAAACCACCGGCATCGCCAACTGACCACCTTCCTGCGCTGTTGTGACCATGGAACCAATCAAGACATAGAGAGCTGCATAAATGAAGTATCCGACGGCAAAGAAAAGAAAAAAGTAGACGAAGAATGAAAAGGGTAAAGAAGGAAAAGAAAAGTTGTTAAGATCAGCGGCAGCCATTTGACTAAACCCGTACAGAGAAAGCACTACAAAGGCAATGGTCCAGATAGCTAGTTGTGTCAACGCCAGCAGGGAAACACCCACTAACTTGCCCACCATCAAAGTAAGCGCCCTAACAGAGGAAAAAAGAATTTCCGCGATCCGGGTTTCTTTCTCTTCCACGATTGCGCCGAGAATGACCTGACCATACATCAAGACTGTGATGTAGATCAGGAAAGCAATCACAAAGGCCAGGATGAACCCGGCGCCAGAATCTTCCTGGCCCTCCTCACCCTTTTCGTTGATCGAATAGCTGACTAGCTCGACCGGTTCCGAGAGTTTGTCGATACGGTCCTCCCTGACACCGTTGTCAATCAACCTTTGTCTGGCTACTGCCTGGTTCAGTCCGTCCTCGAGCTGCTCGCGAGTAATTAAGTCGCCGACATTTCGGCCGAAATAAGAGGGTCTACTAGAACTGTTCTGCAAGACTTCAGCGGGAATTAAAAGATATCCATCCAGATCTCCCTTGCCTATTCGAGAATTGAGAAACGCCTTAAGTTCCGGCAGGGTATGCCCGGCAACGTCAATCTCCTCAATTGAGAAACTGCCCCGCATGGCCTTCCCGGCCCGTTCCAACCGATCCTGGCGATTCGTATTCAGGGAGTCCGCCACCGATACCTCATCTGTACTTTCTGGTTCCAGATGGGCCAGGGCTTCGCGAATGCGCTGTGCAAGCTGTTTTTGCTCAGTCAAATCCACGATTGCCAGACGCGTTTTTCCCCCGGCCTTAATGCTAAACAACAACCCGGGCAAAACGGCAAAGGCGGCCAACATGACCGGTCCGAGAATAGTCATGAACACAAACATCTTCGAACGAACACGTTGAAGGTACTCTCGCTTCACGATGGCCGAAAACTTTTTCATTTATTCACTTACTTTTTGAATGAAGATGTCTTTTAAGCTGGGCTCAATCATTTCAAAGCGACTTATTTCGGCACCCGTTGCAACTAAACGGTGAAGTAGCTGTTGGGCAGTCGCTTTTTCCGCCAATAAAACTTCGAGCCCATCGCTGTGACGCTCAATATTACTTACCAGTGCGGGGTCTTTGAGCACGCCGTCTCCTCCCTCGAAACGCAAGGCCACAGCGTGACGGCCAAAACTGCTTTTGATCTCGCGAATGCTTCCCTCGAGCACTTTTCGTGAGCGGTTTAATAAACAAATGTCATCACAAACTCTTTCCGCAAGTTCCATCTGGTGAGTTGAAAAGATAATGGTCTTTCCAGCGGCTCTGAGTTCGAGCACGATTTCTTTAAGCAATTCCATGTTTACCGGATCAAGGCCTGAAAATGGCTCGTCAAGAATCAGCAGATCGGGGTCATGCAAGATGGCCGTGAGGAATTGAACCTTTTGTTGCATCCCTTTGGATAGCTCAAGCAAGCGTTTGTTTTTCCACTCGAGTAACTTTAACCGGTCCAGCCAACTATTGATCTGCTCGTCGACCCCGCGGCCGGCAAAGTCTTTCAGCTGGGCAAAAAACCGGAGCTGATCGCCCAGTTTCATTTTCTTGTATAGACCACGCTCCTCCGGCAAGTAACCGATTCGATCCTGCATCTGTGGTGTGATCTGGCGACCAAACAGCTGAATCCGTCCTGAGTCAGGAGCGGTTATGTTTACAATCATTCGGATGGTTGTGGTTTTTCCGGCCCCGTTTGGTCCGAGTAGACCGAAGATTCGGCCCGCACGAACTGTCAGGCTGAGCTCGTCGACGGCCACAAACTCACCAAAACGCTTGGTGACCCTTTCCACGTCGACAGTAATCTCGTTTCCTGGGATGTATTCAGTCATTAGTTTTCTGGATTGGTTCTTGAAATCTCGGATTCCGAAGGCTGGTACGGACAAACCATTGCGCAAAAGCCGCATTTGATACATAGTCTAGATCGCGTACAAAAATTGCGCTGCCCTGGGCGTCTCCCCAAAATTAATAAGCCATTCCTCTCGGGTTGAATTATGCCTGCACGAAATTTCGCCATCAAGATTAGCTCCAAAATTTTGTTGTGCGTTGCCCTGCTCGTACTGGCTGGCTCACCAACCTCGGCGCAGACACCAAGCCCTAAACCAGGTCAGACGGACGTAGTTCGCATCTTCACTGAACTGGTCCAGACGGATGTGATGGTGTTTGATAAACAAGGCAAGATGGTTAATACCCTCAAGCGTGAAGACTTTCAATTGAAGATTGATGGCAAATCCCGGACGATCGAATTTTTCGAACATGTCACTGCCGGCAGTGACGAAGACGCCCAACTCGCTGCTGCGCGCGGGAATCAGTTTCCAGTTAATCTCAATCGGAAGGTTGTACCGCTGGATCGCGGAAGATCGATCTTCTTTTATGTTGATGATTTGCACCTGGACGTACATGGTCTGAAAAGCATAAAAGAGCTCATCAACCGCTTTCTGGATGAAGAGATGGGGCAGAACGATGAAGCGGCCATAACTTCCGCGACCGGGCAGATTGGCTTCCTGCAGCAACTAACGGATAACCGAGTTGTTCTCAGGAAGGCAATGGAGAAAATTAAACACCGCCCCTACAACGTTCGCGACTTTGATACGCCCCGGATGACCGAATATCAGGCCCTTTTGATTGAGAATGGTGATTTGGAGATTACTCAATATTTTGTAACTGAGACCATTCGCCTCAATCCCGGGCTCACTCCCGAAGCTGCCGCCAACATGGTAAGAGCCCGGGCGCGGACCTTGTTGCAGTCGGCCTCGCATATCACGCTGGGTACGCTACGCGGACTGGAAAGCCTGATTCGTACCGTAAATAAGTTGCCCGGGCGCAAGCTGGTCTTCTTTATCTCCAACGGGTTCTTCTTAGATCATCGCAATTCTGACGTCCTCGATCGACTGCGAAGAATTTCCAGCGCTGCCGCGCGCTCGGGAGTAGTAATTTATTCGATGGATGCCCGCGGGCTGGTAACCGGTATGACTGATATCAGTGAAACAACTTTTGACCCTTCGGGCGCGCTGGCCCGTTCCACTCAAGGAGAGCTTCTGGCCAGTCAGGACGGAATGCATTCCCTGGCTCACGCGACCGGAGGTAGAAGCTTTTTCAATACCAACGATTTCAAGCCGGGGCTCAGCAGCGCCTTACGGGAAACCTCTTTCTACTATCTTCTTGCCTGGAAGCCGGATCAGACGAAACCTGGCAGCAGCCGTTTTCGGAAGATTGAAGTAAGTGTCCCTGGCCGTTCCGATCTGACTGTCCGTGTCCGTCGTGGTTTT
>Ga0187893_10009133_pt1 | contig 15365 bp, 11 predicted proteins | sample MA1701074metaG_FD_139574 | JGI IMG/M metagenome (GOLD analysis project Ga0187893, IMG submission 139574) | White microbial mat communities from a basaltic lava cave in the Kipuka Kanohina Cave System on the Island of Hawaii, USA - MA170107-4 metaG ... | reverse complement strand
CGTCATCAGCGACACGCCGGGACCCGACGTTGCGGTAAACGCGCGGGCGCCGTTCCAGCCCGCACCGATCACGATGCCGATCGATGCCAGTTCATCTTCGGCCTGCACGATCGCGTACTTGTGCTTGCCGGTCGCCGCGTCGGTGCGCAGTCGCGCGCAGTACTTCTGAAACGCTTCGGCCAGCGATGACGACGGCGTGATCGGATACCACGCGCATACGGTCGCGCCGCCGTAGAGGCAGCCGAGCGCGGTCGCTGCGTTGCCTTCGACGAAGATGCGATCGCCGACCGCGTTGCGACGCTCGATGCGAAGGCCGATCGCGTCGTCAAGATTTTCGCGGCCGTAGTGCAGCCCGGTCATGAACGCATCGAGATTGGGCTTGACGAGCTTGTCCTTGCCTTTGTACTGCTCGCCCAGCAGCTGCGCGATCGCTTCGGGATCGACGCCGAGCATGTACGCCAGCGCGCCCACGACCATGATGTTCTTCAGCAACTGGCGTTCGCGTGGATCGGTGTACTTGGCGGCGGCGATCTCCGTGAATGGAACGCCGATCGCGTTAACACCATCGCGAAACTTCGACGGCGGCAGCGGCTTGGTGCTGTCGTACAGCAGATAACCGCCCGGCTCGGTTTCCTGCAGATCCTTGTCCCAGGTCTGCGGATTCATCGCCACCAGCAGGTCAACGCCGCCGCGGCGACCGAGATAGCTCTGCTCGGTCACGCGCACTTCATACCAAGTGGGAAGCCCCTGGATGTTTGACGGGAAAATGTTGCGCGGGCTGACCGGCACGCCCATGCGCAGGATGCTGCGCGCGAAAATCTCGTTCGCCGAAGCGGAGCCCGAGCCGTTGACGTTGGCGAACTTGATGACGAAATCATTGATCGCGTTGATGCGCGGCGGCGTCTTGTGCGAGGAACTCATCGTCAGGCCGCCCTGCGCAGCGCGAGCGGACGCTTGCCCGGCAGCGCCATTTCAAGCAGGAACTTCTGCATGTCCCACGCGCCGGTGGGGCAGCGTTCGGCGCACAGGCCGCAATGCAGACAGCAATCTTCGTCTTTCACCATCACGCGGCCGGTTTTCAAGTTGGACGACACGTACAACGCCTGCTCGACGTTGGTCGCCGGCGCGCGCAAGCGCCCGCGCAAATCCGCTTCTTCACCGTTGTCGGCGAAGTTGATGCAGTCGGTCGGGCAGATATCGGTGCAGGCGTCGCACTCGATGCACTGCTGCGCGGTAAAGACCGTCTGCACGTCGCAGTTCAGGCAGCGCTGCGCCTCCTTGAACGCGGTCTTCACGTCAAAGCCGAGTTCCACTTCGACCTTGATGTTGCGCAGAACCTGGTTGACGTCGCGCCATGGCACTTTGTGGCGCGCCTCGTTCGCGATGTCGTTGTCATAGCTCCACTCGTGGATGCCCATTTTCTGCGACACGAGGGTGACGCCCGGTGGCGGGCGCACTGCGATGTCCTGGCCGTTGAGAAACTTGTCGATCGAAATCGCGGCGTCGTGACCTTGCGCCACCGCCCAGATGATGTTCTTCGGGCCCAGTGCGGAATCACCGCCGAAGAAAACATGCGGCAGCGACGATTGCAAGGTCACGGGATCCAGTTGCGGCATGCCGTGGCCGTCAAAGCGCAGGCCGATGTCGCGCTCGATCCACGGAAACGCGTTCTCCTGACCCACCGCGATCAACACTTCATCGCACTCGACCACGACTTCCGGTTCGCCGGTCGGCACAAGATTGCGACGGCCTTTCGCGTCGTATTCGGCGCGCACTTTCTCGAAACTCATTGCCCTGAGTTTGCCGTTGTCGTGCAGGAACGCTTTCGGCACATGAAAGTTCAGGAACGGAATGCCTTCGTGCTGCGCGTCCTCCTTCTCCCACGGCGACGCTTTCATTTCATCGAAGCCCGAGCGCACGAGCACCTTGACGTCGACGCCCCCGAGGCGGCGCGCGGTGCGACAACAATCCATCGCGGTATTGCCGCCGCCGAGCACGATAACGCGTTTGCCGATATGCGTGACATGGCCGAACGACACCGACGACAGCCAGTCGATGCCGATGTGGATCGCAGCCGCCGCCTCACGCCGGCCCGGCAGATCGAGATCGCGACCACGCGGCGCGCCCGAGCCGACGAACACTGCATCGAAATCGCCATGCTTGCCGTCAAGCAGCCCGCGCAGCGAATCGATATGAACGCCGCCGCGGAATTCGACACCGAGGCCGAGCACGTAACCGGTTTCTTCATCGATGATTTCTTCGGGTAAACGAAAGCGCGGAATCTGCGTGCGGATCATTCCGCCCGCTTTCGGGTCCTGATCGAAGACGGTGATGTCGTAGCCGATCGGAGCCAGATCGCGCGCGACGGTCAGCGACGCCGGGCCGCCGCCGATGCATGCGATGCGCTTGCCGTTTTTTTTCTCCGCGTGCGGAAGGCGGGGAACGATGTCGTCTTTCAGATCGGCGGCGACGCGCTTGAGACGGCAGATCGCAACCGGCTCGGGCCGCTCCATCTGCTTTTCTTCGACGCGCCCGCGGCGGCAGGCGGGCTCGCACGGACGATCGCAGGTCCGGCCGAGGATTCCGGGAAAGACGTTGGACTTCCAGTTGACGAGGTAGGCGTCCGAATATCGACCGGCGGCAATCAGCCTGATGTATTCGGGCACCGGTGTGTGGGCGGGGCACGCCCACTGGCAGTCGACCACCTTGTGAAAGTAGTCGGGATGCCTGATATCAGTGGGTAACAAACGAGGCCTTTTACTGCGTCCACCGGGCGCCGGCCTTGTGGGCGCGCCCTTTTCGAACGCGTGGTTCGGATGGCGCCGCAGTCTACGCCGGCACTGCGCCGAGTGACGGGGCCCGGTGTGGTGCTTTTGCCTGTCATTCCGACGTTGATCGGTGCGACGAACCGGTCATCTCGAGGAGCGAAGCGACGAGAGATCGCAAACCGTTTGAGATCCCTCGCATTCGCTCGGGATGACACATCAAGTCCCGGTGCTACGATCGCGCGCCTTTCACGTGCAGCACAGGAATCCTGCGCTGCCGTTTCCTGAACGAGAAGCTCGTTTGAAGGAGCAGAAAAAATGATGCGTCAATTCCAGGTCAACTCGTACCTGTTTGGCGGCAATGCGCCGTACGTCGAGGAGTTGTACGAGAAGTACCTCGACAATCCGGGCTCGGTGCCCGAAAAATGGCGCGCTTACTTCGATCAGATGCAGCTTGTGCCGGCGGCCGACGGCTCGCCCAGCACGCCTGACGTTGCGCACGCGCCGATCGTCGAATCGTTTGCGCTGCGCGCCAAAGCCGGCACCCTGCGGCCCGCGGTCGCCCCGACCGATTCGTCGGTCGCGCGCAAGCAGGTGCACGTGCAGTCGATCATCGCCGCGTATCGCTTTCTCGGCGCGCGCTGGGCCGATCTCGATCCGCTGAAGCGGCAGGAGCGCCCGCAGATTCCCGAACTCGAGCCGGCGTTCTATGACCTGACCGAAGCCGACATGGACATCGAGTTCTCGGCGTCCAACACGTACTTCGGCCAGGAAATGATGACGTTGCGCGAGATCGTCAAGGCGCTGCGCCAGACGTACTGCGGAACGATCGGCGCCGAGTTCATGTACATCTCCGATCCCGCTGCCAAGCGCTGGTGGCAGGAAAAGCTCGAGGCCAATCGCTCGACGCCCAACTTCAACGCCGAAGAAAAGCGCCACATTCTCGACGAACTGACCGAGGCCGAAGGGCTCGAGCGCTACCTGCATACCAAGTACGTCGGCCAGAAGCGCTTCTCGCTCGAAGGCGGCGAGAGTTTCATCGCCGCGATGGACGAACTCATCCAGCGCGCCGGCAGCGCCGGCGTGGCGGAGATCGTCATCGGCATGGCGCATCGCGGGCGGATCAACGTGCTCGTCAACACGCTGCGCAAGACGCCGAAGGAGCTCTTCGCCGAGTTCGAAGGTCAGTCTGCCGGCGATCTGCCGGCCGGCGATGTGAAGTATCACAACGGTTTTTCGAGCGACGTGTCGACGCCCGGCGGGCCGGTGCACCTGTCGCTGGCGTTCAATCCGTCACACTTGGAAATCGTCAACCCGGTCGTCGAAGGATCGGTGCGCGCGCGACAGGAACGGCGCGGCGATAAGGAAGGCGACACCGTGCTGCCCGTCCTGGTGCACGGCGACGCCGCTTTCGCCGGCCAGGGCGTGGTGATGGAGACGCTCAATCTCGCGCAGACGCGCGGCTATGGCACCGGCGGCACCATTCACATCATCATCAACAACCAGATCGGCTTCACCACCTCTGATCCGCGCGATACGCGTTCGACGCTGTACTGCACCGACGTGGTGAAGATGATTGAAGCGCCGGTGCTGCACGTCAACGGCGATGACCCTGAGGCAGTGGTGCTGTGCGCGCAACTTGCGATGGAGTACCGGCAGCAGTTCAACAGCGACATCGTGATCGACATCGTGTGCTTCCGCCGCCTCGGCCATAACGAGCAGGACACACCCGCGGTCACGCAGCCGCTGATGTACAAGACAATCGCGCAGCATCCGGGCACTCGCAGGTTGTATGCAGACAAGCTCGCCACGCAAGGCACGGTGAAACCGGAAGAGCCGGACCAGATGGTCAAGGAATTCCGCCAGGCGATGGACGAAGGCCGACTCACCGGCGATCCGGTGCTGACGAACTACAAGAGCCAGTACGCGGTCGACTGGCAGCCGTTTCTCAATCGCAAGTGGACCGATCACGCCGATACCGCAGTGCCGCTCGCGGAACTGAAGCGGATGGCCGAGCGGATCACGACGGTTCCACCGAATCTCAAGGTTCATCCGCTGGTGGAAAAAGTCCTCGCCGATCGGCGCGCGATGGGCGAAGGCAAGCTCCCGCTCGATTGGGGTATGGCCGAGCACATGGCGTTCGCGTCGCTGGTGGCCAGCGGCTATCCGGTCCGCATTACCGGGCAGGACTCCGGGCGCGGCACGTTTTCGCATCGCCATGCGGTGCTGCACGACCAGAGCCGCGAAAAGTGGGACGAAGGTAATTACGTTCCGCTGCAGAACGTGTCGGACAAGCAGGCGCCGTTCACGATCATCGATTCGGTGCTGTCCGAAGCGGCGGTGCTTGGTTTCGAATACGGGTATTCGACTGCGGAGCCGAACGCGCTGGTGGTCTGGGAAGCGCAGTTCGGCGATTTCGTCAACAGCGCGCAGGTGGTGATCGACCAGTTCATCTCGTCGGGCGAGGTGAAGTGGGGCCGGCAATCGGGCCTCGTTCTGCTGTTGCCGCACGGCTTTGAAGGGCAAGGTCCTGAGCACTCGTCAGCGCGGCTTGAGCGCTTTCTGCAACTGGCCGCCGACAACAACATGCAGGTGGTGCAGCCAACCACAGCCGCGCAGATCTTTCACTTGCTGCGGCGGCAGATGGTCCGGCTTTTCCGCAAGCCGCTTGTGATCATGACGCCGAAATCGCTGCTGCGAAACAAGGAAGCCGCATCCGATCTGTCGGAGTTGGCGAAGGGCGAGTTCCAGACCGTGATCGGCGAACATCAGCCGATCGACGCGAAGAAAGTCAAACGCGTGATCGTCTGTTCCGGCAAGGTGTACTTCGACCTTGTTCACGCGCGCGGCGAACGCAAAGCCGATGACGTCGCGCTGTTGCGACTCGAGCAGCCTTATCCATTCCCGCACAAGGCGCTTTCGTCAGAACTGAAGAAGTTCCCGTCCGCGAGTGAAGTGGTGTGGTGCCAGGACGAGCCGGCCAACCAGGGGCCGTGGTTCTACGTCCAGCACCACTTTCTGGAGAACATGGGTGAAGGACAGCGGCTCGGCTTTGCCGGTCGGCCCGCGTCGGCGTCGCCCGCGGTGGGCTACTACGCAAAACACAACGAGCAGCAAAAGGCGCTGATCGATATGGCGTTCGGAAAACTCAAAGGTCTGGTTCTAAACAAATGAGCATCGTCGAAGTAAAAGTCCCGCAGCTCTCCGAGTCCGTCGCGGAAGCTGCGCTGCTGCAATGGAAGAAAAAGCCGGGCGATGCGGTTGCGATCGACGAGACGCTGATCGAAATCGAGACCGACAAGGTAGTACTTGAAATTCCGGCGCCCAGTGCCGGAGTGATCGCGCAGATTGTCAAGGCCGACGGCAGCAGCGTCGGTTCGGGCGACACGATCGCGACGATCGACACTGAGGCGAAAGCGGGCGCGCCTGCGCCGGCGACTTCTGCTGCGGCGGCGCCGGCAAAGCCCGCAACCGCGAGCGCTCCGGCGAGCGGTGCGACCGCGATGCCGTCAGCAGCGAAGATGATGGCCGACGCTGGAATGAACCCGGCACAGGTCGCAGGCACTGGAAAGGACGGCCGCATTTTGAAGGGCGACGTGATCGCCGCAACGCAGACGGCAGCAAAGCCCGCCGCTGCTCCCGCGCCGGTTCCTGCGCAAACCACGATGGCTCGACCCGCGCTGCCAACCGTCAAGGCGCCGGTCGACCTTTCGATCCTTGCCAATCGCCCCGAGCAGCGCGTGCCGATGTCACGACTGCGTGCGCGTGTGGCGGAGCGGCTGGTGCAATCGCAGTCGACTGCTGCGATCCTGACCACGTTCAACGAGGTCAACATGCAGCCGCTGGTTGACCTTCGCAGCAAGTACAAGGACAAGTTCGAGAAAGAACACGGCGCGAAGCTCGGCTTCATGTCGTTTTTCGTAAAGGCGGCGGTCGCCGCGCTGAAGAAGTATCCGGTCGTCAACGCGTCGGTCGACGGTAACGAGATCGTCTATCACGGCTATTTCGATATCGGCATCGCGGTGGGTAGCCCGCGTGGACTCGTCGTGCCGATCCTGCGCGATGCCGATCAGATGAGCTTTGCCGACATCGAGAAGAAGATTTCGGACTTCGGCAAACGCGCCGGCGACGGCAAGCTCGGCATCGAGGAGCTGACCGGCGGGACATTCTCGATCTCCAATGGCGGCGTGTTCGGGTCGATGCTGTCGACACCCATCATCAACCCGCCGCAAAGCGCGATCCTTGGCGTGCACGCGACACGCGATCGCCCGGTGGTGGAGAACGGCGCGATCGTCGTGCGGCCGATCAACTACCTGGCGCTGTCGTACGACCACCGGATCATCGACGGGCGCGAAGCCGTGCTGTCACTGGTCGCGATGAAAGAAGCGCTCGAAGACCCGGCGCGCCTGTTGCTGGAGCTGTGACATGTCGACCTCCGATGAAATCGCGAAGCTGCACGACCTGCTGAGCCGCGGTGCGCTGACGCAAGCCGAGTTCGAACAAGCCAAGGCGCGCCTGCTCGGCGGTGGTGCGCCGGCCGGCGCGACGATCAACCGCTTTCGACTGTCAAACACCGAAAAGTGGATCGGCGGCGTTTGCGGTGGCTTTACTGCGATTACCGGCGTCGATGCCTGGGTCTGGCGGCTGATCTTTCTACTTGGCGCATTCGCAGGCGGCGCCGGCATCCTTATCTATGTGCTGCTCTGGATCTTGGTTCCGCGCGATGTTTGAGTAGCAACCCCGGCGCAGGCCGGGGCCCAAGTTTGTGCGTGGCAAATCGGTCCCGGCCTGCGCGGGAACGACCACTATCGAATGAACTCCAATGTCGAAATCCTTTGACGTCGTCGTCATCGGCGCAGGACCGGCCGGCTACATCGCTGCCATTCGCGCCGCACAACTCGGACTGACGGTCGCATGCATCGATCAGTGGAAGAACGCCAAGGGCGGTCCCGCCCCCGGCGGCACCTGCACGAATATCGGCTGCATTCCGTCAAAGGCGCTGCTGCAATCTTCCGAAAACTACGAACACGCCGGCAAACATTTCGCCGATCACGGCATCAAGGTCGGCGCGCTGGAACTCGATCTCGCGCGCATGCTTGCGCGCAAGGACGCGGTCGTGAAGCAGAACAACGACGGCATCCTCTATCTGTTCAAAAAGAACAAGGTCACGTTTTTCCACGGTAGCGGTTCCTTCGCGGCACGCAGCGAGGCCGGCTATGAGGTCCGCGTTGCGAATGAATCGCTGATCGGCAAGCACGTGATCGTCGCCACCGGTTCCAACGCACGTGCGCTGCCCGGCACATCCTTCGACGAGAAACTGATCCTGTCGAACGACGGCGCGTTAGCGGTGGGCGCGGTGCCGAAGACGCTGGGCGTCATCGGCGCCGGCGTCGTCGGGCTTGAAATGGGCAGCGTGTGGCGCCGGCTTGGCGCTGATGTGACCGTGCTCGAAGCGCTGCCTGCGTTTCTTGGAGTTGCCGATCAGGACGTCGCGAAAGAGGCCGCGAAGGTTTTCGCGAAACAGGGATTGAAGATCCACCTCGGCGCGAACATCACTTCGGTGAAGACAAACAAGGATGGCGTCGCGGTTGACTGGACCGATGCCAAAGGCGCGACACAAACGCTCACCTGCGACCGCTTGATCGTGTCGATCGGCCGCGTTCCGAATACGGACGGATTGAACGCGCAAGCCGTCGGGCTTGCGCTCGACGAACGCGGTTTTGTCGCCGTGGACGACGACTGCCGCACCAATCTTCCGAGTGTGTGGGCGGTGGGCGATGTGGTGCGCGGGCCGATGCTCGCGCACAAGGGCGAGGAAGAGGGCGTGGCGGTGGCAGAGCGCATTGCCGGCCAGCACGGACACGTCAACTACGACACGATCCCGTGGGTGATCTACACGTCGCCTGAAATCGCATGGGTCGGCCAGACCGAGCAGCAGTTGAAAGCAGCGGGCCGCGCGTACAAGGCGGGCAGCTTTCCGTTCATGGCCAACGGCCGGGCGCGCGCTCTCGGCGACACGACCGGCTTCGTCAAGTATCTCGCCGATGCGGCGACCGACGAAATTCTGGGCGTCCATATGATCGGGCCGTACGTGTCGGAGCTGATCTCGGAGGCGGTCGTGGCGATGGAGTTCCGCGCTGCCGCCGAGGACATCGGACGAATCTGCCACGCGCACCCGTCACTCGCCGAAGTGACCAAGGAAGCGGCGCTGGCGGTGAACAAGCGCGCCTTGAACTACTGATCCCCTCCTACCCGGATCGACCATCAGGCGCGCGCAACTGATCCTTTTGCGGGACAGACCAGGCGGCGCGCGCAGCGGGCCGACGGCTCTGTCCCCAACCATACCTAACCAATTCTTTATTCCGCCTTAACAAGCTCCTCAGCGCCGCTACTCTGGCCGCTTCGCACGACCTGATGCGCCACCCATGCCGATCGTCCTCGCTCTTCAAACACTGGTCACGTTGACCGCCGCAATTCACATCTATCGCACCGGCCGCCCGCAGTGGTGGATCTTCGTCGTGTTTGGCTTTCCACTGCTTGGCGCGCTGGCCTACCTCTTCATCGAGGTGCTGCCGGCGTCGCGTGAAGGCGTGCAACTTGTACGCGGCCTGCGCGCGTTGCGCAGAAAAATGGATCCGACGCGCGACTTTCGCGAGCGCGCCGAAGACGTCGAGCGCTGCGGCAGCGTTGCAAACAGGATTGAGCTGGCGCGCGAATGCATCGACCTGGGCCATTACGCGCAGGCCGTGTCGTTGCTGAAGAGTTGCCTGACGGAGCAGTTCGCCGGGGACCTGGAGATTCGGCACCTTCTGGCCGTCGCGCACTTTGGCAACGAGGAATTTTCAGAGGCGATCGAAGCCGCCGGCGGCGTTATCAAGAACAACGAGTGGTATCAATCAGGCGGCACGATTCTTCTGCTGGCGAACGCCTACGCGGCGGCCGGACGGGTCGGCGAAGCGAACGGGGCGTTTCGTTCAGTCGTTGATCGTTTCGCGGGCGAGGAAGCCCGCAGCGATTTCATTCGGTTTCTGGCGCGCGACGGGCGGATCGCCGAGGGGCGCGCACAGATCGAAGAGATGCGCCGGCGCGTGCGGCTGAACGGCCGCACCTACGAACGGCGCAACCACAAGTGGATCGCTGCTGCGGAGACAGCGGTTGCCGCGGTGCGGGGCGGAGCATGACAGTGGCCTCGTCGTCCCGGCGCAGGCCGGGACCCAATTAGGCCCCGGCCTGCGCCGGGGCGACGGACTCCGCCGAGAGCTTGGCGGCACATGTCATTTCGCGCCCACCTCGATGAAACGCTGCATGCGCGCGGCTACGAACTCGACGCCGCACAACGCAATGCCGCTGATCACCTGCAGCGCCTGTACGACGACTGGGGCGATTACAAGTCGCAGCGTTCCAACGCGCTCAAACGGCTGATCGCGCGTCCGCCAATTCCGCACGGCGTTTACCTGTGGGGTGGCGTCGGGCGCGGCAAGAGCTTTCTGATGGACGCATTCTTCAGCGCCGTTCCGTTGATCCGCAAGGTGCGGCTGCATTTTCACGAATTCATGCGCGGCGTGCACCACGAACTCGATGCACTGAAGGGAACGGAAAATCCGCTCGACGAGGTAGCCCGGCGAATCGCGCAGCGGCATCGGTTGATCTGCTTCGACGAGTTCCATGTTTCCGACATCGCCGACGCAATGATCCTGCACCGGCTGCTCGCAAGGTTGTTCGAGGGCCGGGTCGGCTTCGTGATGACTTCCAACTATCCGCCCGACGGCCTGTACCCCGACGGCCTGCACCGGGACCGCGTTTTGCCGGCGATGGCCTTGTTGAAGGAACAGTTGGAGGTCGTTGCGGTGGACGGTCAAGTCGACTATCGGAAGCAAGCGATGCAGCGAATAGACGCCTATCTGACGCCGAGCGGCGCCGAGGCCGAAGCGAAGCTCAAGGCGGCTTTTGAACGTATCGCCGAAAGCGACGATGACGATACGGTGCTGCACATCGAGACCCGGCAAATCCGCGCGAAGCGCCGCGCCGGCGGTGTCGTCTGGTTCGACTTCTCCGTGTTATGCGGCGGGCCGCGTTCGCAGAACGACTACCTGGAGATCGCCGCACGGTTTCACACCGTGCTGCTGTCGAACGTGCCGGTGATGTCCGCCGGGCATGCGTCGGAAGCGCGCCGCTTCACCTGGCTGATCGACGTGCTGTACAACCATCGGGTCACGTTGTTGTTGTCGGCGGCGGCACCGCCGCAGGCGTTGTACACACGCGGTGTGCTCGCCAACGAATTCGAGCGCGCCGCCTCACGTCTGATCGAAATGCAATCGCACGAATATCTCGAGTCACCGCGCCGCGAGGTGCTGGTGCACCTCGCTTGAAGGCACTAGCGGCCGCTCTTGTCGCCGCGCTGTTGGCGGCGAGCACGGCGCAAGCGCAACTTGGGCAGCGGTTTGCGCCGGGAAGCATCACAACCGGGGAACAGGCGCAGCAGGCGCTTGCCGCGGCGGAAATCACTGCACGCGAAGCCGATGCCGCGTACCAGTCCGCATTGAAGCGTTGCGCGTCCGAGTTTCTGGTCAATGCCTGCAACAACAAGGCGCGCGACGTGCGCGATGAGACGCGGCGCGAGGTGCAACGCGTACGACTCGAGGCGAACGCCACCCGGCGCCGGCTCGATGCCGGGGAACGCGCGCAACGCAGAGCCGAGGATGAAAAGCGGCGTAAGAACCCGGCGCCCGCGAGCTCGCCGACAAAGGCGAGCCCGGACGAGCAAGCCGCCCGCGATAAGCGCGCCGCTGAAAACCGGGCACAGCACCAGCAGCGGCTGCTGCAACACACCGAAGAAGAAGCAAGACGAACGCGGGAGGCGGAAGCAGACGCGGCCGCGCGAGCGGACAACGTCAAGCGCTTCGAGGACAACCAGCGTCGTGCGGCGGAGTATGCGAAGGAAAAAGAGGCGGAACGAATCGCCAACGAGCGCCGTCGCGCCGAACGACGCAAGGAGCGGGAAAAACAGTTGAATGCGGCGCAGGAGAAGAAGGGGTAGTTCGCCGGGCCGGACCTCATTTCTCCGGCGTCGCGGCTCCTGATTCCTCATCAAACCACAGCGTCGCCGACGGCAGGCGCTTCGTCGGTTCCGGCGCCTCCAGTTTGACAATCGCCAGTGACAGGTTGTCGCCGCGGCCCTCCGCGCGCTCGCGTGCGATGCGCACCAGATCCTCGGACGCCTCGCGCGGAGCCAGACTGTGCAGCAGCGAACCAAGCTCATGATCCTCGAAGTAGGCCCACAGTCCATCGCTGCACAGCAGGAACGAATCGCCGATGCGCAGATCGGCGGCTTCGCCGATCACGAGTTTCGGCTCGCGGCTGATGCCGAGCGCGCTGACGAGGATATTCTTGTACTTGTGCGCGGCGACTTCCGCCTGCGACACCTTGCCTTCGGCGAGCAGCTTCGACGCATAGGTGTGGTCGGCGGTGCGATGCACGAGTTTCCCGGAGCGGAAGAAATACACGCGACTGTCACCGGCGTGCGCCCAGATCGCATAGTCCTTTTTGACGATCAGCGCGACGATGGTGCTGTGCGGCTCCTTTTCACTGGAAATCGCCGTCAGGCGGATCACCGTATGGGCTTCGTTGGCGATGCTTTCCAGCAGATCGCGCAACGCCGTGTCTTGCTCCGATAGCTCCTGAAAGAGGCTGTCTGCCGTGCTGATCACCTGATCCGCAGCCATGCGGCCGCCGGTGCGCCCGCCCATGCCGTCAGCCACCACCGCCAGCAGCGCGCCGGGGTTGCGCCTGCTGGTCAGAATGGCGACGCGGTCCTGCTGATCGGCGCGGTCGCCGATGTGCTCGGCGATGCACGCCGAGACTTTGAAACGCGACACGGGGAAAAGGAAAGAAGGGGAGACGAATCAATATATCAACGACTCAAACGGCTGATTCGATGAATTGGCCGTTGTGGATGCGTTCCTGCACTGCAGGTGGTTTGTGTCGTTCCCGCGAAAGCGGGAACCCAGTGGCGTTACAGACATAGACCCTGGATCCCCGCTTTCGCGGGGATGACGCCTCACTCCGTTTCCTGGCTCGAACTCGCCAAGCCGCACTATTTAACGGCGGCAACGTTCCCGATGGCACGTTCGCCGGCAAGGCGGATCAGGTCTTCCTGCGCCGGGGTCGATTTCGGGGTCGATTGCTGCCCATAGACGATCAGGCCCAGACGGCGCGCTTCGCGCGTTTCGGCCGCAACCTGCGCGCGGGTCTTCGTCGACGGGGCGTCCTTGAACACGAGACCGATCTCGCCGCGCGCGACGGTGACATTGGCATAGGCTGCGCTCGAGGCGATGGCGAGGGACAGGGCGATAAGTGTTTTGATCTTGGACATGTAAAGCTCCTCTGGGTTGGTGTCGGGCGGCTTCAGAAACGCGCCGCATCGAATGCGATGCCGCCATCAGTCGGCGTTGCCCGTCCACCCTTACATCACGTTTTCTGCTTTGCTCATGCTGCGGTGATACGCTCGCGGCCGATTTCGTTTGTTCAGGGCCGGTCGAATGGAAGGCGACCAGATCAAACGCCGTATCGTCGAACTGCAGATCGAACACCGCGATCTGGACGACGCGATAGCGCGCCTGTCCATGCAGTCCGGGGCTGACGAGCTGTCGCTGCGGCGCCTGAAAAAACGCAAGCTGCAGATCAAGGACGCGATCACGCAGTTGCAGATGCAGCTCGTTCCCGATATTCCGGCGTGAGCCGCGCGGTCCATAAGAGCGCCGCCGCGTCGCGCGCCGTTGAAGAATCGAATCAACTGGGTGCGGCGCGCCGCCAGGTGGCGGCCGCTTTCGGCGCCGATGGCGTGCTTGCCGGCGCGATCGACGCGTTCGTCGCGCGCGATTCGCAGCGCGAATTCGCACTCGCGGTGTTCGACGCCATCGTTGCGCGCGGCACGCTGATCGCCGAGGCGGGCACCGGAACCGGAAAGACGTTCGCGTATCTGGTCCCGGCGCTGTTGGCCGGCGGCAAGGTGCTGATATCGACGGCCACGCGCGCGTTGCAGGATCAGGTTTTCCGCAAGGACCTGACAACGGTGGCCAAGGCGCTTGCCGTGCCCGTGAGGATTGCGCTGCTCAAAGGGCGGCAGAACTACGTTTGCCTGCACCGGCTGGCCCGCACCGAGGTCGAAGCAACGTTCCCGTCGAAGCAGCAAGCCGCGCAGTTGCGCGCGATCGCGCGCTTTGCGCGCGTGACCTCATCCGGCGATCGCGCCGAACTATCCGACGTGCCGGAAAACGCTGCCGTGTGGCCGCTGGCAACGTCGACGCGCGAGAACTGCCTCGGTTCCGAATGCCCGCGCTTCGACGACTGTTTCGTCTATCAGGCGCGCAGACAGGCGCAAGCCGCCGACATCGTGGTCGTCAACCATCATCTGTTCCTCGCTGATCTGGCATTGCGTGACGATGCGATCAGCGAGTTCCTGCCGGCGGCCGACACGGTGATTCTCGACGAGGCGCATCAGCTGCCGAAGATCGCCGGCGATTTTTTCGGCAGCGGTTTTTCGCTCGCACAGTTGAGCGACCTGGCGACCGACGCCAAGGTGTCGGGTTTACAGAAGGCCGCCGGTGGCGCGCCGTGGCCTGCGCTGACGCAGGCGATCGAGGCCGCCGCGCGGGTGTTACGCCTGACTCTCGCAGAGGCCGGAATGCAATCCGGTGCGCGCATTGCGCTCGATCGCGTGACAGGTCGTGAGCGGATCGCCGGCAATCTCGAATCGATCGACGCGGCGCTCGCCGCACTGGCCGGCGCGCTCGCAAGCTTGCGCGGTCATGACGTTGAACTCGATCAACTGATACCCCGCATCGCGCAGCTGCGCGCAGAGATCGCGACCTGGACCGCTGCCTGCCGCACAACCCATGAAGACGAAGCGGCCGATCACGTGCGCTGGATCAATGTCACGACGCACGGCGCGCAGTTTCACGCGACTCCACTCGCGCCGGGCGCGGCGTTCGCGCGCGCGCGCGAGCAACGGACGCAGGCGTGGATCCTGACGTCCGCCACGCTGACGATTGCCGGTCGCTTCGACCGCCTGGTCACCGACGTTGGAATCCCGGAGGCGGTGACGTGCCGCTGGGAGAGCCCGTTCGATTTTGCGCGGCAGGCGCTGCTGTATCTGCCGCAATCGATGCCGTCGCCGCTGGCGGCGGACTTTCCCGAGAGGGTTGCGGACGCGGCCTGGCCGGTGATCGCCGCATCCGGCGGTCGCGCTTTCGTTCTGTGCACGACATTGCGCGCCGTCGAACGTGTTGCCGCGCGGCTCGCCGAACACATGAGCAAGGAAGACGTCGAGCTCCCGCTGCTCGTGCAGGGACGCGCCCCGCGCCGCGCGCTGCTGGACGATTTTCGCCGGGCGGGCAACGCCGTGCTGGTGGGCAGCGTCAGCTTCTGGGAGGGGATCGATGTGCGCGGTGAAGCCCTCTCGCTGGTCGTGATCGACAAACTGCCGTTTGCGCCACCCGACGACCCTGTTGTCGACGCGCGCATCCGTCGCCTGCGCGCGCTTGGCCGCAACGCTTTCACCGAGTATCAGTTGCCGCAGGCGGTCACGTTGTTGCAGCAGGG
>Ga0187893_10009132_pt1 | contig 15366 bp, 12 predicted proteins | sample MA1701074metaG_FD_139574 | JGI IMG/M metagenome (GOLD analysis project Ga0187893, IMG submission 139574) | White microbial mat communities from a basaltic lava cave in the Kipuka Kanohina Cave System on the Island of Hawaii, USA - MA170107-4 metaG ... | reverse complement strand
GTTCTAGGGGGTCTTGAAAACAGCCGCCACGGCCGCCACCAGGTCCTGTTTCGACCCGACCCCGGTGTAAGCCACCTTGCCCGAGCTATCCACCACCACCACAAATGAGGTCGTCGGGACGTCGTAGGCCCGGCTCGCAACCCCCTTGTCATCGAACAGGACACGATAGGGCGGGCGATGCAAATCCTGGTAGCGGCGGATCCGTGCCTTGGAGTCATTGACCGTCACATTCACCCCGAAGAGGGCGATCCGGTCGCCATAGGTCCGCTGGATCGTCTCGAGCTGGGGGAGGAGCGACATGCACAGCTCGCACCAGGTGGCCCAGAACTGGATCAGCACCGGCTTGGTGCCTAACATGCTCCCGAGGTTGACCGGGACCCCCTCGAGATCGTTGATCACCACGACCGGGGCCTTGGATCCCACGGCAATCCCGGCCTCAAGCTGCGCCACGGCGCGGGAGGCCGGGAGTGTGGCGAGCGCCGTCAGGAGCAAGAGCCCTCCGGCCCGCCATCCCGTCTTCCCGCGTTCCCGTCTTCCCGTCTGCTCCTCTACCATACCTGCCCCGCCTTGATCAGGTAGTACTCCGCCATCCCCAGAATTATCACCCCGGCCCCTCGTTTGACCCAGGTCATCCATCGTCCCGGCTTGGGGAGCGCGGCCAGGGTCCCGGCAAAGAGGCCAACCCCGATCAGCAGGGCCGTCATGCCCAGCGAAAAAACCAGGAGATACAGGAACCCCATACCGGCGCTTCGAGTGTGACCCACGTAGGTGAGCACGGCGGCGAACGCCGGAGCCCCGCACGGGGCCGCGACAAGACCCGACGTTGCCCCCATGAGAAACACCGAGCCGGCAGAACGTCCGCCGAACTTGTTGGCCCAGGAGACCACCCGGCTCGGCAAGGAGAGTGGAAAAACCTCCAGCATGGCAAGCCCGGCAAGCAGGAGCAGGTTGGCCATGAAGAAGTAGGCCCAACGATTCGAGCTAATCGCACCGAAGAGAGTGCCGCTCAGGCCGGCGAAAAGGCCCAGGGTCGCATAAACCAACGCCAGTCCCAACGCATACAGCAGGGTGTAGGCGACCGTCTTCCGTCGACTGCGCGTTTGCGCACCCGTCCCACCCAGAATGCCGATGGTGATCGGGATCATGGGATACACGCAGGGGGTAATGCTGGTCGCGAGCCCGGCAAGAAAAAGCACCGGGAGCGCCTGGAGCGGACTCGCCAACAGCTCCCCGCCTGGTGTCTGCATTACCTGGGGAACCGGGTGGCGACGTACTCCTCCAGAATCGCGAGGAAGTCCGCCACGATCGTCTCACCCTTGAGCGTCGTGTGAAGGCGGCCATCCATATAGACCGGCGCCTTCGGCTCCTCGGCGGTCCCGGGGAGAGAAATCCCGAGGTGGGCGTGCTTCGATTCACCCGGACCGTTCACCACACATCCCATCACCGCCACGCGCAACGTCTCGATGCCGGGACGGGAGCCTCGCCACTCCGCCATCCTTGACCCGAGGTGGTGCTGGATGGCTTCGGCCATCTGCTGGAAGAAGGAGCTGGTGGTTCGTCCGCAGCCGGGACAACTCGTGACTTGCGGGGTGAAGCTCCGGAGGTCGAGCGACTGGAGGATCTGCTGCGCCACGCGGACCTCTTCCGTCCGGTCGCCGCCTGGGGCCGGGGTCAGCGATACCCGGATCGTGTCGCCGATTCCTTCCTGGAGCAGCACGGCGAGACCCGCCGTGCTCGCGACGGCACCCTTCATCCCCATGCCGGCTTCGGTCAAGCCGAGGTGCAGCGGATAGTCGCAACGACCTGCAAGCCGCCGGTAGACCGTGAGCAGGTCGGGCACCCCGGAGACTTTGGCCGAGAGCAGAATGCGGTCGTGAGGCAGGCCGGTGTCTTCCGCCAGACGGGCTGAGCGGAGCGCACTCTCGACCATGGCTTCCAGCGTCACCTCCCGGGCGTCCAGCGGCTCCGGGAGCGTGGCGTTCCGGTCCATGAGCTCAGTGAGAAGGTCCTGGTCCAGCGAACCCCAATTGACCCCGATGCGCACTGGTTTGCCGTTCTTGATGGCGACCTGAACAATCGCGCGAAAGTTCTCGTCCCGGCGCTTGCTCCCCACATTGCCCGGGTTGATCCGGTATTTGGCGAGTGCCTCCGCGCACTCCGGAAACCGGGTGAGCAGCAGATGGCCGTTATAATGAAAATCCCCGACGATCGGGACGGAAGTTCGATCCCGCTCGAGCCCCGCGACGATCGCCGGCACCGCGGCGGCGGCCTCTTCGTTGTTCACTGTGACGCGAACGAGCTCGCTGCCTGCCTCGACAAGGGCCCGTACCTGGGCGATCGTGGCCGACACATCGGCCGTATCGGTGTTGGTCATGGACTGCACCACAACCGGGTGGGACGAGCCGATCGGAACCGGCCCGACCGTGGTCGTGGGCGTGCTTCGGCGGCTGATCGTGGGCATGACCAGGGAAATCTAAGGTCGGCTGGCGGCTCGATTGGTCGGGCGTCTAGATTGCGAGGTTCCCTTTTCCGGGAGTGAGATCGTGTTCACCCGTAGGAATCTCGCGCCCACGCTTCTCGCGGCCGGCGCTCTACTGGTCGTTGGCTGTGGCGATTCCCGCCTCGACAAGATGTCCCTCGGGATCTCGAAAGACAGCGTTTTATCCATCATGGGAAGGCCGGAGCGATTTGACGGGTATTTCGCGAACGGCCAGTCGATCTATGCCTATTACTTCGCGCCACCAGGCGTCGATTCCGGGTTGACACCGGAGCGCAAGCTGACCCCGGTCATCCTGATCGAGGGTAAGGTTGCCGCGTGGGGGTGGGACGAGTGGGAGGTCATCGCCGGGAAAAACGACATTGTCCTGAAGCAGTAGGGGCGGAGCGCTCTCCCACCTCAGTGCCGATCGAAGCTCGCATAGGAGATTGCCTGCCGGTCCTCCACTGAGAGCGCGATGTCCGCTGCTCGAGCAGCATCCCGGGCGTGGTCGGTGGTCCGCGCGCCCGGAATGGCGAACACTGTGGGGCCTTGCGCGAGTACCCAGGCGATGGCGAGCGCGTGGGGGGATTCCCCGGTCGCCGAGCTCAGACGCCGCAACAGGAGGTGCCCCGGGAGCCGGTGGTTGAGCCGGCTCCCCCCAACCGGACTGTAGGCCAGGAATCCGATGCCTTCCCGCCCACAATACTCCAGCACGCCATCGTTGAGGGGATCGCGAAAGAATGGGCTCAGCCGGTTCTGAACTGTGACGATCGGGACGATTGCCTGCGCTTTTCGGATCTGCTCCACCGAAACATTGGAAAGACCAACCCAGCGGACTTTGCCCTCGCGGGCCAGGTCGGCCATGGCACCCACACTGTCCTCGAACCGGATCGCCGGGTCGGGGGCATGGAGCTGGTACAGCCCGATCTGCTCGACGCCGAGGGCAAGCAAGGAGCGCTCACACGCGTGCCGCAGGTGGCGAGGACTGGCGTTCCGCTCCCAACGGCCCTCCGGGCGTGTCAGGCCTCCTTTGGTGGCCACGATCACGCCGTGGCGATCGCCCTTCCATGCTCGCAGAGCATCCGCGATCAATCGCTCGTTGTGACCAATGTCGTGGTCGTCGAGACAATAGACGTCGGCGGTATCGATCAAGGTGACCCCGCGGTCCAATGCAGCCAGGAGGACCGCACGGGCAGTGGCGGCATCAGGACGCCCCTGAATCGACAGGGGCATGCCGCCGAACCCAACGATGGAGACTTCGGGGAGCCCCGGGGCCAGGGGGCGGGAGCGCGTTTTAGTCGAGTCCCAAGGAGCGGGTGAGTCTGTCCCAGGCCACCGGGTCCAGGGTGCCGTCCTTTCGGAGTGGTTCGAACGCGCCCATGATCTCAGCCCGGTTTCCTTCGATCCGGCGATCCCTGAGCTCACTCACCATGCGGGCGAACCGATGCTCGTATTCGTCGGCGTCGTACTGGCCGCTCTTGCGGCCTTCCGAAAGTTTGCGAAGCTCGGTCACGACCCGAGCCGGCGTAATCGGTTTGAGCTTGTCCTCGGACATATCGCGCCTCGGCAACCGGAGGAGGGGGGGGCAGACCCGAAGAATACCGCGACCGGGGACCGATTACCACTCGACAAAACGCCCCCGGATGTCGGGTCCGGGGGCGGGTTCTCGCGGAAGCAGGAGCGCGGCTAGCCGCATTCCGAGTAGCCGCACACCGGGCATTTGACACACCCCTCCGAAAACTCGAGCTGGGAGCTGCAATCGGGACAGGAGCCGACCAGCGCTTCGGCCATTCCGCTCAACAGCATCTGCTCATTGCTGCGCACGACGGGCTGCGACACCGCCATGGGCTCGGCCGCCGAAGGGTCGTGGGAGGGCAACAACTCCTCCTGCACGCCCTGCTTTTCGACCATATAGCGCTCGAGGGCGATGCCGACCGCGTCGGGCACCGACATGACCTTGGCCGGCCCCAGGCCGAGCACCTTGTCGGAGCTGATGCCTCGGAGCTGCCGGTACACTTCGCGAATCGGGATCCCCGATCGAAGGGCCAGCGAGATGAGCCGTCCCATGGCCTCCACATCGGCCATGATCGCCCCACCAGCTTTGCCGAGGGACATGAACACTTCGAACGGTTGGGCCTTGTCATCTTCGGTAATGGTCACGTACAGCGTGCCCAGCGGGGTCTCCAGCCGTCGCGTCGTTCCCCGAAGCAGTTCCGGCCGGCTCCGTTTCTGGCGCCGCTGCAGCGTTTCCGACTCGAGCTCGTGGACCATTCGCTGGAGTCGTTCGTTTTCGGTCCTGAGCTCAGCCAGCTCGCCGGCAATGTCGGCAACCAGGGCCCGCCGCTCGCCGGTACTTCCCGCTTCGAGGACCTGGGCCAGGTCGGCACGCACCTCGGCGTGACCGGTACGCGCCGCGGCTTCGTGGACTTTCCTGGCGGTGGAGCCGGTCGAGAGCACCTGCATCTCGCGGCTGCCGTCCCGATAGACCGTGACGCCCTTACAGTCGAGCGCGTAGGCCAGGCGATAGATCTCTTCGACATCCGTCTCGGTGGCTTCGCGGGCGAAGTTCACCGTCTTGGAGATGGCCGAGTCGTTGAATTGCTGGAACGCCGCCTGCATGCGGACGTGCCACTCCGGCTTGATCTGATTGGCAGTGACGAATACCCGCTGCCACTGGTCGGGGACTTCGGGGAAGTCGACGTGACCGGCTTCGGCGATCCGGCGCATCAGCTCCTCGGAATACCAGCCTTCCTCCTTGGCGATGGCCACGAAGTCGTCGTTGACATCGGGCATCAGCACCCCGGCCTGATTCCGCATGAACGCGACGGCAAACAGCGGCTCGATGCCGGAGCTGCACCCCGCGATGATGGAGATTGTTCCGGTCGGAGCTACGGTGGTGACGTTGCAATTCCGGAGCACCTGCATCGGCCGAATGCGGTTGCCTTTGGCATCGCGCGCACAGGTCGCATCGGGCCCCCAGATACTCCGCTCCCACTCCGGGAACACACCCCGGATGCCCGCAAGCCGCTCCGATTCGACCTTGGCCTCGGCATCCACGAAGCGCTGGATTTTCCGGCCCAGCTCGACGGCTTCCGGTGAGTCGTACGGAAGGCCCAATCGCACGAAGACGTCCGCCAGGCCCATGACGCCGAGGCCGATGCGGCGGATCCGCTGCGCAAGGGAGGTGATCTCCGGCAGCGGATAGCTGTTGGCGTCGATGACGTTCTCGAGGAAATGGGTCGAGAGGTGCACGACCCGGCGGAGGGCGGCCCAATCGAGATCGCCGTCGCGCACGAACACCCCGAGGTTGATCGACCCGAGGTTGCAGACATCGTACGGCAGCAAGGGCTGCTCGCCGCACGGATTGGTGGCCTCGTAACTTCCGAGGTGGGGAACCGGGTTCGCATGGTTGGCGCGATCGATGAAGAACACGCCCGGCTCGCCGGTCTTCCAGGCTCCTTCGATGATCTTCTGCCAGACCAGCCTCGCGTTGAGCCGGCCCACGGCGATCCGCGTATTGGGGTGGATCAGATCGTAGTCGGCGTCGGCATCCAAGGCCTGCATGAAGGCATCGGTCACCGCCACCGAGATGTTGAAGTTGGTGATCTTGGTCGTGTCATCCTTGCAGGCTATGAAATCCAGAATATCGGGATGATCGACCCGCAGGATGCCCATGTTGGCGCCGCGCCGGGTTCCGCCCTGTTTGACGACATCGGTGGAGGCGTCAAACAACGACATGAACGACACCGGCCCGGAGGCCACACCCATCGTAGAGCGGACGATGTCGTTCTTGGGACGCAGCTTGGAAAAGCTGAACCCGGTTCCGCCGCCGGACTGGTGCACCAGCGCCATGGCGGTCAGGGTGTCGTAGATGCCGCTGCGTCCGTTGGACAGGGCATCGTCAACCGGGAGGACGAAGCAGGCGGAGAGCTGCCCGAGTGGCCGGCCGGCGTTCATGAGCGTGGGACTGTTGGGCATGAACTGACGGCTCGCCATCAACTCGAAAAACGCCTCGGTCAGGGTTTCGACCGCGCCCGCGCTCGCACCGTACTGGCGATCCGGCTCGGCGATGGTCCTGGCGACGCGCTGGAACAGCTCGGTCGGCGATTCGACCGGCCGGCCCGACTCATCGCGGACCAGGTAGCGCTTTTCGAGCACGGTGATGGCGTTGGGCGAAAGCTGGAGCGGAACCCGAGGCGTAGCAGTTCCCATAGGGTCTCCTCTAAACCGACTGGTCCGAAAGGTAATGTGCAGCGGGGACCGCCATCCTCGGCCGGCGCGGGCTCGCTCCCGCGCGCTGGCCGGCGGGGAAGCACAAATTAGAACGGTAGCCGTACGGTGACAATCCAGTGAGGATTCTGAGAAACGGCGCGGAAATCTGATGTGCACATCACAAATCTGATTACGGAGTCTCCACCTCCAACCGTGCTTCGCGACGCACCACCTTTCCGGTTGGATCCGTGATCACGACCGCAAGCCAATAGCGTCCCGGCGCAACCCGATTGAGCGGAAGCGAGGCCCGCCACGAGACGATGGGGCCGGCACCGCTGGATCGCACTACCTCCGAGGCCGCTTGTCGATGCGGAAACGGACGCCAGCGCAGCGCCGCCTGGTCATCCGGCCCCCAACCCTCCCGATCCGCGATGAGGACTCGAACGTTCGCTCGGGAACCCGGGACCAGACCGAACACCTCCACCGCGAGGCCGAGCCCCTCACTCCGGCGGACCACGCCACCGGGCGCGACCCGAAAGTCGGCTCCATCGCCAAGCTGTACCGCGATGCGGGACCGATCCGACCCGATCAGGAGATCTCCCCCGGCAAGCTCACCGCCCCCCGGCGAGGGAACGAGGATCGTGTCGATTCCGAATTCGGAGCCGGCCCGCTCGCCGTATTGCACAGCCGCGTGAACCCGGAGTCGACCGGGCCGAACCGGAACAGCCACGCGACCGACCAGGCTGCGGTTGGGGGGAATCGGCCCGCCCAGCACGATGCGAGAAACCGAATCAACCGCAGCGATCACGGTGCCCGCCGAATCCAGCGCTACGAAACGTATGCGCACGGGATACACGACACCGACGGCGCCACTGGCCGGCTCGATCGCGTACCCGGGGATGGCAAATACGACCTGGACCGCCGGCATTGCTCCGACACCACCGGCCACCACCACCGCACCCCAGGCATTGAGCTCCGGTGCAAAGCGAAGCCGGTAGCTGTCCGATCCGGTCCCGATTCGGATACCGCGCCGTCCGAGAGCCCGTTCCCGGCTGAGAACGTCGGCCACCTGTTCGGGCCGGCGGGGGGGGACTTGTCCATATATGGGAGAGAGCGCGGACCGGGACCGGAAGATCTGCTCTGCGGGGGAACCAAGGGACTGCCCGACCGGAGTGGCGCCGCCGGATTCTCCGCCCGAGGCAGCACGGGCATCCGGCACGTCGAGGACGCTCTCGACCAGCCGATAATCATTCGGCGCCTGGCGAGACGCGAAATGCAGAACCAGATCTCGCCCGTATCGCCAGGACTCATTCGGTTCGACTCCCGGCACCAGAAGGCTGGCCCGATCGTCGGGATCTCCGTGGCGGACCAGGATCCGCCCCCGATCGTCGAGCCGATCTGTACTGTCGGACATGACGACCAGAAACTCCCGGCGCGCCACTTCCAACCGGCGCAGATGCTCCGCGAGGCGTTCTCCGTCCTGTCGAAGCTCGAGCCGGTCCCTGCTGGTCCAGAATCGTCGCACGAAGTCCGCTCGGGCGCTGCCGCGGCGCCGATCGAACTCCGCCAACTCCTCGGCACTCGCAATCGGCGCGAGGTCGGCGCGAAACTCAACCACGGCGACCGGATCATTGTCTGCTGCCGCGGCCAGGTATCGGACCGCCCCGCTCAGGTCGCCCCGCAGCAGTTGCGCCCTCCCGAGCTCCAACAGGCCCAGAGCGCGGTTCTCGCCGGTCCCGAGGTATGAGGCGAAGGTCTTGAGGGCGGCCGAATCGTGCAGCTCCCGCTCGACTCGACCGAGGGCCAGCAGGAGCCGGGGAGCGCGTGATGCCGGCGCCGTTGCGCGCCGCAGGGCATCACGAACGACGCTTGCCTTCTCAACCGAGTGGTCCTGCATGCCTCCCCGCAGCGCGCGACGGGCAAGTTCTTCGAGCCTCGGCGCGAATCCCGGCTCGAGCGTCACGGCTCGCGCCAACGCCTGCGCCGCGCGGGAGTATGCCTCGCGGGACAGAACCGCACGACGCTCGCTGGCGGTCTCACCGGCCGCTGCCAACCGGCCGCCCAGGGCGAATTCCGCGTACCCCACACCGAGCCAGGCGTAGGGCCATTGGGGGGCGAGTTTGGCGGCCCAGCGAAACTCTGCTGCGGCATGGTCGAGGTGGCTCGCCCCACTCAGTTCACCCCGGCGGAGCGCGATATGCCCCAGCCGGGCATGAAACGCAGGATCGCTGGCCGAGCGCCGGGCGAAGCCAAGGAGCGTGGTCTCCCGCTCGCGAAGGGCAAACGTATCGGTGATGGATTGCAGGGTATCGCGCAACGCATCCAGCGCACGCCGCTGATCCGGCGCCTGGCTGCGGACGGTGGCCGGATACGTACCCAGGACACCGGCAACGAGCAGAGTGACGCAGCGCCACGCCGCGCCTGTCCGTCGAGGCCCCGGGTCCAGGCCCATCAGCATTCGCTCCGGGTAACAGGGGATTATGAAGGAGGAGACGCCTGGTCCCGAGCCGAGTGCACAACGGCGTCCCCTGCCGGTTTTTTCGCTCCCGAAACTACCACCGTGTCCATTGCGCCGGAACCAATTGCGCTCTCTATATTGGACCCCATTGGACAACGCCACGGGGATGTGCGGTGAAGGTCTGCCCAACGTGCAACACCGAATTCAGCGACGATGCGGCGTTCTGCTCTCGCGACCGCTCGCCGCTGTGGCCGTCCGGTCGAGTGGATCGCGATTCGGTAGATCTGGTCGGTCGCGTGATCGGCGAGCGCTACCAGGTCGAACGCCGGATAGGCGCGGGAGGAATGGGGGAGGTGTATCTTGCCCGCCACGTCCTGATGGGAAGGCCCTCCGCCCTCAAGGTGCTGAATCGGGACGTTATCCAGGAAACCGATGCCATATCCCGGTTCAACCGTGAGGCAACCAACGCAAGTCGCATCTCTCATCCCAACGTCTGCGCGATCTACGACTTCGGCCTCACCGCTGATGGGCTGGTGTTCCTGGCCATGGAATACCTCGAGGGCCGTACGTTGAGAGAGACCCTCGCCGACTGGGGACCGCTCCCGGTGGATCGGGCGACCGCCCTGCTGGTTCAATGCGCAGCCGGCCTTCAGGCCGCGCACGACCTCGGTATCGTGCATCGAGACCTGAAGCCTGAAAACGTCATGATCGGCGGTCCCGATAGCTCCACTGCGAAGTTGGTCGACTTCGGCATCGCGAAGGCCATTGTGGGTGATTCGGGACCCGGCGTAACCCGGTCGGGATTCATCGTCGGGACGCCCGAGTACATGAGCCCTGAACAGCTGGCGGGGGTTCCCCTCGATGCCCGCTCGGATCAGTACAGCCTGGGTCTGGTGTACTACGAAATGCTGACCGGGGCCCATCCCTTCGCCGGCGAGTCGGTGCGCGGCTCACTGGCCAAGCGAATGACCGAGCAGCCCCGCCTTCTGACGGAGACCCGGCCCAGCGGGCAGTTCCCCCCCAATCTCCAGTCGGTCATCAATCGCGTGCTTGCCAGGCGGCCCGAGGAGCGGTACGCCAGCGTGCGCGATTTCGCGGCAGCGGCCAGCCGGGCGGTCACCGAAACCAACGCACCATCAGCAGCGCGGCCGGTGAACTGGATCGCGTTGGGTCTCGGAGTACTCGCCCTGCTCACGGCGATTCTCCTCATCCTTGGCTGGCGGGCGACTCCATGATCCGCGATCGGCCTGTTTCGGTGATGGTGCGCGCCCGGAGCGACCAGGGCAAGACCCGCGATCACAATGAAGACACGTTCTTGATCGCGGATCTCACGGAAGGGAAGGACTTGTCTCGCGGAGGACCACATCGCGTAGGAGAGCGAGGAAGTGTCTTCCTCGTGGCAGACGGCATGGGTGGCGCCGCAGCCGGGGAGCTGGCCAGCTCCATGGCCGCCGAATTCATCTTCAACCACCTCGCCGACCGCTGGCGAAATGACCAGGCCAAGAACGCCGAGCGGTTCGCCAGCCATCTCCGGGCCGCAGTCGAGGAGGCGAACGATCACCTCTATTCCTACGCAGCCGAGCATCCCGACGTCCGGGGGATGGGCACGACGGCCACCGTCGTCGGCGTGCTGCAGAACGCGCTCTTTCTCGCCCAGGTCGGCGATAGCCGCGGGTACCTGATTCGAAACGGAATCGCCTACCAGCTCACCAAAGATCAGTCCCTCATGCAGCGCCTGGTGGATGCGGGGGAGTTGACCGAGGAGGAAGCCGCCAACAGCGAGCGCCGCAACATCATCCTCCAGGCGCTCGGCCCGGACCCGACAGTCCGGGTCGACCTGACGTGGCAGGAGCTCCGGCGCGGCGACACCCTCGTCATTTGCAGCGACGGATTGACCGGCCAGGTCAGGCGGGAGGAGATCGCCGCTGCGGTCCGCGAGACACAGGACCTCGACCGGGTCTGCGAACATCTCATCGGGTTGGCGAACGAACGCGGCGGCCCGGACAACATCACGGTGGTCGCCGCGCGTTTCGACGGCCCGGGCCTGCGCCCCGACAGCCCCAGCGGTGAAGTCGGGTACCAGGCGTTCCCGGATTCGCAGGAATCGGAGGATGAAGACGATCCGCCAGTGGTCGCCAAGCCGGAGGTACCGACTCCGGCCCCGGAGCCTTCACCTCCCCCTCCCGTCACCGGCCCGGTCACCACCCCGGAAGCCCGCCGGAGCGGATCACCGCGAACGCTCGCGGTGATTACCGTGGGGATCCTCCTGCTCCTCGCCGTCCTGTACTTCGTGATGCAGGCGAGCTAGCGACTGAGCAAGACCCAGCCGGTGCCGAGCATCCCGCCCAGGATGACGATCACCCCGACCAACCAACGCCGCGCATCCGCGCGAAGATCGTCGAGCGGTGCCAGCCCCACTCGATCGCGCACCGGTCCCCACGCGCCGCCGGGACGCACTCGGGCGTAAAACCGGTCGAGCACCTCAGGTCGCTCGGGCCGGGTCAGAAGCATCGCCGGGAGCCAGACCGCCAGGGATCCCAACGCCGTGAAGAGCAGGCGCTGTCCGAAGCTCAAGCCGGAGAGAGCCGGCAGATAGGTGGCCAGCGCCAGAAGCAAGCCTGCCGCCATCGCTCCGATTTCAGCCCAGGCATTCACCCGCCACCAGAACCAGCGGAGCAACAGCACCAGCCCGGGGCCGTTTCCGATCAGGATCAGGAATCGGAAAACGGTGCCGACATTGTCCATGAAGAAGGAGAGAGTCGCTGCCAGGAGGGTCAGGATCACGGTCGCCCAGCGGGCGGCGCGCAGCAACTTCACCGGGTCGGACTCCCTGCGAAACCGCGCGTACAGGTCGTGCACCAGGTAGCTCGCGCCCCAATTCACCTGCGTCGAAACGGTGGACATGAACGCGGCCAGCAGGCTCGCGAACACCAATCCCAGCACGCCGGCCGGGAGATAGCGCTTCATCAGCAGCGGATAGGCCAGCTCGGGATCGCTCAAGCCAGGTAGGACGACCAGGGCCGCAAGGCCCACCAGCACCCACGGCCAGGTCCGGACGATGTAGTTGAGCACATTGAACGCGTAGGCGGCCTTGCGGGCCTCGTGCTCATTCGCGGTTGAGGCAAGCCGCTGGACCAGCATGCCGCCGCCGTCGCTGTTCCGGAACGCCCACCATTGAATGGCGGTGTACCCGAGAAAGGTGGAGAGCGGCACCAGTGCTTCGGGACCGAGCGGGACCAGGTCCAGCCGGTTCTGCTGTCCGGACGCGCGCAGCTGGTCCAGCATGCTGGACAAACCGCCCAGGTCGTGCAGCGCGAACCCCATGACGACGATCGCGCCGACAATCGCGAGGATGTACTGGAAGAAATCGGTGGCCACGACTCCCCATAACCCGGAGGCGGCGGTGTAGGCGAGCACGATCAGCACGATCGGGAGGACGGCCCAGAGCCGCGGGTCGCCGGGCAGCGCGGGCAAGCCTTCCAGCAGGCCGAGCCCGACGATGACCTTCCGCATGGCGAGCATGCCGTACCCGATCCCGATGCAGTTGATCGGTACCGCGAAGAGAAACGCGCGGACGGCACGGAGTCCGGCGGCCGGCCGGCCGCCGTACCGCAGCTCGGTCAGCTCGACATCCGTCACGATGCCGGCGCGGCGCCAGAGCTTGGCCAGGACCACCGCGAGGAGCACGTGGGCAAAGGCGAAGCTCCACCACTCCCAGTTCCCGGCGACCCCGGCCTGAGCCACCCTGCCCGCCACATAGAGCGGGGTATCCACGTTGAACGTCGTCGCGGCCATCGAGGTGGCGGCGAGCCACCACGGGATGGCACGGTTCCCGACGAAAAACTCCGCGACGCTCCTGGCACCACGGCGGGCGAGCACGAGCCCCAGTGCCAGGGTGGCTGCCAGGTACAGGATGACAACGACCCAATCGATCCAGCTCATCCGACCCGTTCCGCGAGCCACCGGCCCACGGCCTCCTGCATCAGCCGCTGACGGTGCCAGGCGAGGAGTACCGGGACCTGGGCGGGAAGGGCGGCGAGCTGCCTCGGGTGAGCAAAGAGCACGACGAGCGATGAGTCCGGGACGGCTGCGGCAAGCGCCGAGCGGCTCTCGGCGCCGAATCCTGCCCATCCCTTGAACCCGCGCGGTTCGGTGAAGGCCAGCACAATCCGGCTCCCACCCCCACCAAGAGGAACACCGCGAGTGAGCAGGAGATCACGCACGAGCGCGGTGGAAACCAGCGGGCTACGGCTTTCCGCATCGTCATCAACCACGACCAGCTCCAGTGGAGCCGTCAGCCTCGGTGGATCCCCCCGGAGCAGTGGTGCGGCAATCAGCCAATCGGCCAGCGCGACCGCGGAGCCGGCCGGGGGCGGCCGCTCGGGCGGATCAGCAGCGCCGGCCTCCTGGACCGCGCCTTCATAACGCGCAAGCGATGCTTCGATCCGGGCCGCCAAATCCCGGTTCGTCTGTACCTCGCGAGCGAGCGCTGCAGCGACCGAGCCGGGATCATCGGGGTACAAGAGGAGGTCCACGCCGGCCCGAAGGGCACGGAGGGCGCCCGATTCGCTCGCACCGGGTGCGCCGGCTCCCGCCATCATGAGTGCGTCCGTCACGATGAGACCGGTAAAGCCAAGCTCATCGCGCAGCAAGTTGAGAATCGGAGCGGACAGCGTCGCGGGGGCGCCGGTGGGGTCGAGCGCAGGATAGGCCACGTGCGCGGTCATGACGGTGCTCACCCCGGCGTGGACCGCGGCCTGAAACGGTTGCAGGTCGGTCCGCCGCAGCTCGCCCGCATCGGCCGCGACGACCGGCGTCTCCAGATGCGAATCGGACCGGGTGCGCCCGTGCCCGGGAAAGTGTTTGGCGCACGCCAGCGCACCGGCGGCCTCGCACCCGATGATCCACGCCGCGGTGGCCGCCGCAGCGATTTCCGGGGCGGCCGCGAAGGCGCGGGTCTGGACGATGGGGTTTGCCGGCTCGAGATCGAGGTCCGCCACCGGGGCCAGAATCCAATTCACCCCGACCGATCGGGCCTCGACGGCGGTTAACACGGCGGCCCCTCGAAGAACGCCGGGATCATCGAGGGACGCAATGGCCAGGGGAGGCGGAAGCTCATCGAGGCCGCGGAACTGCTGGCCGGGGCCTCGTTCCAGATCCGAGGCGAACAGAAGGGGCCGTCCCGCTTGATCTCGAACTCGTGCCGTGAGCTCGGAGACCGAATCCGCGGTCCCGCCGAACAGGATAAACCCACCGGCGCCGAACTCGAGGGCCCGCTCGATCGCACGCGCCTCGTGGGCAAACCCGGTCTCCTCGCTCCAGCGGAGCGCGGGGATGATCAAACGGCCGGAGTTCATGCCGGCGTGATAGCGCCAAGCACGCGACGGCCTTTCGCACCTGTTGCGGCGGGCAGGTTGCCGGGCTGGCCGTGGACGGACAGGTATCCCAGCAAGGCGAACGCGACGGCTTCTTTCGCATCTCCGGAAAAGAAGAGCTCGTCGAACCGACGAAGGGTGCGGTTCTGCCGGGCCAGGGAGTCGCCGAGGGCGCTCCACACTCCCGGGTGCCGGCAGCCGCCGCCGCTTGCGACGACTTCCACGCCGGCCGGGGTCCATCGGGAGGTCGCATCCGCGATGCTCCTCGCGGTGAGGGCGACACCCGTGGCCACCGCATCGTCACCCAGCCTCTGGAGCAACCGCGCCGCGTACTCGGCCCCGAACCGCTCGCGTCCCGTGCTCTTGGGTGGCTCCTGCTGGAAGAATGGATCCTGGAGCAGCTCGGCCACCACGGCCTCATGTACCCGGCCGCGCGCGGCCAGTCGCCCATCAACATCGAATGGGAGGGTGGGGTCGCTGAGTCGCGCCATGGTGTCGACGAGGGCCATCCCGGGACCGGTATCGAAAGCGAAGGCTCCTTCCTCGACCGAGCGGCGCGGAACATAGGTCAGGTTGGCCATCCCACCGATGTTGAGGAGAATCCGCGCCTGGTCTTCGGCTCCGAACAGCAGGACGTCCGCAATGGGGACGAGCGGCGCGCCTTCGCCCCCTGCCGCGAGATCCCGGCCCCGAAATGCCGAAACAACCCGCACCCCAAACCGCTCCGCAAGCACCGCCGGCTCACCAAGCTGCAACGTGACGAGTGGCGGCTCATGCCAGACGGTTTGTCCGTGGAACGCGATGAAGTCGAGGGACGGGGCGCCCACGCCCGAACGGGTCAG